>WPCK01231744.1_pt1 | contig 85388 bp, 83 predicted proteins | sample 5399851 | NCBI WGS metagenome assembly WPCK01 (sample SAMN12869471, study PRJNA574797) | sludge metagenome | isolation source: wastewater treatment of pH11 | place: China:Beijing | collected 2019-05-20 | reverse complement strand
TACCTTGTTGATGTGCAGGATTATGAATTTATGCAGCGTCGGCTTGAGCTGCTTGAGGGGCTTTCTCGGGGAGAGCGTGCGGTACTTGAAGGAAGAACGTACAGCCAAAGTGAGGCCAAAGAAAAAATGAGTAATACCATTCCATCTGATTTTCTGTTCTAATTATGCTAGCCGAATTAGTCTAATCTTAGCTTTATGAATCAGACCTCTGAAGATATTCTTAAACTTTCCCGCGCTGAGAAAAATGCGCGTAAACGCATGCGTTTACTCGCGATCGCGCAATTCCTTGAATGTAAAAACCGCACACAAGTCGCTAATCAATTGAAGGTCAGCCGCACCAGCGTCAATAACTGGGTGACGCAATACCTTGAATTCGGTCTTGATGGTCTGGAAGCACGCAAAGCAAAAGGGCGTATTCCCTATTTAAGTCCAAAGCAGCAAAAGCAATTAGGCGAGTTTATTGAATCGCATAGCCAAAGTGAGCAAGGTGGCAGACTGACCGGCGAAAAAATTCTTCACTACATCAAAACCGAGTTTGGTGTGCACTATCATCATAACGCTGTTTATAAACTGCTCAAGCAATTAGGGTTTAGCTGGATAACCAGCCGCTCCCGGCACCCCAGGCAAAAACAAGGCGTCCAGGACGCATATATAAAACTTCCAAGTGGAAACGATCCTTAACATTCCTGGTACGGTGCGTTTGGAAAACGTCGATGTCTGGTTTCAGGATGAAGCGAGAATTGGTCAACAGAACACCACCACACGCTTATGGGCCAAAACTGGCTCGCGACCACGCGCGGTAAAGCAGCAGCAATTTGAATACGCTCATCTGTTCGGTGCTGTCTGCCCGGCAAGTGGTGCCACAGAAGCACTGATTGTGCCCTTTCTGAGCAAAGAGGTGATGAAAAAGCATTTAGCGCAAATCTCAGCGGCAACCGCCAAAGGCCGATTTGCCGTCGTCGTGATGGATGGCGCAGGTTGGCATAGTGATGATATTGCCGATGACTTCGATAATCTGACGATTTTAAAACTGCCGCCGTATTCGCCAGAGCTCAACCCGATAGAGCAAGTATGGAGTTGGCTGCGCCAACATCATTTAGCGAACCGTTGTTTTGAAAACTATGAGGCGATTGTGGATGCGTGTAGCGAAGCCTGGAACAGCTTTATCAGCGATACCCATCGAGTGATCAAGATGTGCTCTAGAGAGTGGGCTGTGCTGAACAAACTTTAAGATGGAATGGTATAAATGGCTGAAGTAATCTGGACAGAGCCAGCACTCCAGGAACTGGATGCCATTGCTGAGTATATTGCGTTGGACAATCCTGCTGCCGCAAGCCACCTGGTGAAGGCTGTTTTCGACAAGATAGAACGTTTGGCGAGTTTCCCCAAATCCGGACGAGTTCCTCCTGAGCTACCAGATTCCGTATACAGGGAGGTAGTGGTTCCACCTAGTCGCATTTTTTATCGTGAGGATGAGCAGCGGGTTTTTGTGCTCTTTGTCATGCGAGAGGAACGACACCTTCGTGCATTTATGCTGGAACACAGCTAAAAATCCGCGTCATTCGTGGCCTAAGGCCACGGCGACGCACACAAGTTAGCCACTACTTCACTCCAATCCCAATATCGCAGGATGGACTCCGGTACGGCGGGCGTACCGGAGTCCTTGATAGGTGTAGCGTTTAGAATAGTGCTAGGATTTTGACAACGCCAAAATTATTCCCATTCGATGGTTGCTGGTGGCTTACCAGAGATATCGTAAACTACCCGTGAAATACCATTGATTTCGTTAATAATCCGGTTCGACACCTTACCCAGTAACTCATATGGCAGGTGTGCCCAGTGGGCTGTCATAAAGTCGATGGTTTCTACCGCGCGCAGCGAAATTACCCAGTCGTACTTACGGGCATCGCCCATTACACCCACTGATTTAACCGGCAGGAACACCGCGAACGCCTGGCTGACTTTATTGTACAGATCGGCTTTATACAGCTCTTCGATAAAGATCGCATCGGCACGACGCAGTAGGTCGCAGTATTCTTTTTTGATTTCGCCCAGTACCCGCACCCCTAAACCTGGTCCCGGGAACGGGTGACGGTACAGCATATCGTACGGTAAGCCCAGCTCTAAACCGACTTTGCGCACTTCGTCTTTAAACAGTTCGCGCAGTGGCTCGACTAAGCCCAGCTTCATATGCTCCGGCAAGCCGCCGACGTTATGGTGCGATTTAATCACATGGGCTTTACCGGTTGCGGAACCTGCAGATTCAATCACGTCCGGATAGATAGTGCCCTGTGCCAGCCATTTGGCATTGCTCAGCTTTTGCGCTTGTTCGTCGAACACTTCAACAAAGACGCGGCCGATAATTTTCCGCTTCGCTTCAGGCTCATCCACGCCGGCTAAGGCCGACAGGAAACGCTGTTCGGCATCGACTTTGATAATATTTAAACCAAAGTGATCGCCAAACATATCCATTACCTGCTTGCCTTCGTTAAGGCGCAGCAGGCCGTTATCAACAAAGACACAGGTCAGGTTTTTACCGATAGCGCGGTGCAGCAGCATGGCAACCACAGAGCTGTCGACACCACCGGATAAGCCCAGGATCACCTGATCATCACCGATTTGCTGTTTTAAGCGTACGATGGCATCTTCAATAATCGAGGCCGGTGTCCACAGCTTGTCACAGCCACAGATATCTACCACAAAATGCTCCAGCATCCGCAGACCCTGACGGGTATGGGTGACTTCCGGGTGGAACTGCACACCGTAGAACTGCCGCGCTTCGTCCGCCATGGCGGCATGCGGGCAGGTTGGCGTTTGGGCAATAGTGGTAAAACCGGCCGGGATCTGTACCACTTTGTCGCCGTGGCTCATCCACACATCTAACAAAGCATTGCCGTTGGCGCCGATATGGTCTTCAATTTTGGCGAACAGTTCATTTGGCGCCAGCACTTCGACCTGGGCATAACCAAATTCACGCTCATCTGAGCCCTGCACCTTACCGCCCAGCTGCTCTGCCATGGTTTGCATACCGTAGCACACGCCCAGTACCGGCACGCCCGCTTCAAACACATAAGCCGGTGCCCGTGGTGAGCCGGCTTCGGTAACGCTTTCCGGGCCGCCGGATAAGATAATACCGGTTGGATTAAAATCGCGGATTTGGGCTTCGGTCACATCCCAGGCCCACAGCTCGCAGTAAACGCCGATTTCGCGCACCCGGCGGGCAATCAGCTGGGTATATTGCGAACCAAAGTCGAGGATCAGAATACGATGATGATGAATATTTTTGTTCATAGTAACCTTGTATGCTCAGGCGGCTGGCTTGCGCCAGCCGGATTCGGGTATTGGCTTAACGAAAACGCCAAGCTAACCTAAACGCTAAATTTACCTAACCGCCAACTTAACCCAAACGGTAGTTCGGTGCTTCTTTGGTGATCTGCACATCATGCACATGCGACTCACCCATACCAGCGGCCGTCACTTTGACAAAGCTGGGCTTGGTACGCAGGGTATCGATATCCGGTGAACCGGTTAAGCCCATCGCAGAGCGCAGGCCACCCATTTGCTGATGGATAATGGTTTCAATCGGGCCTTTGTAGGCAACGCGGCCTTCAATGCCTTCTGGTACCAGTTTTTCCGCGTTGTTGCTGCCCTGGAAATAGCGGTCAGACGAACCGTTACGCTGCGCCATCGCGCCTAACGAGCCCATACCGCGGTAAGATTTGTAGTAGCGGCCCTGATAGAGTTCAACTTCGCCCGGCGCTTCTTCAGTACCGGCAAACATCGAGCCCACCATCACACAGTTGGCACCGGCCACTAAGGCTTTGGCAATGTCACCGGAGAAACGGATGCCGCCATCGGCGATAATGCAAACGTCGGTGCCTTTTACACCTTCTACTGCATCAGAAATGGCCGTAATTTGGGGCACACCACAGCCGGTAACAATACGGGTAGTACAGATTGAACCCGGACCGATACCCACTTTCACCGCATTGGCACCGGCTTCGGCCAGCGCCTTAGCGCCTTCTGCCGTTGCCACATTACCGGCAACAATTTGCAAATCCGGATACTGGGCGCGGGTTTGTTTAACACGGTCAATTACACCTTGCGAGTGGCCATGTGAAGTATCAATCAGCAGGATATCAACACCGGCTTCTACCAGGGCGGCGATGCGCTCGTCAGTGCCTGGGCCTACGCCCACTGCCGCACCCACCCGTAACCGGCCTAATTCATCTTTACAGGCATTTGGCTTACTGGCGGCTTTGTAGTAGTCACGCACGGTGATCAAGCCTTTCAGTTTAAAGTGATCATCCACCACCAGTACCTTCTCGATACGGTGTTGATGCATCAGCTTCAGTGCCTGTTCGCGTGGGGCATTTTCATTTACCGTCACCAGACGCTCACGCGGCGTCATCACCTCGGTCACTTTCGCCTGCAGATTGGCTTCAAAGCTCATATCCCGGCCGGTAACGATACCGACTAATTCACCCTGTTTATCCAGTACCGGAAAGCCGGAGAAACCATGCTGCTGTGCCAGTGCCTGCACTTCGCGTACCGTCATCTCAGCAGAGGCCGTTACCGGATCAGATACCACACCGCTTTCGTACTTTTTCACTTTGCGTACGTTGGCAGCCTGCTCTTCAATGGTCATATTTTTATGAATAAAACCGATACCGCCTTCCTGCGCCAGCGCAATGGCCAGCCGGGCTTCGGTAACCGTATCCATAGAAGCGGATACCATCGGGATATTCAGCGTGATTGAGGCGGTAAGTTTAGTGCGTAAATCCGCAGTGTGGGGTAAAACACTAGAGTGTGCCGGTACTAATAACACGTCGTCAAAAGTAAGGGCTTCTTTGATGATCCTGAGCATTGCAACAATCTCGCTTTCTGGGTGAAATGATAGGGAATGTTGCGGTGCAATTTTAGCGCAAAGCGGGCTTTAGGACAAAGGCTTTTTTTCTTTTTGTCAGGTAGCCCCACTCTGGGTACACTAGGGGCCTGATTGCTCAACCGAATAACGCTATGCAAAACCCGGATATTTATACGGTATCACGCCTGAATTCTGAAGTACGACTGACGCTGGAGCTGCAGTTTCAGCAGCTATGGCTGGTTGGTGAAGTGTCAAACTTTGTCGCAGCCGCTTCCGGCCACTGGTATTTTAGCCTCAAAGATCAGGCGGCACAGGTTAAGGTAGCGATGTTTAAGCAAGCCAACCGCTATGCCACTGTCAGGCCGCAAAATGGTCAGCAAGTGCTGATCCGGGCCCGGATTAGTGTTTATGAGCCGCGTGGTGAATATCAGTTGCTGGCCGAATTTATTGAACCGGCCGGTGCTGGCCTGTTAAAACAACAGTTTGAGCAACTTAAAGCCAAACTGGCAGCCGAGGGCTTATTTGCCCCTGAACGCAAACAGCCGTTACCCGCCAATCCGCGGCGTGTAGGGGTGATTACCTCGCCTACCGGTGCTGCCGTTCGCGATATTATTACCGTGCTGGCGCGCCGGGCGCCGGGCATTGAGCTGATTATTTATCCGTGTCAGGTGCAGGGGGAAACCGCCGCCGCTCAGCTTCGAAATATGCTCAGCACCGCGATAAGACGCAACGAAGTCGATGTGCTGATTATCGGCCGTGGCGGTGGTTCGATTGAAGATCTCTGGTGTTTTAATGATGAAGCCCTGGCCCGTGCCGTGGCCGACTGTCCCATTCCAATTGTCAGTGCGGTGGGCCATGAAATTGATTTTGCGCTAACCGATTTTGTCGCCGATGTGCGGGCCGCCACGCCCTCAGCCGCGGCAGAGCTGGTATCACCGGACCAAAGCCAGTATCTGGTGGCGTTAACACAGCTGCAGCAACGCCTTAGCCGCGCCATGCGCCGGCAACTGGCACAGCAGCAACCACGTTTAATGCAACTGCAACAACGGCTGCAGCAACTGCATCCACAGCGGCGGCTGGAGCAACAGCAGCAGCGGCTGGATGAATTGCAGCTGCGTTTGCAACGGCGGATGCAGCAACAACTGCAGCAGGCGCGGCGGCAACACAGTTATTTACAACAAAGCCTGCAGCATTTATCACCAGCCAAGGCCATTAAGCAACAGCAACTGCAGCTACAGCAGCTGGCAAAACGTTTACAGCAGGCGCAGCAGCAACAGTTAAAATACAGCAGTCAGCAGCTGGCCCGACTCAGTGCCCAGCTGCATACCGTTAGCCCACTGGCGACGCTGGCACGGGGTTATAGCATCAGTTTTGACAACCAGCAGCAGGCGCTGACCAGTAGCGCGCAACTTAAGGTTGGCGATGCCATCAATACCCGACTGGCGCAAGGGAGCTTTAGCGCAGTGGTGACACAGGTGGTAAAGGATTGAGCTAGCGGCGGTGGCTAACTATAAACCGGCCATGGTAACTATTTGAGAGGACACTGCATGACCACCCTGAAAATTGATCTGGTTTCTGATATCGCCTGCCCCTGGTGCGCTGTGGGTTATGCCCGCTTAGAGCGCGCTTTGGCCAGCCTGCCTGAACTTAAGATTGATTTAGAATGGCATGCCTTTGAGCTCAACCCGGATAAAAACGCACCGCAACAGCCGATCCTGCCGGCGCTAAGCCGTAAATACGGCAAATCCGAAGCTGAGATGCGGCAAAGCCAAGCTTACATTATGGAAGTGGCGGCAGAGCTTGGCTTAAATTTTAGCAAGATGCAGCAGCGCTTTACCTGCAATACCTTTGATGCACACCGGCTGGTGAAATGGGCAGAGACGCAAGGCCAGGCGACGGCAATGAAAATGGCATTATTCAATGCCTATTTTGGTGAGGCTGCTGATGTCTCTAAGCATTCGGTGCTGCTCGACTGTGTGGCTAAACTGGGGTTAGATGTAACAACGGCAGCACAAATTCTGGCCTCAGATGCCTACAGCGAGCAGGTACAACAGGATATCGCCCGCTATCAGCATGCTGGCATTTCTTCCGTACCGGCCTTTATTATCAATAATAAATACCTGATTTCCGGCGCCCAGGAGCCGCAACAACTGGCGGCAGCGTTGCGGCAAATCGCCGCTCAGGTCAGCTAGTATGCATCTTCCTACTGTTATTACCCTGGCGTTAACCACCAATTTAATTGTCGGTCTTTATCTTTATTTGCTGTACCGCCGCAAACCCAAGGATCTCTGTTTTAAGCTTTGGGCCTATTCGTGCGGCAGTTTTGTGTTGGGCTCGGCGTTAGTTGTGCTTCGACCCTACCCGCTACCGCCCTGGCTTAGCTTTTTTATTGCCGATGGTTTGTTGCTGCTGGCACCGGTTTTTGTGCTGGCTGGCTTAGTGCAATTCTCACGCTTTCGCTACACCAGAAAACGCCGCCAACAAGCAGGATGGGCGCTGACGCTCGCCCTGTTACTTTTATTGTTATGCCATCAGCATCCCGGTTTACTTAGCATAGCGGCAGCCGTCACTATCGCCCTGACATTCTGCCTTAGCGCTGGTTTGCTGCAGAAATCTATTATCACTGAACCGATTTTCGCCCGTACCCTGCAAAGCGTATTTGTGCTGCACGCCGGCGTGATGTTTATCCAGGCCATACTGGTGCTGACTAATTGGCAGCAACTGGATCTGCATGGTTTACCTGAGGCATCGATTTATACTTTACTTAGCCATATTCTGCTAACAACGCTAACCGCTTTGCTGCTGCCCTGGTTAAGCTTTTTAAAACTGGAACGCAAACTGACGCTAAAATCCCAACGCGATGGTTTAACCCGGCTGGCCAACCGCGAGCATTTTTTCTATCAACTTGAGCGTTACTGGCGACAGTATCCGACCACGCCCGCTGCCGTTATGATGATCGATATCGATTTTTTTAAGCGTATTAATGACACGTTCGGACATGCGGTGGGAGACAAAGCCATTGCAGCGGTTGCCAGGCTACTGTCGAAGCAATTACGCAGCAACGATATTATTGGTCGGGTTGGCGGTGAGGAATTTGCGGTACTGCTGATTGATATCGACGAACAAACGGCGTTAAAAGTCGGGCAGCGCTTATGCCAACAGGTAGCACAACAACTGGTATGGCTTGACGAGGATCAGGTTAACCTGACGATCAGTATTGGTATGGTGCATGTTATCCCCACAGAGCATCCGGCAATGGAGGCTGTTAAGCGGGCTGATGAGGCTTTATATGCCAGCAAACAGGCCGGCAGAAACACTACCACACTCGCACACTTTACCCCCTGCACCTTTGTCAAAAGATTATGACTATGGTTGCTATAAGTTGTGGCTACCGCTGTAACGTTGCCTTTATTTCAAGTGATTTTGCGGCAGCTGTGGTTGTCCCAGGATCGCAACAATCAAAATAAAATCAGCTTCCTTTGTGAAATACGCTACATGTTTTCCAACTGGGAAATAGTAACCATTTGGGTAAATATCGGCACAATTTATCCCCAAATCGGGATTGTCGGCCAACATTTGCAAAGCGGTTAGTAGGGTTGTTTTGTATTTTTGCCACTGAGCGGCAGAATAGTTTTCGACGGTATAGGTTTTGACGCCCTGCAGATGCGCTTGGGCTAAGCTGCTGAGCTTATAACGCATACGCTGCCTGGAAGTGTTTATAACGCACGAAGAAAGGTTTCGCCATCGACAGCTTTGCCTTGCGCCAGATCTTCTTGTGCAGCTTTAAAACAATGTTTAAGGTAATCTGCTTTCATCAGCTCAAGGGCTTCGAAGTCCCGGATAGACATAACGACAACGGTATCTTTGCTGTTTTTGCTGATCTTTATTGGCTCGCGCTGCGCGTTAAGTAGTAACTCACCGAAGTTTCTTTTGGCGTCATTAGCGGTTAAGGTTTGCATGGCAAAGAACCCGATTAGAAAACACAACCAAAGTATAGCAAATAACACGGAACAGGCTAAATAATCAAATCGTGCGATCAGAATTTACTCTACTTGGTCCAGCTAATGCAGCATTGTAACAATATCAATCATGAGCGCTATGTCACATAACACCATTACTTTAAACCAACAACGCCAACCCTTAGATCATCTGAATACGGTATGGCTGTTCGGTTATGGTTCTTTAATCTATAAAGCGGATTTTCCCTATCTCGCTTGCCGGCCGGCCTGTATTTATGGCTGGCAGCGCCGCTTCTGGCAAGGTTCGCACGATCACCGTGGTACGCCAGAGGCACCGGGCCGGGTTGTTACCCTGGTGGAAGCGGCCGCTAAGCGCTGTGTCGGTATGGCATATCAGGTAACACCGGATACCTTTGCCCATTTAGATCAACGGGAGAAAAACGGCTATCTGCGCTTTTTTACCGAACTACACTGGCTGGATAACGCAGGCCCCCACTCCACAGCGGATAGCTCAGGCATCGAGCAAGGCGTGGTCTATATTGCCAATCCGGATAATGCCGCCTATCTAGGGCCGGCACCGGAAGCGGTGATTGCCCGGCAAATCGCCAAAAGCCATGGCCCAAGCGGCCCCAATAGCGAGTATTTGCTACAGCTGGCGCAGGCACTGCGCCAACTTAATGAACAGGATGAACATGTGTTTAAGCTGGAGCAGCTGCTGTTAGATTTACCGCAGCAGCCAATAGCTTAAGGCTCAGTCCCGCTGAGCGTCAGCGCACTTAGCCAGGGCTCGGCAAAACGGCCATAGCGCAGCTGGGCCTGAAAGCGGATTTTATGTTGACGATTGGCATCCCGTGGCAAGTGTTGCGCATAAGGCTTGGCCACATATAACGACTCTACCGCCAAGCGGTTTACCAGCACCTCGGGCTGTTTTGCTGATTTATCGTCCTGACACCAGGTATAGCTAAGCTGAATATCCGCTGGCACTAGCAATAGCTGACCGGCCGTAGGCCCGCTATGTTTTGCCAGTGTTTGCTGTAATAAGTTGCGATCAGCGGCGGCATCGATAACAAACAGTCGGGTTGCCTCCTCGCGGGCAACCCGCCATTGCTCTTCAGCACGTTGTTGCTGCTCCTGCCGGCGTTTTGCTGCTTCTTGCAGCCTGTCCTGTGCCATGCTGGTATTTAACTCAGCAGCCGCTTCTGCTGCCAGCCGTTGCTGTAACGCAGCATAATATTGTTCTGCTTGTCTCAGGTAATCCTGATAACTCTGACCATTAAACTCCAGCAGTACCCAACCTGAGCGCTGTTGCCGCTGATAGCCATCCGCGCAGCTACCGAAATGAAAACTGGCAAACTGCGGCTGCTGCAACCTTAGGATACGTTGTTGCTGCCGAGACAAATATTGCCATTCATCCTCGCTTGGCATAGGCCCGGGTGTGGTCCAGGCGATATTAAGGCGTAATGATGAATCTTCTTTAGCCATACCCCAGTGGTATGGCAAGCCTAGCTCCCGCTCACTTAGCGTCAGCTCAACCACAACCAAACTGCGGTTTAGCCAGACTTTGCCAAGGATAAAGGCGTTGACGCCCAGTACGGTTATCACAGCCAACAGTAGCAGCTTTTTTGCCCCAGGCTTAAACATTGGCCACCTCATCTGGCTTGGCTGCGGTTTGAACCACCAGGCGTAACCGGTTAAAGATTAACAGTGCCAGAATGGCCGTCAGCCCCAACAGGAAAAAGAACAGGTACTTCGGCAACCAGTCCCACCACCAGTCAAAAAACTTGGTATATAGGAACAACGCGAAGAACACATTACCGGTAAGCATTAACTTTGCCGCCTGTTGCCGGATACCATACAGCACCAGCAAGGCACTGCAGACAAAACCCAGCACCTGATACAGTCCCTCAATGACGCCATGCGACCAGGGTAAATAACTGACACTGCCCCAGTTCGCCAGGATCAGTATCGCGATAAAGAACACTACCGCCGCGAGGATCTGATAGGTGGCAGCAAAACCATCGTAGCGCTGCTGCTTAAATTTAAGGGGTAATAAAAAGAACAACAGGCTGGTTAACAGAAAATGTTCCGGATATTCGCCGGTCGACACCCAGTAACTACCCATCCAGCTGCCAAAGCGGGCGCCAAGAAAAATATAACTACAGAGCATACCCACAGCTAACAGTAACCGCAGGTTCAGTAAATACGCCAGCGTAAAGGCATAGAGCGCAAAGACGGCAAAGGCATTCGGCGATGCCGGCAAATTAAAAATACTGCCCAGCATGACGATATTCAGCACCCAAGCGGCAAAGGACACCAGAGCCGCCAGCTTGGCATAGTAACCGCTGGCATCGATACGCATGAGCCACCCGACCAGCCCCAGGCTCAATAGCGGCGCACTGATTAAAAGTCCGACCTGGGCTGCGGTACCAAAGAAACCCCAATACTGATAGAACAGAAAAAACAAACTGGCAGCCAACGCCAGTGCACCTAAGAAAGAAACGATCTGCATGCCCAGCGAAAGATGCCGGGCCTTGTCATTAAGATCGATATTCAGGCTATGCTGGAACTGCTGTAACAAGGCATCGTGATAGTCGCGCACCTTACCGGTCTGCAGCTCGGGCGGTAATAAGCCTTGTTCGGCCAGCAGTTGTTGCTCGGCGCGAAACGCCAGGATTTGATCGACACGCTCTTGTGCCTGGGTTTTATTCAGAGGGGGTGAGCTACTCAATGCATCTGTCCCTGTTAGCGATGGCCGGGCAAAATTGCCACTGTTGCGTCCTTGCAGCATAGGCGAACTGTTGCCGGATGCAACAGTTCGCCACGACTTTACTCTAGCACCACATCAATAAAATACTTCACTTCACCGTCAACCGTTTCCCGTACTAAACCGTGCACGTCGGTTTCAAAGCCCGGGAACTCGCTGTTAAAGGCGCGGGTGAATTTCAGATAGTTGATAATGGTTTTATTAAAGCGCTCGCCCGGAACCATCAGTGGAATGCCCGGTGGATAAGGCGTCACCAGCATAGCAGTAACCCGGCCCTCGATATCATCAATCGACACCCGCTCAATTTCGCGGTGTGCCATCTTGGCCCAGGCATCGGCTGGCGTCATCGCGGTTTCGATATTCGACAGATACATCTCAGTCGTTACCTTAGCCACATCGTACTTGCGATACATATTGTGGATGCGCTGACACAGATCGCGCAGGCCGACTTTCTCATAGCGCGGGTTCTTGGCGGCGAATTCCGGCATCACCCGCCACATTGGCAGGTTCTGGTCATAGTCGTCTTTAAACTGCTGCAGCTCGGTCACCATCGAGTTCCAGCGCCCCTTGGTAATACCGATAGTAAACATAATAAAGAACGAATAGAGGCCGGTTTTCTCAATAATAATACCGTGTTCGGCCAGGTACTTGCTGACGATAGCGGCCGGAATACCGGTTTCATCAAACTGACCATGCAGGTTCATGCCTGGTGTAATGATGGTGGCCTTGATCGGATCCAGCATATTAAAGCCCGATTCAATCTCGCCAAAACCGTGCCAGCTGTCCTGCGCATGCAGCACCCACTTCTCGCGGTTGCCGATGCCCTCTTCCGGCAAACGATCCGGGCCCCAGACTTTAAACCACCAGTCATCCTCACCAAACTCGGCATCGACTTTGCGCATCGCGCGGCGAAAATCGATCGCTTCCAGTAAGCTTTCTTCTACCAGCGCCGTACCACCCGGTGGTTCCATCATTGCGGCTGCCACGTCACAGCTGGCAATAATTGCATATTGCGGGCTGGTGGAGCTGTGCATCAGGTAAGACTCGTTAAAGCGATGGGTATCTAAGCTGCGCTTTTCAGCATTTTGCACCAGAATTTGTGATGCCTGGGATAAACCAGCCAGCAGTTTATGCGTCGACTGGGTGGCAAACACCAGCGTATCTTCTGACCGCGGCCGATCTTTACCGATGGCATGCATATTGTGGTAAAACTCGTGGAAGCTGGCATGCGGCAGCCAGGCTTCGTCAAAATGCAGCGTATCGATGGTCGAGCCCAGCTCCTGCTTAATCTCTTCCACGTTATACAGAATACCGTCATAGGTACTCTGGGTAATGGTCAGAATGCGTGGCTTTTTATTTTTCGCATTGCGGGCAAAGGGATTGGCCTCAATCTTTTTCGCAATGGCTTCGGGTGAAAACTCACTTTTCGGGATCGGGCCGATAATGCCGTAGTGGTTGCGGGTCGGCATTAAGAATACCGGGATCGCGCCGGTCATAATAATCGAGTGCAGAATGGATTTATGACAGTTACGGTCAACTACTACGATATCGCCCGGCGCCACCACGGAGTGCCAGACCATCTTGTTTGACGTCGAGGTGCCGTTGGTAACAAAGAACAGGTGATCGGCATTAAAGATCCGCGCCGCATTGGCTTCGCTTTCAGCCACCGGACCGGTATGGTCCAACAGCTGCCCCAGCTCATCCACCGAGTTACAGACATCGGCGCGCAGCATATTCTCACCAAAGAATTGGTGGAACATTTGCCCCACCGGGCTCTTTAAAAAGGCCACGCCACCGGAGTGTCCCGGGCAGTGCCAGGAGTAAGAGCTATCCTGGGCATAATCCATCAGCGCAGTAAAAAACGGTGGCGCTAATGCATCCAGGTATTTGCGTGCTTCGCGGATAATATGCCGTGCCACAAACTCCGGCGTGTCTTCAAACATATGAATAAAGCCGTGCAGTTCACGCAAAATATCGTTCGGGATATGCCGGCTGGTGCGGGTTTCGCCATATAGGAAGATCGGAATATCGGCATTGCGTTTGCGCACTTCCTTCACAAAGGCGCGCAGCTCAGAGAGTGCCACATTCACTTCCTGCTCACTGCCGCTACCAAACTCTTCATCATCAATCGATAAAATAAAACAGGAGGCCCGGCTGGCTTGCTGGGCGAAGGCGGTCAGATCAACATAGCTGGTGTAGCCAATCACTTCAAAGCCGTGGCTGCCAATGGCTTCTGCCAGATCACGGATCCCTGAGCCAGAGATATTCTCAGAGCGGAAGTCTTCATCTATAACAATGACCGGAAAACGAAATTTCATCGGGGGATCCTTAGTTCTTCTGTGCCAGTTTCTGCCGCGCTTTTAACAGCCGCTCACGCTTATACTTCTGCAGTGCCGTTTCTGTATTTTTCTTGGTTGGCGTAAAGGGGTTTTCGCCTTCGCGGAATTCAATGCGAATTGGCGTGCCCATCATCTGCAACGCCTTGCGATAATAGTTCATCAGATAGCGCTTATAGGAATCCGGCAGATCTTTTACCTGGTTACCGTGGATCACGATAATAGGCGGGTTATAACCACCGGCATGGGCATACTTTAACTTCACCCGCCGTCCGGCAACCATTGGCGGCTGGTGATCTTCCTGCGCCATTTTCATAATCCGCGTCAGTAGCGAAGTACTGACCCGCTTGGTGGCAGAATCAAAGGCTTCTTCCACCGACTCAAATAAATTACCGACACCAGAGCCATGCAAGGCCGAGATAAAGTGCAGCCGGGCAAAGTCGATAAAGCCCAGGCGGCGGTCCAGTTCACGTTTAATCTCATCTTTCACGCTGTCGTTCAGGCCATCCCATTTATTCACTGCCAGTACCAGTGAGCGGCCAGCATTAAGCACAAAGCCGAGAATGCTTAAATCCTGATCGGAAATGCCCTGCCGGGCATCCAGTACCAATACCACCACATTGGCATCTTCAATCGCCTGCAGGGTTTTCACCACTGAGAACTTTTCAACCATATCATCGATCTTGCCGCGACGACGCACGCCGGCGGTATCAATCAAGGTGTAGTTGCGGTCATTGCGCTGCATCGGAATATAAATCGAATCGCGGGTAGTACCGGGCATATCGTAAACCACCACCCGCTCTTCGCCGAGGATGCGGTTGGTCAGTGTCGATTTGCCGACGTTGGGCCGGCCCACAATCGCCAGTTTAATATGCTCAGAACGTAAGCGCGCCGCTTCGGCCTCGGCTTCCTCCTCTGTCATCTCTTTAAAATCGGTCGATTCGGCAAACTCAGCGTCTTCCTGGGCTTCGCCCTCCACTGCCGCGGGCAACTGCTGTTGTAAGAACGGCAGTAACGCCAGTTGCAGTAACGAGGTGACACCGCGACCATGCGCCGCGGCAATCGGATAGACTTCGCCCAGGCCCAGACTATAAAAATCCGCGACTGCGGTATCGGCATCCAGGCCATCGGTTTTATTGGCAACCAGAAATACCGGCTTTTCGACTTTACGAATATGCGCCGCGATAGCTGTATCACCAACAGTGGCACCGGCACGGGCGTCAACCATAAACAGCACCACATCCGCTTCGGCAATGGCTTTTAATGACTGCTCAGCCATTTCGACTTCAATGCCTTGCTCATTGCCATCGATACCACCGGTATCGACCACGATAAACTCCATACCTTCAAACTTTACCGAACCGTATTTACGATCGCGGGTCAGCCCCGGAAAATCCGCCACCAGGGCGTCCCGGGTGCGGGTCAGGCGGTTAAATAACGTCGATTTGCCAACATTGGCGCGCCCTACCAGGGCCACAACAGGTAACATGGTGTCAACCTCAAAAAATAACAAAACAGGCCTGACTCAGGCCTGTTTTCAGTTTAAAAGCGCAACCCGCCTGTTTTAAGGCGTTTGCAGTACGGTCAGCTCGCCATCGCGGGTACTGATCACCAGTACCTCGTTATTGCTGACCGGCTCACGGAAAAAGCCGGAGCTGTCAAAACTTTGCCGGGCAACAAAATCACCGCTGTTACGATCCAGCCAATGTAAGTTGCCTTTATTATCACCCACCACCAGATAGTCTTTATACACAGCCGGTCCGGTCAGGAAATGGCGGTGCAATCCGGTTTGGCTCCATAATTCAGTACCATTGCGCCGATCGACGGCATGGATCCGCCCGACCGAGTCCACCAAATACAACACTGTGCCCTGCACTGTCATATTGCGGAAGCTGGCATAATCACGCTTCCACAATTGCTGGCCGGTGCGCAGGTCCAGTGCATGCAATTCGCCATTAAAGGCAATGCTATAGATGGTACCGGCGATGACTATCGGCTTAGCATCGACATCGACCAGCCGTGACAGATCGGTACTGCCTTTGGGCGTGGCAATATTTTCTTCCCAGGCCTGGAAGCCACGGTCCACAATCAGCACGCCAACCCGACCGCTGGCGGTGCCATAGACCACGCCACCACTGTCAATCACCGGCTCACCTGTACCGCGCAGCGTCAGAGGCGGCTGCTCGTTCTCAAAAATCCAGCGCTGTTCACCATTGTCTGAGCTTAGACCAACCAGAGCGCCAGTGCCTAATTTTGCTACCACAAAACCATCACCGACGGCCGGGCTAACCAGCACCTCTCCCGGAACCTGTACCCGCCAGCTTAACTGACCTGTTTCGGCATTCAGTGCAACAACTTCGCCATTTTCGGTACCGAAATAGATATTACCAAAGCCCTGGCTGATACCACCGGCAATGCGGGCATTATCCGACGAGAAACGCTGACGTAGCTTCTGGATTGTCGATAGGGTGTCGTCTTTGCGCAGGTCATAGGTCCAGAGCCGTTTGCCGGAGCTCAGCTCAAACGCCATTACCATGCCCTCGCGGCTGGCCATATAGACCCGCTCGGCATGAATTAGTGGCCTAAGGCCTGATTCATAATGCGCTACGCCCTTACCAACCTGAGCACTCCAGACTTTTTTCGGACTGATCTGATTTTGTACTTCTGGCAATACCAGCTTCTCTTTGCTGGAGCAGGCAGCCAGCGTTAGGGTCATCAATACGACCGCGGCCTGTTTAACTGAAAATCTCATGCTGGCCCCTTAATTCGTCACAGCAACGTGCGCCAGCTCATCCAGCTTAATTTGTACCAACTGCGTGTTCTGTGGTGCTTTGCTAAGCGCCAATTGATAAGCAGCTTTAGCAGCAACCAAATCTCCACTTTGCTGCAAAATATCGCCTTTTAACTCGGCTTGTTGCGCAGCAAAGCTTTCCGGTACCGGCTGATTAACGGTGGCCAGAGCAGCCGCCAGATCACCGATTTCACGCTGTACCCGGGCTAACCGCAATTGGGCAATAGCCTTAACGCCGGCATCTTTGGTTTGCTGTTGTACCCAGCTCAGCTGTTGTACAGCCAGGGCTAAATCCCCTTTATTAACCGCTTCTCTGGCAGTTAATAAGGCGGCAAAAATAGCATAGTTATTGGAGCCCTGAGCGGTAATAAAACTCTGCGCCTGGGCGATCCATTCGTCGTCACCGCCCTGCTGTTGCACTAACTGGCTGTAACTGCTGGATAAGGCTTCAGCGCTGGCACGTTGCTCCGCCTGATAATAGCGCCAGCCATAGAGGGTGGCTAAACCAATAACGACACCACCGACAATGGCTTTGCCGTACTCGTTCCAAAAGCGTTTAATGGCCTCAACCTGTTGTTCTTCACTGCTGTAAATTTCCACCTAACTACTCCGTATACTTTCAGGCCAGCTGCTGTGCTAGTTCACTCAGCTTTAGCGTTTGTTGTGGCTTCTCTTCGCGCAACCATTTAACGGTAATTTCCTGCCGCGCCAGTTCTTCTTCGCCTAAAATCAGCGCTATGGCTGCGCCTGACTTGTCTGCTTTTTTAAATTGTTTTTTCAGGTTACCGCCACCGCAGTGCAAGATAACACGTTTTGCCGGTAACTCGCTACGCAGCCTTTCGGCAACACTTATAGCGGCAAGTTCCGCAGTTTCACCCATCGCCAGCAGATAAATATCCGCTTGCGCCGGTAAATCCGGTGCCAGATTTAAACTTTGCAGTAACAGGATTAAGCGCTCCAGCCCCATCGCAAAGCCAACCGCAGGGGTCGCCTTGCCACCGAGCTGCTCAACCAAACCATCATAACGACCACCGGCACAGACGGTACCCTGAGCGCCAAGCTCAGTGGTTACCCATTCAAATACGGTTTTGTTGTAATAATCCAGGCCACGTACCAGTCGTGGATTAATCACAAACTCAATACCGGCTGCGGTTAAACGCTGCTGCAGAGAGGCAAAATGTGCGGCAGACTCAGCGTCCAGATGCTCAGCCAGTTTCGGCGCTTTAGCCAGCACCTCAGCCAGCGCCGGATTTTTACTGTCCAGCACCCGCAGCGGGTTGCTATACAGCCGGCGCAGACTGTCTTCATCCAGCAAGTCTTTATGTTGTTCCAGATAAGCAACTAACTTATCGCGATAGGCGGCACGCGCCTCATTGGAGCCGAGTGAGTTCAGTTCCAGTTTTACATAAGGCGTTAAACCCAGCTTTTGCCAAATCCGCGCCGTCAGAATAATCACTTCAGCATCAATATCCGGCGTGGCAATACCGAAGGCTTCCAGACCAAACTGATGAAACTGGCGGTAACGACCTTTTTGCGGCCGCTCGTGGCGGAACATCGGCCCGGTATACCACAGCCGCTGTTCCTGATTGTACAGTAAACCATGTTCATTGCCGGCGCGGACGCAGCAGGCGGTACCTTCCGGGCGCAGCGTCAAGCTGTCGCCATTGCGATCGGTAAAGGTATACATCTCTTTTTCCACGATATCGGTGACTTCACCAATCGAGCGTTTAAACAGCTCGGTCATCTCGACAATCGGAAAACGGATTTCGCTGTAACCATAACTGGCAGCGGTGTCGCGCAAGGTGGTTTCTACATATTGCCAGAGGGCACTGTCCTGCGGCAGGCAGTCATTCATGCCGCGAATTGCCTGGATTTGCTTCGACAAAATTTTGCTTCCATTTTGGGGGCGCCGCAGCGCCCACATGCAATAGGTTAATAAAAAAGCGTGATTATAATCTGTAGTGGCTGAAATGTCGCCCTAGACTTGCTTTACCGCAATCCGCTGCTGCAAATACTGCCGCACCTGCTGTTCCAGTTGCTCGGCAATGTTGTCATTATCGAGCCGCAGCTTTTGGCGTTCGCCATTCAGGTAAAAGCCACTTTTTTTACTGGCACCGGCGACACCTAAATCCGACACTAAGGCTTCACCCGGACCATTTACCACACAACCAATTACCGAAACGGTCAGGGGCTCTACTACATCTTCCAGCCGCTGCTCCAGCTCGTTCATGGTTTTAATCACATCAAACTCCTGCCGCGAACAGCTGGGGCAGGCAATAAAATTAATGCCGCGTGAGCGGATGCGCAGCGACTTCAGAATATCAAAGGCCACTTTAACTTCTTCCACCGGATCAGCGGCCAGCGAAATCCGTAACGTATCGCCGATACCCTCAGCCAGCAGCATACCTAAGCCAATCGCTGACTTAACGGCGCCGGCGCGGGCACCACCGGCTTCGGTGATGCCAAGGTGCAAGGGCTGTTTAATTTGTGTCGCCAGTAAGCGATACGCACCTACCGCCAAAAACACATCTGACGCTTTAACACTAACTTTAAACTGATCGAAATTCAGCCGGTCCAGAATATCAACATGCCGCATTGCCGACTCAACCAGTGCTTCCGGTGTCGGCTCGCGGTATTTTTCCTGAATATCGGCTTCCAGCGAGCCCCCGTTGACGCCGATGCGGATCGGGATATTGTGATCGCGCGCCGCATCCACCACTGCACGGATCCGATCTTCACGACCGATATTGCCCGGGTTAATCCGTAAACAATCGACACCATATTCAGCGACTTTCAGTGCGATGCGATAATCAAAATGGATATCTGCTACCAAGGGGATCGGCGATTGCTGTTTAATCAGCTTAAAGGCTTCGGCTGCTTCCATTGTTGGTACTGATACCCGCACCAGATCGGCTCCGGCCGCAGCAATAGCACGGATTTGCGCCACGGTAGCCTCAACATCGGTAGTACGGGTATTGGTCATTGATTGCACGGCGATAGGGGCATCACCACCAATCAGTACATTACCGACCTTAATCTGAGTACTGGGCCGGCGCTTAATCGGATTCTCTGCAAACATTATTCGTTTTGTCCTGACAAGGTAAACTTGGCAACGCGGTTACCGGGGAAACGCGACATATCGTAAGGCTGGTTATTTAATTCAATGCTTACCACGCCGGGATTACCGAGGGTAATCACAAAAGGCCCTTTGGCGTTAAGCTCCATCACATAGCCGGCTTGTTTGGTACCAAAGGCAATGCGATCGCCGTTGGCATCCAATACATCAATCCAGCAGTTATCACTAAAGGTCATCTTTAACCTGTCGTGTAACGACTGTGGCGGCTGCTCGCTGACGGCACTAACCGCTTCCTCTTGCTGTAATGCCTGATTCAGTTGCTCCAGTTGCTGCTGCGCTGCGGGTGGTAAGGCTGTCACGTCCAATTCGGTTAGCGTCTCAGGCTCAGAAGTTGTTAGTTCCGGCTCCACAGTAGTCAGTTCAACCGCACTCAGCGGTTGTTCGCTGACCAGCTCCGCTGTTGGCGCGAGCACCGTCTGTGCCGGGCCCGGCAAAGCATCACTCTGTAACAGCTTATTCTCGCGGGCACTTTGCCAGAACCAGACTGCTAATGACACCAGCAGCACCAGCGCAATTAACCAGGTAAGCCACATATAACGGGCTTCAGTACGCTGCTTTGCCGAGCGGTTTGAAAAAGTGCGCATAGTTTTCACCGGCGCGCTTTTCACCTGATGCTGCTGCTCAAACCGGGTCAACAAGGCCTGTTCCGGCAATTTTAAAAACCGGGCGTATGACTTGAGATAGCCACGCATAAAGGTGGGTAAGATTGCCTTATCAGGCTGGTCCAATTCCAGGTTGCGTAAGATTTCGACCCGCAATTTCAGTTGCTGCGCAGCTTGTTCCAGGCTGAGTTGACGTTTTTCGCGTTCCTGGCGAAGGGTTTGACCAACACTTAATTCCTGTGTTGGTGGGTTAAGATCATTCTGGGTCATTATTTATCGTAGCCGGATCGACAATATACAGCCGCTGACCAATGGACAGACGGCTTTCTTCCGTCAGATTGTTCCAGGCCATAAAGCGTTCAAGGCGGATATTATAGCGGTATGAAATAGCAAACATAGTATCGCCCTCAGCAACCTGATGAAAATAATTATCAACTGGCTGGGCTGCAGCCAAACGTACCGGCGGCGCCGTCGGTTCAGGAGGGGCATCATTTGGGCCAAGGTAAATCTTTTGGCCTACCCGCAACCGGGATTGCTCGGTCAGGTGGTTCCACTCCAACAGTCGTGGCAACAGGATATTATACTGCAGTGAAATACTGTGCAGCGATTCGCCGGCTGTAACCAAATGCACCGGAACTTGCTGCGCCGCTTCGGCTGAAGTGTCGGCATAACTTAACTGCCTGCTGGCTGGCATTCTGGCTGGCAGCTCGCGACTATCAGACACTGTCTGATTGGCGGTTGTGGTCTCTGCTGCGTTAACTGCTGTCACCACCGGCTCGGCAGCGTTAGTCTGCGGTTCCGTTGTGGTAACGGCTACGGCAGGTTCAGCCATGCTGCGCTGCGGTTCCGTTGTGGTTGCTGCTACGGCAGGTTCAGCCGCGCTGCGATGCGGTTCCGTTGTCGCCGCCGGCGTTAACTGCCGCTCTGCCGGCAGGTTTGTGCTGGGTGCCAGCGCCTGTACTTGCTGACTTTGCTGATGCTGCTGATTTTGTAAGCTACCAGCTATGGCTGAGGTCGAATGCGTTGGTCGCGGTGTGCTTACCGCTGCTGGTGTAGCTGGTGGCGGGGTGGTGGCAGCCGTCGTTACTACCGCTTCCGGCTCAGCAGTTTTGCGCCGGATCCGCAGCTGCGGATTAGCCACAGGCTGGGTGGTATTCCGGGCTGCTGTGGCCGAATTTTGCGGCATAAAATCCGCCAGCAAATGCTGCTTATAGCGTTCACGCAGTTGCTCAAACTCGCTTTCCAATAAACGCTGCTGTAACAACAGCCGGGCTTCGTTGGTGTCGATGTACAGCGTAAGCAGTAATTGCTCCGCGTGTTTCATGGTCGACAAATCGCCTTGCTTCTCCGAGACCAGATAATTGAGCAGAGTACTGCGCGCGGACACCCGGCCCAGACGTTGAATACGTTGTAAGTCAGTTTTTGCTTCTGCCAGACTACCCATCGCATAATGCACCGAGGCACTGTTAATCAGGGCGCTGATCCGGGTACCGTTGTGACTCAGCGACGAAGCCAGATAACCCTTCGCCCGTTCAAAACGATCCTGCTCTAACTGACAGAGCGCCAGGTTCTCATAGCTTTCAGCAACCCGGATATAACCCGGCTTGGCAATGGCGGCCAGCAACAGCCGTTCGGCTTCATCATACTTGCCAATCTGACACAGGAAGGCACCGTAGTTGTTATAGGCGTCAGCATTATTGGCATCGCGGGCAATAGCCTGCTTATAGGCATTTTCTGCCTGAGCATGCTCACCGACCGTCTGATAATAAAATGCCAGAGCGTTATACACCTCTGGCAAATTTGGCGCCATCGCGCGGGCACGTTCCAGGTTAAACAATGCCTGAGTGCTATCGCCACGACGTAAGTAATTTAAGCCCAGCGAAATACGGGTTTTAGCCGCTTCAGTGTTATCCACATTGCGCTGCGTGACCTGGCGATCATTCGCCACTATCGTATTCTCTGACACACAGCCAGAGAGGATAAACAATGCCGTCAGCGCGGTTACCACAGGAAGTTTCTGCATTACCACTGGCCATCCATTTGTTGTTATTGCAGCACTTTTACCGCTATGTTCTCGCCTTTCTGCTGCTTTTTCAGTAAACGTTTCGTACGGTCGATTACATCACCGACCAACTGTCCGCAGGCGGCATCAATATCATCGCCGCGGGTTTTACGTACCATAACAGTAAAACCGTGATCTTGTAAGACCTTGTTAAAGCGATCAATCCGTGAATTACTGGAGCGCTTGTACGGCGAGCCCGGATACGGATTGAATGGAATAAGATTAATCTTAGATGGTGTATCTTTCAATGCTTTAGCAAGTTCATGCGCCTGATCGGTGCTGTCATTGATGCCTTCCAGCATCACATATTCCACCGTGACTTTATCGTTAGCCTTAGAATGCTCAATATAGCGCCGCGAGGCCGCCAGAAACTCTTCCATCGGATACTTTTTATTTACCGGCACCAGTTCATCGCGCAGCGCATTATTCGGCGCATGCAACGAGATCGCCAAGGCGACATCAATCTTTTCACGCAGTAAATCCAGGGCAGGTACTACACCTGAGGTACTTAGCGTGACCCGACGCTTGGATAAGCCAAAGCCGAAGTCTTCCATCATCAGTTCCATCGCCGGCACCACGTTGTTCAGATTGAGCAGAGGTTCACCCATGCCCATCATCACCACGTTAGTGACCGGTTTTTCACCGGTATCACCAAAGCTGCCGATAATCTGTGATACCCGCCACACCTGACCAATGATTTCTGAAACACTGAGGTTACGGTTAAAGCCTTGCTGCGCCGTGGAGCAGAAGGAACAGTCCAGCGCACAACCGACCTGAGAAGACACACAAAGGGTACGACGATCTTTTTCCGGGATCCAGACGGTTTCCACCTCCTGACCGCCTTCCAGCGCCATCACAAACTTGATGGTGCCATCGGCGCTGTCCTGACGGGTGGCCACGACCGGCGCTTTAATCACGCAGCGCGCCTTCAACAGTTCACGGAGTTTTTTGTTGATATTGGTCATTTTGTCGAAATCATCAACACAGTAGTGATAAATCCATTTCATCACCTGATCAGCACGGAATGGCTTCTCGCCAAGACTGACAAAGAACTCTTGCATTTGCGACCGGGTCAGGTCCAGCAAATTGACGACTTCGGGGGTGTTGCTCATGCCAGTAAACTCCAGCTAACCAATATCAACAAAAAACTTTCTTCCTGCGGTACTGAATGCACTAAGGGGGCTGCTGCCCCCTTAGTCTCTTTGCAGACAGCTACCGGATTAACGGGTACGGCTGCACAGCTCAGCTTCGGTGAAGAAGTAGGCAATTTCACGGGCCGCAGAAGCCGCAGCGTCTGAACCGTGAACCGCGTTCTCATCGATGCTGGCAGCAAAGTCAGCACGTAAAGTACCGGCTAAGGCATCTTTCGGGTTAGTCGCACCCATGATTTCGCGGTTCTTACGCACTGCGTCTTCGCCTTCTAATACTTGTACCATTACCGGGCCAGACGTCATAAAAGATACCAGCGCATTGAAGAATGGACGCTCTTTATGCTCAGCGTAGAAACCTTCAGCCTGTTCCCGGCTTAAGTGTAACATCTTGGCAGCAACAATGCGCAGGCCAGCGGCTTCGAAGCGGCTGTAAATTGCGCCGATCAGGTTCTTCGCTACGGCATCCGGCTTCACGATAGAGAAAGTACGTTCTAAGGCCATGTCAGGCTCCTGTTAGTCTAAAGGGTTAAAATTTTGGGCGGCAAAGTATACGCTAAATTCCGGAAAAAACCTAATGCCCTTCGCTAACCATATTGACAGTGTATTTCGGGATTTCCACCACTAAATCTTCGTCAGCCACAATGGCCTGACAGCCTAAACGCGACTCTGGCTCTAAACCCCAGGCTTTATCCAGCATGTCATCTTCCAGCTCTTCGCTGGGCGTCAGCGAATAAAAGCCTTCACGAATAATCACGTGACAGGTGGTACAGGCACAGGATTTTTCGCAGGCGTGTTCAATGGCAATACCGTTTTTCAGCGCCACATCGAGCACGGTTTCACCCGTTTTGGCATCCAGCGCAGCCCCTTCCGGGCACAGCTCAGGATGAGGTAAGAATACGATCTGGGGCATGTTAAACCTCGTCTACCTTGTGACCCTGCAGCGCCAACCGGATCGATTTATCCATCCGCCGCGCCGCAAAATCATCTGTTAATTGATTGGTGTGTTCGATTGCCGCTTTGATTGCCGCGGTATCGCCCTGTTGTTTCAATTCGGCCAGCTGGCGTAATGCATCACGGATGGTCGCCAGTTCATGCTCATTCAGTAAGGCGGCATCGGTCGCCAGCGCGGCACTGACCGCTTCCAGCACCCGCTCCGCTTCGACTTGCTGCTCGCGCAACAAGCGCTGCTGCATATCCTGCCGCGCATATTGCATCGAGCCGCTAATCATCTGCGCCACCTGATCATCGGTCAGGCCATAAGAAGGTTTTACCTGAATACTGGCCTGGACGCCGGTTGATTTTTCCATCGCGCTGACGCTAAGCAGCCCGTCGGCATCGACCTGAAAAGTGACACGAATATGGGCGCCACCGGCCGGCATCGGCGGAATGCCGCGCAGTTCAAAGCGGGCCAGTGAACGGCAATCTTCGACCAGCTCACGCTCGCCCTGTACCACATGGATCGCCATCGCCGTCTGACCATCTTTAAAGGTGGTAAATTCCTGCGCCCGCGCCACCGGGATCACGGTATTACGCGGGATAATTTTTTCGGTCAGGCCACCCATGGTTTCAATACCCAGCGACAGCGGGATCACATCCAGCAGCAGGGTTTCATTATCGGCCTTATTGCCGACCAGCACATTGGCCTGAATCGCCGCGCCAATGGCAACGACCTGATCCGGGTCAATTGAGGTTAACGGCTCAGAGCCAAAGAAGCTGGCGACTTGCTGACGTACCAGGGGTACCCGGGTTGAGCCGCCGACCAAGACCACTTTCAATACTTCATCGGCCGTTAAACCGGCATCGCGTAAACTCTGCCGGCAAGCGCGAATGGTTTGCTTAACCAGCGGATTAATCAAATCTTCAAATTGCTGGCGACTGACACTGCCACTTATCTGCTGGCCATCAGCACTAAAGCTGTAATCGGTGCTATCGCTGCTGGTCAGGCGTTCTTTAATGGCTTTCGCCTGTTGCTGATACTGCCGGCGGGCACTGGCCGACAAATTGGGTTGCTCGTGTTGTTGCTGCAACAAGGCCACCAGCGCCTGATCAAAATCATCGCCACCCAGTGCTGAATCGCCACCGGTTGCCAGCACTTCAAACACGCCGCGCCGTAAGCGCAAAATCGAAATATCAAAGGTGCCACCGCCTAAATCATAGACAGCGATAATACCTTCCTGGCCAGAATCGAGGCCATAAGCCAGCGCTGCTGCTGTTGGCTCGTTTAACAAACGCAGCACATTCAGACCGGCCAGTTTGGCGGCATCTTTGGTAGCCTGGCGCTGCGCATCATCAAAATAGGCCGGTACGGTGATCACCACACCGTTTAACTCACCACCGAGGGTTTGACTGGCGGTATTGGCCAGGGTCGCCAGAATTTCTGCGGAGACTTCCACCGGATTTTTCACCCCGGCAGCGGTCGCAATGGCGACCAGGCCGCTTTGTTCAATCAACTGATACGGGAGTTTCTCCGTTAGTGCCAGTGTCTCCTGATAGCCTTTACCCATCAGCCGTTTGACCGACACTATGGTATTTTCCGGATCACTGACGGCAGCCGCAACAGCGGCCGAGCCGACGACCACCTGCTCGGCGCCATAGCGGACCACAGAAGGTACCATCGCCTCACCCGCCTGATTCAACAGTACCTTGGCTTCACCACTGCGTACTGTCGCCACCAGTGAATTGGTGGTCCCCAAATCAATACCGGCAGCCAATTTATGTTGATGCGGCGCCGCGCTCTGGCCCGGCTCGGCAATTTGTAATAACGCCATAATGAATTCAGTCTTGTAGTTGCTGTTCGATTAACTCCAGCTCTTGCTGCAGTTTGTAAAAGAATTTTAGCTTGCGAACCAGTTCGGCTGCCAGCTGATCTTGCGCCGCCGTGCCTGAGGCCAACGCCTGATGCAGTGCCCTTAGTAGCGCCTTGCGCTGCTGTTGCAGCTCTTGCTCGATTTCATACAGCGCCTGTTCGGGATCCACTGCCGTAGCTAACTCGGCTAATTGTTCCCGCAGCTCCATTTGTTGCATTAAAAACGCCGGATCAGTAAAGCTGCGCTGTTCATTGCTTAGCTTAATGCCGCGCAGTGCCAGCATATGTTCAGCGCGTAACAACGGGTGTTTCAGGCTATGGTAAGCATCATTGATATTAGCCGTTTGCTGCACAGCGAGCAGCCGATCCCGCTCGGAACCGGCGGCGTAGTTGTCCGGATGAAAACGCTTCTGCAGCACCAGATAGCGTGAGCCGAGCTCAGCCAGATCCAGCTCGAACTGCTCGGGCAGATCAAACAACTGAAAATAGTTCATCTTACCTCAGTGCCTGACTTATACCGTGAAGCTTTCGCCGCAACCGCACTCGCCGTTAACATTCGGATTATTGAATTTAAAGCCTTCGTTCAGCCCTTCTTTGACAAAGTCGAGCTGAGTACCATCGATATAGACCAGGCTTTTGCCATCGACCACCAGCTTCAGACCATGATCTTCGAATACCTGATCATCTTCATTCAGCTCATCCACAAATTCCAGTACGTAAGCCAGACCAGAGCAACCGGTGGTTTTAACACCGACCCGCAGCCCGACACCCTTGCCCCGGTTTTGTAAAAAGCTGCCGACCCGCTCAGCGGCAGCAGCTGTCATCGAAATTGCCATCTGGCCTTAGCCTCCGCGCTTTTGTTTGTAATCAGCAATAGCGGCTTTAATGGCGTCTTCAGCCAGGATCGAGCAGTGAATTTTTACCGGTGGCAACGCCAGCTCTTGCGCAATGTCGGTATTTTTAATTTGCTGGGCTTCGTCCAGTGTTTTGCCTTTAACCCATTCGGTTACCAGTGAACTGGAGGCAATAGCACTGCCACAACCATAGGTTTTAAACTTGGCATCTTCAATCACGCCCTGTTCGTTAACCTTAATTTGCAGCTTCATTACGTCACCGCAAGCGGGTGCGCCAACCATACCGGTGGCAACACTGGGATCATCTTTAGCGAAAGAACCAACGTTACGTGGGTTTTCGTAGTGATCAATTACTTTGTTACTGTATGCCATGATAATTACCTCTCTGCTGGCGTGCGCTTAGTGAGCGACCCAGGCTACAGTGTTTAAATCAATACCGTCTTTGTACATATCCCACAGCGGCGACATTTCACGCAGCTTGGCGATGGCCTCATGTACAATCTTGATGGTGTGGTCAATCTGCTCTTCTGTAGTAAAACGGCCGATACTAAAACGAATTGAACTATGCGCCAACTCATCTGATAGCCCCAAAGCCCGCAGCACATAAGATGGCTCTAAGCTGGCAGAGGTACAGGCAGAGCCTGAAGACACGGCGATATCTTTTAGCGCCATAATCAGCGACTCACCTTCAACATAGTTAAAGCTGACGTTGGTAATATTCGGTACCCGTGCCTTGGCATCACCGTTTAAAAATACCTGTTCAATATCTTTAATGCCGTTCCACAAGCGGTCACGCAGTGCGGTGATACGCTGCTGCTCAGCGGCCATTTCTTCTTTGGCCAGGCGGAAGGCTTCTCCCATCGCAACGATTTGGTGTGTCGCCAGGGTGCCTGAACGCATACCACGTTCATGACCACCACCATGGGTTTGTGCTTCTAAACGAATACGTGGCTTACGACGCACGAACAAGGCGCCAATGCCTTTAGGACCATAGGTTTTATGGCCGGAAAAGGACATCAAATCGACTTTCAGTTGCTGCAGATCAATCGCAACCTTGCCGGTGGCCTGAGCGGCATCAACATGGAAAATAATGCCTTTGCTACGACATAATTCACCTATCGCCGCAACATCCTGCACCACGCCAATTTCGTTATTGACCATCATAATGCTGACCACAGTGGTATCCGGGCGCATCGCCTGTTCCAGCTTAGTAAGATCAACCAGACCATTAGCTTCGACGTCCAGATAAGTCACGTCAAAGCCTTCACGCTCTAACTGACGCATAGTATCCAATACGGCCTTATGCTCTGTTTTGACGGTGATCAGGTGTTTACCTTTTTTATGGTAAAACTCGGCGGCACCTTTAATCGCTAGGTTATTCGACTCGGTCGCGCCTGAGGTGAACACAATTTCACGCGGATCCGCATTTACCAGCTCAGCAATTTGACTGCGGGCAATTTCTACCGCTTCTTCAGCCTGCCAGCCAAAACGATGCGAACGCGAGGCCGGGTTACCAAACTGGCCGTCCATGGTCAGGAATTGCATCATTTTCTCCGCAACCCGTGGATCAACCGGGGTGGTCGCAGCATAGTCTAAATAAATGGGTAGCTTCATTCTTGGCTCCGTGTTGCGCTTATAGCTGACAGCTGACTTCAATATCCGTTGCCGGATTCTTAACTTTACGGCTTTGTTGCAAAGCGGTTTGCCGCACTTCTTCCTGATTGACCAGCTCTTCAAGGCTGATATTGGTCAGGAAGTCTTCAATTCGATGGCTCAGATTGCTCCACAAGGTGTGGGTCAGACAGCGGGCACCGCCATGGCAATCTGATTTGCCCTGACAACGGGTGGCATCGACCGACTCATCTACTGCCGCAATGACCGCAGAGACGGAAATCGCCGCCGCCGGCAGACCCAGTTGATAACCACCACCCGGACCACGCACACTGCTGACTAAACCCTGCTTACGTAAACGGGCAAATAATTGCTCAAGGTAAGACAAAGAAATACCTTGCCGCTCCGAGATATCAGCCAGGGGTACCGGGCCTTTTACGGCATGTAGTGCCACATCAAGCATGGCGGTAACAGCATAGCGACCTTTGGAGGTTAAACGCATAGTCAACTCCTGTTGCAGAATGCTGCTATTGTACATTCCTGACTATTTTAGTCAAGTATAAACCTGACTAAAACAGTCAGGTATTAGGCACTGGCGCTCTCGTCTTCTTTACGCCGCTGCTCAGCAGCGCGTTGCTCTGCCAGCTTAAATTCGGCTTCATCAATCTTCACCTGCGGCAACTCAGAACAGACATTTCCTCCCAGCTGATTGACGTTCTGACACAGCTCAGTCACCTTGTTATCCAGAAAATGAATATGATCCAGCAAACTACCGATAGCATTGGCAACCGGATCCGGGTTATCAGCCGAGACTGCATAAGCATCAAAGCCAAACTTTTTCGCCATCTGCTGCCGCTGCGCTGAGGTTTCGGCATCGGCTTTCGCCACGATACGCCCCGGGATGCCAATAACGGTAGCACCGGCCGGCACATCTTTTACCACCACCGCATTCGAGCCGATACGGGCATTTTCGCCAACATATAAGGGCCCCAGCACCTTGGCACCGGCGCCAATAACTACCCCCTTCCCCAGCGTTGGATGGCGTTTGCCCGGGCTCCAGCTGGTACCGCCCAGCGTCACGCCGTGATACAGGGTGCAGTCATCGCCAATTTCAGCGGTTTCCCCGATCACTACGCCCATACCATGATCGATAAAAAAACGCCGGCCAATCCGCGCGCCGGGATGGATCTCCACCCCGGTTAACCAGCGGCCAATGGTACTTAACCAGCGGGCCAGCCATTTCCAATTGGCTTGCCATAATTTATGGCTTAAACGATGCAGCCAGATAGCATGCAAACCGGGATAGGTGGTTAATACCTCAAAAGTACTGCGCGCCGCCGGATCGCGATCAAATACACTGCGAATATCTTCTTTGATACCGGAAAACATGCCAATTACTCCTTATGAGTAGTCTGATCCACTTTTTCCAAGCGCAACATCGAGGTCAGGATACCGCGCAAAATATTATACTCAGCTTCTTCCGGCCGCGCCCGGGTGAATAACCGACGCAGCTTAGTCATCACCACACCCGGATGCTGCTTAATAATAAAGCCGGTATGCGTCAGCGCCGTTTCCAGGTGCTGGAAAAAGTTTTCCATCTGTAACGAGGTCGGATAGGCAGTATGATCGGGCTCCGCTGTCGACTCGCACGCTGCCAGATACGCCATCCGCACTTCGTAGCAGAAAATTTGTACCGCCATCGCCAGATTTAATGAGCTGTATTCCGGATTGGCCTCAATACAAACGTGGTAATTACAGAGCTGCAATTCTTCGTTGCTCAAACCATTACTTTCACGACCAAATACCAGCGCCACCGGTGCGGTCTTAGCTTGCTGCACGGCTTTGATACCGCATTCACGGCTGGATAACATCGGCCAGCTCAGGGTACGGGAGCGGGCGCTGCTGCCTATCACCAGCGCACAATCAGCAATGGCTTGTTCCAGAGTGTCATAGGTTTGTGCCGCCGCCAGAATTTCACTGGCACCAGCCGCCAGCGCATAGGCCTGACCATCCGGTGCCGTCTTCGGCGCGACCAGACACAGCTGCGATAAGCCCATGGTTTTCATCGCCCGGGCGACCGAACCAATATTCCCGGTATGCGTCGTACCCACTAATACGACTTTAATCTGATCTAACATAGAGCGACCTGCACTAAAAAGGTCGGCTATTCTAACATAGCCAACAGGGGTTGTAGATTGAAATTTAGCAGTCTAGCCACCCAAACAATCAGAAGCAAGCCATTGCCAAAAGCCGCTGCATTTCGGCGGTTGCTTTGCTAAACTATCGCCACTTTTTGAAGGAGCTGTTGATGTTAACCCAACTGAGCCGAGTTCTGAGTCGCCCTACCCTGCTATTAAGCAGCCTGTTACTGTCATCTGCGGTGGTCGCGACCACCCCAATAGCCAGCCTGGAGCAGGCAGTCAGTAATAATCCGCTGCGGTCTGCCGCCAATATGGCGCGCGATCAATACCGCAACCCGCTACCCACCCTGCAGTTTTTCGACGTTACCCCGCAAGCCACAGTGGTTGAAATCTCCCCCGGTGGCGGCTGGTATACCGAAATTCTGGCGCCGCTGCTCGCGGAGCAAGGGGTGTATTACGCCGCCCACTTTCCGGCCAGCGCCGAGGGCTATGGCCAACGCAGCCGGCAGGCCTTTGTGGAAAAGCTCTCTGCTAACCCGGCCTATAGCAAGGTAAAGCTAACCGAGTTTGCACCACGCCCCGGTATTGAAATTGCCCCAGCGGGCAGTGCCGATGTCGTGCTGACGTTCCGCAATTTACATAACTGGTATATGGCCGGTGGTGAAGAGGCGATGCTAACAGCCTTTGCTCACTTTTACACAGCGTTAAAGCCGGGTGGCGTGCTGGGAATTGTCGAACATCGGTTGCCGGAAACCCAGCTGGATACTGACTGGACCCGCAGTGGCTATATGCCGGAGAGCCTGACTATTAAACTGGCGGAACAAGCTGGCTTTACGCTGGAAGCCCGTAGTGAGATTAATGCTAACCCGAAAGATACTGCCGATCATCCGGGTGGTGTCTGGACTCTGCCCCCAACCCTGCGGCTGGGTGAGCAGGATCGTGATAAATATCTGGCCATCGGTGAAAGTGACCGTATGACCTTAAAGTTTCGGAAACCTGCAACGCCCTGATCATGGGGCGTCCTGACTAAAACGGAAAAACTAATGAAAGTAATGGTAATAGGTGGCGGCGGCCGCGAACATGCTCTGGCCTGGAAAGCGGCGCAATCGCCTCTGGTAACTCAGGTGTTCGTGGCGCCGGGTAATGCCGGTACAGCCCTGGAAAGCAATTTGCAGAATGTGGCCATCGCCGCGGACGATGTTGATGCCCTGCTGGCCTTTGCACAGCAAGAGCAGATCGGCCTCACTATTGTTGGGCCGGAAGCACCGCTGGCGAAAGGTGTCGTGGATCAATTCCGTGCTGCCGGCCTGGCGATTTTTGGCCCAACCCGTGCTGCCGCCCAGCTGGAAAGCTCTAAAGCCTTCGCGAAAGACTTTTTAGCACGGCACCGGATCCCAACCGCCGCCTACCAGAACTTTACAGAGATCGAAGCCGCCAAAGACTATGTGCGCCGCCTGGGTACCCCCATTGTAATTAAGGCCGACGGTCTGGCTGCCGGTAAGGGCGTGATTATCGCCCAAACCGAAGCTGAAGCCTTCGCTGCAATCGACGATATGCTCAGTGGTAATAAGTTTGGTGATGCTGGTAGCCGGGTGGTCATTGAAGAATTCCTGACCGGTGAAGAGGCCTCCTTTATCGTGATGGTCGATGGTCAACATGCACTGGCCTTCGCCTCGTCGCAGGATCACAAGGCCCGTGATAATGCGGACAAAGGCCCGAATACCGGCGGTATGGGTGCCTATTCACCTGCTCCGGTGGTGACAGCTGAAGTGCATGACTGGGTAATGCAACAGGTGATTTATCCGACGGTCCGCGGCATGGCGGCCGAGGGTAATGTGTTTACCGGCTTTCTGTATGCTGGCCTGATGATTGCGCCGGATGGCTCGGCAAAGGTACTGGAATTTAACTGCCGCTTTGGCGATCCGGAAACGCAACCGATTATGCTGCGGCTGCAATCCGATTTGGTGGCGCTGTGTCAGGCTGCCGTGGACGGTAAACTGGATCAGATGCAACTGGAGTTCAGTCCACAGGCCGCAGTGGGCGTGGTACTGGCCGCAGGTGGCTATCCGGATACCTATGCCAAAGGTAAGGTGATCGGCGGTCTGGAGCAAGCCGCGCAGTTACCAGGCAAGGTGTTTCACGCCGGTACCGAGCTGAAAGATGGTCAGGTGCTGACTAACGGTGGTCGGGTACTCTGTGCTACTGCGCTGGGTGAGACTGTCACCGCCGCGCAACAAGCCGCCTATACACTGGCTGGTGCGATTAGCTGGGAGCAACTGTATTACCGTACCGACATCGGTTACCGGGCAGTCGCGCGCGAACAGCAAAAATAACCTTTAGCAAAAGTGTAAAAGGTGCTGCGGCACCTTTTTTTATCGGGATTGCAACATGAAAAAATCGTTATGGCTCAGCCTGAGTAGCTTGCTGTTGTTAACGGCCTGCCAGCAGGCACCTGTTAGCTGCGAAGCTGCATCACATAGTATCGCGCAGGTTCAGGGCAGAGGGATAGAAAGCCCGCTACTCGGCCAGCAGGTCAGTATTCAGGGCGTCGTGCTGGGCGTAGTCTATGCTGATGGCCCTATGCCCGGCCTGATGCTGCAAAGTCAGGTACCGGATCAGGACCCGCTGACGGCCGAAGGTATCTTTGTCGCGCTGAATAACGCCGAACAGTACCAGGCCGGCCAGCTGTTAAGTGTGCGCGGCACTGTGGCCGAAGTCGAGCAGCTGACCAGCCTGATCGATGTAGAGGTCTTAGCTGACTGTGGTAAGGCCGAGCTGGCGCCGCTGAGTCTGACGCTACCCTTGCCAACCGAGCTAAGTTGGGAAGCTTACGAGGGGATGTGGCTGCGGATCGAGCAGCCACTGGTAGTGACGGACAGCTATAATCTGGGTCGCTATGGTGAAATTATGCTGGCCGACCAGCGGCTGATGGTACCGACGCAGGTGGCAACACCAGGTGCCGCTGCACAGCAACTGGCCGCAGAAAATGACAGACGCAGTATTTTGCTTGATGACGGCCGTTATCAGCAAAATCCGGATCCGCTGCCATACCCGGACACCGGGCTCAGTGCATATAACAGTTTACGGGTCGGCGATCAGGTACTGAATATTGAAGGGATCCTGCACCAGGATGAACGCGGTTACCGCTTGCTACCAACGGCAAAACCCAGCTTTATTACAACTAACCCGAGGCCGGCTGCACCTGACAAAACCGCAGCGGATGAGCTACGAATCGCCAGCTATAACGTGCTGAATTTCTTTACCGGCCATGGTCAGGAAAATGCCTTCCCAACCCGGCGTGGCGCGCGGAATGCAGCAGAGTTAGCGCGCCAGCAAGCCAAGTTGGTGGAGGCCCTGCTGGCACTGGATGCCGATATAATCGGCTTACTGGAGCTGGAGAATAATGGCTATGCCGAGGGCAGTGCCAGCGCGACCTTGTTAGCCGCCTTGAACGCGCGCAGCAGCGAGCCTTACCAGCAGGTGGTACTCGCAGATGCGCCGGGCAGCGACGATATTAAAGTTGGCCTGTTCTATCGGGCCAGCCGGGTAACAGCAGTGGGTCAGGCGGCCAGCCAAACTGCCGCGCCCTTTACCCGCCTGCATCGGCCACCGGTTGCACAAAGCTTCCGGCATCACGCATCAGAGCAGGTGGTGACGGTGGCGATAAACCACTTTAAGTCAAAAGGCAGCTGTCCGAGAACAGGTAACGCCGATTACGCCGCACAGCGCGATCAGGGCGATGGCCAGGCCTGCTGGAATGCCGCCCGGGTTGAGGCAGCAACGGCGCTACATCAGTGGTTAGCGACTACCCCAACCGGGGTGACCACGGCATATCAGGTGATTATGGGTGATTTTAATGCCTACCGGCAGGAAGATCCGATCCGCTGGTTTGAACAACAAGGCTGGCAATATCTGGATGATGGTAAGGCGGCGTCCTATTCCTTTGTATTCAGAGGACAAAGCGGCTCGCTGGATCACTTGTTAACGACACCGGCGCTGGCAGAAAAGATGGTTGGCTTTACACATTGGCCGATTAATGCCGATGAGCCTGTGCTGCTGGATTACAGCACCCGTTTTAAACCCGCCAGTCAGCGTGAGCAACTGTTTGCGCCAAACCCATATCGTTCATCCGACCACGATCCGATTTTGGCGACCTTTCGCTTCTAAAGCCTTGCCAGTGCCAGCAGCATCAAGCTGATGGCACTGGCCATCGACGCCAACCAGATCAGACTACGCAGCGTCGCCCAGTTCAACCAGTAACAAAGCAGATAGCCGACTCGACAACCGACAAAACTCCAGGCTAGCAGTTGCATCAGTGGCGTAACCTGCCCGACCGCCAGCACCATCAGCACGGCCACACTAAAGAACGCCAGCGCCTCAAAGCTATTGTAATGCGCCGCAGTACAACGCTGACCGAAACCACTGAGCTGGCTTTGTTGCTGACGCGGATAATGATTGTCGTAGCCACCGGCGCGGTGCATAGCCCAGACCAGAGGCAGCTTTGCCAGATAAGGTAAAATGGCAATCAAAAACAACGGCATTAAGATGCCAGACATGTGAGGTTCTCCTATTAAATTCCGGGTAATACCAGCTTGTACTTAAGCCAGCCATTTCGGATCAACAAAAAGGTGGGTTGCGTAAAGCCCTGCGGATCCGCTAAGGTACTTTTAATTCAGCTTCTGGTAAGTGTTATGTCGCATAAAAATCCTATCATTGCCGTTACCGGCTCCTCTGGCGCTGGCACCACCACCACCAGCAATGCCTTTAAGCATATTTTCCGCACCCTGGGCATTGATGCCGCCTTTGTTGAAGGTGATTGTTTTCATCGTTACAGCCGGCCGGAAATGGATGTCGCGATCCGTAAAGCGAAGGAAGAAGGCCGCTATATCAGCTATTTTGGCCCCGAAGCTAATGACTTTGGCGCCCTGGAAAACTTTTTTGCCAGTTACGCCGAAAATGGCACCGGCCGGATCCGTCATTATTTGCATACCTTTGATGAAGCCGTGCCCTATAACCAATTGCCCGGTACCTTTACGCCCTGGCAGGACCTGCGGCCCAATACCGATCTGCTGTTTTACGAAGGCTTGCATGGTGCCGCAGTGACGGAACAACATAATGTCGCCCAGCATGTCGATTTGCTGATTGGGATGGTGCCTATCGTCAATCTGGAGTGGATCCAGAAAATTATCCGTGACACCTCAGAGCGCGGCCATAGCCGCGAGGCGGTGCAGGCCAGTATAGTCCGCAGTATGGAAGATTATTTTAATCATATTACGCCGCAGTTCTCGCGCACCCATATTAACTTTCAGCGCGTGCCGACAGTCGATACTTCGAATCCTTTTAGTGCTAAAGATATCCCTTCGCTGGACGAAAGCTTTGTGGTGATCCGCTTTCGCGGTATCAAGCATGTCGACTTTCCCTATTATTTGCAGATGATTGACGGTGCCTTTATGTCACGGGTTAATACGCTGGTGGTGCCCGGCGGCAAGATGGGGCTGGCGATGGAGCTGATCCTGACGCCACTGATTGAAGCGCTGATGCTAAAACGACGGGATGCCCGCGGTCAGGGCTCATTATTTAATATCTGAATTTAATATCTGGGCCTTCGGGCGGCAAAAACAACACAGCCAGCATAAGGCTGGCTGTGTGACTCTAAGCAGTTACGCTTATTTTATTTCCGGCAAGTTACGGCCGTAGAAAATCTCTTTAATTTCGCGGAACACTTTTTTCGAGATCAGTTTCTGCTCTTCCGGCGTCATCGAATCGGTGCCCATACCAAACAGGTAATTGTTTAAATCACCTTCTTTTAACATCATCTTGGTATGAAACAGGTTTTCCTGATAAACGTTAACGTCAATCATCTGGAAAGCTTTCTTCGTATCCTCATCCATAAAATTCTGGATTGAGGTAATCGGGTGGTCGATATAGTGTTTAGTACCACTGACATCACGGGTAAAACCCCGTACCCGGTAATCAATGGTGACCACGTCGGACTCAAAACTATGGATCAGGAAATTCAGCGCTTTTAACGGCGAAATAATACCGCAGGTTGACACCTCAATGTCAGCACGGAAAGTACAGATACCATCATGCGGGTGTACTTCCGGATAGGTGTGAACACAGATATGGCTCTTATCCAGATGTGCCACCACCGCATCAGGCCGTGGCCCCGGGTTCTCTGAATTATCAGGGTCAACCAGCACCGGCTCTTCGCTAACCAGGATAGTCACGCTGGCACCTTGTGGATCATAGTCCTGCCGGGCGATATTCAATATATTGGCGCCGATGATATCGACAACTTCAGTCAGAATATCTGTCAGGCGATCCGCATTATACTGCTCATCAATATATTCAATATATTCCTGCCGATGCTGTTCGGTTTTGGCATAACAGATATCGTACAGACTAAAACTTAAACTTTTGGTCAGGTTATTAAAACCATGCAGTTTCAGTTTTTCAAAAGGCTTAACCAATTTCTTTGCTCTCCGCTAACGACGCACCAGACGCCGCAGTTAACTTTCAGCCTGACCTTACAGTCATCCTAATCATTCAGCCTGTTTAACACTGAACGAATGCGTTACCTTGACACTCTGTGCCAGCATAATCGAAACTGAGCAGTACTTTTCTGCCGACAGATTAACCGCCCGCTCTACCTGCTTTTCGCTTAAGTCGGTGCCGGTGACCACGAAATGCAAATGCAGCTTGGTGAACACCTTAGGCACGGTTTCTGCGCGCTCCGCAGACAGTTGCACCTCGCAATGCCGGACCTGTTGCCGTGCTTTTTGCAAAATACCCACCACATCAACCGAGGAGCAAGCGCCGGCCGACATCAGCAGCATTTCCATTGGCGTGGGCGCGGTATTGCTGTCACGATCGGCATCAAAAACCACAGCGTGGCCGCTACCTGAACGCCCCAGAAAGGTCAGATTATTCACCCAGCTTACGGTTGCTTCCATCAGACTGTCTCAGCTCAAAAATAAGGCTGGGTATTCTACGGAAAACTCGGTTAAGTCGCCAGTAAAATTATCAGCCGCACTGGGGCTGAATGGTCAGATTTAAAGCAGTTTGAGCTTTGCAGGGGGCTGTTGCCACGCTTAACGCGCCCTAATCAAACAGGGCGGCAATAGCGTTATCAAACAGATTTTTAATTAGTAAGGCAATTTCGTTAATCAGATCTTGCTGGTCCTGCGTCGCCGGCTTATCCAGCACGGACGACAGGATCTCCTGAAAATCATACATAATGCCATCGACCTCACGGATAATCAGGGAGCGGTGGTTGGTTTCCAGTTCGGTGTGTTGGGTACAGAGGGTAATGATTTGTTCTGCAATCTTCTCTTCCAGTAGTACACCAATCGTTTTATTGGCCGGCGCAGCAGGACCTGTCGCAGTAAACAACGACAGATGTTCCGTTAAGAACTGGATCAGGTGTTCATAACCGGGTTTATCAATAACCATAGCCTACCTGTGCACCACTGATTGAGAAGCGACTGCCGGATAACTTGCCCGAACAGCGAAAGGATTTCAATCATTTAAGCAAATATTTGCCCGGAAAACAAATCGGAGCCGCAGCTCCGATTTATTTTGTCTTAAAACACCAGGCCAGGTGACAACTGTTCAGGTAACACCACCTGCTCCAGCTCCACTGACGCGACCGGATAAGCGCAGTAATCCGCCGCATAGTAAGCACTGGCACGGTGATTACCGCTCTTACCAATACCGCCAAAGGGCGCCGCCGAGCTGGCACCGGTAATAGGCCGGTTCCAGTTAACGATGCCGGCGCGGATCCGCTTGTAGAAGTGTTGATACAGCTCATAGCTATCGCTGAGTAAGCCTGCCGACAGACCGAAGCTGGTTTGATTCGCGGCGGTAATGGCCTGATCAAAATCAGTGAAGCGGAATACTTTTAACAGCGGGCCAAAGTGCTCTTCGTCCGGGAAGTCAGTGATATCTGAGCATTCGATAATACCAGGTGTAACCAAGGCTTTAGCTGGATCCAGCTGTCTTAACTCCAGCAGTATCTTACCGCCTAGGGCGACTAATTGCTGCTGAGCCTTCAGCATACTTTGCGCCGCAGCCACCGAAATCATCGAGCCCATAAAGGGTTGAGGCTGCGCATCGTACTCACCAACCTGGATCTTGCTACTGACATCCAGTAACCGCGCCAGAATCGCATCACCTTCGGCATTTGCCGGCAAATAAAGCTTACGGGCGCAGGTACAACGCTGGCCAGAAGTAATAAAGGCCGATTGAATAATGTCATGTACTGCCGCATCGATATTAGCGACATCCTTTACCAACAGCGGGTTATTACCACCCATTTCCAGCGCCAGAATTTTCTCCGGCCGGCCGGCAAACTGCTGGTGCAGATAGTGACCGGTGCGGGAGCTACCGGTGAAAAACAGGCCGTCGATGCCATCATCACTGGCCAGTGCCTTACCGGTGTCCACTTCGCCTTGCACCAGGTTGATCACCCCGGCCGGGATACCGGCTTCCTGCCAAATTTTTACCGTCAGCTCGGCCACTTTCGGGGTCAGCTCAGAGGGTTTAAATACCACGGTATTACCCGCTAACAGCGCAGGTACGATATGACCGTTTGGTAAGTGTCCCGGGAAATTATAAGGGCCGAATACGGCAACCACGCCGTGCGGCTTATGGCGCACAAAGGCACGCCCCTGCGGCATCGGGTTTTCTTTTACGCCGGTGCGCTCTTCATAGGCCCGTACCGAAATATCGATTTTACCGATCATCGCCGTCACTTCAGTGCGGCTTTCCCACAGCGCCTTACCGGTATCTTCAGCGATACAGGCGGCCAGGGTTTCTTTATGCTGATTCAACAGCTCGGCAAAGCGCTTTACCACACTAACCCGTTGTTCGAAACTCAGATCCGCCCAGCTATATTGGGCTTCACGCGCAGCGGCGACCGCGGCTGCCACCTGTTCACTGCTGGCGGCCTGCCCTTGCCAGATCAGCTGATTCTTAGCCGGATCGATAGATTGCATCGGTTTACCGGTACCGGCCAGCCATTGACCATTAATAAACTGCACTGCCTGGTTCATCTGCTACTCCTGTGTTAAATTTTGCTCACCCGCACCCAGTCACCGGCAGCCACATTCAGTGCTGTCGCCAGGGCTGGCGGGATCATGATATGTTCCTGCTCCGGCGCTAAATTCAACTCAGCCCAGGATGCCCGAAAACCGCTCAACGACGTGTTGCTGATTAAACAGGGTTCGCCGGCGGTTACAGCGCCAATCTTTACCAGATAACGTTTACTGTCTCTGACCGTACGGATCTGCTCTACCCGCGCTTCTACCGTCGGACCGGCATCAAAAATATCGACATAGCCACGGCAGGCAAAGCCTTCCGACTCCAGTAACGCCAGCGCCGGCCGGGTTTGCTCATGGACCTTACCAATCACCTGTTGCGCTGCCTTGCTAAGTAAACTGACATAGATCGGATACTTAGGCATCAGCTCGGCAATAAACTCTTTCTGACCAATACCGGTCAGATAGTCTGCGGTTGGGAAGTCCAGCGCAAAAAAGTTTTCCTGCAACCATTGCCAGAACGGTGAATTACCCTGCTGATCGGACACACCGCGTAACTCCGCGATCACCTTATCTGCAAAGCGCTGCCGGAACTCGGCCAGGAACAAAAAACGCATTTTCGATAACAAACGACCATTATGCTTCTGCCTAAAAGGGGTGCGCAGAAACAGCGTGCAGAGTTCACTGACGCCAGTGTAATCGTTACACAACGTCAGAATATCTACTGTTTTGTAGACTCCCAACGAGCGGGAGCTATGCACTACCTTACCCAAATGATAATGGTAGAAGGCGTCATCCAGACCGACCGCGGCTTCCAGGGCACTGGTACCACAGATCTGACCGGTCGTACTGTCTTCCAATACAAACAGATAGCCTTCATCCCCCGGGGCAGAGACCGTCTTGGCAAAAGACGCCTCCGAGCGGCTGATTTTGCGCATCAACAGCTCTTCATTCACCGGCAGCGACGTAAAGCCGTGACCGGACTCCACTGCCATCTGATACAGCGCCGGGTAATCATTCGCTCGGATCGGGCGAATTAACATCATGGTCGCTTACTCCATTTTTGCTTTATCCCATGGTCAGAGCGGCATCCCGCTGGATAGCCGCTGTTGTACCATGAGTCATTTTGCTTGCTTTAAAGTAATATGGTTATGGCAAACGAGGTTGCCGGCTCCGGTGCTCTTAGTGTCACCTTTGGAGCCTGTCAGATCAGGCGGCAGTAACTTGCTGCACCGCGGCTTCAAAGCGGCGCATACCTTCGCGGATCTCTTCTTCAGTGATCACCAGTGATGGCGCAAAACGCACCACCTCGGTGCCGGCAACCAGCGCAAATAAGCCCTGCTCGGCCGCGGCCAGAAAGAAATCACGTGACCGTCCTTTGTACTTTTCATTTAACACCGCACCCAACAACATGCCTTTGCCACGCACCTCGGTAAACACCTGGTACTTTTCATTGATGGCTTGCAGACATTCACGGAAGACCTGTTCGTTCTTCAGTACGCCGCTTAATACTTCCGCGGTGTTGATAGTATCAATCGCCGCTTCAGCAACAGCACAGGCCAGCGGATTACCACCATAGGTACTGCCATGGGTACCGACTTTCAGATGAGCAGCAATAGCAGTGGTAGTTAGCATAGCCCCCACCGGGAAGCCACCGCCTAAAGATTTGGCACTGGTCAGGATATCCGGCGTTACACCATAGTTCATATAGGCGTATAGCTTACCGGTACGGCCAACGCCGGTTTGTACTTCGTCCATCACCAACAGGGCGTTATGTTGATCACACAGCTGGCGTAATCCCTGCAGAAACTCAGCCGTCGCCGGGATAATGCCGCCTTCACCCTGGATCGGTTCCACCACGATGGCACAGGTTTTATCAGAAATCAGTGCTTTTACACTGTCCAGATTATTAAATTCTGCATGTAACACCGCGCCTGGCTTAGGACCAAAACCATCTGAGTAGGATGCCTGACCACCCACAGTTACGGTAAAGAAGGTCCGACCATGGAAGCTCTTAGCAAAAGAGATAATTTCATTCTTATGCTCACCATGGGTATCCAGTGCCCAGCGCCGGGCCAGTTTAAAGGCCGCTTCGTTCGCTTCTGCACCTGAGTTACAGAAATAGACTTTTTCAGCAAAGGTCTGCTCAACCAGCTTCTTCGCTAAACGCAGCGCAGGTTCGTTTGTCAGCACGTTGCTCAGATGCCATAACTTATCGGCCTGGGTTTTCAGTGCATTAACCAGTGCCGGATGACAATGGCCGAGGCTGCTAACTGCAATACCGCCGGCAAAATCAATATACTCACGACCTTCCTGATCCCAGACGCGGGCGCCCTGACCTTTTACCGGGATCAATTTTGCCGGGGCGTAGTTGGGCACCATTACTTCGTCAAACAGCGCTCTGGTTACCTGAATATCAGCAGTCATTTTGTCGTGTCCTCTTCTTATGCGGGCGGGTACAAATTTATAAGTGGGCCATAAAAGGGCCTTAAACGCATTATTACAGATTTAAAAGGCGTTGTCTTGCCCGGAAAAAGCCGTACAGGCCAGAAAATACAAGGCCTGCAGATAGATTTGCATAGGATTTGAATAACTAAGCGCTGGCGTGAGCAACTGTATTGGCTGCGATTGTCAGTCTAACGCAGCAGCCATCAGCGCTGGCGCAGAATTGGCAGCGGTTGACGACACAGCTTAAGCAGTCACTGCTAAAAAATTCGCCAACATGGTCCGACCATGTTCGGTCAAAATGGCTTCCGGATGAAACTGCACGCCATGTAATTGCAGCTCCGGCAGCCAAAGCCCCATCAGATCCCGCCAGCCATCCGGCTCAGGCGCGGTATAGGCGGTGTGAACAGCCGAAGCAGGTAAGGTCTCGGCAGCCACCACCAACGAATGATAGCGGGTCACACTAAGCGGGCTTGGCAGACCGGCAAACAGCGATTGCTGTTGGTGTTCAATCAGGGAGTTTTTGCCATGCATCACCTGACGCGCACGCAGTACTTTCGCCCCTAACACCTGGGCAATCGCCTGATGGCCCAGACAAACGCCGAGGATCGGCAAGCTGCCGGCAAAATGCTCTATCGCTTTCAAACTGATACCGGCCTGATCCGGGTTGCCCGGGCCGGGTGAGATCACCAGATAATCTGGCGCCAGCTTACGGATTTGCGCCAATGACAGCTCGTCATTGCGTTTAACCAACACCTGCTGCCCCAGTGCCTGAAAATACTGCACCAGATTCCAGGTGAAGGAATCATAGTTATCAATCATTAACAACATAACATCTGTCCGTCGCTGTTACTCATGACAGGCAGCACGGCGTAACCGGTCCTGCACGGCTTCCCAGCCTGGGCTGTGCGGGGGCAGCTCGACCAGGATCTGCGCCACGCCTTGTTGATCGGCCAGAAATAACTGGTGATAAAGTTGTTGGCCGTAAGCTGCCGCACTGGCGGGTAACTGTTGCCGGTAGCTAACCGCAGGTAACGGCAAGGCACTGAAATGCAGTACCGCGGTAGGCAGGGTATTGCTGGCAAGCTGCGCCAGTAATGCATCAGATGGCAACAGATAGACAGGGGTATTCGGCTGATAATGGGCACCGACATTACCAGATACTTTAACCTGGTGCTCGCGCGGCGTGCTGACGGTACACCCCAGTACCTGTTCCAGCTGCGCGGCCGTTATCGGCCCGCTGCGCAGGATCTGCGGCTGTGAAGCGGTTAAATCGACAATGGTCGACTCCAGACCATGCTCACAAGGTCCGCCATCCAGCACGGCGGCAATTTTCCCGGCCATGCCATGCAGCACCTGAGCGGCACGGGTTGGACTGAGTTTTTTATAGGGATTGGCCGACGGTGCGGCAACCGCCAGTCTGGCTTGTTGTAACAACGACAGCAGGGCCGGATGAGCGGGCATCCGGATCCCGATCGTTTCCAGACCACCGGTCACCACAGTGCTGACTTGCGGCGCCTTTTTTAGCAATAGCGTCAGGGGGCCGGGCCAAAAGGCAGCGGCCAGCTGATAGGCACTTTGTGGGATCTGTACCGCAAACTGTTCCAGCATTTCAAGTGTTGGGATATGGACTATCAAGGGGTGATCCGCCGGCCGGCCTTTGGCCTGAAAAATTTTCGCCACCGCATCGGCATCTGTCGCATTGGCCGCTAAACCATACACAGTTTCTGTTGGCACTGCCACCAACTCACCCTGCTGCAGCAGGGCTGCTGCCCGGCTGACATCTGCTGGCTGATCCGCAGCTAATAGCTCAGTTTTCATCAGATACTCTTTTCATCGGTTACCCGTACTATTTTAGGCGGTTTCACGCGCTATGGATTACATTGCGCGCAGTTGGCCGGATCGGCGAAACCGCTGCTATGTAAAAAGTCTTGCTGATAATCGCAGTAGCGACAGCAGGCACGCAGACCGCGGTGCTGCGACGTTGGCTGACCACAGTCGGCACAAGGTAAACCGGCTAACGGCAGCTCAGGCCAAAACCCCGGTTTATGGCAACGCGGGCAACGTTGTTGCAGCCGTTGCCGCAAATTGTCGGCCGCCAACCGAATCACCTGCTGTCGCTCCGGACTGCAGTGTGCACGTAAGTCATACTCGAGCGTTACCGCGCCCCTGGCTAACCATTGCTCGCAGCACAACAGCGCCTGCGCCGGCGTTAGTGCCTTTTCAAGGCGAGCTTCCTGCTTTAGCAGTAGCAATTGTCCGTTGGGGATCGTGGGCAGTATAGTCTGTAACATGGCAGCATCGGTAAGCTGCCAGCTACGGGCACTACAAAGTTGCTGTGCCACTGCGGTCACTGCCCAGCCCTCGTCAATATTGACACAGCAGAGCAATTCCTGATTCAGGGTACCCAAACCATAGGGACCGGCATTAAAGCTGCCCTCACTGCCGATACCGATCGCCGAACCTGATAACTCTGCCGCGAGAGCCGCCTTACGTAATGCGCATTCGGCCGCTGTCATAAAACGCGGTCGCTCACCGGCAAAACTACCTAACAAGTCGGTATCAAAACCGCTGACCGCCTGGATCTGCCAACCCAGCGCAGCCAGGGCCTCGGTCAGCAGCGGCACCTTGCCGTGTTGGGTCAGAAAGGCGACCTGCTGCATCAGGGGAACTCCGGCAACAACAGTAGCGCTTAGGGCGCCACAAAACCTACAGCTGCGTTGACTGCTGCCAGGGTGCGGCTGGCATGCTCACGGGCTTTGGCGGCACCTTCGCGCATCACTTGCTGCATTAGCGTTTGGTCGGCCCGGATGTCACGGAATTTTTGCTGTACCGGCTCAAGCAGAGCGATGACCGCATCGGCAACATCACCTTTTAAATGGCCGTACATCTTGCCTTCATACTCGGCTTCCAGTGCCGCCACCGTTTTACCGGTAACACCGCTGAGAATATTCAGCAGGTTAGCAACGCCTGGCTTGTTATCCAGGTCAAAATACACCCGTGGCGGATCTTCAGAGTCCGTGATGGCTTTTTTAAATTTCTTGCTGATCATCTTCGGATCTTCCAGCAAGCCGACGAAGTTCCACGGGTTGTCATCCGATTTTGACATCTTTTTGGTCGGTTCCTGCAGGCTCATCACCCGGGCAGCCACCTGAGGGATAAAGGGTTCCGGCACCGTAAAGATGTCACCATGCAGCGCATTGAACCGCGTCGCGACATCACGCGCCAATTCCAGATGCTGCTTCTGATCATGACCTACAGGGACCTGATTCGCCTGATACAGCAGAATATCGGCCGCCATCAGCACCGGGTAGGTAAACAGACCGGCATTCACATTATTGTTATGCCGCTCTGACTTATCTTTAAACTGGGTCATCCGGCTCAGCTCACCAAACTGGGTGTAGCAGTTCAGCACCCAGGCCAGCTGGCTATGCTCAGGGACATGCGATTGCAGAAAAACGGCTGAGCGCTTTGGATCAATACCACAAGCCAGATACAGCGCCAGACTGTCCAGCGAGGCACTGTGCAGTGCTGCCGGCTCCTGCCGCACAGTAATCGCATGCAGATCGACAATGCAATACAGACAGTTGTAGTCATCCTGCATCTGATCCCACTGCCGCAGTGCGCCCAGATAGTTACCGATAGTCAGTTGTCCGGATGGCTGGGCGCCACTGAGTACTATGGGTTTACTGCTCATGCTGTGCATAATCCTGTGTTAAGTTCGAAAAAAAGAGCGCTATTATACATTAACCGGCTACCGCTGCCAGTTGCTGCCGCATCTGTGCGATAGTCGCAGCATAATCCGGGCTGTTAAAAATCGCCGAACCGGCAACAAACATATCCGCGCCGGCAGCAGCAATCTCGCCAATATTCGCTACCGTGACCCCACCATCAATTTCCAGCCGGATCGGCAAGCCACTGCGATCTATCAGCTGACGCACTGCGGCCAGCTTATCGAGCGTTGCCGGAATAAACTTCTGACCACCAAAACCGGGGTTAACGGACATCAGTAGCACCACATCGACCTTATCCAGCACATAGTCGAGGTAACTCAGTGGCGTTGCCGGATTAAATACCAGGCCGGCCTGACAACCGTGGTCTTTGATCAATTGCAGGGTACGGTCGATATGTTTAGAGGCTTCCGGATGGAAGGTAATAATACTGGCGCCCGCCTTGGCAAATTGCGGCACCAGGCTATCTACCGGCTCGACCATCAAATGCACATCGATCGGTGCGGTAATACCATAGTTACGCAGTGCCTGACACACCATAGGCCCGATCGTCAGATTCGGCACATAATGATTGTCCATCACATCAAAGTGCACCACGTCAGCACCGGCGGCCAGTACCTTGTTCACATCTTCGCCCAGGCGGGCAAAATCGGCTGATAGTATAGAGGGAGCAATTAAGTAAGGTTGCATAGCACAGGTTTCTCGATCCAAAACCCAGACTTTACTCAATTCTGGCACAGAAAGCAGCCAAGGCCGCTGATGATTGCACAAAAATCAGGCAGCACTGCACCAGCAAGCAGCAGTCTAAATGGCAATATTGGCCAGTGATTAGAATAAACCACTGTTATATATCAACTTTATAATCTGGCATATATCTTGGAATTCCCTTGATGAATCCAATCTAAGGGGAATAACAATGACATCGATCAAAAAATGCACTTTGGCCGGTTTATCCGGCTTATTGTTAACAGCCAGCCTGGCCAGTGCGCAGGCACAAGCGGTTGAAGTCAGTGGTGATGTGACCTTTGTTTCTGATTACGCCTTCCGTGGTATCTCACAAACCGAAGAAGCGCCGGCCTTACAAGGTGGTTTAACCCTGGCCGTTGACAGTGGCTGGTATCTGTCGGTTTGGGGCTCCAGTGTCGATTTTGGTGGTCAGGGCACACTGGAGCTGGATGTGCTGTTGGGCTGGAGCGGTGATATCGCCGAGGGATGGAGCGCCGATGTCGGTATTATGCGTTATGGCTACCCTAACACCGAGTTCGAGGGGTCGAACTTCTGGGAACTCTATGGCTCAGTCAGCTATCAGGATTTTACACTGGGCCTGGCTTATAGCGATGACTACTATGGCAACAGCGGCAAGTATTACTATGTCTATGCCGGCTATAGTTTAGCGCTGACAGACAACCTGAGTGTGGATTTCCACGTCGGCCATAATGAGTTCTCGGATGACAGCTCCTCCAGCTATCTGGATTATGGCGTAACACTGAGTACCGAAGTACTGGGTCTTGGGTTATCACTGGCGTACGTCGACACCGATATCAAAGATTGTAAGCTGTGTGACAGCCGGGTGATCTTTGGCGTTTCCAAAGCATTCTAACGGCTAAAGCCTGCCATCTGTCGCCAGCACCAGCGTCTAATAATTAATCAGCTTGTGTCTGGCGAAAGAATCTACTATCATTGGGGCTCTGCATCAGGTTAACAGGAATTAACATGAAACTAACCAAAACAAGCAAGTCTCTGCTCCTGGCAGGCGGCATGATGCTTGCTTTTGTAGTTTGGCAGCTGGACGCCGAAAAGATCTGCACACCTTCAACCCAAGCAAGCTGTCAGGATATCCAACATAACTGGCTGAATTGGCTTTCTGGTAACAGTCGTTCGACACAATTTCACTTTGTCGATTTTCTGGAACTGGTAAGTCGGCTGCTACCTGCCAGCGCACCGAAAAGCTGATATGACTGCGGCGAAACCCGGCTTCAAGCAGGTGCTTAAAGCGGTTTTCGGCGCCTTTATCGGGGTACAATCTGAGCAACAGCGTCAGCAAGACTTTCAAAGCCAAAGCGCTGTGCCTTATATCCTGACCGGTATCTTTGCCGCGCTCTGTTTCGTTGCCCTACTGTTATTAATCGTGTTTCTGGTGCTGCGCTAACGCCGGATAAAAAGCGAACAACTCCTGCACCTTACCCCGACCCTGACCATTTTGGCTGATCGAGCGCCCCACTGCGATGCTGGTTAGCCGTGCCTGTTGATATATTTTGCGGGTCCAGGTGGTGTCATGATTACTGATCAATACATTACAACCACGTAACTGGGCTTGTTCAGCTAAAATCGCCAGCTGAGCCTGATCATCCAGACTAAAACCCTGGCGGGCATAGCTGGTAAAGCTGGCTGTTTTACTCAGGGGCACATAAGGCGGATCGCAATACACGGCATCGCCGCTTTGCAAATCGGTAAAGACTTGTTGATAACTCAGGCAGCTGAATACCGCACGCTGCGCCTTTTCTGCAAAGAAATACAATTCTGCTTCCGGAAAATACGGCTTCTTGTAACTGCCAAAGGGTACGTTAAATTTACCGCTGAGATTATAGCGACAAAGTCCATTGTAACCATGGCGGTTCAGGTACAGAAATAACAGCGCACGCTGATAAGGATCATGCAGCTCATTAAATTGCTTACGCAGCGCCAGATAGCTGTCTTTAGTATTCGCACTGGCGACAAACAGACTTCTGGCATCGGCAATATAGTGCTCTGCATCATGCTGTAAGGTCTTATAGAGCGCAATTAAATCGGCATTAATGTCATTTAGCCGGTAGCGCGGATAGTCGGTATTTAAGAACACCGAACCAGCGCCAACGAAAGGCTCGACCAGACAAGCTGCGCCCGGTAATTGTTGCTCAATCTGACTGACCAGGTTGAACTTACCACCGGCCCATTTCAAAAATGCCCGACTTTTCTGCTGCACTTTTGCCGGCATTTTTACTGGCTCTTTTGGTTGCACTCTTGGCGGCACTTAGCGATTATCCTGAGTTGCAGCAGCAAGATCCTGCTGCACCGAACGCGCAGTCCGGATAAAGGGGCCGGCGTCACGCAACTTTGCCGGTAACTGTGCGATATAGGCCGAGGCTGCGGCATTGTTTTTAAACGGGCCGGCGACTAACACCCACTGCTGTCGTCCCTGCTGCTGACGTTGATACAGTTGATACTGCAAGCCTGGATATTGCTGCTGAAAGCGCTTTAACGCTGCCTCATCAGATAATACTGCCAGTTGTACCAGTCGCTCAGTCGCGGCCAGTGCAGCCAAAGCCGTTACTGCTGAACCAGCTGGCTTAGCAGTGGTTGTGGCTGTTGCTCTGACCGGTTGCGGTTGCACTACTGCGGCTGGCTTAGTGGCTACCGGCGCTTGCTCAGGCGCTGCAACGGGTGTTTCGGCAGCAACTGTTGTCGCTTCTTCAGCAACCTGTTCAGCTATAGCATCGCTATGAGGTTCAATTGGCGAGGTGCCGGGATCCGTTATTTCAGCGGCCGTCACTGATGCTAATGCGAGCGCTTCCGGCTCAATCATCTCTGCACCAGACAGTAGCGGCTCCGGCGTATCCGGCATCAGTTCAGCCTGAGGGGTGTTTGCTGTTACAGCCTTATCAGGTGCAGTACTTGTTGGTAGCGGCGGTAGCGTCGTCGGAGGTGTACGCCCTAACCAGCTAACTGCCGCTATCACCACGACCGCTACCAGGGCGACGACAGCCAACCAGAGGAAGGATCCACTTTGCGTCTCAACCTTTTTCGTTCTGGTTGCACTTGTTTTGGTTGCAATCAGCGGCATTTGTAGCAACAGATGCAGATTACCCTGGCTAAGCGCAAAACGCTCCGCCAGTGCTAAGGGGTCTAACTGCTGCTCTTGCAATAATTGCTGACTATCCACTAAGGAGAGTGCCGGGATCGTCAGATTTAACTGAAATCTGGGGTCGGGTTGCGGCACAAAGCAGAACAGCCGTGCCGGTAATTGTTCCAGCAAGGCCCAGCAACTTAAATCCAGCGTATCCGCATCATCGAGCAGTAATACATACTCAGAGGTATTATCGGTACGACAACGCGCCAACAAGGACTCAGTATCCAGCTGCTCAGTAGCAAACCACTGCTGTGATAGTTGTTTGCTCAGTTGCTGTAATGACAGCGGGCTTTGCACCAGCGCCACATTAACTGACATTTCCTGACATTCGGAAAATAACTCAGCTAACACCAGTGCTAAGGTTGATTTACCGCTGCCCGCGGCACCAACAATAGCCAGCCGATCGAAGTCATTAAAAGCCAGTTGAAATAGCAGGCGCGAGAGTAGGTCCCGCTGTGATGGTAACAGGTAGCTATTTTGATCCAGCTGTTGCTGCAGACTTCTGATTTTCATCAGTTGAATACTTGTATCAGTTCGGCTTCACTGACATCAGTGAGCATCTGGCTACGACCGAGTGCGACCGGCAAAATAAAGCGCAGTTGCCCATTAACAACCTTTTTGTCGGTTTTCATAAAGGGCAGGAAATCCGTAATATGCATTGAAGCTGGTGCAGACACCGGTAACTTAAAGTGTTGCAGGATGTTACGCACCCGTTCTACTTCGGCCAGCTGCAGATAACCACGGCTATGGGCCAGCTGATGCGCCATCAGGATGCCAACAGCGACGGCCTCACCGTGTAACCATTCACCGTATCCGAGGAAGGCTTCTATCGCATGGCCAAAGGTATGGCCGAGATTAAGTAAAGCCCGTTCGCCCTGCTCAGTTTCATCGCGGCTGACAATATCGGCTTTCATCTGGCAGCAGTGCCGGATCATTTCTGCCAGCATTGCCGGCTGCTGAGCAGAGATGGCATCAGCATGCTGTTCCAGCCAGTCCAGAAACGGTAAATCACTAATCAATGCATATTTGATCACTTCCGCCATACCGGCGGCAAATTCGCGCGGCGGCAAAGAGGCCAGAGTCGAGGTGCTGATTAATACCTGCTCCGGCTGCTTAAAGGCGCCGATCATATTCTTACCCAGCGGATGATTAACCGCCGTTTTACCACCGACCGAGGAGTCAACCTGTGATAGCAATGTGGTTGGGATTTGGATAAAACGTACACCGCGCTGATAGCAGGCGGCAACAAAACCGGTCAGGTCGCCAATCACGCCACCACCCAGTGCAACCAGCACCACTTGTCGTGACAGCTTTTGTTCCAGCAAATAGCATAAAACCGCTTCGAAGGTTGCCAGCGTTTTATAGGCCTCACCATCCGGTACCAGATAATGCCGGCAAGGATGTTGAAACAACGCCTCTACTTGCGGTAAATAGCGCTCAGCGACTGTTGGATTGGATACAATCACCACCTGCTCAGCCGCAGCGATCTCAGGAAGTAAGGCAGGAAAGGCCTGGGCAATCTGGATAGGGTAGCTGCGTTCACCAAGTTGTACGGCAACGGTTTGCATAAGCAGCCCCCTGTGCTGGAAATCAGAAACCTAGTTGTTCAATAATCTGGTTAGCGACGGCCCGGGCGCTCTGTTCATCAGTACGCACTGTCAGATCGGCAATCTCGCTGTAGAGTGGATTACGTTCAGCGGCTAAACGCTCGAGCACTTCTTTTGGCTCTTCTTTGGTCTGCAGCAGTGGACGCTTCTTATCACGCTGAGTACGGGCGACCTGTTTCTCGATTGGTGTTTCCAGGTATACCACTATGCCCCGTGCCGATAAGCGATTACGGGTTTCCTTGCTTAATACTGAGCCACCGCCAGTGGCCAGCACTATCCCTTGCAACTCAGTCAGATCCTGAATGACATTCTCTTCACGGACCCGGAAGCCCTCTTCACCTTCCAGATCGAATACCCAGGCAATATCTGCACCGGTACGGCGTTCGATTTCCTGATCGGAATCATAAAACTCTAGGTGAAGCATCTCTGCCAGATGACGGCCTATAGTGCTTTTACCGGCACCCATAGGGCCTACGAGGAAGATATTACGTTTTTCTGCCATATGTCGTATTGCTAAGTCAGCTATTTCAAAGGAAAGTTGAATTCAAGGACCGTTAGGCTCCCACGAAAAATTGAAGCGCTGAATTATGTCAGGAATGGCCTTTGATTGGCAAGCTAAATATCAGAGGCGCGGGCCAGACCCGCGCCTCTTCAGTTATTGGCCTTCCGTCAGGATCCGTGGCGTGACAAAAATTAACAGCTCACTCTTTTCGTTCAGCTCACGCTTGTTGCGGAATAATACACCCATATATGGAATATCGCCCAACAGCGGTACCTTACTTACCGTAGAAACGATTTGCTGTTGATAAATCCCACCTAGTACTATGGTTTCGCCATTATCGGCCAACACCTGAGTCATAATTTGCTGGGTATCAATGGCTGTTGCCGGACCTGTTGGCGTTTGTACCGTTTCACCACGGGTATTTTGGGTAATCACCAAATCCAGAATAATCTTATTGTCCGGTGTAATCTGCGGCGTCACCGTCAAGCTTAATACAGCTTTCTTAAATTCAACGGTCGTTGCGCCACTGGATGCAGCCTGAACATAAGGAATCTCGACACCTTGCTCAATGCGGGCTTCTTTTTGGTTTGAGGTAGTAATTCGCGGGCTGGCAATCACTTCACCTTTGTTTTCCTGCTCTAACGCAGACAGCTCAAGATCCAATAAGGTACCATCAGCCAAACGCGCAACATGGAAAGCGATACTACCGGCCGGATTCGCTACCGGCAGATTGACGTTCCAACGATCGTCCAGTGACGGGAAACCGCCGTTAGATATAGTGTTCGCACCTGGCGCATTGCCCGAGACGCCACGGTTACCACCACTGGTGCTCTGCTGATCACTAAAGCCCCAGCGGATCCCCAGCTCATCAGTCACATTATCGTTCACGGTGACGATACGAGACTCGATCAGTACCTGCCGTACCGGAATATCCAGGCGTTCCAGCAGCCGGCGTACACTTTCAATATTTTTTGCGGTGTCTTTTAGTAGCAAGGTATTGGTGCGTTCATCCACTACAACGCTGCCGCGATCTGATAACAAGGTTGCTTCACGGTTCGATAATAAACCTGCTAAATCGGCGGCCTTAGCGTAATTAATCTGGATCAGATCAGAATACAGTGGCTCCAGTTGCTCAACCTGTTGCCGCGCTTCCAGTTCACGCGCTTCACGGGCTGCCAGCTCTTCGGTCGGTGCGACCATTAAGATATTGCCTTCCATCCGCTTATCCAGGCCTTTAACCCGCAGTACAATATCTAATGCCTGATCCCAGGGTGTGCCGTCCAGGCGCAGGGTGATATTGCCGGTCACAGTATCACTGGTGACCAGGTTAAAGCCGTTATAGTCGGCAATAATCTGCAATACTGTGCGGATAGGAATATCCTGGAAGTTTAGTGAAATTGGCCGGCCTTTGTATTCACGCCCGCCACCCAAAATACTGCGACTGGTCGTGTCACGCACCAGATTGACCGTGAAAATATTGTCGATCTGCTGATAATTGAAAGTGAACTGCTCAGTAGCATCAATCACCAGCTTGGTTGAGGTACCGTCACGGAAAGTCTCCACGCCTTTTACGACAGTGGCAAAGTCCATCACATCCAATTGATACAACAATTCATCCGGGATAGAGGTATTGTGGAATTCAATTTCCAGCTTGCCAAGGCGTTCCTGAACATCGACAGCAGCGGCATTCTCTTTCAAAAACACCAGCACCCGGCCTTCGCCACGTTCACCACGGCGGAAGTCAATGGCTTGTAGCTGATTGATAAAGCTTGGATTAATTTCAGAACTGCTCCCTGGCCGGGTAACCTGAGGTGTATCGGCCAGGTGCACAGAGAAGACATTATCATTCAGACGGGTGCGATAGACTTTCAGCGTGTCCATCGCAATAACGGAGTTAACGCCTTCGTCATTCAGCGCTGAGCGGACAGCCGACACGCCAGCCTGGCCAACGGCAACATTAGCAAGACGTTGCTCCAACTCCGCCGTTGGGAAGGTCACACTCAAGCGGGCCGGTTGCTGTAATAGTTGCACCCGGGGTTCCTGCACCAATGGCTCATCAAATACAAACTCGATTTCCGTCTCACCGTTTAACAACGGATTGTAACGAACTTCATAAAGTAAAGGTGCTGCTGTTGCAGGCAAAGCACTGATAAGCAACGCTAACAAACCAAGTCTGCTGCCTTTAAATCCTGCCGCTTTATTTCTAATTAATTTATCCATGATTTACTCGCACACCTAGTTACCTGCTGTTGCAGCATCGAACATCTGAACTCTGGTGGTTCGTTCTACCCAGCAACCAGAACCATCCGGGATCAGCTCCAACAAATCCATATGGGTGGGTTCAACTCTGATCACCTTACCGTGAAACAGTCCCATATAGTTGTTCAGCGTTATTCTGTGTAATGCCTTATCTGTTGATTCAATCAAGGCCCATAACTGCCCGCCATCACCCAAGGTACCGCGCATCCGCAGATTATCCAGTGCGAAACGTTCCAGCGGCTCTTTACGCCGGTTTGGGTCCGGCGTGATGCAATCCTGTTGTTGGGCAATACGGTCTTGTATCGCTTCCGGGCTGGGTTCAGTAAAGGGGCTGCGTACATTACCCACATTATACGGAATGTGGGTAAACTCTTTCGCCTGTGGTAATGGCTCTACCCGGGGGCGGGCGTTATTTTTTACCGCATCCATATGCGCCTGAATATCACTGACGTCATCAAAGCAACCGGTCAGTAGCAGGCTGAGCGTTACTGCTGTCAGGAGTGCTCTCATTGAATGCTCTCCTTATAGCGGTAGGTCTTGGCGACGACGTTAAATCTGAGTTTATTATCTTTATCAGCCTGAATGGTAAAGTCATGTAAACTAACGATTCGTGGCAGCTTAGCGACTTCACTGACAAAGTTACCGAATTGGTGATAATCCCCGACCACATCAATCTTGATCGGTAATTCCGTGTAAAACTCTTTTTCTACCTCAGGTTCCCAATTAATCCGTAAGAACGTCAAACCGCTGGTGGTACCAACGTAGGTAATATCGTCCAACAAGCCCGGCGTTTCATGAGTTGTGGGTAACTGTTTAAGCAACACCGCGAAGGTTTCTTCCATTTCTTTCATTTGTTCACGGTATGCCTCGAGATTTACCGCGGACGCGTAACGGTTCTGATAAGTCTGACGCAACTCCAGCTCTTTCTGCTGCGCTGCCGCCAACTCATCAATTTTGCTGTCAATCAGCAAATAATAACTAAGTACTGATACCAAGGCCGCAACCAGCAGTGCAAAAATGGCTTTCGCAGCTAAGGGCCAGGACCCCATATTCTCGAGATCAAGGTCATTGATATCAATCTCTGATAACTTCATATTCAGAGCCATTATCTGCCCCCCTGCCCACTGGTTGCTACAGGGGCTTGCTGTTCTAACGCATCATAACCTTCGATTTTTACGTGCATCCGGAAATCACTCAACAATGAGGAGCGTTCACGGCCAGCCTCGATAAACTCAAGGTAAGGGGTGGATAACAATTCAGACTGCTCCGCTTCACGCAACATATTCGACAACCGGTTATTCGATTCGCTTTTACCCAGCAATAACAATGATGAACCTTTCTTTTCCAGTTGGGTAAGATAGACGCCTGCCGGCACAATACGGGTAATTTCCAGCATCACCTGGGTGCCCAGATTACGGCTGCTTTGTAATTGTTCAATCAGCGTCATCCGCTGTTGTAGGCTGCGTTTAGTTTCATTCAGGTTACGAATTTCAGCGATACGTTGGTCAAGCACCCGGATCTCGCTTTCCAGAAATTGATTGCGCTTGGCCTGCCCTTCGAGTCTGGCGTTGTAAATCATATTAATCAGAAAGAAAATCAGAAAGCTTACCAAAGCTGTCAGAGCCAATAGCATTACATAGTTTTTTTGCCGCTCTTTTCTGGCTGCTTCGCGCCACGGCAGCAGGTTTATATATGCCATGGTGTAAAACTCCTCAATGCCAGGCCGCTGGCGACCATCAACTGCGGTGCACAATTGTCGAGCGCGTCACGATCGACTGCCGTTGCCACTTCCATACTGGCAAAGGGGTTAGCAATAACGGTATGGATACCCAACTCGTCCAGCAGTAATTTATCGATACCTTCAATCAGCGCTGAGCCACCCGACACCACCAGATAATCCACCGCGTCCTTACCGCTACTGGTCAGATACATCTGAATACCACGGCGAATTTGTTGCAATAGCATCGTTTGGAATGGTGCCAGCACTTCAAAGGTATAATTGGGGGGCAAATCACCGGTAACTTTCGCTAACTCTGCTTCTTCGTAGCTCTTGTTATAATAAGACAGAATGCTGCGGGTGTACTGTTCACCGCCAAATACCTGATCCCGGGTATACAGCGTTTTACCGCCTTCCACTACACTTAGAAGGGTCATGGTTGCACCGATATCGACCATCGCCACCACCTTAGAACCGGCGTCTGCCGGCAATTGGTTCAGGCAAAGCTCATGTGCCCGGCTCAGGGCATAGCTTTCGACGTCAACAACCTTAGCGGTAAAACCACCGTTTGCCAGCGCAGCAACACGGGCTTCAACGCTTTCGGTTCGGGCCGCACTTAGCAGCACGTTGACCTTGGACGGATCGGACTCATTAACGTCGAGTTTTTCAAAATCCAGGCTGACTTCGTTTAACGGATAAGGAATCAAGGTATCAGCCTCAACCTCAATCTGACTTTCCAGTTCAGCATCGGTTAAGGACACATCCATAAAAATGACTTTACTGATTACGGTAGAGCCAGAAATAGCAGTGGCAGCGAATTTCACCGAGCGGGGAATTTTTTTGCGGATTTTTGCCAGCACATTGCCGACAGCTTCAATGTCCTGCACCTCACGGTCTGACATAGCGCCTTTTTGCATCGGCTCAACCGCGAAGGCTTCCACTTTATAATAGCCGCTATGCTGACTGAATAATAGCCGCTATGCTGACTGAGCAGTATCGCTTTCACTGAGTGAGAGCCGATATCAATCCCAACCATTACGGGCGTTTGTTTACTAAACAGGCTTTTGATCATAGCGTCCTGCAGCCGTTATTTTAGTTAGTTATTCTTATACTAGGTATTCTTAGCCTAGACACGATTTTTTGGCAAGAAAAAGCGTTTAATCTCAGTCTAATAAATATATACTAGCAGTGAAATTACCAAATTGGGAGTTAAAGTTGGGGTCGCATCGTGTCTTGGTTTAAAAAACTGCTTATTTTTGTTTTTGTTGCCTTTTTGCTCGGTGTCACCAGCATCACTGCGACCTATTTTTGGTTGAAAGATGATTTACCTGATGTCGCTACGTTAAAAGATGTCCGCTTACAAACCCCGATGCAGGTGTTTACTGCTGATGGCGAATTGATTTCGCAATTTGGTGAGCAACGTCGGATCCCATTACGCCTGGACGAAATGCCCCCGCTATTGATTCAAGCCTTCCTGGCCACCGAGGACACCCGTTTTTACGAGCACCCGGGTATCGATATTATCGGTATAATGCGGGCCGCGACCGTGGTTGCCACCTCTGGCGAGCTCAGCCAGGGCGCCAGTACTATTACCCAGCAGCTAGCACGAAACTTTTTCTTAAGCCGCGAAAAGAAGCTGATCCGTAAAATCAAAGAAATCTTTTTGGCCATTCATATCGAGCAATTGCTGACCAAGGACGAGATCCTGGAGCTCTACCTGAATAAAATTGAGTTGGGTCATCGCGCCTTTGGGGTGGGAGCCGCGGCTCAGGTGTACTTTGGTAAAACGGTACAGGAACTCAGTGTTGACGAAATGGCGATTATTGCCGGTCTGCCTAAGGCGCCATCGGTATTAAACCCGGTACGTTCAGCCAGTAACGCCCGTGCCCGTCGTAACGTTGTGCTTGGCCGGATGCTGGACACTGGCGCTATTGATCGCGCCACCTACGACGCGGCCATCGCCGCCCCGGTGACCAGCCGGTTACATGGTGCCCAGATCACCGCCTCCGCTCCCTATATCGCCGAAATGGTGCGCCAACAAATGGTTGACCGTTTTGGTGAAGAAGTTGCATACACTGAAGGCTTTCGCGTTTATACCACTATCAATAGTAAAGATCAGGCCATTGCCCGCCGGGCCCTGCAACAGAATTTGTACGACTATGATGAGCGTCATGGCTATCGTGGTCCGGTCGCCGAATTGTGGCAAAGTCAGTTGCAGCAAAGCGATGCTGCAGAGCCAGTATTTACCGAGAAGAACCGACCTGAGCCTGCGGAAATCAATGCTTACCTGGACCGCCAGCAAGGTATTGAGGACCTTATTCCGGCTATCGTATTAGACGTGAAACAGCAGAGTGCCATGGTGTTGCTAAAAGGCGGCCAACTGCAGGAGCTGTCATGGGATGGCCTGAAATGGGCCCGTAGCTTTATCACCGATGAGCGTCAGGGCACGGCACCGAAAACAGCGGCGGCGATCCTGAAACCCGGCCAGCACATCCTGGTACGGCAGCAGGATGAGCTCTGGCGCCTGAGCCAGATCCCAGCCGCCAGCAGTGCCCTGGTGGCCATCGATCCAAAAGATGGTGCTATCCGCTCTTTAGTCGGTGGCTATAGTTTTGCGCAAAGCCAGTTTAACCGGGTAACCCAGGCTAAACGTCAGGTAGGTTCCAATATCAAACCCTTTATCTATTCTGCTGCGCTCGAGCATAACTATACCTTAGCCAGCTTAATGAACGATGCCCCTATCCACCACTGGGATGCCGGTGCCGGTATTGCCTGGCGGCCACGCAACTCGCCAGCAGTCTATGACGGGCCAATCCGGATCCGCGAAGCTCTGGCGAAATCGAAAAACGTTGTTTCCATCCGCTTATTGCGCGGTATCGGTATCGACGCCACTATCGAACAGTTATTAAAATTTGGCTTCAGCGCCGCCGATCTGCCCCGCAACGAGACACTGGCCCTGGGCTCTGCCTCGTCGACGCCGTTGGAAGTCGTTACCGGTTATGCCGTTTTCGCCAATGGCGGCTTTCTGGTACAGCCTTATGTTGTCGACAAGGTACTGAATGCCGAGGATAAAGTCATCTTTCAACATCAGCCGCTGTTAGCTTGTGAAGCTTGTCCGGAAACGGACGGGGAAACGCCGGCTCAGGCCGCGCCACGGGTGATCTCAGCGCAAAACGCCTTTTTAATTGCCGATGCCTTAAAGAGCAGTATCTGGGGTGGTGGCGACTGGCGCCAGGGCACGGGTTGGAATGGTACCGCCTGGCAGCTACAAAACCTGCGCCGTCGTGATCTGGCGGGTAAAACCGGTACCACCAATGATTCGAAAGATACCTGGTTCTCTGGTTTTAACAGTGATCTGGCGGTAACCAGCTGGGTCGGTTTTGATGATGCTAACCGCAGCCTCGGCCGGGCATTGTGGAATGCCAATCTTGGTCGGGAGCAAAGCGCCGGAGCTGAGTCCGGTGCCCGCACCGCCATGCCTGCCTGGCAGAGTTTTATGCGGCAGATCCTGCCTGCCTATCCGGAAAAAACCGTTACGCCACCGGTCGGCATTTCATCAGTGCGCATAGATCTGACAACCGGGCTGTTAAGCCGCAGCACTGACCATACCAGCAGTTTTGAGTTCTTCAAACTTGGCACTGAACCGACGCAATACGTATCCGGTAGCGTACCTCAGGTGCAATTTGGTGAGAACAATCAACAAAAGCAGGAACTGGAAGAGCTGTTTTAACCATGTTTTCAGAGTATAAAAAAACCGGCAACGCCGGTTTTTTTATACTTGCGGCGCACATTAATGGCTAACAGTATCAAACCATTGCTGTGCCAGTTTTAACTGCTGTAATACCTGCACCGGCGCTGTACCACCATAGGCGGCACGTTTGGCCAAACCGGCTTCAATAGTCAGCGCAGCGTAAACGTCATCGGTAATCAGCGGGCTGACCTGCTGCATCTCAGTCAGCGGTAATGCTTCGAGCGCGACCTTAGCCGCTGAAGCTTTTAACACCAGCGCTCCCGACAGCTCATGCGCGTCACGGAACGGCACGCCCTTGGCTACCAGATAATCAGCCAGATCCGTCGCGTTGCTATAACCCAGCTCGGCGGCGCGACGACATTGCTCTGTATTGACTGCTAAATGGGGTAATACCGTTGCCAACACCAGCAGAGATTGCTGCCAGGTTGCCATCAGGTCAAAAAAGCCCTGTTTGTCTTCCTGCATATCTTTGTTATAGGCCAGCGGTAAGCCTTTCAGCACATGCAAAATGGCGACCAAATGTCCGAGCACACGGCCGGTTTTACCGCGCAGTAGCTCAAACACATCCGGGTTTTTCTTTTGCGGCATCAGCGAAGAACCGCTACTGATGGCGTCACCCAGTTTAAAGAACGCCGCTTCACCTGAGCAGAAGAAGATCACATCTTCCGACAAACGTGATAAATGCGTCATACACAAGCTGGCGGCAGCGGAAAGCTCCACCACATAATCGCGATCTGATACCGCATCCAGACTATTGGCTGCTGCTTGGGCAAACCCCAGACGCTGTGCCAGTGTATGCCGATCCATCGCCACCCCAGTACCGGCCAGTGCACCACAACCCAGCGGACACACATCTAAGCGTGCAACAGCGTCATCTAAGCGACTCAGGTCACGTTTAAACATCTCGACATAAGCCAATGCCCAATGCGCTACTAAAACCGGCTGGGCGCGCTGCAGATGAGTAAAACCCGGCATTACGTCGCTACCGGCTCGCTCGGCAAATACCAGCAAGGCTCTGAGTACTGATAATAACGCCTGTCGCACATAGCCAGCATTTAGCCGGGTCCATAACCGCAGATCGGTAGCAACCAGATCATTACGGCTGCGTCCGGTATGTAACTTCTTCGCCACCGCGCCCAGTTTAGCGGTAAGCTGAGCTTCCACCCAGCTGTGAATATCTTCTTCCTGAGTTTGCAACGGTAACTTCGGATCCGCCTCAATCGCCACCGCTAAGTCAGCCAGCCCGGTATCCAGTTGCTGCGCTTCCTGCTGATTGATGATACCGGCTTGCAACAAACCGGCGGCCCAGGCACGCGAAGCCGCGATGTCCTGCAGCGCCAGTTGATAATCAAAACTCAGCGAATCGTTAAAATCGCGGAACTCAGCCAGTGTCGCTTCGGTAAAGCGACCACCCCACATCGCCATAACTTAATCCTTCTTCGCGTGCAGCGCCCGGATCCGGCTGGCCAGACTGTACAACCGGATAAAGCCTTCAGCATCTTTCTGGTTATAGACTTCATCACCTTCAAAGGTAGCAAAAGCTTCAGAGTACAAACTATTCGGCGAGCGACGTTTGGCCACAGTGACATTACCTTTATACAACTTGACCACCACATCACCGGTCAGCTGCGCCGCTAAGGAGGTGGCAGCGGCCAGTAAGGCGTCTTTTAACGGTGTAAACCAACGACCATCATAGACCAGCTGAGCAAACTCTAACCCCACCTCTTCGCGATATTTTAGTGAGGTGCGGTCATAAACCAGCGCTTCCAGGCCTTTTAGTGCCGCCAGAATAATGGTACCGCCTGGTGTTTCATAACAGCCACGGGACTTCATACCGACTAACCGGTTTTCGACGATATCAATCCGGCCAACACCATGCTCAGAGCCAACGGCATTTAACAGCTCAATGGCTGCTACGCCGTTCATGGCCTGACCATTAACCTTTTTCAGCTCACCGGCTTCGAAGCTCAACTCTACATATTCGGCTTTGTCCGGCGCCTGCTCTGGTGATTTGGTCCACATCCAGATTTGGTCAGATGGCTCATTCCATGGATTTTCAATTTCGCCGCCTTCATGCGAAATATGCCACAGGTTAGCATCGCGGCTGTAGATTTTGGTGGCAGAAGCCGTGGTTGGGATCTTCTTCTCGGCCAGGTAATTTAACAGCGATTGCCGGGAGTTAAACTCCCACTCCCGCCAGGGCGCGATAACTTTCAAGTGCGGTGCCAGGGCAGCAAAAGCGCCTTCAAACCGCACCTGGTCGTTACCTTTACCAGTACAGCCATGACAGAGTGCATCAGCACCCAGCTCCAGTGCCAGTTTGACCTGAGCACGGGCAATCACCGGCCGTGCCATTGAGGTACCAAGCAGATACTGGCCTTCATAGACGGCGCCGGTTTTTAAGGTTGGGAAAATCACTTCGTTTACCAGCTCTTCGCGCAAGTCAACAACATAGCAGCTGCTGGCACCCGAATTAATGGCCTTCTGCTCTACGCCGGCCAGCTCTTCATCGCCTTGGCCAACATTGGCGACGAAAGCGATGACTTCACAGTCATAGTTATCTTTTAACCAGGGTACAATGGCCGAGGTATCTAAACCGCCAGAATAAGCCAGTACCACTTTTTTAACGTTCTTTACGCTCATTACCAACCTCAACTAAATAAACTGACTAACACAGCATTTTGCGCATGCATCCGGTTTTCCGCCTGCTGCAATGCCAGAGAAAATTCACTGTCCAGCACCTCGCTGGTCACTTCCTGACCGCGATGTGCCGGCAAACAGTGCATAAAATGTTTTACTGCCAACCGTTGCATGGCGGCAGTATTAATTTGATAAGGTGCAAAAATACGTTGTACCTGCGCCGGATCGGCTTTATTCCCCATCGACACCCAGGTATCGGTATAGATCGCATCCGCACCGGCGGCTGACGACAAATGCTGACTGAGTGTCAGCTTGGCGCCGCTGTGCTGTGCCAGCTCCTGTGCCTTTAACAGTACATGGGCATCAGGGCCAAAACCTTGCGGAGTCACCACAGTCAGATCCATGCCCATAATAGCCGCCCCCAGCATCAGCGAATGACAAACATTATTGCCATCGCCAACAAAGGCCAGATGCACTTTACTCAGGTCACCATATTGCTCTTTTAAGGTCAGTAAATCGGCCAGTGCCTGACACGGATGATAGAGATCACTCAGCGCATTAATCACCGGTTTTTTACTGCTTAGCGCCAGCTGTACCAGCGTTTTTTGCGAGTAAACCCGTGCCACTATCGCATCGGTCCAGCACGCCAGATTGCTGCCAAAATCCTCTACCGACTCACGCACGCCCATGGCACCGTTTTGCTGATCCAGATAGACACTGTGGCCACCGAGTTTGTAAATACCAACATCGAAACTGACACGGGTACGCAGCGAGGGCTTTTCAAACAACAGCGCAATGCTGCGGCCCTTTAACGCCTGCTGGTAATCCTGCGGGTTTTGTTTGATATTCAGCGCTAACTCGAGCAGCGCCTTAAGTTGTGTCTGATCCAGTTCAGCTAAACACAGCAGCTGGGTTAATTTACTCATAAAACACACGTATCCGCTAAGCGGTTTCCTTATACTGTGGCGCTAAGCCGCGCCCTGAGGTTAATACATAATGCAGGTGCCGACTGGCTTATCCTGCATCAGGTTTTGCAAATCTTCCGGATGCTGCCAACCAGCAACAACGATATTGCTTTTAAGTGCCGCCGCCGTTTCCAGCGCCGCATCCAATTTAACTTTCATGCCGCCCTTGATCACTCCCTGTGTCACCAGCTCAGCCGCTTGCGCCGTGCTTAAGGTTGGGATCAGTTGCATCTGGGCATCTAAAATACCCGGCACATCGGTCAGTAATACCAGTTGGCCCTTAACCAGCTGACAAATCGCCGCTGCAGCCAGATCCGCATTTACATTTAACAGCTGCCCCTCTGCACCTATACCAATAGAGCTAAATACCGGGGTAAAGCCTTGCTGTAATAACAGGTTAAGTAAGTTCGGCTCAGCTGGCTTTGCGATACCTACCGCCCCCAGTTTAGTGTTAACGCTAAACTGACAGCTGTTACCGGCTGACAGATTCAGACCAACAGGGTTTAAACCCGCTAATATCGCGCGGCTGACCATTTCGGCATTGACCGCACCATCCAAGGCACCAGTTATCACCGGCATTTGCTCCGCCGGTGACACCCGCTGACCATCAATTTTTTCGGTACTAAAACCAAACTTCGCCAGCCATTGATCAACCTGGTCACCGCCGCCATGCACCAGCACTACCGGTCGCTGCTGTTTAATGTTGGCACATACAGCTAACAAGGCATCCAGCGCCGCTCTGTCTTGTAACAGGCGGCCGCCCATTTTTAATACCACGGGCTTCATGCGACGGCTCCTGCAAATAAACCGGCCGTTTCCGGTTTGCCAAAACGCACGTTCGCGGCTTGCATGGCCTGTGCTGCCGCGCCTTTTAACAGGTTGTCGATCGCCGACATAATCACCAGTTGTTCACCATCCTGTTGCCAGTAAAGGTCACAGAACGGGGTGCCGGCAACATCAGCCACATTAGGGGATTTATCGGTAAAGCGGATCAGCGGCTTACCGGTATAGGCCTGGGTAAAGGCCGACTTTACCTGCTCCGCACTGACACCAGGCTTCAGGTTCACCACACAGGTGGCCAGAATGCCACGTTTAAAATTACCCAGATGGGGGGTGAATACCACTTTACGGCCAAGGTTCTGCTCAATCTCCGGCCGGTGGCGATGCTTGAAGAAACCATAGGCATTCAGGCCGACTTCGCAGAAAGAGGTGGTCAGGCTGGCTTTACGGCCTGCGCCCGATACACCGCTGGTCGCGCTGATTACCGGGATACAATCCGCCGCAACCAAACCGGCCTTTAATACCGGTAATAACGCCAGTGAACAAGCGGTAGGATAACAGCCGGGTACCGAGACCAGATCGCCCAGCGGCTCAGTTTGCCATTCCATTAACGAATAGACGGCTTGCTCGAGTAATTCCGGATGCTGATGGACATAGCCATAGTACTGCGGATACAGCTCTGGCTGTTTTAAGCGAAAGGCGCCGGACAGGTCAAACACCTTAATCCCTTTGGCCAGCAGTTTAGGAGCCACCTCTTCACTGGCCTCATGCGGTAATGCCAGAAATGCTACCTCGATATCCAGCTCAGGGATCAGGCTATCCTGCCAGGGTTCCACCAGAATATCGACTTGACGGGCAAAACGCGGATATAAGCTGGCCAGCGGTTCAGGATCGCGGCCGCCAGAAGCGAAAGCATAACTGAGTTCAAAATAAGGGTTTGCGCTAAGTAAGGCACAGAGCTCTGCACCACTGTAACCAGCGGCGCCTAATACCGCACTGCGGATTTTCGGGGATTTTGAAATATCAGACATGAAATACTCTTACTAACTAAAACACAGGCTACCAGTTATAGCACAAACTGGCGCCTAGTGTAGTGGGATGGATATGCATAATCAAGAATTATTATGCTGTTTTTTTGAATTTTTATACGAAAACTGCAAGCTGGGACCTGCTCAGGAAGCCGTCTGTTGTGGCAGATCGGCCAGTACCAATTTGTTCCGCCCCTCGCGTTTTGCCTGATAAAGTGCATGGTCAGCATTCAACAATAATTGCGATAGATCTAACTTGTGGTTACTGGTTAAGCCAATACTAATGGTGATCCTAAGGTCGCTGGCAATATCGGATAAATCCATTTTCTCGATTTTTTGCCTCAGGCGTTCACAGACTTCTGCCGCATCCTGCAAACTGGTATCAGGTAATAGCATGGCAAATTCTTCACCGCCCCATCTGGCCAGTAAGTCGATGCTACGGCTTTGTTGTTGCAATACTGCCGCAACCCGCTTTAACACCTCATCACCGACCGCGTGCGATAATTGATCATTAACCCGCTTAAAATGGTCCACATCCAGCAACGCCAAACATAAGGTTGTCTGGTAGCGCTGTGAACGCAGATATTCGTGTTGTAGGGCTTCATCAAAAGCACGACGGTTTGCCAGGCCCGTTAGCGCATCCTGTCTGGCTAATAACTGTAACTCTGAGGTCTGCTCAGCGACCAGCTTACGCAAGCGCAGCTCGCTGTGACGCAGGCTGCTCAGGCGCCAGCGGATCGCCAAAAACAGACTGCCAGCCAACAATACTAATAACAAGAGTTGAAAACCGCCGCGCTGCCACAGTTGGGGCAGTAAGGTGAACTCAACAATAGCCTCATTTTTACTCCAGTCACCACCGGGATAAGCAGCAGCAACCCGGAAACGGTAGGATCCCGGTGGTAAGTTGGTGTACTCAGCACTGATGGCGGCGCCACGGTTTACCCACTGACTATCAAAGCCTTCCAGCAGAGTGCGGTATTGGATCCGTTGCGACATCACATAACCCAAACCGGCATATTGAAACTCAATACGGTTTGTACCCGGAGCGAGCCGGTGCGTTTGCCGCAGTGCTAGCGACTCTCCATCGACAATTAGCTCTTCAACAACGACGGGAGGGGTTAGCCGCGCGAATTGTTGCAAGCGCTCTGGCTGCACCCGGCTAACGCCCATGGAGGTCGCGATCCAAACCGAACCATCATGGTGCACCGTTGCAGCTTTGGCGGAGCCACCATTGGCCTGAGCACTGGCCATGCCATCACTCTCGCCATATAACTCAATATCAATCCAGCCCCGCTGTCCGTTAACGATTTCCAGCGCTTGCTGCCGGTTTAGCCTTAATACACCGCGATTACTGCTAACCCAGAAATGCCCTTGTTGGTCTAATACCAACTGGAATAACTTATCAAACGGCATGCCCTGCGCCCGGCCTATCATGCTGATTTTATCGGTCTGTAAGTGATATGCCAGTAACCCACGATCGGTACTCATCCACAATAAGCCAGCTTCTTTATCTTCGGCAAAACCAAAGGCGTAATCAGCGTCATCGAAACGACTCAGATCTAAACGCTGCAACTCACCTGTTGCAGACAGCACTGCAACACCGGCCCCGCTACCAATAAAGATCCGCTGATCGGAACTCTGATACAGCCCCATTATAAAGGGGCTGGGCAGGCCCTGTTCCCGGCCATACAGCTTATCACCGGCAGCGCTCAGCCAGACAGCTCCAAGCGCCGTACCAACCCAGACACTGCCATCTGCCAGCGGCAATACCGCCCGCACCTCGTTCGCCGGCAAGCGGTTGTCAGCATGAAAATGTTGTACTACCTTGTCGTCGCGAAGCTGGACCAGACCATCGGCATAGGTACCGGCCCACAAACTGCCATCAGGCCCCTCGGCCAGGCTCAATACTGACTGACCGACACTGACAGTACTTAAATCTAAGCGGCTTAATTTGCCATCGCAGTAACGATTTAATCCGCCGCTGCTGCCAATGTACAGACAGCCATCGGAATGCGATAACACAGTCCGGACAAAGTTACTGGCCAGGCCCTGCTCGGTAGTAAAGGTACTGAAAGGAGCATCACGCAAGCGGAATACACCGCCGTTAGTGCCAACCCAGATACTATTCTCTTTATCCAGTAACAGCGCCAGTACCCTGTTATTCGGTAAGCCCTGGCGGATATCCAGCTGCTCGGTCACGCCACGGGCTTGCCGGAATAATCCCCGATCAACGGTACCGATCCATAAAATATCCGGGCCTTGTGGCAATAATGACGAAACCGGCACATTGGCCAATAAGGATAGCGGCTGAGCCTGCGGGTCGCTCAGTGCAAAAAGTCCGCGCTCAGTACCGACCAATAATTCATGCTGCCGCTCAAGTAGCGCAAATACCGGGGTACGTTGTAACTCGGCGGAAGCAACCTGTTGGATCTGCAGATCCGGATCCAGGAATACCAGCCCATCCGAGGTACCTACCCAAATCCGACCAGTCGCGTCTTCCAGTAAACTATGTACCTGCTCTGAGGGCAAGCCATCAGCCCGGTGCCAGACCCGGCGCTGGCCAGCTTCATCCTGCAAATACAAGCCTTTACCTTCAGTGGCGATCCACAATCGACGCTGACTATCCAGCAGCACCCGGTTAATCAGTACCCCCAGCGGCGGATAGGCGTGCCAGACACCATTGCTAACTTTGACTAATCCGCCGCGGGAACCGGCAATCCAAAGATCTTGCTGCCAATCGACATGGAAAGTTCTGACCCCGACATCCGGTAAGCCAGTTTCCGGACTACGGTCAAAAATTTTGAATTCGCGGCCATTGTAACGTGCGACACCTTCCCAGGTGCCAAACCATAAATAGCCATCAGCGGTCTGAGCCAGCGCATTAATGGTGTTGTGGGGTAAGCCATCTCGGGTATTCAGGCTTTCTTTAAAATAATTATCCAGCGCCGGCACCGGGCCGGGCTCGGAATGAAATTTGGCAGGGGTAGCGCCAGCGCCGGGCGCGAGGGCCAGAAAGATGCACAACAACCAGCAACACAGGTGCAATAATGGCATGCAGATAATCCATTCATCCGTTGCAGCAGGCAATACTGCCGTTATGCTCAGATTACCTGAGTTTTAGCTTAATTGCCAAGTCATACCAGCATTTAAGGCGTGTTGACGTTCGCTGCTTGTTTTTGCCGCAAAGATTAACACGCCTTAGACTAACGAACAGACTTCACTAACTCCGCTAAGTCTGCATGCAAACCACCGGCCGTCACCAACAGGCCGGCGCCCGGACCTTTCAGCACTAGTGGGTTCTGCTGATACCAGTCAGATGTGATAACAAAGATATTGTCACAGGGTGCCAAGGCTGCCAACGGCGCCTTTATGTCTACAGCAACTAAACGGACACCAGCCTGCACCTGCCCATCCGCTAAACTTAGACTGGCGGCGTAACGCAGCACCTTATTTTCGGCAGTTGCCTTAGCGTAAGCCTCAGCCAGCATCAGGTCCAATTGCTGACGCTGCTGCCAAAATCCGGCCAGATCACCGTCTGCTAACCCGGCCGGTAACAGCGGTTCCAGCTCAATATCCGCTAATTCTAACTCTGCACCCAGCTCGCGGGCCAATACCAACAGCTTACGCTGGACATCTTTACCAGAAAGATCATCGCGTGGATCTGGCTCGGTATAGCCCAGCTGCTGTGCTTGTAACACCAGTTCAGAAAAGGCTGTAGTACCATCATACTGACACAATAACCAGGATAGCGTACCAGAAAATACCCCGCTCACCTCGCGGATCTGATCGCCACTTTGTAATAACTCCTGCATCACCCGCTGTACCGGGATCCCGGCACCGACGGTGGTGTTACTCAACCAGCGTAAACTACTAAGCTGCAATGCCTGCAGGATCTGCTGATATTCAGAACCCGGCAAGGTAACACCTTGTTTATTGGCACTGATCAGATGACAACCTGCGGCGATAAAGGCCGGATAGAGCCTGGCAAAGTCCTGACTGGGTGTGATATCAATCAATACCTTGGGGCTGGGCAGTGCTGCCAGATAGGCAACTAAACTTGCCTGCTGATAAGGCTTGGCATCGCTAAAAGCACTGGACCAAGCCTGACTCTTGATGGTATCGCTGAGTAAGGCTTGGCGCGAGTTCAGGATAGCGCAAAGATTAAGTCTGATCTGGCCGGCAAAGCGTTGTTGCTGCGATGCCAGTAATCGTAAAAATTCGGCGCCGACCTTACCGGTACCGGCGACCACGATATTGAGCGTTGTCAAAGGCGCTGCGACACCCGATTTTACTTGCTTAAAATCACTCATGCTACTTCCACTTACTGCTGTTGTACCGCAGCCACGGCATCCAGTGCCAGAGCTAAATCGGCAATAAGATCCTGGGCTAATTCAATACCAACCGACACCCGAATCAGTGTTGCCCCTATCCCGGCAGTGGCCTGGGCCGCTGCGTCCATAGAGGCATGGGTCATGGTCGCAGGATGACAAATCAAACTTTCCGTCCCGCCTAAAGACTGCGCCAGCGTGAAGTAGCGTAAGTTACTGAAAAAGGTGGTCAGTAAGGCTGGCGGGGCGCTTAACTCGAAGCTACACATGGCGCCGAAGCCAGATTGCTGGCGCTTAGCAATCTGATGGCCGGGATGATCCACCAGGCCGGGATAGTACACCTTACCAATCAGCGGGTGTTGTTGCAGAAAGGCCACCACCTCGGCGGTATTCTGCTGCTGCAACTGCAAGCGAGGGGTCAGAGTCCGCAAACCACGTAAGGTTAAATAACTATCAAAAGCGCCTGCTGTGAGGCCAAGGCAGTTCGCCCACCATTTCAACTCGTCACCGCAGGCTTGCGTTTTACAGATCACCGCACCACCAATCACATCGCTGTGGCCATTAATAAACTTGGTGGTCGAATGCACCACCAGATCGGCACCCAGTGCCAACGGCCGCTGTAATGCCGGCGACAGGAAGGTGTTATCTACCACTACCTTTGCAGTCAGACTTTTCGCCAGCTGACACACCGCAGCAATATCAGTGATCTGCAGCAAGGGGTTGCTTGGTGTTTCCAGCCAGATCATCGCCGGTGCCGCCCGCTTAATCTGTTCAGGCCAATCCGGCTGTTGGAAATTGACAATCACCAGCTTGAACGCCTGCTTCTTCTGCGCCAGATTAGTAAAAAGACGGTAGCTGCCACCATAGCAATCATGCGGGATCACCAAGGTATCAGCCGGCGTCAATAACTGCAGCGCTAACAGACACGCCGACATTCCGGTATTGGTAACAATGGCTTTGGCACCACCTTCCAGCTCCGCCAGGGCTTCACCGAGAATATCGCGGGTAGGATTATTCGAGCGCGAATAATCATAGGGACCGGGCTGACCAAAGGCCGGCAACTGATAAGTCGAGGTCAGGTAAAGGGGCGGCGTGATCGCACCGAAGGCGGTATCTTCAGCGATACCTGCCCGGGCGCTAATCGTAGCGGGATGGCGATGACTCATGCTTCAACTCTTTTAGATGTTTAGACGTCTAAAAGTATATTCATTATTAGCTGGAAGTCAAACCATTTAGCCGTCTATAATCTTTATTTGTTGCACACTATTTGACTCACCGACAGAAAGCAGTAGAATTCCCGTTTTGCGCTACGCTGCAAAACAAAAATTAACGACAAGGGATCCCTTATGGCTAAGTGGAATGGTGAATATATTCACCCCTATGCAGAACACGGTAAAAAATCAGAACAAGTTAAAAAAATTACCGTCTCGATACCGCTGAATGTTTTAAAAGTTTTAACCGATGAACGTACCCGCCGCCAGGTCAATAATCTGCGGCATGCCACTAACAGTGAGTTACTGTGCGAAGCTTTCCTGCATGCTTTTACCGGTCAGCCGCTACCGGCAGACGACGACTTGCGTAAAGATAATCCACATCAAATCCCGGCTGAAGTCAGACAAATCCTGACCAGCATGGGTAAAGAAATTCCGGTGATTATCGAAGCCGACAGCGATGAAGAATAAATAACGCTAACCGGTTCGCAATAAAAAACCGCCTTTCGGCGGTTTTTTATTTACTGGCAATCATACTCTCAGGCATCAAAGTAGGCTGCCGGCATCGGGATCCTGGCTACCCCTGAGCTGACTGCCGCTTCAGCTACCGCACGGGCGACCCGTGGTAATAACCGGGGATCCATAGGCTTCGGAATAATGTAGCCTTTACCAAACTCCAGACTACTAACTTTAGCCGCCAATAGCACTTCCTGCGGTACCGGCTCCTTGGCAATAGCCCGGATCGCCTGCACGGCTGCCAGCTTCATCTCATCATTAATCACACTGGCGCGCACATCCAATGCACCACGGAAAATAAAGGGGAAGCACAGCACGTTATTCACCTGATTCGGATAATCCGAGCGTCCGGTAGCCATAATCAAATCACCACGTTCGGCGTGCGCCAGTTCAGGTTTAATCTCTGGATCCGGGTTGGAACAGGCAAAGATCACCGGCTTATCCGCCATCAGGCTTAATGCTGCCGGCGGCAGGACATCGGGGCCAGAAACACCAACGAAGACGTCAGCCCCCTGCAGCGCATCTTCCAGGGTCCTTTTATCGGTATTGTTCGCGAACAGTTGCTTGTACTGGTTCAGATCTTCACGCCGGGTATGGATCACCCCCTTGGTATCAAGCATATAGATATGCTCACGCATGGCGCCGCACTTGATCAGCAGCTCCATACAGGCAATGGCAGCCGCGCCGGCACCCATACAAACAATAATGGCTTTGCGGATATCTTTGCCCTGGATCTCCAGCGCGTTTAACAGGCCGGCAGCAGTGACAATAGCGGTACCGTGCTGGTCATCATGGAATACCGGGATATTACAGCGCTTAATCAGTTCCTGCTCAATCTCAAAGCACTCCGGCGCCTTGATATCCTCCAGGTTAATACCACCAAAGGTGTCAGCAATATTGGCGACCGTGGTAATAAATTCTTCAGTAGTGCGGTGCGATACTTCAATATCAATTGAATCCAGGCCGGCAAAACGTTTGAATAGCAGCGCCTTACCTTCCATTACCGGTTTTGACGCCAGATGGCCCAGATTACCTAACCCCAGGATCGCCGTGCCGTTAGAGATTACGGCGACCATATTGCCTTTGGCGGTGTATTTGTAAATGTTGTCCGGATCAGCGGCAATTTCACGCACCGGTTCAGCCACACCGGGGCTGTAAGCCAGTGCCAGATCGGTAACGGTTTCGGCAGCTTTACTGATTTCGATACTGATTTTCCCTGGGCGAGGTTCTGCATGATAACGCAGCGCTTGTTCTCTGAAATCTGACATTCCAATTTTTTCCTGAGTAAGTGTAGGTACAGACTACGGCACTAATTTATAGGTTTTTTGTTATACAGCGGGCCGGTGGTCGGCTCATTCTAATGAGCTCTGATCTGGAAAAACACTGAAATCGTGCTGGACGTACCAGAGTAAGGCAGTAACGTCATTACGACTTTGGTATAATTCGTAACCAGTTATAACAAGAAAATGCTCAGCCGCCAAGAGTTCTGGACATCCAATTATCTGCGTTGTGTTCCGCTGACTAGGCGCTGACGAAGGATTTAACGGGCGAGCGCAGTTGCTCAAACCTGGAATGGAACGCAAATTTGGCTGCGCTAATTGCTCACATTATGTTAACCGACACACTTGTTTACAATCTGCTACTGACCAAAACTTGACCCTCAGCCGTATGTAGCTAAAATCGACACCATTAACTGTTTTTTAACCAGAGGTTTTATGAAAGCGCTACTTCTAGCAGCCCTGTTGTGCAGCACTGCATCCCTGACCTTATATTCAAATACCAGCTATGCCAGCGCGGCGGATAATGACCGGGTATGTGCCGATACCGATTGCAGTAAAGAACTGCGCCGACTGATCAGATTGGCGCGAAGCGGCAGCGGTGATGCGGCAGCGTTGGTAGCAATGGCTCACGCGACCGGCGATGGTCTGGAGCAAAGTAACGAACAAGCCATTCGTTATTTGCGGATGGGGGTGCGCCAGCGCAACGCTATGGCGGTCTTTCTGATGTCCGACTGGCTTAGAAATGGTTTTATGCTGGAACAAGATCTTGCCGAGTCGCAACGTTTGCTTGATCTGGCCGTCGATCTAAAATATGCCCCGGCGCAATATGCTAAAGCGGTACAACTGCTGCAGGCTGAGCAGGATGACCAGTTGCCGGAAGCGATTAATCTGCTGGAGTTAGCCACAGAGCAGCGACTGGCCAGTGCCATGTTGCTGTTGGCACAGTTAAAACAACATGGCGCTGGTGTCGAGCAGGATCTGCCGGGCGCCGCCGAGCTATACCGGAAGTTAGTGTTGGCCGGACAGGTATCCGCCCGTCCTTACTTGCAGGAAGTGACAGCTCTACTCGCTGTTGATCAGCAACACCAGACGTTGGTTGATGAATTACGGCAAGTCGAGAATATTGAAGTGATCCGGGTAACAGGCCAGGCACTACAGGCTAATAATATGCTGGAAGGCATTGTCAGAAGGTTAACTGCCACCGGACAGTACGACAGCCGCTCGGTAGGAAGCCGGATCCGGGGCGTCAGCTGCGACCAAAGTGGCAGTAACTGCGGTGTTATCCGCCCGGACAGCAGCTCTGGCTCAATTTCTGAAGCCCTGGCGGGTGGCAAGTAAAACAAGTAACAAATGCTGAAACCTATGCTCTCGCTGAGCATAGGGCATAAAAAAACCGGAGCCAGGCTCCGGTTTTTTCGTACTTGGTACCGATTAACGGTTGCCCAGTACAGAGAAACGCTTCTTGAAGCGGTCAACACGACCACCAACATCCAACACTTTCTGCTTACCGGTATAGAACGGGTGGCAAGCTGAGCAAACGTCCAGGTGGATGTCTTTGCACAGAGCTGAACGGGTTTTGAAGGTATTACCGCAAGTACAGGTTGCAGTAATTTCTTTGTATTCCGGGTGGATACCTGGTTTCATGGGTTACCTCGTTAGGCCGTATCGCCATCTGGTCGCATTTTTTATCGCCAGACACCATACGTAATTACAGTTAATTTAGGGCGCGTAGCTTAATAGATAGCCGCTGAAGTTGCAACCAGAAAACCAGAAAAGCACAGATTTTTGTTTTGCTTGGCAAGGCGCACGCGCTTCCTTAAACTTAAAGCCTGATTTTGTTGCTATGGAAGCTGCTGTGACTGCGATCCGCGTTGCTCTGCCCGTACCCTTGCGCCAGCATTTTGATTACCTGTTACCGCCTGAACTTGAGGTGAGCATAGGCTGCCGGGTGCGGGTGCCCTTTGGTAAACGCGAATTGGTGGGGATTGTCTGGCAATTAGCGGTTAAACCCGACGTCAGTGAGCAACAACTTAAACCGGTGCTTGTCGTGATCGACCAGACGCCGGTCTTGCCGGCTTTACTGCGCCAACTTCTTAGCTTCGCTGCAGATTACTATCACCATCCACTGGGGGAGGTCCTCACGGCCGCCTTACCCGCACTGTTGCGTGAAGGCCGCCCACTCGCTGACTACCTGCCCCGTGCGTACCGACTGACCGACAGCGGTAAAGCCGCTAACCCGCAAAGCTTCTCACGCTCGGCTAAACAGGCAGAACTGTGGCAGGCCCTGACAACACAAGCGCTGGATGAAGCGACCGTCAAAAGCCACTACAGCGGCAGTGCGCTGAAGCAATTAATGACCAAGGAGCTGGTCGAATCGTTCCAAACCGAGATCGCGCCCTATCACTATCAGGGCTTAGCCGAGCCTGCGTTGCAATTAACCGCCGATCAGGCTCTGGCAGTAACCGCTGTTAATCAGGCCCAGGGCAGCTTCCGGCCCTTTTTGCTGGAAGGTGTCACCGGCTCCGGCAAAACCGAAGTCTACCTGCAGCTCATCCCCTCCCTGCTGGAGCTTGGTCAGCAAATACTGGTATTGCTACCGGAAATTGGCCTGACCCCACAAACGCTGGAACGCTTTAGCAAACGTTTCCGGGCCCCGGTACTGGTCTGGCATTCAAATTTAAGTGACGGCGAACGCCTTAACTGCTGGCTGCAAGCGGCCAGTGGCAGCGCAGCTGTGGTAATAGGTACCCGCTCGGCACTGTTTTTACCTTTTCGCAAGCTCGGACTGATTATTATTGACGAGGAACATGACCTGTCACTAAAACAGCAAGACGGCTTTCGTTATCACGCCCGGGATCTGGCGATTAAGCGCGCAGCACTGGAGTGTTGTCCGATCCTGCTTGGCTCGGCCACGCCGAGTCTCGAGTCACTGTATAACTGCCAGCAAGGTCGTTTTACCAAGCTGACACTGACAGCCCGCGCCAGTGGTCAGGCGATGCCGCAGCTGGAGCTGGTTGATCTGAAGCAACAGGTTTTACAATACGGACTGGCCGCACAAAGTATTCAACAAATGCAGCAACAGCTGAAACTGGGCAAACAGGTGATGCTGTTCTTAAATCGTCGCGGTTTTGCACCGGCTCTCAGCTGTCAGGATTGCGGCTGGTTGACCGAATGTCAGCGTTGTAGTGCTTTTACCACTTACCATAAACATAGCCGGCAGTTGGTCTGCCATCACTGCGGTGCTACCCGGGCCGTACCACGACAATGCGGCGGCTGTGGCAGTACCCGGCTGGCGCCGGTCGGTCAGGGTACCGAGCAACTGGAAGAGCATCTGAGTGTGTTGTTTCCAGAGGTTCCGGTAACGCGGCTTGACCGTGACAGTACCCGGCGTAAAGGTGCTTTCGCCAGCCTGTTAGCCGAAATTCAGCAACCTGGCCCCAGATTGATTTTGGGAACCCAGATGCTGGCTAAAGGCCATCATTTCCCCTTTGTTACTCTGGTGGTGATTGTCGACGTCGATGGCGCCCTGTATAGCGCCGACTTTCGTGCTCCTGAGCAACTGGGGCAGTTGCTGACCCAGGTTGCCGGCCGGGCCGGTCGTGGCCATGATAAAGGCAAGGTGTTACTGCAAACCCAACATCCGGAACACGCCTTGCTGCAGGACATCATGCTAAACGGTTATGCCGCCTTTGCCCGCAGTGCCCTGCTGGAGCGCCAGCAAACGCTGTTACCCCCCTGTCAGTATATGGCGCTATTCAGAGCAGAAGCCCATCAGAGTGAGCTTTGCCAGCAGTGGCTACAGCAGGTTGCCAGCTACTGTCAGCAGCAACCTCAGGTCCAACAGCTCGGCCCTCTGTTATCGCCGCTGGAACGCCGGGCAGGTAAATACCGCTGGCAATTACACCTCTATGCCGCACAACGGCCGCTGCTGCATCAACTGCTAAGTCAGGTTTTAGCAGAGGTATCGCAATGGCCGCTGAGCCGTAAAATCAAATGGCAGCTCGATGTCGATGCGCTGGATTTAAGTTAAGCCGCGAAAACCAGTGACTGCAGCGCCACGGCTTGTTTTGGTAACAGATCGGAGCTGCGTTATTTCCTTTTCTGCCGATCCGGGTAGAATACAGTGTGATTAGAAAAACAGGTAATTGATAAGTCGTATGCCACAAAAAGATTATGTGCGCGCCACCCGTCCGAAAGCACCCGCTAAAGGTCAGGCCAGAGGCAGTCGCGCCAAGGCGCCGGCGGCCAGTAATAAGCCCTGGCTGCTGATTGCGCTTACCTTGCTGACACTTAGCGTCTTTGTCTATGGTCTGTGGTTTTTAAAGCAACAACCGGTCAGTAGCAGTCAACCTGCAGCGGCACCGGTTAAGGCGCCGGCGAAAGATGAGTTACCGCCCAAACCGCAATCTGAGCCTTACCAATATATTAAAGAATTGGAAAACCGCGAAATTACGGTCGAAGTCCCCGAACAGCAACGTAGCGTGCCGGCGGTGTTACAGTGCGGCTCTTTCCGCCAGCAAGGCCAGGCTGAACAGATGAAAGCACAAATTGCCTTTGCCGGCATTACTGCCGATGTCAGACGTACCGAAGGCAGCAACGGCGTCTGGTTCCGGGTGGTAGTAGGCCCTTATGAATCGCGCCGGGCCGCCACTGCCGATATGAACCGCTTACGGCAAATGGGGATTAATACCTGTCAGGTACGTAACTGGACTTGAAAAATCCGGCTGTCCCCCTTACTTAAGCCCTATGTTTTCGCCATAGGGCTTTTTTTATGACTACTATCGTCTCTGTTCGCCGCAATGGCCATGTTGCCATCGGTGGTGATGGCCAGGTCTCGCTGGGTAATACCGTAATGAAGGGTAATGCCCGCAAGGTTCGCCGCCTCTATCACAATAAGGTACTGGCCGGTTTTGCCGGCGGCACCGCTGATGCCTTTACCCTGTTCGAACGCTTCGAAGCCAAGCTGGAAATGCATCAGGGCCACTTAATGCGCGCCGCCGTTGAGCTGGCGAAAGACTGGCGTACCGATCGTATGCTGCGTAAGCTGGAAGCCCTGCTAGCCGTGGCCGATGCCAATACCTCACTGATTATCACCGGTAATGGTGATGTGGTGCAGCCAGAACATGATTTGATTGCCATTGGCAGTGGTGGCCCCTTTGCCCAGGCAGCCGCCACCGCGTTATTACAAAATACTGAGCTCAGCGCCCGCGATATCGTGGAAAAAAGCCTGAAAATTGCCGGTGATATCTGTGTCTACACCAATCACCACCAGACTATTGAAGAATTGTAAGCAGGTAGCCCATGTCTGATATGACCCCAAGAGAAATAGTCCACGAGCTGGATCGCCATATTATTGGCCAGAACAAGGCCAAGCGGGCTGTCGCCATCGCGCTGCGTAATCGTTGGCGCCGCATGCAATTAGATCCGGCGCTACGCCAGGAAGTGACGCCAAAAAATATTCTGATGATAGGCCCTACCGGTGTCGGTAAAACCGAAATTGCCCGCCGCCTGGCCAAGCTGGCGAACGCGCCCTTTATTAAAGTCGAAGCGACCAAGTTTACCGAAGTCGGTTATGTCGGTAAGGAAGTGGAAAGCATTATCCGTGACCTGACAGATAGCGCGGTGAAGATGTTTCGCGAACAAGCCATTGCCAAAAACCGCTTTCGCGCCGAAGAAGCCGCGGAAGAGCGGATCCTCGATGCGCTGTTACCCAAACCCAAAGACGCTTGGGGCGAGCCGGAAAAAGTCAGCACCGACTCCAATACCCGGCAGATCTTCCGTAAAAAACTGCGTGAAGGCCAGTTGGATGACAAAGAAATCGAACTGGAACTGTCACAGGGGCCCATTGGCGTAGAAATTATGGCGCCGCCGGGGATGGAAGAGATGACCTCGCAATTGCAGAGCATGTTCCAGAGCCTGGGCAGTGAGAAAAAGAAAAAACGTAAGCTAAAAATTAAAGATGCCTTCAAGCAGCTGATTGAAGAAGAAGCCGCCAAACTGGTCAATCCGGAAGAGCTGAAAGCCGAAGCGCTGGATGCGGTAGAACAAAATGGTATCGTGTTTCTGGATGAAATAGACAAAATCTGTAAGCGCGGCGAAACCAGCGGCCCTGACGTGTCACGCGAAGGTGTACAGCGTGACCTGCTGCCATTAATCGAAGGCTGCACGGTAAATACCAAACATGGTATGGTTAAAACCGACCACATCCTGTTTATCGCCTCAGGTGCCTTCCAAATGAGCAAGCCGTCGGATCTGGTGCCTGAACTGCAAGGCCGGTTACCAATCCGCGTTGAGCTGGAAGCCTTAACCGCCGCCGATTTTGAGCGTATTCTGACGGAGCCCAAGGCGTCATTAACCGAGCAGGCGCGTGCCATGCTGGCGACTGAGGGTGTACAAATTCAGTTTACCGAAGATGGCATTAAACGTATCGCTGCCGCAGCGTTTCAGGTTAATGAAACCACTGAAAATATCGGCGCCCGACGACTGTATACGGTGATGGAGCGGTTGCTGGAAGAAATTTCCTACGATGCCGCCGACCATACCGGGCAACAGATTGCCATTGATGCGGCCTATGTTGAGCAGCATCTGGGTAGCCTGGTGCAGGATGAAGATCTGAGCCGGTTTATTCTGTAATGGCGACAGCACTGGTAAAACTGCATTACCACCGGCAACGGCGGATCCTGGATCTGCTGGATGCCGCGGGGCAGTGTCAGAGTTTAAGTGCGGAATTCCTGCGGGTGCATTCGCCATCCGCCGAAGTGCGTGGCCATGGCACACCACGGCTGGTCGCCAATAAGCGGCAGGTTGGGATCAGCGCCATCACCCCTGTTGGTCATTACGCGGTGAAATTGCAGTTTGACGATGGCCATCATACTGGCCTCTATAGTTTTGCCTACCTGCAACAACTGGCCAGCCAGCAGGAAACGCTATGGCAGCACTATCTGGCGCGGCTAAAAGCTGCCAATGCCAGTCGCGACCCCCTGATCAATATTAAAAGCCTGTGACACCGCCTGCTCAGAGCAGCTTTGCTGCGCTGTAGCAGGACGCAACGCCAAGGCTGATCCCGGCCAGGATATCCAGCGGAAAGTGCACACCCAGCATAATGCGCGACAGCCCCACTAATAGCCCCCACAGTAACACTAACCAGAAACAGGCCGGAAAACAGAGCGCAACCGCTGTTACCACCACAAAGGCCGCCGCGGTATGCCCGGATGGCAGGCTAAAGGTATCAGAGGGTACGATATGCGCTACCACCGGGTGTAGCCTGACCGCCTGCTGCGGTCGCATCCGCCGGATGGTGTTTTTTAACAACAGATACAACGGCAGCTCTATCGCAAACGCCAGCAATAATAGCCGGGTAAACTGCCAACTATCTGCTACCTCAAGCACCAGCAGTAGTAGCACCAGTAATAAATACAGTGGGCCATCGGCCGTTTTCGATATCCAGTAACTGCCGCGCGACAGCAGCAGCGAGGAGCTTCTGGCGAACAGCCGGCAGAAAAAAGCATGGTCCCAGTATTCCAGTCGTTTTAGCAACATGACAGTGATCCTGTTGTGCAATAACTAACCGGATACTAAGCAAGCTTAATGACGAAAAAATGACAGCGACGATTAAAAGTGCCGCCGCCCGCTGCGGCGCTGGCGCCAAAAGGCGATAAGTTCCGCTTGAGCTTATATGTCAGCGGGTTATACTGAGCACACCCCTTCTTCTGGTATGGAGTTAACCGTGGAATATAATACGTCTGAGCTGTGCGATCTGTATGCGGATCAGGTTGATGTCGTTGAACCGATTTTTGCAAACTACGGCGGCCGCCGCTCCTTTGGCGGACAAATCCATACTGTTAAATGTTTTGAGGATAATGGCCTGATCCGTCAGGTACTGGCTGATAATGGCATTGGCAAGGTATTGCTGATTGACGGCGGCGGCTCGGCCCGGCGTGCGCTGATTGATGCCGAACTGGCCTCGCTGGCGGCCACCAATGGCTGGGAAGGCATTGTTTGCTATGGCAGTGTGCGCGATCTGGATGCCCTGGAAGACTTTGATATCGGTATTCAGGCGGTTAATGCCATTCCGATTGGTGCTGACGATAATGGTTTTGGTGAAACCGAGGTACCGGTGAATTTTGCCGGTGTAACTTTTTTACCGGGCGATCATCTGTATGCTGACAGTACTGGCATTATTTTATCGCCGGAAGCGCTGGATATTGAGTAAGTGATGCCTGCGATTCACTATCTTACAAAGGCGCAGTTAAGCGCCTTTTTTCAACCCCGTCAGGGTGAAAGCCGTCTGGCCGAACAATGCCAACTGCCGGATCCGGCATTGGACTTAGGTGCGAATTTAGCCCGGCATGCCGCAACGGGCGGCCAGTTTGTGTTACTGGGCATTCCCGAGGATATCGGCCCACGGGCCAACTGTGGCTTGCCCGGTGCCACCTTGGGCTGGCAGGCATTTTTAAGCAAATTTCTCAATCTGCAGGCAAACAGCTTACTGGATGCGCAGCAGCTGTTAGTGCTGGGTGAAGTCAATTGTGCCGATTTACAGCAGCAGAGCAGCGACCTGAACGCAGCTCATGCCGCGGAGCTGATGCAGCTCCGGCAACTCTGTGCTGAGTTGGACCAGCGGGTTAGCGCGGCGGTCGCGCCCATTTTTGCTGCCGGTCTTACCCCTATAGTGATCGGTGGCGGTCATAATAATGCACTGCCGCTGTTACAGGCACTCTACAGCCATACTGGTCAGGCTGCCAACTGTATAAATATTGATCCCCATGCCGATTTTCGTGCGCTGGAAGGCCGCCATAGCGGTAATGGTTTTAGCTATGCGATGGAGAAGCAGCTACTGCAGCATTATCTGGTGCTGGGCCTGCACCAACAAAAGAATAATGCTGCCAGCCTGGCAGCACTGACGGCTGCCGGTGCCGATTTTATCAGCTACCAGCAGATTTTTGTGCGCCAACAGCTAAGCTGGCAGCAAGCGCTGGATCTGGCTTGCGATAAGGTGCTTAGTGCTCATACACCGCTGGCACTGGAGCTGGATACCGATGCCATTACCGCCATGCCGGCCAGTGCGCTGAATTACAGTGGTATCAGTGTGGCGCAGGCAGAGCAGGCGGTGTATCAAATCGCCCGTTTACCCGCTACCGCCTACCTGCATCTGGCAGAAGCTGCGCCGGCGCAGCATCCCTCAGGTGTTAGGGCCGGACTTAACCATTGTGGTCAGGTACTGAGCCAGCTGGTGCAGGCCTTTATTCTCGGCAAACAACGCCAGGCTGCTGTGGTGGAATAAATACCTGTTATGGTAGCCGGCACAGACTGCCGGCTATCACCAGTTGTTTTAACGGCGATACCCCAAACTGATAGCATAGCTCAGCCGGCTGAGTTATCGCATAACAGCCAAAGTCTGCCCGCATACCTGCTTGCAGTTGCCCCCGATCTTTCAGCCCCAGCGCAGTTGCAGCATGACGGGTGACGCCGAGCAGGGCTTCTTCCGGGGTTAAACGAAACAGCGTGCAGGCCATATTCAGCATCAACTGCAAAGAACAAAACGGTGAGGTGCCGGGATTCAGATCGCTGGCAACTGCCATCGGTACCTGATATTGCCGCAGCAGCGCCAGCGGCGGCAGCTGGGTTTCACGCAGAAAATAATAGGCCCCCGGCAACAATACCGCGACAGTACCGGCTTTCGCCATCGCCGCCACACCGGCTTCATCCAGATATTCAACATGATCGGCCGATAAACCGCCAAACTCAGCCACCAGCGCACTGCCGCCCAGATTCGATAACTGTTCGGCATGGGCTTTTACCGGCAGACCTAACGCCGTTGCCGCCGTAAACACCTTGCGGCTTTGCGCCACACTAAAACCAATGCCCTCACAGAAGATATCTACGGCATCCACTAAGCCAAGCTGCTGCAACGTCGGCAACATCTGACACACCGCCTCGATATAGCCATCAGCATTATCTTTAAATTCCGGCGGTAACGCATGCGCACCCAAAAAGGTTTTGATAATACTGGCCGGATGATGCTGCTCCAGCAAAGCCGCCACTTCTAACAGCTTTTGTTCACTGGCTAAATCCAGACCATAGCCGGATTTGATTTCAACCGTGGTCACTCCTTCCCGCAGCAGCGCATTTAAGCGATCTTTACCCAGCTTAAACAGCTCTTCTTCACTGGCGTCGCGGGTTGCCCGAACGGTACTGGCAATGCCGCCGCCGGCCGCGGCAATTTGCTGATAACTGGCTCCTTGCAGACGCAGTTCAAACTCATTGGCGCGGTTACCGGCATACAACAAATGGGTATGGCAATCGATCAGACCCGGCAGCAGCCATTGCCCCTGCACATCATAAAGGGGTGTCGCCAGGCTATCAAAAGGCGGCAGCTCGGCCTGAGGCCCGGCATAGGCAATCAGCCCATCCTTAACCGCCAATGCCCCCTGCTCAATAGCACCATAGGGGCTGCCGTTATCCGTCATCGTCGCCAGCTTCGCATTTAGCCATACCGCATCAAAGTCTGCCATTCTGTGCTCCTGTTTACCGCGGCGGTGCTCCGTAGCCGCGGTGTTATGCTGTTCAACCACTTTGCAAATAGTCTAACCGAAAAACTTGTATATACAACCAAGATCCGCTATTTTTAGCACATCACTGCCTAACCCTTGCTAACAGGTCAGCCTCGCTATGGCGAAATTTGCCGAAATTAAAGAATTTATGCTGCGCCAGATCGAAAGCGGCGCCTGGCCGGAACATAGCCGGGTGCCGTCGGAAAATGAATTGGCAGAGCAGTTCTCCGTCAGCCGGATGACGGCCCGGCGCGCGTTACAGGAACTGACCGAACAGGGCATCCTGTATCGCACCCAGGGCGTCGGTAGCTTTGTCGCCGCGTTAAAATCGCAATCCTCGTTGCTGGAAATCCGCAATATTGCCGATGAGGTGCAAAGCAGTGGCCATGCCTACCGCGCTAAGTTGTTACAGCTCACCGAGCTGCCTTGCCCGACTATCGTGGCGACGGCTTTGGGGTTAAAACGCAATGAGCCGGTATTCTTCTCGCTGATCGTGCATTACTCCGATGCTCTGCCGCTGCAACTGGAAGCGCGTTATGTCAACCCGAAACAGGTGCCGCTGTATACCCAACAGGACTTTCAGGAAATCACCCCGCATCTGTATTTAAGCCAGATCGCACCGCTGACCGAAGCCGAGCATATTGTTGAAGCTATCTGGCCGGATGATTTTACCTGTCAGCAGTTGTTGCTGAAAAAACCCGAACCCTGCCTGCGTCTGACCCGCCGCACCTTTAGCCGTGACGGCGCGGTCAGCCTGGCTTATTTAACCTCTCCCGGCAGTCGTTACCGGCTGGGAGGCCACCTTAACTTTGCCCTACCCCGCTAACCGAGGTTGCTATGAACGATAACCGCATTGATAAAAGCCGGGTGATCCGCGCCCCCCGTGGCAGCCAAATCACCGCTAAGAGCTGGCAAACCGAAGCCGCCAAACGCATGCTGATGAATAATCTGGATCCGGAAGTGGCCGAACATCCCCAAGCGCTGGTGGTGTACGGCGGTATTGGCCGTGCCGCCCGCAACTGGGCCTGCTTTGATAAAATCGTCGAAGTACTGGACCGGCTGGAAGATAACCAAACCCTGCTGGTACAAAGCGGGAAACCGGTTGGCGTGTTTCCGACGCATCCGGATGCGCCACGGGTACTGATCGCCAACTCGAATCTGGTGCCTGCCTGGGCCAACTGGCAGCACTTTAACGAGCTGGACCGCAAAGGCCTGATGATGTACGGCCAGATGACGGCTGGGTCCTGGATTTACATCGGCAGCCAGGGCATCGTGCAGGGTACCTACGAGACCTTCGCTGCGGTCGCCGATCAGCATTTCGGCGGTAAGGCGCACGGGCGGTGGGTTCTGACCGGCGGCCTCGGCGGCATGGGCGGCGCACAGCCGCTGGCCGCCACCATGGCCGGCTTCTCGACGATCTGCGTCGAGTGCGACGAGAGCCGGATCGATTTCCGCATCCAGACCCGTTACTGCGACCTCAAGGCGACCTCGCTCGACCAGGCCCTGGCGATGCTCGAGGAGTCCAAGAACGCCAACCGGCCGCGCTCGATCGGGCTGCTCGGTAACGCCGCGGAGATCTATCCCGCCCTCCTGGCGCGCGGGATCGTGCCCGACTGTGTGACCGACCAGACCTCGGCCCATGACCCGCTCAACGGCTATCTGCCGGCCGAGTGGACGATGGAGGAGTGGAAGGCGCGCCGGGAGCACGACCCGGAGGGGGTGGTCGAGGCAGCCAAGGAATCCATGGCGGTCCAGGTCCGGGCGATGCTGGAGTTCCAAGAGCGCGGTGCCGCCGTGCTCGACTACGGCAACAACATCCGCCAGATGGCCAAGGAGAAGGGCGTCGAGAACGCGTTCGACTTCCCGGGCTTCGTCCCGGCCTATGTCCGCCCGCTGTTCTGCAAGGGCATCGGCCCGTTCCGCTGGTGTGCGCTCTCGGGCAACCCGGAGGACATCTACAAGACCGATGCCAAGGTGAAGGAGCTGATCCCGGACGACGCGCACCTGCACAATTGGCTCGACATGGCCAGGGAGCGGATCGCTTTCCAGGGTCTGCCCGCGCGGATCT
>WPCK01035686.1_pt1 | contig 85558 bp, 81 predicted proteins | sample 5399851 | NCBI WGS metagenome assembly WPCK01 (sample SAMN12869471, study PRJNA574797) | sludge metagenome | isolation source: wastewater treatment of pH11 | place: China:Beijing | collected 2019-05-20 | reverse complement strand
TCATACTCTCGTAGTAGCAGTTATCCGTGAGTAATTTCGTCACTTCGCTGACAATTTTTGCTTTGTCGGTACCGACCAGTTTAACCGTGCCGGCGGCAACGGCTTCCGGCCGCTCTGTAGTATCGCGCATTACCAGTACTGGCTTACCTAAAGACGGTGCCTCTTCCTGAATACCACCCGAGTCGGTTAATACCAGATAGCTGCGGTTCATCAGATAAACGAATGGCAGATAATCCTGTGGTGGGATCAGATGCACATTCGACACGCCGCTCAGCAGCCGATAGACCGGCTCCTTAACATTGGGATTCAAATGCACCGGGTACACGATGTCGCAGTCCGGGAAGCTTTTGGCGATGTCAGCCAGGGCAGCACAGATCTGCTCAAAGCCACCACCGAAACTTTCGCGCCGATGGCCTGTGACCAGAATCATCCGTTGCTCAGGCTGGACAAAGGGAAATTGCGCAGCAAATTGCTGATTTAGTTCCGCATTGTCTTCAATCTTTGCCACCACTTGCAGCAAAGCATCGATAACGGTATTCCCGGTGATCACGATATGCTCAGGTGCAACCCGCTCGGCCAGCAAATTATCTGCAGATGTTTGGGTTGGCGCAAAATGCAGCCGGGTTAAGGCACCAGTCAATTTGCGGTTTGCCTCTTCCGGCCAGGGACTATAGATATTGCCGGTACGCAAGCCAGCCTCAACATGGCCCACGGCAATCTTTTCATAATAACAGGCCAGCGCAGCGGCAAAGGTCGTACTGGTATCACCGTGTACCAAGACGATATCCGGCTGGAACTCACGCAGCACCGGTTTAATATTTAACAGAATACTGGTCGTAACATCATACAGGTCCTGACCAGGCTTCATGATAGCGAGATCGTATTCAGGCTTAATCTCAAAGAGTTTTAATACCTGATCCAACATTTCCCGGTGCTGACCGGTGACGCAGACCCGGCTATCAAAGGCAGCATCCTGCTTTAACTGATTAACCAGCGGCGCCATCTTGATGGCTTCTGGCCGGGTACCGAATACGCTTAGTACTTTAATCATTGTGTCCCTCTGTTTCTTAACCTGGTTGAATCTGTCATCTGGTCAGACCGGTACCGGAGTGCTGTGGATAAGTTATTCGATTTCGTCGAGGAAATCGAGGGTGTCGTCATCCAGGGTTTCTTCCGGTGGCGGTGGGTTGCCGTCGTAGATCTTAAAGCGTTGGCGCTGGAAGTAGGCTTCCTTGACAAACGAGTAAGGATCAAGCGAGTTGTTCAGCATGTCTTCCACCTGCATCAACTCTTCGCGGGCATCCAGCGCCATAATCGCCGCGCGGGTCAGGGTTAGTGGGGTATTTAACAAGCCCAGCGGGAAATACAGGTTATCGACAATACCGCCCGCGGTACCGCGGATTGTCGTTGGGCCGCGCGCCGGCACCATTAAATAGGGACCATCACCAACGCCCCAGACGGCCAGAGTCTGGTTAAAGTCTTCATCGGCCGGTTCCAGACCCATCTTTCTGGCAACATCAAATAAGCCGACGATGCCAACGGTGCTGTTTACCAGAAAACGACCTGCACTTACGGCGGCCTTTTCCGGCTTGGCTTGTAACACACTGTTTAGAAAACTCGCTGGCTCGCCCAGGTTATCGACCACATTCTTCAGGCCTTTGCGCGCAGGCTTGGGCACTATCGTCATATAGCCGACCGTTGCCGGGCGCAGCAGATACTCGTCCAGCACATCGAGGTTAAAGTCAAATAAAGGCCGGTTCACCCGCTCCCAGGGATCACGCGGATCGTCATATACGACAGTCCTCGGCGCTTGTTGCGCGGCTGTTCCCGCTGTCGCCGCTTGCTGCTCTGCTTGTTTTGAGCTGGCACAGCCAGTTAGCAATACCGCCGTTAGCAACAGCGCGACACTTTTTATCGGAGATAACATATTACTCTTCCAGAGTTAAGGCTAAACGAAGATCAGTTGCTGTAAACTCCAGCGGCGCTGATACCACTTCAACATCCTGAGCAGTGCGCTCCACTGAACCTGACACTGCCATACGCGCTACCACTTCAATAAGTTCAGCCTGATTCAGATCCCAACCCGGCTGCATCGCATCGTCGACCGTCAGGGTAATATTCAGCACTCCCGCCCGCATCGGTAAACGCTTCGCGGCCAAAGGCACGGCCGGTCCGCCTGCGGCTCTGACAAAGACCAACAGTACGGCGTCCGGATGCGCGGTGGCGAGCTCATTACTGACTTGTAACGTCAAGCTTACTGAACGGCCAGCGGTCTGTGCAGCGGAGCTGCTGACCAATGTCTCAGACGCCGCAGCTTTTAATTCGTTCAAACGTTCCTGCACCACCACTAACCGCGGATCATCCTGCTCTAACCTGTCCGCCAACAACTGCCAGGCTGCGGTCGCTTGTTCGTTGTCTCCGCGCTCATAGGCGATTAACGCCATCAGCGAAATAGCGTCAATATTTTCCGGCTCGCGCATTAATACCTTGGCGACACTCTGGCCGGCTTTGGCCAGATTCAAATCGCCACCCAGCATAATCAGGGCTTGACTGTAACTAATCAGCACCGGCGTACGCTCCGGCATCAGCTTTAACGAGCGCTCAAACGACTCTACCGCTTCCTCCAGCATGCCAAGTGTCATCCACACCCGGCCCAGCAGCATCCAGGCAATGGCGTCATCCCCCTCTTTTGCCAGCTTGGTGCGCAGCGCCAGCGAGAATAACTGCATATCACGCTCGCCCATAGGTTCGCCCTCCCCCAGCAGCGCGCGCTGACCAAAGGCCGGTAAATTTTGCTGTGCATATTCCCAGTCGCTAAGCTGGCGGTAGTGGCCATTCTGACTATAGGTCAGCCCGACAATTACAGCCGTTAACAGCACCAGCGTCAGATGAAACATGGCCTTATGCCGCGGCTGCTGATAGCGTATCGCCTGCTGTTCCTGCTCCAAAAACTGTTGTTTTAATTCGGCCGCAGCGGTGCTGAAATCCTGCTCTGCCAGCTCACCGGCATCCCGGGCCAAGGCCAATAATTGCAGGCGTTCTTCGAATAACTGCGCCGGAGTCTGATTATTCTGAGCGCTGGCACGGCGGGGCCAGCAAATAAAAATGGCACTTAACGCCAACATGGCGAGTGCGCCGGCGAATAGCTGCCACATCATGGTTTGGTACTCCGGTAGCGTTCAATAATTTGGTCCAGTTGCTGATCCAGCGCGGCCTGTTGCTGGCTTGCTGGCGCTGCCTCCTCGCTGTGCTGTTCAGCGCCCTGCATATTGCGTTGTAGCGCACGGCGGCGCAGTTGAAACAGCAACAAGCTAACCAGCACCAGTACGGGTAATAGCCACAACCAAATGGTGATCGAATTGACCGGCGGCTGATAATGCACAAAGTTGCCATAGCGGTCGATCATAAAATCCAGCACCTGCTGCCGGCTATAGCCCTGTATCACCAGTTCATGGGTTTTTTCGCGCATGTCGACCGCGACCACGGCATTGGAGTCGGCGATATTCTGATTCTGACATTGCGGGCAACGTAGCTCGGCCGTTAACTGCGCATAAAGACGCCGTTGCTGCTCAGACTCAAACTGCAACAGCTCCTGACTGGTGCTGGCGTGCAGTTGTGCTGCGGCCAGCAGGCAAAACACCATTACAAATCTCATCATGGTTTGGCCGCCCATTGCTGATAAATTGGTGCCAGCTTACTGCGCCACACCTGCGGGTTGATATCACCGATATGATGCGCCCGCACTATACCGTCGGCATCGACAATAAAATGCTCCGGCGCACCGCTGACGCCCAAATCCAGCGACAAGCGACGCTGGCGATCCAGAATATTGAACTGATAGGGGTCACCAAAAGCCTGTAGACGGCTTTGCACATCGGCTTGCAGTTTGGTTAAGTCGAACACTTCACCGAACATCGGATCTTCCGGCAATACATAGTACAAGCCGATAATCCGCACTCCCTGCTCGTTGCGCAGCTGGCTCATATAACCGAGCTCAGCATTACAGGTTGGGCACCAGATCCCCCAAACATTCAGCAGGTAAGCCTCTCCTTTCAGGTTCTCTGGCGTCCAGATTTGCTCCGGGCTCATCAAGTCTGGCAGTGCAAATTGCGGCAGCGGCTTGCCAATAATGGCAGAGTCACGCTCGCGCGGATCAGAAAATAAGCCGCTGAGCAAAAACAACGACAAACCCAGAAACGCCAGTAACGGAATATAAAACAGGACTTTACGCATGTTGGGCTCCCGCTTGGGTGCCGCTACGGCGGTAGCGTTTATCCAGTAACGAAATCAGGGCGCCGATAGCCATTAACAAACCGCCAAGCCAGATCCAGCGCACGAAGGGTTTTACGTAGACCCGAATCGCCCAGGCATTACCCGGTAGCGCTTCGCCCAGCGACACATAAAGATCGCGGCTCAAGCGGGCATGAATAGCCGCTTCGGTCATCACCATGCGCTGAATGTTGTACTCGCGCTTCTCGGCATGTAAGTGGGTAACATAGCGCCCATCAACAGTGCGAACATCCAGCTCGGCCGCTTCGCCGCCGTAGTTAGGGCCATTTAGCTTATACACATCCTGTAATTCAAACTCATAGCCGGCCAGCACTACCCGATCGCCAATCGCCATCCGCACATCGCGCTCTTCGCTGTACGTCAGCGTCATGGCGATACCGACGATCATTACCGCAAAACCAATATGCGCGACTGTCATGCCGTAATGCGATGCCTGTAATTTAGCTACACCGGCAGTCACTGAGCCAAACTGTTGTAAACGCTGATAAATTTCAAACAAGGCCGATACACCAACCCAGGCACCGAGCAACAAACCAAGCAGCGCCAGGTTAGCGGCGATGCTTTGGGTGGCGGCCATAGTACCCAGCGCCAGTATCAGCGCAAAAATAGCCACCAGTGATAACGGCTTTAACAGCGGCGCCGCTTTTTGTTGCTTCCAGCGCACCCAGGGACCTAAGCCCAGCAACAGTGCAAAAGGAATATTCAGATAGTAGAACATTTGGTTAAAGAACGGCTCACCAATCGAAATTGAGCCCAGACCCAGTTCTTTATGTACCAGCGGAAACAGGGTACCCAGCAACACCACCAGGGTAGCGGTGAGCAGAAAGACGTTATTCCCCCACAGCATCACTTCGCGCGAGAACAGCTCATAACGGGCCTGGCTGCGCACTGAATGCATTCGGCTGGCGTACAGCAGCAGCGAGCCGCCAATCACCAATAGCAGGAAAATCAGTAAAAACACGCCGCGTTCCGGATCGGCGGCAAAGGAATGCACCGACACCAAGACGCCGGAACGCACTAAAAACGCGCCCATTAAGCTTAGCGAAAAGGCACCCAGTGCTAAAAGTACGGTCCAGGATTTAAAGGTACCGCGCTTTTCGGTTACCGCCAGACTGTGAATGAGGGCGGTACCGACGAGCCAGGGCATAAAGGAGGCATTTTCAACCGGATCCCAGAACCACCAACCGCCCCAACCCAGCTCTTTATAAGCCCACCAGCTCCCTAGCATGATGCCCAGGGTTAAAAATAACCAGGCTGCCAGCGTCCAGGGTCTTGCCCAGCGCGCCCAGGTGCTGTCGAATTTGCCGCCAAGCAACGCCGCAATGGCAAAAGCAAAGGACACCGCAAAACCAACATAGCCCATATACAGCAACGGCGGATGGATAATCATGCCGTAGTCTTGCAACAGTGGGTTAAGATCGCTGCCCTCAACCGGATAAAACGGCAGGCTGCGTTCAAAGGGGTTAGACATAAACAACGAAAAGGCGATAAAACCAACGTTGATCAGTCCCATAATGCCGAGGATCCGTCCCTGCATCAGCAATGGCAGACCTTTGGAATACTGCGCCACCAAGGCGGTCCAGGCGGCCAGGATCATCACCCATAGCAGCATCGAGCCTTCGTGCGAACCCCAGGTTGCCGTTAGCTTAAAATACCAGGGCAAAATTGAGCTGGAGTTGGAAGCGACATTAATGACCGTAAAATCATCGTGGTAGAAGGCCCAGCTTAACGCCAGAAAGGCCAACAGGGTAAATACGAACATGCCAACTGAAAGCGGCTTTGCCACCAGCAGCGCCCGCTCATTGGCGGTGTAACTGCCAATCAGCGGAATAACACCGAGCAGCACCGACAGCGCAAAGGCGAATGTCAGCGTAAGCTGACCAAATTCAGGGATCATCACCTAGCCTCCGTAGTTGCCAGTACTGCTACTATTATTTTGCTGCGGGTTTTGCGGTGGATTCTGCTGCCACTGGCTGGGTGGCACATGGCGGATGCCTTTTACCGCTTCGGCCACTTCCGGCGGCATATATTCTTCGTCATGCTTTGCTAATACTTCCGAGGCAACCAGTAGCGTTGGTGCTTTCAAGATGCCCTGCGCGACAATGCCCTGCCCTTCGCGAAACAGATCCGGCAGAATACCGTCGTACTCAATGGTCGCGATTTCACCGCTATCGTCGGTTAAATCAAAACGTACCCGTAAACTGGTATCATCACGCTGTACCGTGCCCGGCACTACCATGCCACCCAGACGCAACCTTTGCCCTACCTCGGGCTTCACTTTATTTGGGCCTGTGCCACTAACTAACTGGCCCGGGGTATAGAACAAATTAATATTCTGACTCAGCGCATATAGCATGGCGCCAACGGCACCGGCCATCAGGCCAATTACCAGGATGATGGAAAACAGGCGTTTCTGACGTCTTGATTGCATTAGGTCTGTTGCTCCTGATACTGCTTAACACGTTGCTCGCGGGCCAGCCTTGCAGCCAGCTGCTGTTTGAATTGTTTATGCTGGTAATAACTCCACAAAATCAAACCGACCAATAGCAGGTAGGTCAGGCCGAAGGATAACCAGACAAAGAACGCATAGCTCACGCCATTGCTGGCCATCTGCAGGAAGTCACTCAAGCTGGCAAAGTAGAACGGAAAAAGGCCGAAAAGTTGCTGCGGCAGCTCACTATTAGCGCCAAACAGCAGGAACAAAGCGCAAAGACTGTGCATTATACTTTACCCACCAGTTGTTTTACCCAGGGCCTGTGCTGCTCGTTTTCCAGAATAGCGGTGCGCAGCCGCACGCAGGTTAACCACAGCATTAGCAGTTTAAAAGCCAGTAAGCTGAGCAACAACGGCCACAGCATGCTGGTATCAATCGAAGGCTTGGCAAACTTGGTAATGGTGGCGCCCTGATGCAGGGTATTCCACCATTCGACCGAGAAATGGATGATTGGCAGGTTAATGGAACCGATCACCGCCAGCAAAGAAGCGACCTTGGCGCCGGTTTGCCGATCTGAAAAGGCTCCATGCAGCGCCATCACCCCAAAATACAGAAATAATAAAATAAGCTCTGAAGTTAAACGGGCATCCCAGACCCACCAGGCGCCCCACATCGGTTTGCCCCAGGCCATACCGGTCAGCAGAGCAATGGCGGTATAGACAGCGCCAATAGGCGCTATTGCCAGCACCGCCCATTGCGCGGTTTTAATTTGCCAAACCAGAGCAGTAAAAGCAGCGATCGCCATCGCCATATAGGCCCCCATCGACATAATGGCCGACGGCACATGGATATGGATAATACGGTAGCTGTCACCTTGCTGGTAATCGGTTGGCGTAAAGCCCAGGCCCCAGAGATTGCCAAGCAGCAGCGTAAAGAGTGCGGCAGCCATTAACCAGGGCGAAAGTTTACCGCAAAAATGATAAAGGGTTTCTGGCTTGGCCAGCGGATGTAACCACTTAAACATATCAGCTCACATTTATCTTAAGCGCACTGCACACTGCCATCGGCACCAGTGCCAGCGCAAACAATACGATTGCCAGTAAAATTGCCAACTGTCCCTGATATGCTAATCCCATGCTGGCAGCTTCAATCGCCGCACTGGCAAAAATTAGCAGCGGAATATACAGCGGCAGAATCAGCAGTGCCAGTAAAATCCCACCCTTATCGGCAGAAACCGTAATGGCCGCGCCTAACACGCTCAATAAACTCAGCACCGGGGTGCCAAGCAGCAGAGTTAACGCCATCGCCTGCAATGCCGGCAGCTCCAGATTAAACAACAGCGCCACCAGCGGTGACAACAGTACCAGCGGCAAGCCGGTGCTTAGCCAGTTAGCACTGATTTTCGCCAGTACAAAGGGCAGTAATGCGTGCCGGGCTGCCACCAGTTGCTCTATCACCCCGTTACGGTAGTCATCCTTAAACAGCCGCTCGGCAGCGAGTAACACACTAAGCAGTGCCGCGATCCAGACTATCCCCGGTGCCATTATACGCAGCATATTGGGCTCCGGGCCAACACCTATCGGGAACAGGGTCAACACTATGATAAAAAACAGTACCGGATTGAGCCAATCAGACTTTTGCCGGGCCAGTAGCCGCAGTTCGCGTTGTAAAAAGACGCCGTAGCTTACCATCGGTAGTGGATCTCCAGGGCAAAGAGCCCGGCATACTGCAGGCTAAGCGGCTGATGGGTGGTCAGAATAATGGCGCCGCCCTGCTCTAAATGGGCGATAAAGTGCTGTTGCAAGGTGCCGATGGCCGTTTGATCCAGCGCGGTGAAAGGCTCATCCAGGATCCAAAGCTGCGCCCGGCTGGTCCAAAGCCGGGCAAGCGATACCCGGCGCTGCTGTCCGGCTGATAACATCCGACACGGAATATCCTCTAAGCCTGCCAGCCCTAAACTGGCCAGCAACGCCAGATCATCGGCCGGCTTCAGATCAGTTGCCGCACGCCAGAAGCGTAAATTTTCCAGTGCAGTTAGTTGCTCGTGAATACCACTTTGATGACCAATAAAGCACAGGTTAGCCGCGTAATCGGCACTAACGTCAGATAGCAGGCGCCCCTGATAATACAGCTCGCCTTCTTCTGGTCTGGCCAAGCCGGCCAGAATACGTAATAAGCTGCTTTTGCCAGCGCCATTTTTGCCTTTGATTTGTAATAGCTGCCCGGCGCTGACACGGAGCGATAATTGCTCGAACAGCACCCTGTCCTGCTTGACGCAGCTAAGCCCGCTGGCGCTGAGCAGCGCGGCTGGGGTGTGATTTAAAGTTGACTGAGTAAGATCCACTGGCCTTAACTATCGACTCTGCAAAAAATTGGGCGCATAGTAGCATAACAGGCGGCGAATACGAATCAGAACCGGTACTTAGCCATGATCCAGATCAGCATCTTCCACGCAACTTATCCACAGCACTCCGGTACCGGTCTGACCAGTTCAGCCGTAGCACTTTTGGTGAAAGCCAAGCTCAGGTCTGGAAAGTTATGGTGCCGCTGCATTCGGCTAACCGGGATATGTGGTTGATGGATCCACTACAGCCATTATCCGTTGGGGCACCGTTGCCGCCGTCGCCACAAAAACCCCAGCTGTCACTGAATACGCCCTACCCGGCGCAATTGCTGCAAGATGCTGACCCCGTGCTACGCCTGCAAGTTGGCGGGCGTGAACTGCGCTTGCCACTGCATCATTTACCGGCGCTGCCGCTGGCTCAGCCCCTGACAGTGAGTGTCAGCTTAAGCCAGGGAACATCGCTACAGCTAAATCTGAGCCTGCCAGCAGCCAGCGTGACGGTGCCACTCAACCCGGCGCAAGTTGCTGCGTTACAAGATCCTAAGGCGCTGACCCTGCTTACCCAACAACTTAACCGGGGCGAAACACCCAGCCTGGCCGGTAGCCCGGTTATGACATCCGCCCTTAGTACGCTGCTGGCGGCAAAAATTCCACTGCTGCTGAACCTGAATGCCAGCGGGGAGCTAAGCATTCAACCCGAACAACCCGCAAAAAGCTTAACTTTACCGCTCAGTGCGCTAAAAGAGCCGACCTTGCTACAAAGCTTAGTTGCAGAGAAACTGCCGCTAATGAAACAATGGTCGGCAGCGACGAGTCAGGAGAGCACGATGAAACCCCTGAACCTGGATCAGGCCCTGCAACAACTCAGTGGCGTAAAAGTTGAGTTAAGCAGCACCAAACTGCAGGCTGGCGCCGATTATTTCGCCCGTTTACAAATAAACGCCAAGCGAGGGCCGGAATTATTGATCCAAACTGCGCTAGGCCCGGTGCGTTTGCCACTGCAACAACTCCCAGCCATCCCCAGCGGTGTTCCGTTAGTGCTGCAAATGCAACCGCTGGCCGATGGTGGGGTGCAGCTGCAGGTTAAAGTGCTGGCAGGTGTCGCAACAGAGGTACCACTTAGCAGCGCACAGCTGCGCCTGTTACAGGACCCAAAACAGCTGGCGTTATTACAACAGCAACTTAGTCGCGGTGAAGCACCGCCACAACTGGCCGGCGAGCCCTTTAAACTACCAGCAGGCATCACGACTACGCCGCAGACCATCACACTGCAACTGTTAAACCAGTTAACCAATAATACTGTCGCCAGCAAAAGCCCGGCCGGCAGCCTGAGTATTCTGCCAATTGCTGCCGAGCAGCAACTGCAGTTAAGTCAGAAAGACTTGTTAAAGCCTTTGCCATGGCAAACCTCTGCCACAGAGCGTCCGGCAGCGGTAAATCTGAATAACAGCACTGGCGTCGCCGAGCAGGGTTGGCGGCAACTGTTACCTTTACTCAGCAACAGCCCGGCGCGGCTGGCAGCACTGCCGGAGATGCCACCGGCTGTGGTTGCCCTGCTACAACAGATCAGGCAAGCTCAACCAGATGGGCAACGCGTTTTAACTGTCACGGAAGTGCAGCAGCAGTTACAGGCGGTGCTGCAATTTCAACCGCTGCAATTGCAGCCCAACACCAGTACCGGCGCCGGCACCCTGGCTATTGCCATTCAGCTATTGCTAGGGCATTTGCTGCGACAACCGTCAGCGCAAGCATCCCGCAGTAATAGTGCCACTCAGACTATGGCGCAGCAGATCGGTCAGTTGGATAGTCAGCAAGCCAGTCAGCTGCTGCGGGCACTGGGCAGTCACAGTAGCTTGCTGCAGTTATCGCAGTTACAAAATGCCGATCTGCCACAGCTGCAACAACAGTGGTTTATTCCACTGGCATTGCAGCAACAGCAGGAAAGCCGGATCAGCGAGATCTTGCTGGAACAACGGGAAGCGAAAGAGAAGAGCGGTGCTGGCAAACAAAAACACTGGCAACTGACGATGAAGTTTGATTTGGGGCACTATGGCCAAATATTGGTAGTGGCTAAGCTGGCGGCACAGGATCTGCAGTTACAGTTTTATACCGATCAGCCCGCCGCGCTAAAACAAGCAGAAAAATTTTTACCGCTGCTGACTGAACGCTGCCAGGCGCAGGGGCTCAATGTCAGCCAGGCGGCTTGCCAGCTTGGGAAAATTCCCGACACCCTTGGCAGCCGCCGCACCAGCCTGATCGCCACTCAGGCCTGATTTATCCACAGCACTCCGGTACCACTCTGACCAGTTTATCCACAGCACTCCGGTACCGGTCTGACCAGTTAGAACAGTAAGTTTTTACCGAAATAAATGGTCGAGACGGTATTCACAAAAATAATTAACAGGATCAGTGGGATAAAAGTACCTAGCGAGAAGTTAACGTATTTTTGCAGCACTGTGCCGGCAAAACCGGGATTACCGTCGGCGATTTCTTTATCCAGATTGTGTGCTTTCCAGCGGTAAACCACAAACAGACAGAGCAGGAAGCCATTTAATGGCAGAATGGTTTCGTAAAACATATCGTAAACCAAATCAAAGAAAGACTTGTTGTTGCCGCCATAGCTTAGAATATTGCTTAGCCAATCAACTCGACCAAACGACAAAGCACAGACTACCGTCAGCAGTACCATGGCTCCACCCAATGAGTACAGTGCTTTGCGCCGGCTTAATCCCTTACCATCCATCACACTGGCCACTGGTACTTCGATAATCGACACCAGCGAGGTCATGGCGGCAAAAAACACCAGCAAGAAGAAAAAAGCAGCAATAAAGGAGGCGCCGAAGTAGCCAATATCAGCCTGCAATGCCAGGAAGATTTTTGGCAGGAACATAAAAATCATGCCAATGCTGGATTCTGACAGTTCGGCTATTTGAATATCCGGATTAAACGAGAACACCGCAGGCAAGATCAGCAAACCTGAGCAGGCCGCAACCAGCAAGGATAAGCCGGCTACCGTTTTACCGGCTGAGACGATATTGTCATGTTTTTGGATATAAGAGCCATAGGTGATCAAAATACCCATTGCCAATGACAAGGAGAAGAATGCCTGCGCCAGCGCGCCATTTAATACCTGCCCGGTGAGCTTGGTGAAGTCCGGGATCAGGAAAAACTTAACACCCAGCATGGCATTTTCTTTTGTTAGCACATAAATAACCAACAAAATCAGCATAATAAACAATGTTGGCATCAAGATGGTGGTGGCTTTTTCAATACCCTTTTTTACACCGCCTTGCAGGATCAGAAAGGTTAAGCCCACGACGATGGCCATATACACGAACAGCTCATTACTATTGATAAAGGCGCCGAAGCCATCAGGGTCAGCAAGTTGATCAAGCTGACCAAGCAGCGCCTTACCCAGGTAACCGGCGATCCAGACGGTGATCACCAGATAGAACACCCCAATCATAAAAGGCGTAATTACCGACAACCAACCCACAGTTCGCCAGGCGCGGTTCTGGCCAATTTGGGTATAAGCGCCAAGTGGATTTTGCCGCGTGTGACGCCCCAGGCTCATCTCGGCTAGCATCACCGGTAAACAAATAAAGAACACGAAAATCGCGTACATGATAAGGAAGGCGGCGCCGCCATTTTTACTGGCCATTACCGGAAAGGCGACCAGATTACCGATACCAACGGCGGAGCCGGCCGCGGCCAGAATAAAGCCAAGGCTGGAACTAAATTGTTCACGTTTCATGCGTGGGTGGACTCCCTGAATGGATTTTTTTAGTTATTGTTAGAAAAAGCGCCTTCATGCTAACAGCCTGTGGCGGGAAATCCTAGCCCGACCTGCCGGCCTGAATTGGTTTTAAAGCACAAATCTGCTAAGGTGCAGCCAGAATTTCTAGCGTAGCGAGTTTTAACATGTTCTATATGATTTATGCCGAAGATGCGGCCAATAGTCTGGAAAAACGGTTACAAGCCCGGCCGGCGCATTTAGCCCGTCTGGAGCAATTAAAAACTGAGGGGCGGCTGCTAATGGCTGGCCCGCTGCCCGCCATTGATTCGGACAATCCGGGCGCAGCCGGCTTTACCGGCTCACTGGTGGTCGCTGAATTCCCATCGTTAGCAGATGCAGAAGCCTGGGCCGCGGCTGACCCGTATTGGGCAGCAGGCGTTTATGTTAAGGCTACTGTTAAACCCTATAAAAAAGTCTTGCCTTAACTGCTTCGTTTTTTAGCCAAAGGATTGCCTATGAGCTCTTATATTTTGCTGACCGGCGGTGCTGGTTACATCGGTAGCCACACAGCACTGTGTTTACTGCGCGCTGGCTATAACGTGATTAGCTTTGATAACTTTAGTAACAGTTCAGCTGAGTCGCTAAAGCGGGTAGAACAACTTGCCGGGCGCACGCTGTTAAGTATTACCGGTGATATTCGCGATCAGGCGGCGCTTACGGCTGTATTCAGCCAGTATAAAATCAGCGCGGTGGTTCATTTCGCGGGTTTAAAGGCGGTGGGTGAATCGACCGAACTGCCCCTGCATTATTATGACAATAACGTCTCGGGTACTGTTACCCTGTGCCGGGTGATGCGGCATTTTAATGTCAAAAAGCTGGTATTCAGCTCTTCGGCCACCGTTTACGGTGATGCCAAGGAAGTGCCGATCAAAGAAACCTCGCCCCGCTCGGCTACCAACCCTTATGGCCAGAGTAAGCTGATGATTGAGCTAATTCTGGAAGATCTGGTAAAGGCCGAACCAGACTGGTCTATTGCGCTGCTGCGCTACTTTAACCCGGTCGGAGCTGATGAAAGTGGCCAGATCGGCGAAGATCCTAATGGCATTCCGAATAATTTGATGCCGTTTATTTCCCAGGTCGCGGTCGGCAAACGCCAACAACTCAGTGTGTTTGGTAACGATTATCCGACCAAAGATGGTACCGGCGTGCGCGATTATATTCATGTCGTGGATCTCGCCAACGGCCATTTAAAGGCGCTGCAATATCTGGAACAGAGTAAAGGTATTGAAGCGATTAACCTGGGTACGGGCGTTGGCTACAGCGTGCTGGATATGGTTAACGCCTTTAGCGAAGTGAATCAGGTAGCGGTGCCGTATCAGATTGCGCCGCGTCGCCCTGGTGATATTGCGGTCTGTTATGCTGAGCCAACCAAAGCGCTGACTTTACTGGGTTGGAAAACAGAGAAGACACTGGACGATATGGTGCGCGATACCTGGCGCTGGCAGAAACACAACCCCAACGGCTATCGCAGCTAGCTGGTCAGAACCAGCTCTTCCCAACGGCAATAGAGACGTCTGGATAAACTGGTCGGACTGGTACCGGAGTGCTGTGGATAAACTGGTCAGACCGGTACCGGAGTGCTGTGGATAAGTTTAAGGGGTGATAAGGCCCAGCTCCAAAGCCAGTAATACCGCTCGGGTGCGATCCCGCACCCCGAGCTTACCTAAGATGGTCGAGCACTGGTTTTTTACTGTGCCTTCAGATTTAAACAGGGCGCTGGCAATTTCTTTATTACTGTAGCCAGCCGCCATTAGCCGCAAAATCTCCAACTCTTTATCAGTTAGCGGCTCAGGCAGCGCCGGTTTACGGTACTGAGTATCGCTACTGCCAGGTAATTGCTGCAATAAGCGCTCGGTAATAGTGGGTTGAAAACAGCTGCCCCCGGCCGCCAGGCTCTCGATGGCTTTGATTAGCGTATCCAGCGACACATCCTTTAATAAAAAGCCACGGGCGCCGGCTTGCAGGCTTTGTAGCACCAACTCATGGTCATCAAAGGTGGTCAATACCAGCACCGGCGTATCGGCGCCGGCTGCTTTCAAGGCTTTAATGGCGGCGATGCCGTCCATTTTCGGCATCGACAGATCCATCAGAATGACTTGGGGTTGGCAGCTTTGCCACAGCGCCACCACTTCGCTGCCATCACAGGCTTCGCCGACCACTTCGACCTTACCGGATATCGCCAGCAAGCTACGAATACCATCGCGGATCAGCTTCTGATCGTCGACTAATAACACTTTAAACATCGGCCACTCCTGCCTGAGGTAACCAGATCTGTAATGCCAGGCCGCCGGCATCGGCAGCAAGATGCAGTTTGCCGCCACATTCGGCAACGCGCTCGCGCATGCCAATCAGACCATTACCGGGCTGCCAGTTTGCCTTTAGCTGACCATTATCTTTAATTTCTATGGCGATGCCCTGCTCTGCCTCCCTGGCATGGATCCACAAGCAGCTGGCATTGGCATGTTTTAGGGTATTACTGATGGCTTCCTGCACCAGATACTGTAGATGCTGCGCCTGATTTAAGGAGCTGGCTTTTAGCTTGGGCGCAATATCCAGTTCAACCTGCAAGTTATCCGGTAAATGTTGCAGCAAGGGGGCAAACAACTGCTGTAAATCCAGCTCGGAACTGTCGCGCATCGCGGATACTGCTTCGCGCACATCAGAGAGTAGCAATCTGGCCAGTTGCAGACTTTTATCAACCTGTAGTTTGGCCTCGCCATCGCACTGATAACTGGCAACCTGCAACTGTATCGTCAGCGCCGTCAAATGATGTCCTAATAAATCATGCAGATCGCGGGCGATCCGATTACGCTCTTCTGCGCGTGAGGCCAGCTGTAATAGTTGTTGCGCGGCCAGCAATTGACGATGCTTTTCTGTTAATTCAGCGCGCGCCTCGGTTTCAGCCTTAATCGCAGTCTGCATCAGTACCGCAAATAAATGAAAGCTACCGTACAGGGCTGCGGTGATCCACAAACTGCGCTGCTCCAGATAGGCCTGTAAGCCAAACCATAGCGCCACTATGCCCAGGGTCAGTAGCAACGCCAAACGCTGCGACATCAGATGTGGCAGCAAACAGACCCAGATAATGGTCAGTATGGCCAGATAGTCAAAAATAGCGGTCGGTAACAACCACTGTAAGGCGAAGGCGCAGATCAGTGGTAGCGGCAGCAGCCAGCGACCATAGCGGCCACCAAGACCCAGTGGATGCTGCTCCTGCGTCAGAAAGATAAAGCTCATACCATAGAGTAACAATAGCAGGCTGGCTGGCAGCAGTGGCTGTGGTGCAGGCAGCCGTAATAGCAGCATCAAAGTGATACCGGATACCAGTAGCCAGGTCAGGATGCCGGCCAGGGTTGCCAGCGGAAAATGGTATTTCATCAGCTCATTATGACGTTTGTCTTAACGAGTGCAATAGGCCAAAAGTCATGTTCGAAAATCCTGACTTCCGGCACCTGCGTTTGGGCAGCTGCAAGCGTAAGCTGAATCTGTTTTCAGCCAGAGGAGGCGTTAAATGAACTACTTACATACCAGCTTACTTGCTCTGCACATTCTGTTGGGAGCCATTTGCCTGATGTTGTTTTGGGTGCCGGTCGTCAGTGCCAAAGGCAGTATGTTGCACAATACGGCCGGTAAGCTTTACTACCAGATGATGCTATTAATTGCGGGTTCCGGGGTGCTGATGTGCCTGATGGTACTATATAGCCCAACCATGATTTATGGCCAGAACCCGAACTGGACCGCAGCACAGCTGCAGAAATTTATTACTGAGCGGCGGCTGTTTTCGTTCTTTTTGTTGCAACTCAGCTTATTAACCTGGGTGACAGTGCGCCATGCCTACGGTGTGCTGAAAGTAAAAGCTGAGCTGGCACAGCTGCGGGTATGGTCTTATCAGGGGCCGGTATGGGCGTTGTTGGTCGGCAGTGTTGCGCTGGCAATAGTCGGTATTGGTGCCGGTGATTTGTTATCCATCATCTTTAGTGGTGTGGGTGCTATGACAGTGATTGGGATTTTGCGTTATATCCGTCAACCCGGCTTAAAGCCGCGGCAATGGATTATTGAGCACTTTACCTCGATGATTGGCACCGGTATCGCGCTATACACTGCTTTTTTTGCTGCCGGTGGCCGCCGCTTACTGGCCGAAGTACTGACTGGTCAATGGCAAGTGGTTAGCTGGATTATCGCCCCGGTGATGGGTATCAGTGCCATTATGCTGTTTAAGCGCCACTTTAGCCGCAAATTCCGGGTCGGCAGCTAACTTATCCACAGCACTCCCTTTTCTTTGACAAGAGCGTGGTCTGACCACTTTGCCCACACGTCTCCGGTACCGGTCTGACCAGTCATCGTGACTTCACTTTGACAGTCACACCGCAAATCCCCTAACATCGGCCATCTGTATCTTAAGATGGCCATAACAATGACAATATCGCTACAAGACAAGGTTATCTGGATCACCGGTGCGTCAGGGGGCATCGGTGAAGCTTTGGCAAAGCAATTTGCTAGAGCTGGCGCCAAGGTGGTGCTGAGTGCCCGCCGTCAAACAGAGCTTGAGCGCGTGCAGCAAAGTTTGCCGCATCCAGAACGGCATTTAACAGTGCCGTTGGATGTTTGCGATGAGCATGCTCAGCAGCAAGCGCTTGATCAGATTATGCATCACTACGGCCGGCTGGACTGGCTGATCAATAACGCCGGGATCAGCCAGCGCGCGCTAGTGATGGATACCAGCAGCGACACTGACCGCAAAATTATGGAAATAGATTACTTTGCGCAGGTAGCGCTGAGTCGGCGGGTGTTGTCGGTGATGTTAAAACAAGGCGCCGGCCAGTTGGTGTTTATCTCCAGTGTCGCCGGTTTAGTCGGTACCCAATACCGCGGCAGCTACTCTGCTGCTAAGGCAGCGCTGCACTTATGGGCCAATAGCGTGCGGGCCGAGCTGTATAATCAGGGTATTCGCGTGGCGGTGGTTTTCCCTGGCTTTGTGAAAACAGCAGTTTCAATGAATGCACTAACCGGCAGTGGTGAAGCGCTCGGTAAAATGGATGATGCCCAGGCAAAGGCCATGACGGCCGATGAGTTTGCCGCAGCAACACTCAAAGCATTGCGCAAAGGTAACAGTTATATTGTCATTGGTGGCTTTAAAGAAAAGCTGGCGGCTTGCATCGCCCGGCTATCACCTGAGTTGCTGTACCGGCTGATCCGCAAAAGCAAGGTGCGTTAAGGCAGGTAACTGGTCGTACCGGTACCATTTTTAAGCAGGAAGTGCTGTGGATAAAGTGGTCAGACCGGTACCGGAGTGCTGTGGATAATTAGCCTCTGCCTTCACGGGTTGGAGTTTTGCCGGTTGGCTGCCGTTGTGTGCTGTTGCCTCTCCCAGCCTGACCTTTAGTCGCAGTCGGTTTTTTGGCCGGCTCTGTCCGGTTTGGCTTTGCGCTGGGCTCAGTTTTTTTAGCGGGCGTTTTTTCGGCAATTTGATGCTTACGCACGGCCCGCTTCATGCTGGCAAGACGGCGACGCCGCTCAGTGCGATCTTCCGGTTTTACCAGCGTGGCCACTTCATCTTTTAACCCGACCAGGTTACGCAGATAGTTGACTTCAGCAAGGGGATATTCGGTATAACCACCAGCAGGTAAGTGCTTAGGCAACAACAGATCACCATAGCGCACCCGGATCAGCCGGCTAACGACCGCGCCCTGCGATTCCCACATCCGACGTACCTCACGGTTACGGCCTTCGGTAAGAACGACATGGAACCAGCGATTAATCCCCTCACCCGGCAGCGCTTTAATACGTTTAAAGTTAGCTTTACCGTCTTCCAGCTCCACCCCGGTGCGCAGACGCTGGATCATGGCATCGTTAATCTCACCGAAAACCCGCACCGCATATTCGCGCTCGACTTCAAATTTAGGGTGCATCAGGCGGTTAGCCAGCTCACCGTCAGTGGTGAACAACAGTAAACCTGAGGTATTGATATCCAACCGGCCGATGGCAATCCAACGTGCGCCCTTGATATTCGGTAAGCGCGAGAATACCGTGGGCCGTCCTTCCGGATCGGTACGCGAACAAATCTCGCCCTCGGGCTTGTGATAAGCCAGCACCCGACAAACTTGCTGCTCTTCGCTCGCCACCTGCACCGGATGACCATCAACGCGGATCGCCTGAGTCGGGGTTACCCGATCGCCCAGGCTGGCCGGTTTACCATCCACGGTCACGCGGCCACGGCTGATATAGTCTTCCATTTCGCGACGCGAACCGATGCCGGCCCGGGCCAAAACTTTCTGTAATTTTTCACTCATTAGTGGAGCTCTCCTGTCATCCCGACGGTGGTTAATAATTCCGCTTCTGCCGGTTGCAAGGCTGCAAACTCGGCTAATGGCGGTAATTGGTCTAAATGGCGTAAGCCAAAGTAATCTAAAAAGGCCTCAGTAGTGGCATAAAGCCCGGGCCGACCCGGTACTTCTTTGTGGCCGACCACCTTGACCCAGCCGCGCTCGGTCAGGGTGCGCATAATCTGGCTACTGACCGATACGCCACGAATTTGCTCAATTTCACCGCGGGTAATGGGCTGGCGATAAGCAATTAAGGCTAAAGTTTCCAGCACCGCACGCGAATAACGCGGTGAACGCTCGGGCCAGAGTCTGGCCAGCGGTTCGCTTAATTCAGGGCGGGTTTGAAACCGGTAGCCACTGGCCGTTTCCATTAACTGGATGCCACGAGCACTGTAATCGTCCTGCAGTTGTTTCAGGCATTGTAGCAGCCGTTTCGCGCTGACGTTAAAGCCCTCCAGCACTGTGGCTTGCAATTCGGCGCGGCTAAGGGGCTTTTCGGCAGCAAAGATCGCGGCTTCGACAAGTTGCAGTAATTGAATGTCGTTAATTTTCTGCGCCATTATGCCTCACTTAGCGCCAGTTTGACATGGATTTGTGCATAAGGCGCCACCTGGATCAGCTCTACCAGCTTTTCTTTGGTTAGCTCCAGGATCGCTAAAAAGGTCACTACCACGCCTTCCCGGCCTTCAGTTAAGTCAAAGCACTCAGCGAACTCCAGATAACCCTGCCGCTGCTGCAGTAAATCCAGAATACGGCTCATCCGCTCCCGGGTCGACAGATGTTCACGCTGAATATGATGGTGCGCCAGCGCCTTGCTACGCTTGACTATGTCATTTAAGGCGCTGATCAGCTCAGTGAAATCCACATCCGGTAAAATCAATAAAGGGCTGAAATTATCAGCCAGGCTGGCCTGGGCAGTAAAATAGTCGCGCTCATCGCGCGGTAAGGCATCCAGATCGGTCGCTGCCTGTTTAAAGATTTCATATTCCTGTAAGCGGCGCACCAGCTCGGCGCGTGGGTCGTGCTCATCGTCTTCCAGGTTAGTGATTTTCGGCAGCAGCAGGCGCGATTTGATTTCCGCCAGCATGGCGGCCATCACCAGATATTCGGCAGCCAGCTCGAAATTCAGCTCCTGCATCAGCTCAATATATTCCATATATTGCAGGGTAATTTCGTTTACCGGCAAATCGACCAAGTCAAACTTATGTTTGCGAATTAAATACAGCAAAAAGTCCAGCGGGCCTTCAAAGGTATCGAGCAGCACCTCCAGCGCATCTGGTGGAATATAGAGATCTTCCGGCCGCTCCAGTACCGCCTCACCGCGGACAAAGGCCAGCGGTAACGGCTGCTGTATCGTTAACGGCGGTAGCTGCTCAGCCATCTTAGATCAGGACTTATTCAAACGGCCGACTATCGCCACGGCCCTGACGAATAATCTGCGGTGCGTCTTCCGATAAGTCAACCACTGTGGTTGGGTCTTCACCGATAATGCCGCCATGCAGAATCAGATCGACCTGCCGCTCCAGCTGATGCCGCATCTCATCCGGATCGCTTTCGGCAAATTCCTGCCCGGGTAAAATCAAACTGGTGGTCAATAAAGGCTCGGCCAGCTCTTCCAACAGCGCCAGCGCGATTTTATTTTCCGGAATGCGCAGGCCGATGGTCTTCTTCTTTTCATTTAACAGCCGACGAGGCACTTCTTTGGTACCGCGCAAAATAAAGGTGTAGGCACCGGGGGTGTTATTTTTAATCAGTCGAAAGGCGGTGTTTTCCACCTTGGCATATACCGACAATTCCGACAGATCGCGACACATCAGTGTAAAGTGGTGTTCACCGCTAACCTGACGGATTTGCATAATGCGATCCATAGCGGTTTTATCGCCGACATGACAGCCAAGCGCATAACCACTGTCGGTTGGGAAAATCACCACACCGCCTTTCTGGATAATTTGCACCGCTTGCTTTAACAGACGCTGCTGCGGGTTTTCCGGGTGAATATGAAAAAACTGGCTCATGTTGGCGTATCCATGCTGATAGTTGATGCAGCGGACTTGGCCGCTGTACGGTTTAATTCTGACTCTGGTTCTGCCTGGGATTCTGCTTTAGATTCTGAGACTGCGCGTTTCGAGCTCAGGCCCCAGCTGGACCAAACGGGTATGACGTCGTCTGGTAAATATAGATGCTTTCCGAGTTCATTCCAAGCTGTTGGTTGATGAAAATCTGAGCCTACAGAAGCAGTTAGCTGATGTTGCTGGCAAAGCGCCCATAGCTCGCGCCGCTGCACCGGCGTTTGCTGCGGGGAAATAATTTCCATCGCATCGCCGCCGGCTGCTGCAAAATCGGTGACCAGGCGCTTTAAATAGCGGCCGTTCAGGTTGTATTTTAACGGGTGCGCCAGCACAGCCTGGCCGCCGGCATCATGGATCCATTGCACTGCACTGGCTAAATCGACCCAATTATTGGGTACATAGCCGGTTTTGCCGCGTGCCAGGTACTTTTTGAATACCGCATTCATCGAATCGGCACGGCCGGTTTTCACCAGAAAGCGCGCAAAATGACTGCGGGTAATGGCGCCGTCGCCAACCTCTGCCAACACTGCCTCTAATGCGCCCGGAATTTGCGCTTTTTCCAGCCGGCGAGCCATTTCCTCGGCCCGCTCCAACCGCCGCTGTTGTTGTGACGCCAACCGCGCCAGGAACTGTGGGCAGTCCGGCTTGATATTTAAACCGACAATATGAATTTCAAACTCATGCCAGGCGGTAGAAATTTCTACACCGTTAATCAGCGTTAGCGGTGCCTGATTTTCTGTCAGCCAGTCCGCAGCCTGCGGCAAGGCACTCACCGTATCGTGGTCGGTAATGGCCAGCACATCAAGATTGCAGCTGATTGCCCGCGCCAACAGCTCAGCAACCGGCAACAGGCCGTCTGAGTGGTTGGTGTGGCTATGTAGATCTATTTTCATATCATCCTCTAATTAGGTAGCTATTGTCGCACAAACAGGCCATTCAAGGACAGTGAACCTTTTTCAGCATCCTGACGTATGCTGTACCATCAAATTAATGGAGCAACGATGATGTTTGGCTGGTTAAAATCCGATCCGGTAAAAAAATTACGTAAGGCCTACGAGCAAAAACTCGAACAGGCGATGTACGCCCAGCGCAATGGCGATATGCGTTTATTTGCCGACCTGACGGCAGAAAGCGAGGAGCTTTGGCAGAAAATTGAACAGCTACAGCGACAACATGCAGGTAAAGGATAGAGCCGTCCAGACTTTTATACGTTTTTATTGATGATTTTTAGTGAACAGGGCTTGACGCCAAGCCAGATTCGCGGTTTTATGTAGACGTTCAAGAATAAGGTAGTTAAAGCCAATGCAATTTCTAACAACGTTTTCACTGATCAACTGGTGGTGGCACATTCCCAACGGGCGTGTGTAGGCGTTGTATTCGCTTTAGAAACCCAGGCCCGTTTCCCCCGAAACGGGCTTTTTTTTGGGCGCAGTTTTGGGGTTAGCCGGCGATAAACCAATAGCAACAGGTTAACCAACTAAAAATTAAGGAAAATTATTAAGATGATTTTCAGCCATATCACAGACACCCCAGGCGAAGTGGCCAGTATTGCGCTACCTGTGCCCTATCAGAGCGATGCCTTAGCGGCTTACGCCAGCCTGTGTCAGGCCGACCGCTGCTCACTGCTGCTGGAATCAGCCGAGATTGACAGCAAAAACAGTGTCAACAGCCTGATGCTGATCGACGCCGCACTGCGTATTGAGTGTAACGGTCAGCAGGTAAGTATTACGGCGCTAAGCAGCAACGGCCTTACCCTGCTGCCCTTTTTAGCCGACCTGCTTAGCCCCATCGCCACCCTCAGTTATCCACAGCACTCCGGTACCGGTCAGACCACTGCAGCTGTTTTAGTCGCCGAGTTTGCACTACCCGATCCGCTATTGGATGAAGTCAGCCGTTTAACGCAGCCTAATCCGTTTAGTGCGCTGCGTTTAATACAGCAGCAATTGCGCAGCCAAGGTGATGAACCCTTTGCCATCTTTTTAGGCGGCGTGATTGGCTATGATATGGTGGCCAATATCGAGCAATTGCCCGAGGTGCCGGTAAAAGAAAATCAGTGCCCGGATTATCTGTTTTATCTCGCCGAAACTGCACTGGTCATTGACCATAAAGCGCAGCAAAGCCGCTTAGTGGGCAATGTATTTTGCGGCGAAGCGGCTCCTGCCAACTGCTTTGCCATTGGAAAACGGCTGGAGCAGTTAAAACAGCAGCTACTGCATAGCCAGCCATTGGCTGTGGGGCAAGCCGCCAGCAGCAAAGAAATTGCGGTTGATATCAGCGACGCCGATTTTGAAGCCCAGGTCGAAACGCTAAAGCAACATATTGTCGCCGGCGATATCTTTCAGGTGGTACCGTCGCGCTGTTTCTCGCTGCCCTGCCCTAAGCCGCTGCAGGCTTATGCCAAGTTAAAGCAGCTGAACCCCAGCCCCTATATGTTTTATCTGCAAGACCCCAAGTTTTGCCTGTTTGGCGCCTCACCGGAGTCGGCGCTGAAGTTTAATGCCGCCAGCCGCGAAGTGGAGATTTACCCCATCGCCGGCACCCGCCGCCGCGGTTTTGCCGCCGATGGCAGTATTGACCGCGATCTGGATAGCCGCATTGAGCTTGAGCTTAGGCAAGATGAGAAAGAAAAAGCCGAGCATTTAATGCTGGTGGATTTAGCCCGCAATGATGTGGCACGCATCAGCACGCCCGGCAGCCGCTACGTGAAAGAATTACTTAAAGTCGACCGTTATTCCTATGTGATGCACCTGGTATCACGGGTGGTAGGCCAGTTAAAACCAGAGCTCGATGCGCTGCATGCGTATCAGGCCTGTATGAATATGGGGACCCTGGTGGGTGCACCTAAGGTAAAGGCCGCTGAGCTTATTCGCGGTGTTGAGGGTAAAAAACGCGGCTCTTATGGCGGTGCTGTTGGTTATCTGGCCGGTAACGGCGATTTTGATAGCTGCATTGTGATCCGCTCAGCCTATGTTGCTCAGGGAATGGCCTATATTCAGGCCGGTGCCGGGGTGGTGTTTGACTCAGTGGCGAAGCTCGAAGCAGAAGAGACACGCAACAAAGCGCAAGCGGTAATTAACGCTATTCAGGCGGCGGGGTATTAACATGAGCCAGAACCTTAATTGCACAGTGTATCTGCTGGATAATATCGATTCTTTTACCTACAACCTGGTGGATGAATTTGCGCAGCTGGGCGTAAGCTTAAAGCTGTATCGCAATACTGTCCCGGCCGATTATATTTTTGAAAAAATGCAGCAGGAAACCGGCCAGGTACTGCTGGTGTTATCACCTGGCCCGGGGGCGCCAGCCGATGCTGGCTCAATGCCGGCGTTATTAAAGCGCTGCGCCGGGGTGTATCCGGTGCTAGGGATTTGCCTCGGGCATCAGGCTATCGTTGAACATTATGGCGGTGTGGTCGGCCGCGCCGGTGAAACCGTACACGGTAAAACCTCGGCGATTAGTCTGGCCGAACATCCGGTGTTTAACGGTTTACCACGGCCTTTCCCGGTGGCACGTTATCACTCGCTAATGGCGACGACATTGCCAGAGCAGCTTAAACAAATTGCCAATGAGCGACATATTCCGATGGCGGTGATTAACGAGACTGAGCGGATGCTGGGTTTTCAATTTCACCCGGAGTCGATTTTAACGACGCTTGGCAAGCCGCTGCTTAAGCAAAGTATCGAATATTTATTAAGGAGTTAAGAGCATGACAGATCTTAACAACAAAGAGGCCGGGGTTTTACCGCTGGTGCAACAAGCACTGACAGGTAAAGCACTTAGCCGCCAGCAAGCCGAACAATTCTTTAGTGCTGTGGTGACCGGTCAGGTCGATCCACTACATCTAACCGCTATGTTAGCGGCGTTGAAAGTACGCGGTGAAAGCAGCGCCGAAATTACCGGTGCAGCCAGTGCATTACTGCAAGCCGCCGCGCCATTCCCGGCTACAACCAAACCGAGCATTGACTGCTGTGGCACCGGCGGTGATGGTAGCAATACCATTAATATCTCCAGCACTGCCGCCATCGTCGCCGCCAGTATGGGGTTGCCAGTGACCAAACATGGCAACCGCAGTGTATCATCACGCTCGGGCTCTGCTGACTTACTGGAGCATCTGGGACTCAACATCCAGCAAAGCCCACAGCAGGCAGCTAGCATGCTGACCGAGTCACAGTGCACCTTCTTATTTGCCCCCTTGTATCACAGCGGCATTAAGCATGCGATGCCGGTACGCAATGCGTTGAAAAGTAGAACTATTTTTAACTTGCTCGGGCCTTTAATTAACCCGGCGCGACCTGCTTTTCAGCTACTTGGCGTCTACGATCCGGCGCTGTGCCGGGTGATGGCCGAAGCCTTACAGCAACTGGGTACTGAGCGCGCCTGGGTGGTGCATGGTAGCGGCTGTGACGAAGTGGCGCTGCATGGCAATACTTATGTCTGTGAGCTAAAAGACGGTGCACTAAGCGAATTTACACTAACGCCGGAAGATTTTGGCCTCAATATCACCCCTCTTAGCGCCTTAGCGGGTGGCGAGCCGGAGCAAAATGCGGCAGCGACGCTGGCCATTTTGCAAGGCCGTGGCGAAGAGGCGCACAATCAGGCAGTTGCAGTAAATGTGGCGGCGATGCTAAAAATTGCCGGTTTAGGCCAGGATTTAAAAGTGAACACCCGAGCGGTACTGGAACAACTGGCCAGTGGTAAGGCGATGGCGACGTTGGAAAAAATGCAGGAGTTAAGCCGTGGCTGAACTGGTATTACACAATAAAACCATTACCGGGGTACTGGCGAAAATCGTCAGCCATAAGTTAACTGAAGTCTCGGCTATGGCTGAAACCCGGCCCTTGGAACACTTTATCGCCAGTGTCAGCCCGACCAGCCGCGATTTTCTAGCAGCGTTACAACAACCTGGTGCCCGTTTTATTCTGGAGTGCAAAAAGGCCTCACCGTCGAAAGGCTTAATTCGGGCGGATTTTGATCTCACTGCTATTAGCCAGGTGTACAACCAATACGCCGACTGCATCTCGGTGCTGACCGACAGCGAGTTCTTTCAGGGCAGCTATCAGTATCTGGAGCAGATGCGCGCCTTATCTGACAAGCCGCTGCTGCATAAAGACTTTATCATTGATCCCTACCAGATCTACGCCGGACGGGCAGCCGGGGCCGATGCGGTACTGTTAATGCTGTCGATTTTATCGCCCGAGCAGTATCAGCTATTAGCGGCCATTGCCGCTGAGCTAAACATGACGGTATTAACCGAAGTCAGTAACGAAGAAGAAACCCTACAGGCGGTGGAGCTTGGCGCCAAATTAATTGGGATCAATAACCGCAACCTGCGCGACCTGAGTACAGACTTAAACACCAGCTTTCGCCTGCGGCAGCTGATCCCAGCTGATCGCACTGTGGTATCGGAGTCCGGCATTTATCGTAATCAACAGGTACGAGAGCTACTGCAGGTCGCTGATGCCTTTTTAGTCGGCAGCTCATTGATGGCAGAAGCCGATTTAGCTGCTGCCTGTCAGCGGCTGATTATCGGCGAGCATAAAGTCTGTGGTTTAACCCGGGCTGAAGATGTTAAAGCGGTGGCTAAAGCCGGGGCTTACTACGGCGGCTTAATTTTTGCCAAGGCGTCACCGCGCTATGTGACAGCAGAGCAGGCGCAACAGCTGATACTGGCCGCTAAACTTAATTTTGTTGGGGTTTTTGTCAATAGCCCGCTAGCTGAAGTGGCCGGGCTGGCTCAGGCGCTAAAGCTGGCGGCAGTTCAGCTCCATGGCGATGAGGATGATGCTTACCTTGCTGCCCTGCGGCCGCTATTACCGGCAGATTGTCAGATTTGGCAAGCCTATCGCGTGCAACAGCAGCTACCGGCGTTTAGCCCACAGGCCGATCGGATCTTGCTGGATAGTTTTCATGCCAGCCAGCATGGTGGCAGTGGCTTGCGCTTTGACTGGTCACTGCTGTCAGCGCTTAACAGCGCACAACCTATTATGTTAGCTGGCGGCCTTAAGCCGGATAACGTGGCGCAGGCGCTGGCCTTACCGGTGGCGGGGCTGGATTTAAACTCCGGATTAGAGAGTGCGCCGGGCATTAAAGATCACACTAAACTGGCGGCGGCCTTTAGCGCCATCCGTCATTTCGATTTTCAGAGCAAAACCAATACTAAGGGTGAGCAGAACTGATGAGTGAGTTAAAACTAAACCCCTATTTCGGCGAATATGGCGGCATGTTCGTGCCACAATTGCTGGTACCGGCGTTAAAGCAGCTGGAAGCCGCCTTTGTCGAAGCGCAGCAAGACCCGGCCTTTTTAGCCGAATTTCAGCAATTGCTAACCGAATATGCCGGCCGGCCAACGCCGCTGACGCTGACCCGTAACTTATCCCCTAACCCGCTGGTTAAAATTTACTTAAAGCGTGAAGACCTGCTGCATGGTGGTGCACATAAGACCAACCAGGTGTTAGGTCAGGCGCTGCTAACCAAACGCATGGGTAAAAAAGAGGTGATCGCTGAAACCGGTGCCGGCCAGCACGGCGTGGCCACAGCGCTGGCCTGTGCGCTGTTGGGCTTAAAGTGCCGCATCTATATGGGTGCTAAAGATATTGAACGCCAGCAGCCGAACGTGTTTCGGATGAGGCTGATGGGCGCGACCGTGATTCCGGTGACGGCAGGCTCCGGTACGCTAAAGGATGCCGTTAACGAAGCGATGCGCGACTGGTCAGCTACCTATGAAACCACGCACTATATGCTGGGTACCGCAGCTGGCCCGCACCCGTTCCCCACTATTGTGCGTGACTTTCAACGGATGATTGGTGAAGAAGCCAAGCAACAGATCTTAAAAGCCGAGGGCAAATTACCGGATGCGGTGATTGCCTGTGTTGGTGGCGGCTCTAATGCGATTGGCATTTTCGCTGACTTTATTGATGAAGCTGGCGTGAAACTGATTGGCGTCGAACCCGGTGGCATGGGTATTAACACCCATCAGCATGGCGCGGCCTTGAGTACCGGCAGCTATGGTATTTTGCACGGTGCCTATACTGCCATTATGCAAACCAGTGATGGTCAGATTGAAGAGTCGTACTCGATTTCTGCCGGTTTAGACTACCCGGCGGTCGGGCCACAACATACCTATCTGCAGCAAAGCGGTCGCGCGCAGTACGTGGCGATTAATGATGATGAAGCTTTGGCGGCGTTCCAACATCTGGCCAAAGCCGAAGGCATTATTCCGGCGCTGGAAAGCTCGCATGCGGTAGCCCAGGCGTTAAAAATTGCAGCTGATGCCACAGAGCCAATGGTGTTACTGGTGAACTTATCCGGTCGCGGTGATAAAGACTTGGCGCACGTGCATAGCGTGTTAGCGGCGCAGCAGGGAGGAGTATAAGATGCAGCGTTATCAACAAATGTTTCAGCGGCTTAATAGCGAGGGTCGTGGCGCCTTTGTGCCCTTCGTGACCCTTGGTGATCCGAACCCTGAGCTGTCGTTTGAAATTTTAAAAGCCCTGGTCGATGGCGGTGCCGATGCGCTGGAGCTGGGTATTCCGTTCTCTGATCCTATTGCTGACGGCCCAACGATTCAAAATGCCAATATCCGGGCGCTGGCCGCTGGCGTCACGCCGGCAGTCAGCTTTGAGCTGATTGAAAAAATCCGCGCCTATGCCCCAGCAGTACCTATTGGTTTATTACTGTATTCAAACCTGGTAATGGCTAAAGGCATTACTAGGTTTTATGAACAAGCGGCGGCTGCCGGCGTTGACTCGGTACTGATTGCCGATGTGCCGCTACATGAGAGTAAGCTGTTCCGCCAGGCCGCGATGGCACAAAACATCGCGCCGATTTATATCGTGCCGCCCAATGTTGATGATGATGACTTACGCGCTATCGCCTCTTATGGCCGCGGCTATACCTATCTTTTAAGTCGTGCCGGCGTGACCGGTGCCGAAACCAAGGCCGCTATGCCAACCTCGGAGCTGATCGCGCGCATTCGTGCTTATAATCCGGCGCCACCGCTGCTGGGCTTTGGGATCTCCGCGCCCGAGCAGGTAAAAGATGCGATTCAAAGCGGAGCTGCCGGCGCCATTAGCGGTTCGGCTATCGTTAAGCTGATTGAGCAGCATCAGGATGCACCACAAGTACTGCTGCCGAAACTGCGTGACTTTGTCAGCGCCATGAAGGCCGCTACCTAATTTATCCACACAACTCCGGTACCGGTCTGACCTGTTTATCCACAGGTCTCCGGTACCGGTCATACCAGTTTACTTTGGCGCCTGACTCGCAGCGAGAGCTGTTATCTGTAGGTGGATATCATATAATGGCACCACTTTTATCAGCTAACAGACTTATCATTATGCAAATTACCAACAATGCCGTTGTGCAATTCCACTACACCCTAAGCGATGCCTCTGGCGAGCTGGAAAGCTCGCGTAAAGCCGCGCCCCTGCTCTATCTGCATGGCCATAATCAAATGTTGCCAAAATTAGAAGCGGCGCTGGAAGGTAAGACTGCCGGCGATACGCTTGAAATTACGCTGGCGCCAGTTGATGCCTATGGTGAACGTCGTGACGATGCGATCCAGAGCGTGCAGGTTAAACATTTGCAGGGTGCTAAAAAGTGGAAACCTGGCATGGTGGCCTGGGTTAACACCGATCAGGGCGAGCGTCAGGTGACTATCGTCAAAGTGGGCATGTTTAAGGCGGATGTCGATACCAATCACCCACTGGCCGGCAAAACCCTGACCTTCGCACTCGAAGTGCTGAGCGTACGTGAGGCGACTGCAGAAGAAATCGCGCATGGCCACGCCCATGGTGAAGGCGGCCATCAGCACTAACTGGTCAGACCGGTACCGGAGTGCGGTGGATAAGTTACTGCGGGCTTAGGCGCAGTAACTTGCCGGCCGGGCCGTCGGTCAGGATATAGATCAGGCCGTCCGGGCCGGTGCGCACATCACGCAAACGGCTGTCGAGTTCAGTGAGCAGCTTTTCCTCCTCTACTACCTTATCGCCGTCCAGCACCAACCGGTGCAAGGCTTTACCGGCTAAAGCCGTAATAAAAATATTGCCCTGATACTGCGGGAAAGCCTCGCCGCGATACAGCGTCATCCCGGCTGGGGCAATCGAAGGTGACCACTGGTACACCGGCTCAGCCATTCCAGTAAAGCGGGTAAAGGGGGAAATCCGGGCGCCGGTATAATCAATACCTGTGGTCGCCACCGGCCAACCGTAATTAACACCGGCTTGTAGCAGGTTCAGCTCATCGCCACCTTTGGGGCCATGTTCGTGACTCCACAATTTACCGGTTGCTGCATCATAGACAATGCCTTGCACATTTCGATGCCCGAGCGTAAAAATCTCGGCGGCTACTGCAGCTTGCCCAACAAAGGGGTTATCCGCTGGCACACTGCCATCTTGCTGTAAACGTACGATTTTCCCCAGGTGATTGGCTTTATTCTGGGCCTGCTCACGATAATCAAAGCCATCACCTAAGGTCAGTACCAGACTTTGATCCGGTAGCTGCACCATACGGCCGCCATAGTGTGCGGCACCACGCCGATCCGGTGTTGCCCGAAAAATTTGTTTTACATCAGTCAGTTGATTGTCCTGCCAGTTGGCACTGGCCAGACAAACACTGTTGGCGTTAGCCGTGCCGCAGACATAGCTTAAAAACAGACGGCCACTTTGCACAAAATCCTCAGCGAGCAGCACCTCTAATAAGCCCCCCTGTGAAGCGGCATAGAGATCCGGTAAGTTAACATCCAACTTTTGCAACACCTGGCCATCGCTACCCAGGGTGACTAACTGACCGCTGCGCTCAGTTAGCAAAAAGCCGCCAGAGGGCAAAAAACTGAGTGACCAGGGAAACTCCAATCCTTCAGCCAGGATTTGAACTTTTGGCTCGGTTGCTAAAGATGCTGCGGCAATCAGGTTTGGCGACAAACTTAACGCCAGAGAAAGCAATAAGGTGCGGTTCAGGCTCATGCAACACTCCTGCTACGACTAAAATAATGATAGAAAACAGCGCCAAGACCACTGCAGGCAAGCAACATCAGGGTGCCTGCTAAGGTGCGGTTTAATGCTATTAGGGTGGGCATCGGTGCCAGCTGATTAATCACAGATAACGCCAGCCAGGTGGCAAGGGCGGTAATAGCAAACACCGTAGGGGCTTTAATCAAAGGCGTGCGGTTAAGCAGTAACCGGGCGGCGATTAGACTCAGCAGCATTACAGGCAGGAATATCGCCGCCAGTACTGGCATAAAGTGCCTTAAATCAAACCAGAGGGTACTCAGTTGATCAGCGGTGGCAACGGGCCCTGCCAGAGCGGCGATGGCCTGCAGATTCACCAGGCTTTGGATCATAGAGCCGGCACTGGCCGCCAATAACACTGCCAGCAAAAAAACGAGGATTCTAAGCATTCAGTTCTCCCTGATATCTATTACACCTTAACAGGTTAGACCTCGTACCGGTACCGGAGTGCGGTCTGACCAGTGATGCTAAATATTCTGTTTCAGTCATAGGTTTACGCAGCTGAAACTGCTAAGATCACTTTAAAGCCGGGCGATCTAACGGGGCTCCTTCGCCGTAATGCCGGCTTTAGTATAATCAGGAGCGCAGCGTCTTATGGGATTTATTAATAGTAAAGATTTTAGTCACGCCAGAGCCGATAAGATCGGGGTATTGTTAACCAACCTCGGTACACCGGATGAAGCTAACCCAAAAGCATTAAAACGCTATTTAAAGCAGTTTCTATCCGATCCCCGGGTCGTTGAAGTGCCGCGCCTGTTGTGGTGGTTTATTTTAAATGGCGTCATTTTAAATATCCGACCGCGCCGCTCGGCCAAGGCTTATCAAACGGTATTTACTGACCAAGGCTCGCCGCTACTGTTTCATACTGTCAGTCAAACTAAAGCTGTGGCTGCCGAATTGGCAACACGGGGCTATCCGGATCTGGTGGTCGACTTTGCCATGCGCTACGGCAACCCCAGTTTTCAGTCAGTTCTTGAGCGGATGATGCAACAAGGGGTCCGCAAGTTGATTGTCCTACCCTTGTATCCACAGTATTCAGCTTCGACCTCGGCCTCAAGCTTTGACGAGTTGGCACGCGATTTTATGCAGCGGCGCTGGCTGCCCGATCTGCGCTTTATCAGCCATTATCATGATTATCCGGCCTATATTGCCGCCTGTGCCAACCGTATCAGAGAACACTGGCAGCAGCATGGTCAGGCCGATAAGTTGCTATTTTCTTATCATGGCATCCCGAAACGCTATTTAATGAACGGCGATCCCTATCACTGCGAGTGTTATAAAACCTCGCGGCTGATTGCTGAAGCATTACAGCTTAAACCCGAACAATACTTAACCAGCTTTCAGTCACGCTTCGGCCGTGAAGAATGGCTGAAACCCTATACCGATGAAACCTTAAAGGCCTTACCGGCACAAGGAGTCAGTTCGGTGCAGGTATTTTGCCCAGGTTTCTCCGCCGATTGTCTGGAAACCATCGAAGAAATTGGCGAAGAAAATAAAGAATACTTTGAACATGCCGGCGGTAAGCGCTATGAATATATCAGCGCGCTAAATGATCGACCGGACCATATCCAGGCTCTAAGCCAGCTTATTATTGATAATTTACAGGGCTGGCAGCTAACTGCCGATCCTGAGCGCTTAGCCAGAGCCCAACAGCTTAATCCACAGGAAGTGCAGTAAGTCAGATTATGTCAGATCAGCAAAGGGTTGAACCCCGACTAGGTGATGCACCGTTAGACGCGCCACCACTAATTAATCGGCGCAATTTCGATAATGTTCGGGATAACGCCGCGCCGCGCGCCCGCCCGGCAGCGACAGGCCCCAAACAACCTATTAACTGGCGGCCGCTAAAATGGTTGCTCTGGTTATTGTTGCTGATTTTACTGGCGGGCCTGGCCTATCAGGAAATGCGCAGCAGTGTGCTGCAATCTAAAGTCTGGCACTATCTGGCGCAGCAGCTGACCTTTAGTCAGGGCAAGGGGCCGGCACCTGAAGACGAAGCACCGGTTTATCCGCAAGCCGGTCCTTTTGACCAGCGTGCTGGCTACAGCAATCTGCCGCACTGGCTGAGTAGCCTGCAACAACAAGGCTATAGCATTACAGAGCAAAGCCGCTTTTCACCGGCACTGCAACGCTATGCCGACTGGGGCTTTTATCCACCCTACGCTCAAAAAAGCCAGTGGGGGCTGCAAATTTTTGATTGCCGTCAGGATGCACTGTTTAGCTTTCATAAGCCGGAGCTTCAATACCCACATTTTGACGACGTCGCGCCATTACTATTGCGAGCCCTACTCTATGTCGAAAACCGTGACCTGTTCCAGGTAACGCCCTTTGCCAACCCTGCTGTAGACTGGTCTCGCCTGGGTGCTGCGGTGCTGGCGCAAACCAAAAAGCTGCTCGGACGCGATGCGGCGGCAGCGGGTGGCAGTACGCTGGCAACGCAAATTGAAAAATACCGGCACTCTAATCAAGGCTTCACCGCCGACGCCCTGGATAAGCTGCAGCAGATGGTCTCAGCATCGGTGCGCGCTTATCAGCCAGCCCGGGAAACCATGGAAAGGCGCAAACAAATTGCGCTGGATTATATCAATACGGTACCGCTGGCAGCGACACCGCAAGCCGGCGAGGTGCATGGTATGGCCGATGGTCTGCACGCCTGGTTTGGTGCCGATCCGGCCCGGGTCAATCAGCTGTTAAAAGACAGTACGGCGACGCCGGCTCATGGCTTAGCATTACGGCAGGTTATGGCGTTGATTATTGCCCAGCGCCGGCCAAGCTTTTATCTGTTGCAAGGCCGCGCCGAGCTGGAGCAGCTGGTCGACAGCCATTTACGCTTACTGCGCCAGGCCAATATTATCAACCAAAACTGGCTGGAGCAGGCAATGGCGCAGCGGCTGAGCTTCCAAAGCGCTGCCACAACACCACGGCCACAGCTGGACAAAACCGCACTGCTGGTGCGTAACCGTATTGCAGCCTTGCTGGAGCGCACCCTGTACCAAACCGATCGTTTGGATCTGACGGTACAAACCACCCTGGATCTGGCGCTGCAACAACAAATTAAACGCTATCTGGAGCGGCTGGAGCAATTAGCACCGGCCCAGCAAGCCGGTATTATCGGCCCGCGCTTATTACGGGAAGACCAGCTGCGCGGCGTAAAATACAGCTTTACCCTGTATGAGAGCACGCCCACCGGCAATAAGCTGCGGGTACAAACCGATAACCATGCTGAGCAACCCTTTGATTTAAATGAAGGTGGCAAGCTGGAACTGGGCTCTACCGCCAAGTTACGGATGCTGACTACTTATCTGGAAATCGTCGCTGAGCTACATCAGACTTATTCTGAGCAACCGGTCAGTTCGCTGGCATTACTGGAAATTGCACCGCAGGATCAATTATCGCAATGGGCGATTAATTATCTGATTGCAAACCCCGGTGTAAGTTTACTGACGATGCTCAACGCTGCGATGGACCGTGAATTTTCAGCCGATCCACGGATGAGTTTCTTTACCGGTGGCGGCCTGCATACGTTTAGCAACTTCCGCCGCGAGGAAGATCGGATGGTGCCGACAATGCGACAGGCGTTGTATGAGTCGATTAACCTACCCTTTGTTCGTTTAACCCAGGAAATTGTTAACTACAGTATTTATCACGGCGAAAGCAGCAGCTATCAGCTACTGAAAAACGATAATGACCCGCGCCGCGATCAGTATCTGCGTCGCTTTGCCGATAAGGAAGGGGTCAGCTTTTTACAACGCTTCTGGCGTAAATATCACCGCTTAACGGCTGAGCAGCGGCTGGAAGTGTTCTTAAATGGCTTACGGCAAACACCGGACCGCTTAAGCGCCGGCTATCGATTTATCTACCCGGATGTCAACGAGGCGGACTTTATCCGCTTTATGCAACAACGCTTTGCCGATAACCCGCTAACGGTTGCGCAGTGGCGGCAACTGTACCGCAAATATGCGCCGACCGAGTTCAGTTTACCGGATCAGGCTTATCTGGCCCGCAGTCACCCGCTGGAATTATGGTTACTCGGTTATTTACAGCAACAACCCAATCCGACGCTGTCGGAGGCCGTCAGTTTAAGTGCTGACGTGCGCCAGCAGGCCTATCAGTGGCTGTTCCGCACTCAGTCACGTAGCGCCCGGGATAACCGTATTCGCACTATGCTGGAAATTGAAGCCTTCTGGGATATCCATCAGCGCTGGCAACGGCTGGGTTATCCATTCGACTTCCTGGTCCCGTCACTGGCGACTGCGCTGGGTAGCTCAGGCGATCGTCCGGCCGCGTTAGCGGAGTTGATGGGCATTATCCAAAACGGCGGCCGCCGTTTACCGATGTTTCGTGTTGAATCATTGGATTTTGGCCGCGATACGCCCTATGCCGTTAGCCTGGCCCGCACCGAAGTCGAAATGGAACGGGTTATGCTGCCTGAGGTGGCACAGGTCCTAAGAGAAAATCTGGCCGGGGTAGTACAGCAAGGCACGGGCCGGCGTTTACAACAGTACTTTAGCTTACCGAATGCACCGCAACTGCCGCTGATTGGCGGTAAAACCGGCACTGGTGATAACAGGATCAGTACCGTCAATAGTCGCGGCGAAACCGTGCAGTCGCGGGCATTAAACCGCACGGCTACTTTCGCATTCTATCTGGGAGAGCGGCATTTTGGGGTAATTTCGGTTTATCTGCCGGGTAACGCTGCTGAAGAGTATTTCTTTACCTCGGCATTGCCACTGCAGGTACTTAATGGCATGTCACCGCTGTTAATGCCGTTGCTACGGCCGCAGGCCGGCTGCCCGGTTCCGTAATAAAATCAGGCTGCAACCACCTGGTTGCGGCCCTGATGTTTGGCCTGATACAGCGCCATATCCGCCCGGTGCAACCATTGCTCCCAATCTTCCGCCGTTTGTAACATGGCGGTGCCTGCCGACAAGGTCACTGCCTTGCCATCTGGCAGCAGTAATTGCGCTTCTACCCGCTGGCGAATTTTTTCAGCCAGCAAGGGTAAATCCTCCGCTTGCATATCACGCAGTAACACCAGAAACTCCTCGCCGCCATAGCGGAAGACCCGATCACTTTGTCTTAGCGTACTGGCGATAAGCGGCACCAAACGGATCAACATATCGTCACCAATGCGGTGGCCATAGTTATCATTAATTTGCTTAAAATGGTCCAAATCAAACAGGATCACGCCAAAACGGCTACCCAGTTTTTGTTTTAACTGTACCGCCAGCTCCAGTTCGGCATTTAAAGTATGACGATTACCGGCGCCAGTCAGGCTATCAATGCTGGCCAGCTGTTTTAGTTCGTTGCGTTGTAATTGGGTACGATAGGCAAACACATAGGCGAAAAAGCTGGAGATAAAGGCTGTGACCGCAAAGGCCGTCAGTTGATAGTGGCTTTCAAAAATGGTAGTTGGCCACAGCAAATCGGTAGCAATTAATACCCCAAGCATCGCCATTGACAGCAGAACCGCGGTCAGTGGCGCGGCCAGAAAAAAGATAAACACCAGTAGCGGATAAATCCAGAATACGCCACTGATGCCCAGGTTCAGGCAGACAATAACGGCTCCGGCACAAAACACCACCGCCAGAAACTTACCGGGGCGCACCGTATCACCGGTACGCCAGGCGTAAATCACAGCGGCAATAGCGGAGGATACTATCAATAAGTCAGCAATACCCACAATCAGATTACCGGTACTTAGCCGGTAAATTGCATAAGGTGTAACAAATAATGTGATTATCAGGCCGACCAGGCTAATCATTGCCAGATAGAAATTGTCCTTTAACCGCGCCAGCACTCTGCACCTTTTTTTCAGGTTGTTCTTATACAACCACTATAGTGCGCCCGGTGCGGAATAACAACCGTTGCTGGCTGATTAACCATTTGCCTACTAAAACGCCTGGGCCAACTCGTTAAAGTGCTGAATATGATAGTGGGCCAGTGGTTTGAAATGCTGATTAGTATCATTAAGATACAAGCAAGACCAGGCGCCGGCGTTACTGGCAGTTTGCAAATCAAACACATAATCCCCAACGTACAACAGCTGCTGACAAGGGATGGCATAATATTCAGCGATGCTATACAAGCCCGCCGGATCCGGCTTGGCCGCGCAGTCTTCCCGGGTTAATACCAGCGATACCGGGATCTGCAACCGTTGCAGCATTAAACGGGTGGCATCACGCATATTGCGGGTTAGAATCGCCAACGGCAGCCGCTGCGCGATAAGATGCTGCAGACATGCCGCCGCGCCCGGCATCCAGGACGCCTGCTCTGCGCCACGCATTTCATGCTGATAAATAATCTGCGCGGCGCGGCGGGCCTCAGCACAATCACCCAATTCAGCCAGCCGCTCCAGTAAAGGCGTTCCTACTGGCCAGCCAATATCCTGACATATCGCCGCAAAATCCAATCGCGAGTCGACCAGAGTCCCATCCAAATCAAAGGCTACTGCCCGGATATGCGCTAAATTCATGCCTGCTCTCAAAAATTAAAATAGGCTTTACGGCAACAACGGCTAGCCGGATTAAAAAACCCCAGTCAGCGGTTGCAGCCGATGGCTGCAATTCGCTAGACTAGCCGACCGAAATTTTTCTTCAGCTTAACAGGAATGCGTTATGGGTGCCCAGTGGAAAACCAAGCATAAAATGGATGCGGCCAATGCCAGAGGTCGTATTTTTACCAAACTTGCCAAAGAAATTATGGTTGCCGCGCGCAATGGTGCCGATCCCAGCATGAACGCCAAGTTACGCTCGGCCATTGAAGCGGCCAAAAAGGCGTCGATGCCAAAAGATACGCTGGAGCGGGCAATTAAAAAAGGTGCGGGCCTGCTGGATGGCCCGGTAAACTACGAGACCGTGGTTTACGAGGGTTTCGCCCCGCACCAGGTGCCGGTTATTGTTGAGTGTTTAACCGACAACAAAAACCGCAGTGCCCAAAGTATGCGCATCTTATTCCGCAAAGGCCAACTTGGCAGTTCAGGTTCAGTATCCTGGGATTTTAAACATCTGGGACAAATTGAAGCCGTGCCTACTTCAGCCGATGCCGACATGGAGCTGGCCGCCATTGAAGCCGGCGCTCAAGACTTTGAGCAGGGCGAAGACGGTGAAGTGATTTTCTTAACCGAAAGCACCGATCTGGATGCCGTTGCCAAAGCCTTACCGGAATTTGGCTATGACGTACATTCTGCCAAACTGGTTTACCGCGCCAATAACCCGGTAAGCCTGGATGACGCAGCCCGCGCCGAAGTAGAAGCCTTTTTAGACGCTATCGATAACGACGATGACGTGCAAAACGTCTACGTCGGTCTGGCCTGAGCCTGAAACGTCAGTCTTTAGCCCGGCACCAGCCGGGCTAAGCACTAACTCAGTTATATCCGAGCACAGCGCAGTGTTCGGTGTCCTGCTCGGTACCGCCTTTCTCTGCGCTGCCCTGCGGCCTGACTTCATCCGGCTCTGACCAGACTAAACTGAGTGCCCGCCGTTCCTGTCGGCTAAGATCAACGGTATGTGGCTGATAATAATAACGCTCTGCGAGCGGTTGCTTGCTTTGCTTGGCTTTCATCTCTAAGCTCCTTTGCTGCAGGTTCGAACTAACTATAGTTCCCGCAGCCTGAGCCCAGGCTGAACACCATGGCGCTTCTAAAAGCGGCCAAAGATCAGTTTCCACAAGCTAAAGCGCCGTTCTTTATGATAACGCTCACGCAACTGGGCCACCTGAGTCAGGTGCTGTTGCAGTTTAGCGGCATCATCAGCGGCAGCAGCCTGCTTCGCTAAGGTCAGTTCAGCCAATACCTTATCCAAACCTTCCTGAAATACGGCGGCTTTATCGGCCGGCATGGCCACCTGCTTGGCGTCTTCGGTTAAACGAAACAGTTTCTCCAAATGAGGTAAAGCTTCAACCGGCGTCGCGGCCTCATTCGCCAGTTTAAAGGCAAACCCCATGGTCTTCATGGTTCTTTCCATGGTACGAGGTTCTGCCGCGGTAGCCAGCAAACTGCCGGATAACAGCACAATTGCCAGAGTTGCTTTTAACAAGGTATCGCCCTCTTTATCGCCTGAATCAGCGGGCATTATACCTAAATTGGCGACCCAGGCGAGGCGAACCGGCAACAGCGCCATGACCTTGCGATAAATGGCAGTATCAGTCAGCGGAATTGCGGTAAAAAAAACCGGCCAGCTAATAGCAGCAGTGGCCGGTTATCACAATATCGACAACTGGGGATCAGAGACTATCAAAGAACTCCTGCACCCACTGGCGGGCATCTTCCTCATCCAGCTGGTAACGTTCCTGCACTAATTCGGCAAGATAATCCGGATCGCCGCGTGCCTGCTCCAATTCGGCATAGCTGATCCTGTCCCACTGCAGCTTGGCTTGGGCACGCACCCTGCCCCATTGACTCTCGGCAAAGTAAGCACTCATAGTCATTCCTCGCATTAAAGGTGACGACACCGGACGCTCATCGCAGCGTCCGTTTTGAGTATAGCCGGACCATCTTGGCGCTGCTCATTTTTTGAGCAATTTACAGATAGGCTTTATTAAACGACTCGCGGGATTGTTTCAGATAATCGCGGGCCTTTTTGGCATGATTTTCCCAGGCATCCCGATCGGCTTTTTCGGTAAAAGGGTTTTGCTCAGCAGCAATCGAGCGTTCGAAGCGCTCGTAGTAGGTTAGCATCGCCGCAGTAATTTGATTAAAACCGTCGCGGTAGCTTTGCATCGCCTCCAGTAACTCTGAGGTTTTCAGGACAAAGCGGATCAGCTCGGTATTGTTACCGTCATTCAGATAAGAGCCGGCTTTCAGACTGATATTACCGGCCACGGCGCTACTGATACTTTGCCGCACTTTTTCATCTTTACTCAGCACGCGGCTGATATTTTCTTTCGAACTGGCGATATTAGCGTGCAGCAGGGTGTCGCGTAGCTGCTTCTCCAGATCACGGCGAAACAGTTCAATATTGCGCTGAATTGTCGCTAATTCACTATCTAACTGGCTGACCTGTTGTAACTCGCGCTCCAGTTCAGTTAAAAAACGCTCGGCATCCTGATAGATCTTCAGCCCGTGTTCTTCGGCAAACTTACGATCGGCACGGCTTAATCCGGCATTCTGATAATTAGAGCGGTCAAAACTGGCCGCCAGAAAAGATTTAAAGGGTTCAGCAAAGGCGGCATAGGTACCGGCACTCACCACATTCAGCGTTGCAGTAACCAGATCGCCAAAGGGCTTAATCATTGAGTTAAGCCGCGCCTGCTGAATTTTAGAACTGACCCGACGCGTATCGCTGATAATATTACGGAAGGTGGCGTAGGCCATCGGATTTGACATTTTATTGCGCTCTGAGCTGGCCAGCACCAAAGAGATCCCGGAGTGCAGCGCATTGGCATATTCCAGATACTGCCGCTGTACCTCCAGTTGCGCGGCATAATTGCTGCCAAGGGTGCGGAAGGACTCAGATTGCAATTCAATATTCTGGTCGCGGCGCAGTTTGTCGAGGATACCGCTGATAATGCGTTGTTCGTTTTTATGTAAGGCCGTCGCCAGCAGAATGCGCTCTACCTGCACATCGTCCAGTTGCACAAACCCCTGATTTGCCTCGATATCCAGCCGCAGAAACTTACGGCCCGGATCATCAACCGAGATACGGTGCGCCTGGTAGCCAGCACTACCCCCATGATGCTCAATCACTGCAACCGGTGACCAGTTGGCGTCAACCGTATTACGCTCGGCCACCAAAACCTGGATGCGGTAGCTGGTAAACTCGGTTTCAGGTAATACCCAAAACTCCAGTAAGCCCAGTTCACTTAATGCATCGCGGCTAAATAAACTGCTGGTACCGGCGGCACAGCGCAATGCCTGCTGTCCGGTGCGTGGTTGTTCGCTGCTAAGCTGACACTCGCCTAACTGTCGCCAGGGCGTCAGGGCCGATTTTTCAAAATCACTGCTAAATACCACTGCCGCAGGCTTGGCCAGCACGGCGGCAGAACACAGGCTAAAGCTGAGTACCACAGGTAAGACAAATCGACGCATACCAACCCCGATTAATAAGCGAACAGGCGTAAAGCCGTGGCGATGAAAAGCGTTGCGATTCTAGCAATCGCCTGAGCGGCCGGCAATGATCCGGCAACAGTAAAATCGCAGTTTGGACCCTTGGCGAAAAAATTTACTTGACAGTCTGCGACAGATCGGCGAATTATAGCGACAGTTTGATTTTCCATCACCCATTATCACAGGAGGCAGCTAATGCAAAAATGCGCATGCAATCGCTACGGCTACTACTGTGCTCCCTATTATCTGTCCGAGTGGTTCAATAATTAGTTCTCCCTCTGCGTCAGGCAGAGGCGTCCATCTATAACGCGCCCCCTTAGTGTTGTCTCCGGTTTTAGCCGCAGCATGCTTATGGTCGCGCTTCTTTGGCTGGTTTTGCTTTGACGCAGCTTTTATAACCCGATTGTCGCTAACGGCAACGTCAAAACAATAAAACTATCCAGAGGAATAAAAATGAAGCAAAGCAACCTGATCCGGTTTTCCCGGATGAGTCTGGCTGTGGCTATGGCGCTATCCGCCAGTGCCATGGCGCAACAAGCCGCGACTGAAGAGCCGCAAATTGAGAAAATTGAAGTCACAGGTTCACGCCTCAAGGGCGTGGATATGGAAGGCGCTAACCCACTGCAGGTATTTAGCCGGGATGAACTGACCAGCCGTGGCTATGACAGCATCAGCAGCTTTTTACGTGATTTACCTCAGGCCAGTGCCGGTACCTTTAATGAAATTGGCAGTACTGCCGGTAACGATGGCACCCCAGCGGGTTCAGCCGGCGTTAGTTTACGTGGTTTAGGCAGCAGCTCAACGCTGGTACTGGTAAATGGTCGCCGGGTTGCTGTTGACTCCTTTGCCAATGGTGCTGATACCTTTGTCAACGTTAATGCCATTCCAATGTCAGCCATTGAACGGGTTGAGATCCTAACCGACGGCGCCTCATCGGTCTACGGTTCAGACGCCATTGCCGGTGTAATTAACTTTATCCTGCGCAAAGATTTTGAGGGCCATGAACTGTCTGTAATGTATGGCGATGATACCTCCAGCCATGATTTTAACCGCAAAAATTTAACCTATGTCGGCGGCTTTCGCACCGCAAACAGCAATACCACAGTGGTCATCGATTACTTTGACCGCAACGCTCTGTTTAACAAAGACCGCGATGTTGAAGTCACCTTTAAATCTAATACCCGGGTCACCATTGATGGCCGTGACTACCCGGAACCCTGGTGCGGCACAGATACCAGTAATGGCAACAGTCGCTGTGTATATGACTACGTGATCCAGCGGGCGATCCAGCCGGAGACCCGTAACTTTGGCACCACTGTTAACCATTATTACGACCTTGGCGCTAACCGGGAGTTCTTTGCCGAAGCCATGTACCAGCGCAATACCGGTTTTACCTACGATGCGCCGGCCGGTTTAGATATTACGGTTCCTGGCAGCGCGGCCTTTGTACCGAACTGGGCCAGAACCATCAATGCACTGGATGGTAACCCGAATAATAACATCCGCCTGCGTACCCGCTTCCCGGAGCGTCGTAGTCAGGAGTTTGACGATCAGGCGTACCGCGCGCTTGCCGGCATACGGGGTGAACTGGGTAACTGGGGCTATGAGACTGCCGTCAGCTACGGTAAGTCAGATAGCGAAATCCGGCATGTTTCCGGTTATTTCTCGCGCGCCAAAGTCCGCCAGGCCGTTGATAATGGCAGTTTTAACCCGTTCAACCTGGGCCTGGATACGCCACAAAGCGTCATTGATGGCATGCGCGAGCTGGCACCACGCAAAGGTAATTCCTCGGTATTATCCGTCGATTTCAGCTTAAACGGTGAACTCTTCACCATGCCGGCAGGCTCAGTGCAATCAGTATTTGGTGGCGAATACCGCCGTGAAAAAATCTCTGATCAGCCGTCTGCCATTGCCGCCGCCGACGGTGTTTATTCGCTCGGTGCCAGTGATGCTGCCGCAGACCGTAACCAATATGCACTGTATTCAGAACTGCATATTCCGTTAACCGAACAATTGGATGCCATTGCTGCACTGCGTTACGACAGCTACAGCGATTTTGGCAGTGATGTTAACCCCAAACTGTCACTACGCTACCGCGCCACCGACAATCTGATCCTGCGTGCTTCTGCCAGTACCGGCTTCAGAGCACCGTCGTTGTCGCAAATTGGTGCCGGTAAATCACTGGGCTTTAACTATATCAGCTGTTTACCTGGTCAGCCGTTCCTCAGCTTCTGCGGTAACCAGCCGGTTGAAATTGGTTATGACGAAGAGCGGGTCGGCAATAAAGAGTTAGACGCTGAGAAATCGCGGGCTCTTAACGTCGGCATGTCGTGGAACCTGACCGATAGCCTGCAACTGACCGTGGATTACTGGCGTTACCGGCATACCGATATCGTTGACTACGATTCAATCACTACCCTGCGTGGTTGTTTAAGCGGTGACGTGCCGGTAACCGGCAGTGAAGCCGCGCTGGGCGACAGCTTTGGTTGTGTAGTAGTGAATAACGAACTGGTGTTCCTGCGCACCGGCTTCTACAACATCGGTAGTCAGGAAACTGATGGTATCGACGTTAACCTGAACTACCGGCTGGATACCAATTACGGCAGCTTTAAGTTCTATGCCACTGGCACCAAAACCTTTAGTTATGAGCGGCAGTTAACGCCGGACTCACCAAAAGAAGATTTGCTGGGCCGCTTATCCGGCGCCAACGAAATTGCCCGGCCGGATCTGGTGGCGGATTTTGGTACCGATTGGCGCTCAGGCAATTGGAAAGCCAGCTTGTCAGCACACTATGTCAGCTCTATGGGCGATGGTGATTTCCGCTTTGGCGGCAATGAAACCGTGAAGTCCTGGACCACGTTAAGCGGTAGCCTGGGGTACGACATTACCGATAACCAGAGCATTAGCCTGGCGGTTCGTAATCTGACCGACAAGGCGCCACCTTATGCGTCTTCGCCAACCAATGGCTATGCCAGCTCAGTACATGACTGGATTGGCCGCTTGTGGACGCTGCGCTACACCGTAAGTTTCTAACACTTCCCTGGTAGGGGCGTCTGGGGTTGGTCTTTCCCCGGCGCCCTTTTTTATGCGGCGCTGCCACTATCCTGCCAGGTAAGATAGAGCCGTAAATCAAACTCCAGCTGGTGATAAGCCGGTTCCATATACTGACACAGCTGATAAAAAGCCTTGTTATGTTCCTTTTCCCGCAGATGCGCCAGTTCATGTACCACCACCATTCTTAACAGCGGCAAGGGCAACTGCTTTAACTGACTGGCGATGCGGATTTCGTTTTTACTTTTCAGCTTACCACCCTGCACCCGGCTGATTTGGGTATGGGTACCCAGGGCATTATTAATAACATGGATTTTTGGATCGAATACGGCTTTGCTGATTGGCTCGCTGCTTTTCATATATTGCCGCTTTAACACCTGAGTGTAATCATACAGGGCTTTATCGGTTTGAATATCGTGGCCACTTTGTGGATAGCGTTGGGCCAGGGTTGCCGCCAGCTTGCCTGCCGCCAACAGTTGCTGCACCTGCTGGCGCAGCGTGTCCGGATAGCCGCGCAGATAAGGCAAGTCATGCATAAGAAATTCTTATCCTTTTGTCACAATTAATCTCGTGTTTCCGCCATAGGGCTGTCACAAGGTAGGCCTAAACTGCGCACAGTTTACCTAACTTAACCGGAGATCGTGATGAAATTATTAGTTAATGCTGTGGTGTCGTTGACCGCCCTGTTCAGCCTGAATGCGCTGGCCAGCAATAACAGCTATGTTTACTCCAATATTGAGTACTGTCAGTTGCAGAGCCAGGCCGTTGCCAGCAGCCAGTTAGATGCCTATGCCCGCAAACTGGGCTTTGCGCCCGGCGTAAATGAGTGCCGTAGCCTACTGCAGCCACAATTTACCGCACAGGGCGAGCTGGAGTTGTCACAACAGTTACGTCAATTAAAACGCGGTTCGGTGATCCGACTGAACAAGCGAGCCGAGCAGAAACTGGCTGCCCTGCCAGCGGCCGAGCGCGCTGAGGTGTTAAAGCGGTTTGGGTTGAGATAATAGCGCAGCAAGGTTTGCGCCTTGCCCCAGTCTCGTCCTTATAAATGAATAAGGCCCACGCTTTTGGCGTGGGCAGAGAGTCAGGGATTGCCAACGCCATCCTTGGCGCTGGCCCTTCGGGCCGCACTAGAGTGCGTCCAAATTCGCTCCCGGCGAATTTGTCGAACCGCAGGGTTCGAACCAAGTCCTCAGTCTCGTCCGCATAAATGAATAAGGCCCACGCTTTTGGCGTGGGCCTTATTCATTTATCTGGCGGAGAGAGAGGGATTCGAACCCTCGTTAGGGGTTAACCTAAACACACTTTCCAGGCGTGCGCCTTCAGCCACTCAGCCATCTCTCCGGGGCTTGCACTGCAAGCGCCGCTATACTAGGGAAAAAGCAGCGGCGGTGCAAGGGTTAAATGCGTTGGCCGCTGTTGTTGCCGCTATTTTAAGCAATCACAACTCAGGCGTTGCCTTTTACCTGCACCTTTTGCTCTTTGGCGAAATTCAGCATCCGGTTTAACGGTAACAGCGCCCGCTCGCGTAAGGCGGCGTCAACAAAGATTTCATGGCCGCTTGGGCTTAGCAGCGCTTCTTCAATGGCTTTTAAGCCATTCATCGCCATCCAGGGGCAATGCGCGCAGCTGCGGCAAGTCGCGCCATTACCGCCGGTTGGCGCCTCGACAAAGCTTTTCTCAGGCATTAACTGCTGCATCTTGTAAAAGATGCCACGATCGGTAGCCACAATAAAATGCTGGTTTGGTAAGGTTTGCGCCGCTTTAATCAGTTGGCTGGTGGAGCCAACGGCATCAGCCAGCTCCACTACGCTATCCGGCGACTCCGGATGCACCAGTACGGCGGCTTCCGGGTGTTGTTTTTTCAGCTCACGCAGCGCATTGGCTTTGAACTCGTCGTGCACGATACAGGCGCCGTTCCACAGCAGCATATCGGCGCCGGTTTTCTTCTGCACATAGGCACCCAGATGCTTGTCCGGCCCCCACAGGATCTTTTTACCCTGACTATCCAGATAGTCGACCACGTCCAGCGCTATCGATGAGGTCACCACCCAATCAGCACGGGCTTTTACTGCCGCTGAGGTATTCGCATAAACCACCACCACTCGGTCAGGATGCTGATCACAGAATGCAGAGAACTCGGCGGCGGGGCAGCCTAAGTCGAGCGAACAGGTCGCTTCCAGCGTTGGCATAATCACGGTTTTTTCCGGCGTCAGGATCTTCGCCGTTTCCCCCATAAATTTTACGCCGGCTACCAACAGGTTTTTTGCCGGATGCTGGTTGCCAAAACGGGCCATTTCCAGTGAATCTGACACACAACCACCAGTTTCCTCAGCCAGAGCCTGGATTTCCGGATCGGTGTAGTAGTGGGCGACCAGCACAGCATCTTTAGCGGCCAGCAGTGCTTTAATACGCGCCCTGTAGGCCTGCTTTTGATCGTCAGTTAATGGCACAGGCTTTTTCGGGAAACGGAAGTCCTGCTCAGAAAAATACAAGGGCTGCTCCATTAGGCTCACTCAGTCAGCTGATAAGGGCGCGTATTATATAAGGGACGATTCAAAAAAGACAGTATCAGGCTGTTTGGTGGGTCATGATGGATTCGAACCATCGACCAACGGATTAAAAGTCCGCTGCTCTACCAGCTGAGCTAATGACCCAAACAGGATAACGCGAGAAGTGGTGGGTCATGATGGATTCGAACCATCGACCAACGGATTAAAAGTCCGCTGCTCTACCAGCTGAGCTAATGACCCAAACAGGATAATGCGAAGTGGTGGGTCATGATGGATTCGAACCATCGACCAACGGATTAAAAGTCCGCTGCTCTACCAGCTGAGCTAATGACCCACTTCGGATTTACTTGTTTGCGCGGTTTGGTGGGTCATGATGGATTCGAACCATCGACCAACGGATTAAAAGTCCGCTGCTCTACCAGCTGAGCTAATGACCCCTACCGCGGACGCATATCTTACTGATTTACGGAATTTGTGCAACCAAAAACTGTGAAAAAAAGCGCTGAGGCGGGCTGTTTGCTTAAAATGCCAGCGGCGGCGGCTGACTTTGTTGGATAAAGCAGCGCTTGGGTACGTAATGCGTCGCTGGGGCTAAAAATAAAAAACCCGGCACTTGGCCGGGTCGATCATTTCAGCGCGTCTATCCGCTCTTTCGCCAGCCTGGCAGCTGTTGTACTGCCATGAGCTGACACCACCTTGCGATAATGGGTTAAGGCCGTAGCCTTATCATTCTGCCGCTCGGCGATCTGACCCAGTTTCAACAACGCATCCGCTACTTTGTTCGAATCGGGGAAGTTTGTCACCACCCGCTCAAACGAGGTTTTGGCTTTTGCATTATCATTGTTATTAAACAATAATTGACCAAGCCAAAAGTGAGCATTCGGCGCGTAAACTGAATTGGGATAGGTACGCAAAAAATTCTCAAATTCTGGAATAGCAGCATCAAAGCGCCGATCTTTCAGCACTAAGTTGACCGCTCTCTCATAGGCGTCATTTTCCGAGGCATTGCCCGAAACCGTGACTGCCGGGCCACTCGCTGCGGCTGCCGAACTGGCAGTGCTGTTGCCAGCACTGCCCTGCACGGCACTTACCCGCCGTTCGATTTCCTGGTAAATATCACGTTGCCGCTGAACGATTTCATCCAGCTGATACGAGTGGTTTTCAGTAACACCACGCAGCTCACTGACTTCATCCAGCAAGATCTGCAGTTGTTGCTGCATTCTTACCTGCGCTTCGGCACGGGCTTCAACCACGCGCTCCAGAGCGGCCAGCCGCTGTTCAACAGAACCTGTTGCCACAGCAGTGGTGGAAGAAGCAACTCTGCCGCTTCTGCCTATCTCAGTAACCGGGGCCGGATTGGCCAGCACACCAGCACTAACTAAGGACATTGCAATAAGCAGCGGTTTCTTCACTGTCATCCTCACTCGTACCGTTTAAATTAATATACTAAAACTGCGCGACGGTTTTGTGCGTAAGCTGCTTCGTTGGTACCACGAACAGCTGGCTTCTCTTCACCGTAGCTAACAGTAGACAGTTGACCAGCGCTTACGCCCAGGTTCTGTAAGTACTGAACTACAGACAGTGCACGACGCTCGCCCAGGGCGATGTTGTACTCTGGAGTGCCACGCTCGTCAGTGTGACCTTCGATAGTTACACGTACGCTTGGGTTAGCGCGCAGGAACTCACCGTGTGCTTGTAATACTTCAGCAAACTCTGGACGGATAGTCGATTTGTCGAAGTCGAAGTAAACAGTGTTTTCACGACGCAGAGCTTCCATTTTTAAACGCATTTGCTCAGCAGCAGAAGCGTTTGGATCTACGCGCTCAACCTGTACAGTTTGAGTAGTTGCTGAAGTGTCGGCATCACCGGCACCAGTAGAAGATTTAGAGCTACAAGCTGCCAGAGTTAATACTGGAACTGCAACTAACAAACCTTTTAACACTTTGTTTAAGTTCATAATGTTGTCCTTAGATTATATTTACCAAGTTTTACCAAGTTTTTGTTTTATAAAAAAGGTGACCACGCCGGCGATTTTACCAATCCATCAGTCGCCGGTAGTCTTGCTTTAAAACGACCATCCATAGAAACTAGCGCCAACACCTGCGAGTTACCATGCATGGTGCTGTATATTATCATAGAACCGTTTGGTGCAACACTGGGCGACTCATCAAGATTCGTCGTGGTTAACACTTGTAAAAAACGGCTCTGCCGATCCATACGTGCTAAATGATAGCGTCCATTTGTACGATTTACCATCACTATGGATTGGCCATCAGGCGAAAAAGTCCCGGCCAGGTTCATTTCCCCCTGGAAAGTTAACCTACGGGTATCACCTGTTGCTAAATTTACGGTGTAGAGCTGCGGATTACCGCCACGCTCCGAGCTAAATACAATTTCTTTACCATCTGGTGACCAACTTGGCTCGGTATCGATAGCACGATGGTTAGTAACCCGGGTTAATGCCTTAGTCGCGATATCCATCACGTAAATTTCCGCATTACCGTCTTTGGATAACACCATTGCCATACGACGGCCATCCGGCGACCAACGTGGCGAGCTGTTAATACCCGGGAAGGCGGTTAAAATGGTACGCCGGCCAGTGTAGATATCCTGGATATAGATCTGCGCCTGACGCTTTTCAAAAGTGACATAAGCCAACTTGGTACCATCAGGTGACCAATCCGGTGACATTAACGGCTCTTTCGAACGCAGCAACACCTGAGGGTTATAACCATCATAATCGGCAACGATCAATTGATACGGGAATTCGTCGCGCGGTTTAACCAGCACATAAGCGATTTTGGTTAGGAAAGCGCCGCGTTCGCCAGTCAGTTTTTCATAGACAATATCGCTGATTCTGTGAGCATACTGCCGGAACTGACCGCCGTTGATCACCGTTTCACGACTGTCCAGAATAAACTGACTACTGCCTACCAACTGGCCGGCATTCAACATCTGCGAACTCAGGCCGCTGTTGCCCTTTAATACATCAATCAGCTCAAAGCTAACACTATAACGGTCGATGCCAATTTCAGTGATCTCACCCATTACAATGGCTTCAACACCCTCACGCGCCCAGGCAGAGAAGTTAATCTCAGCAGATTTGGAGGGCCGCTGTGGCATTTTAATAAAAGGAATCGGGCTAAACTTACCGCTGCGCATTAAGTCAGCCGCCACCACCTCAGCGATATTCTCACGAGGCAGGTTGGTGCCTTTAAAGGTGAAAGGCAACACCGCGATAGGCCGCGCTGAGTCGACACCGTCAGTAATAATAATTTCCAGTGAGGCTTGCGCCTGCACCCCCAGCAGTAACAAAACACTGCAAAACACGCTTCGAAGTAATCTAGTCATAATCAAAATTCAGGTGCCACCGTTAAGGTTATATCTTTTAACTGATTATACACATCCGGATCCTGAGACATCGGTAAGGTTCCGGCCCGGTTTACTGCCCGTACGGCAGCGTCGCACACTACCCTGTCGCCACTGATGACGTTGACGCTGGTTACAAAACCATTAGTCGCCAAACGGATGTTTACCCGGCACGAGCGACCACGCATGGTAGACTCATCTTTAATCAGATTGCGGGTAATCGCATCACTGATCATTGCCGTGTAACGTTGTACTTCGGTTACGGCCTGCTGTGCACGGGCACGGCGTCTGGCTTCGGCTTCAGCGGCCAGTTGCTCTTGCAGCATCCGCTCCTGCTCTGCCCGCTCACGCTGCTCTCTGGCCTGACGCTCACGTTCAGCCTGGGCTTTAGCCAGAGCTTCCTGTTCAGCTTTGCGCTTTGCTTCAGCCGCTTTAGCCGCTTCTTCGGCCTTCTTGCGCTCTTGCTCCCGCGCAGCACGCTGCTGTTCAGCTTCCCGTGCTTTTGCCGCTTCGGCTTCCTGCTGCTTCTTGGCATCCGCTGCAGCACGTCTTGACGCTGCGGCTGCTTCGTCAGCCTTACGTTTCTCTTCCGCTACCCGCTTTAAGCGAGCTTCTTCCTGTGCCCGGGCGCGCTCTGCCTGCTGGGCACGACGCTCTAAGTCACGAATTCTTTGCTCTTCTGCGCGCTTAGCATCGTCCTGTTGTTTCTGGATTTCCGCAACGCGTTGTTCCAGCACCTGACGATCAATTGCAACCGCTTGCACTGGTGCCGGCGGCGGCGGTGGCGGCTCAGCACTGGCACTGCCGGCTTCGCCAGACAAAGTAATCTGGGTGGGTTTTGGCCAAAAGCTTAAACTACTAATCACCAAACCCAATACCAGCGCTACATGCAACCCAACCGACTTAGCCAGTGGGGTTTGCCACCACTTTTCACTCAGTTCAAACTTCATTGTCCGTCATCAACCCGACAGCCGGCGCACCGGCTTGCTTTAATACATTAATTAAGCGGATCACGGAATTGTAATCAACGCGGCCATCCCCTTTGACGATCACCTGAGTGCCAGGTTCAATCGTTAACCAGCTGGCGACTTCTACCTGTAATTGTGAAGACGTAAAAGGACCTTGCTGTTTGCCGTCTTTTTCAAAGTAATACAGGCCACCTTCATCGACAGTCGCAATTAACGGCGTTTTGCCATCTTGCATCTGCGCGATTGGCTCAGCCGCAGATTTTGGCAGCTCAACATTCACGCCCTGGGTAATGATCGGCATGGTCACCATAAAAATCACCAACAGCACCAGCATAACGTCGATATAGGGTACGACGTTAATCTCAGCTACCGGACGACGCTTTTTACGGGTATACATTAGGCTGCCTCACCGCTACTGACAGCCTGACGATGCAGGATATTGGCAAACTCTTCCACGAAATTGACGTAGCTACTTTCAATTTGCTCAACTTCGTGCGAAAACTTGTTGTAGGCGATAACCGCCGGGATAGCAGCAAATAAACCAATGGCAGTCGCAATCAAGGCTTCAGCGATACCAGGCGCGACCATCGACAAGGTGGCTTGTTGCACTGAACCCAGTGCAATAAAGGAATTCATAATACCCCAAACCGTACCAAACAAACCGATGTAAGGGCTGATCGAACCAACGGTAGCCAGAAAAGGCAGGTCTTGCTCTAAGCGCTCTACTTCGCGCGACAAGCCAACGCGCATCGCGCGGTGGGTACCGTCCATGACGGCTGCTGACTGGCGGCTGCTTTTGTGTAAGCGAGCAAACTCTTTAAAACCGGCTTTAAATAATGACTCCAGGCCATCTGCCTGCTGCCGGGCACTGACTTCGGCGTACAGCTTTGACAGATCAACACCGGACCAGAAACGGTCTTCAAACTTTTTCGCGTCATCCAGTGCGGCTTTCAATACTTTTTTGCGTTTAAAAATCATCGCCCAGGAGGTGATCGACATACCAACCAGGATCAACATAACCGCCTGCACCACAATACTGGCTTCGAGCAATAAATGCAGAATCGAAATTTCACCTGAACCTGTCACCTGTTGGCACCTCTGTTTAAACGAATGAATTACTTGCAGCCTTTGATGCTAAGGTACTGATATGACAAGACTGAGTCAACCAAAGTTGGTTCAGTTGTCCTGCACCGGCAGCTAAGGGCTTAGCCTAATGCGTAAAACCGTCGTTGTATCATTCGCTCACCCGCAAGGGCACGCTACCCACTGGTGCGCGCTTTTCCTCATTAATCAGGGAGTTAATCAGGTTTACTTGTCCGTATGCCACCGCTATGGCGCTGGCGACAACAACTTTGAGACAAGCCTGCAACTGCATGAGCTGAAACGACGATTTTTCGCGCCTGTATGATAATTAAGCCTGCAATTTAACTCAATCGGTTGGCATCGCTTTTCACAACTATATTTTTTTAGCGCCGCCACTTGTTTTTCTGCCCGAAATCAGAATGTGTTAAAGCGGTATTAAAACACGGCCTGCATTCTGGATTCAGTAGTAAAACCGACTACCGAACAAATCATTTTTACCGACTTAAAGTATCACGAAGCTTATCTTGGGCAACCAAGCTTAACGCTGGATGAACAAGCGCCAAATCTACAGATTTACCCGCTAAATTGCATGGCATTCTCCCTAGCGGCAATTCGGATATTCATTAGTTTTTTTAATGGCAAAGTGCCAGTTTTTCTCGTTTGAAGTAATTACTCCAAATCTTTAAGATACGCAGGTGTTCTGAGCTAGCGCAAAGACAACCGGAAAAGTGGTAGCGAGTTTTGGTTGTTTAGACAGTTCACTTAACAATGAGACTTTGTGAGAGAGGTTTTGTTGTTTGCTCCAAACATGTTCCCTGGATTTATTGAAGCACTTCCTTCAACTTGTTGCTTGCCCGCTCATTGAGCGGGCTTTTTTTTATTTCGACTTATATCGACTTATTTCGACTCGGGCAAATCAAAGCCCAGATGACGATAGGCTCTTGCTGTGGCGATGCGGCCACGCGGTGTACGCTGAATAAAACCCTGCTGAATCAAAAACGGCTCTATCACATCTTCAATGGTTTCTTTCTCTTCGCCGATCGCTGCGGCCAGGTTATCCAGCCCCACTGGCCCCCCCATAAAGCTGTCAATAATGGCCGTTAGCAGCTTACGGTCCATATAATCAAAGCCTTCAGCATCGACATCGACCATTTTTAGTGCGGCTGAGGCAACCTCGATAGACACGACACCATTGGATTTTACCTGCGCATAATCGCGCACCCGGCGCAGCAGCCGGTTCGCAATACGCGGTGTGCCGCGGGAGCGGCGGGCAATTTCGGTCGCCCCTGCCACGTCCAGTTGCATATTCAGATAATGGGCTGAGCGCTGAATAATCTGACTCAGCTCCTCGACCTTATAAAATTCCAGCCGCTGCACTATGCCAAAGCGGTCGCGCAGGGGTGAGGTTAAGGCACCGGCACGAGTGGTGGCACCCACCAGCGTAAAAGGCGGTAGATCAAGCTTGATCGAGCGCGCGGCAGGCCCTTCGCCAATCATAATATCCAGCTGATAGTCTTCCATCGCCGGATACAGGATCTCTTCCACCACCGGACTTAAGCGATGGATCTCATCAATAAAGAGCACATCATTCTGCTCCAGATTGGTTAACAGCGCCGCAAGATCCCCGGCTTTTTCCAGCACCGGGCCTGAAGTGGTTTTAATATTGACGCCCATTTCGTTAGCGACAATCATCGCCAGCGTGGTTTTACCCAAACCCGGCGGGCCGAAAATCAGTAAATGATCCAGTGGATCGCCCCGACCACGGGCGGCTTCGATAAAGATCGCCATTTGTTCGCGCACATGCTGCTGACCGGTATAATCCGCCAGACTTTTTGGCCGTATCGCACGGTCAATTACTTCTTCTTCTTTTAATATTCCCGGCTGCAGCAGGCGATCGGCTTCAATCATGGCTTAAATCATACTCTTTAAGGCCGCCTTGATTAGCTGCTCGCTGCTAATCCCCGGCGTTAAATACTGTTTTACCGCTTTCGCGGCCTGTGCCTGACTATACCCCAAGGTCAGCAAAGCGCCAATCGCATCCTGCTCGGCTGTGGCTGGCGGCGCGAAAATGGCTTCCTCATCCGTGAGCAATAGCTTATCGGTTACCGGCGTTTGAGGTGTCACACCCCAATCTTTTAGGCGGTCGCGCATTTCAATCACCAGCCGCTCAGCCGTCTTTTTACCGACACCAGGTAGCTTAATTAAGGTGCTGATATCGTCAAACTGCACACAACGCACAAAATGTTGCGCGGTCATGCCGGATAAAATAGTCAGCGCCAGCTTGGGGCCGACGCCATTGGCTTTAATCAACTGGCGAAATAAACTGCGCTCGGTCGGATTGCTAAAACCATAGAGTAGCTGCGCATCTTCACGCACCACAAAGTGGGTATAGAGGATAGCGGTTTTGCCCACTTCCGGTAATTCATAAAAGCTGGTCAGTGGCAGCTGCACTTCATAACCCACACCACCAACATCAATAAGCAGATCCGGGGGTTGTTTTTCCAGAATAGTGCCTTGTAAACGACCAATCATCAGCTTTCCTTATTTACGTAAACGACCGCGTACCGTTTTACTGGCCTGCCCGGCCAAACTGACCAGACTCTGCTGGGTATGCCCATGACACAGCGCTACTGCCAGTGCATCAGCAGCATCAGCTTGCGGGTTGGCCGGTAGCTTTAACAGATAACGCACCATATGCTGTACCTGCGCTTTATCGGCCGCGCCAGTACCAACCACCGCCTGTTTCACCTGACGGGCAGAATACTCAAACACCGACAGCCCGGCATGGCAGGCGGCGACGATAGCCGCCCCCCGAGCCTGCCCCAGCTTTAACGCCGAGTCGGCATTACGCGCCATAAAGACCTGCTCAATCGCAAAGACGGTGGGCTGAGTTTGGGCGATAATTTCGCTTACGCCATTAAAAATGCGGATCAACCGCTCCGGCAGCTCATCGGTACCGGTACGGATACAGCCGCTGGCGACATAACTAAAGTTACCGCCAAGCTGCTTAATCACGCCATAACCGGTCAGCCGGCTGCCGGGGTCGATACCCAGAATAATGGCCAAGCTTACTCCAGAGTTGCCATAATGTCGTCGCTAATGTCGGCATTATGGTAAACGTTTTGCACATCGTCAGAGTCTTCCAGCGCGTCGAGCATTTTAATAAACCTGGCCGCGGTATCGGCATCAAGCTCAGCGCGGGTGTCCGGTAACAAGGTAATTTCTGCTGATTCGGCAGTAAAACCGGCCGCCGCTAACGCATCTTTGACGGCACTGAAGGCGTCCGGGCTGGTCAGCACTTCCTGACTGCCATCATCATGGCTTTGGACATCATCGGCACCGGCATCCAACGCTAATTCCAGCAGCTGGTCTTCATCAATGCCCGGCGCAAACAACAACACGCCCTTGCGTTGAAACATATAGGCGACTGAACCGCTGGTACCCAGGTTACCGCCGTATTTGGTAAAGGCATGCCGCACATCCGCCACAGTGCGCTTGTTATTGTCGGTCATGGTTTCAACGATAACCGCGACCCCACCCGGCCCATAGCCTTCGTAGACCAGCTCTTCGTATTGCTCACCGTCCTGCATCCCGGCACCGCGCTTTATGGCGCGCTCAATGGTATCGCGGGTCATATTTTCACTTAAGGCTTTGTCGACAGCCAAACGTAAGCGTGGGTTGGCGGCAACATCGGGGCTGATGCGGGCTGCGGTGGTCAGCTCGCGGATCATCTTGGTCCAGATTTTGTTTTTCTTCGCATCCTGGCGGGCCTTACGATGCTTCATATTGGCCCATTTACTGTGTCCAGCCATCGGTGCTCCTGTGCTTGTAAAAACTGCGGGGTAAAGACGCAGTGGGCAAGGCCCACTGCACAAGCTTAGCGGTTGTTTCGCTGCTTAAACTCAGGCTTTGACCGCCACCTGAATACCCAGTTCGGCTAGCTGGGCTGGATTAGCGGCACCCGGTGCGTCCGAGAGCGGACAGGCTGCAGTAGCGGTTTTCGGGAATGCCATCACATCACGGATTGAGGTCGCGCCAGTCATCAACATCACCAGGCGATCCAGGCCAAAGGCCAAACCGGCATGCGGCGGCGCGCCGTATTTTAAGGCTTCGAGCAGGAAACCGAATTTCTCGGCCGCTTCTTCATCGCTGATGCCTAATAAGGTAAAGACCTTGGCCTGCACCTCAGCGGTGTGGATCCGCACTGAGCCACCACCTAATTCGGTGCCGTTTAATACCATGTCATAGGCATTGGATAACAGCTCACCGAGCTTGAGCTCATTATTCGGGGTATTCAGGAAATGCGCCGTGTCCAGTGGCGAGGTAAACGGATGGTGCACTGCCGAGTAGCTGCCATCATCGTTTTCTTCAAACATCGGGAAGTCCACCACCCACAGCGGTTTCCAGCCTGGTACCGTCAGTTTTAAGTCTTCGCCGAGCTTTAAGCGCAGTGCGCCCATGGCCTCGCAGACAACCTTGTAGCTATCGGCACCAAAGAAAATTAAATCGCCATTCGCCGCGCCGGTACGGGTCAGAATCTCGGCAATGATCTCGACGCTTAAGAACTTGGCTACCGGTGACTGGATACCCTCAGCGCCTGCTGCCAGATCGTTTACTTTCAACCAGGCTAACCCCTTGGCGCCATAGATGCCAACAAAGCTGGTGTAGTTGTCGATATCTTTGCGGGAGATTTTCTCGGCAGCGCCGGGTACTTTTAATGCCACGACGCGGCCTTTTGGATCATTGGCCGGGCCGGAGAAGACTTTAAAGTCGACGTCTTTTAATAAGTCAGCCACATCGACAAACTGCATCGGGTTCCGTAAATCCGGCTTGTCGGAACCGTATAAGCGCATAGCTTCCCAATACGGCATGCGTGGGAAATCGCCTAAATCAACATTCAGCAGGCTCTGGAACATCTCACGCACCATCTGCTCGGTCACCGCCATTACTTCCGGCGCCGTCATAAAGGAGGTTTCGATATCGATCTGGGTAAATTCCGGCTGGCGATCGGCCCGTAAGTCTTCATCACGGAAGCATTTTACGATCTGGTAGTAGCGATCCAGACCCGACATCATCAACAGCTGCTTAAACAGCTGTGGTGATTGTGGCAACGCAAAGAACTGACCTTTGTGCGTGCGGCTGGGTACCAGATAATCGCGCGCGCCCTCTGGTGTAGCCTTGGTCAGGATCGGCGTTTCAACATCTAAAAAGCCCTGGCTGTCCATAAAATTGCGCACAAAGCTGGTGACCTTAGCGCGGAATTTCAGCCGGTCGCTCATCAGTGGCCGGCGTAAATCCAGGTAGCGGTATTTCAGGCGCTGCTCTTCACTGTTTTCGTGGTTAAAGTCCAGCGGCAGTGGCGCGGCCTTATTCAGAATGGTCAGCTCACTGGCATAAACTTCTACCGCGCCAGTGGCCATATCCTGGTTGACCTGGGATGCCGGACGCGCCCGCACCTGGCCTTTTACCTGAATGCAGTATTCATTACGCACGGTATAGGCAACATCGAACAAATCTTTTAAATCCGGGTCACAAACGACCTGCACTAGACCTTCACGGTCACGCAAGTCAATAAAAATCAGACCGCCCAGATCCCGCCGCCGGTTGACCCAACCACTTAAGGTGACGTCCTGCCCAACTTCTGTTGCCGTTAACTTACCGCAATAATGGCTACGCATTAACCTTTCCTTTCATTCAAGCTGAAGTGCTGTATTCAATGGGCGCTAATTATAGCGAAATGCGCTTTAATGTCACTGCCCGCTTTGGAAAAGCCGTAAAGCCCCACGGCTGTATCGATTAACTGCAGAAAAGTGCCCGTCTTTGCGTTAAAATGCCGGCCATATCGTGCCCTTATTGAGAAATTAAGATGCAAAAAGATCAGGTGTATGCCGATCCGCTGGCCCATATTGCCGATTTTCGCTTTGACGCGGCCGTGGCCGAAGTATTCCCGGATATGATTCAGCGCTCGGTACCCGGCTATCAGACCATTATTCAGACCATTGGTAAGCTCACCGCCCGCTTTCAACAGCCTGACAGTCATTATTATGATCTCGGTTGCTCACTGGGTGCCGGTACGCTGGCGATGCGCCGCAATATTAGTGCTGCTAATAGCAGGATCATTGGCGTCGATAACAGTGCGGCGATGGTCGAGCGTTGTCAGCTGCACTTACAGGCATTTCGCTCTGAGGTGCCGGTGGAGATCCTGCTGGCCGATATCCGTGATGTGGCGATTGAACATGCCGCCGTGGTCGTGGTGAACTTTACGCTGCAGTTCTTAGCGCCTGAGGATCGTAGTGCACTGATTAATAAAATTTATCAGGGCCTAAAACCAGGTGGCCTGCTGCTGCTGTCCGAGAAATTTATAAACGACGATAACCTGACCAATGAGCTGCTGATTGACCTGCACCATGACTTTAAACGCGCCAATGGCTACAGCGAGCTGGAAATCAGCCAAAAGCGTACCGCGCTGGAAAATGTGATGCGCCCGGATAGCCTGCAAACCCATCGCAGCAGATTGCAGCAAGCGGGTTTTAACAAGCAAACACTGTGGTTTCAGTGTTTTAATTTCTGCTCGATGCTGGCGATTAAGGATTAAGCATGCTGGATTTTTCTCCCTTTTATGCCGCCTTAGCGCAAAACCAGTTAAGCGGCTGGCTGGAAACCTTACCGGCCCAACTAGCCAACTGGCGCAAAGAAGCGCTACATGGTGATTTTGCCAGCTGGCAAAAGGTGTTACAGCATTTGCCCGTAACCAGGCCCTCGGTCGTTGAGCTACAGCAGGAGGTGAAATTCGGTACCGCCGCTGATATCAGCGCCGGCGAAGCCGAACGAATTCGCTATTTATTACAACAATTAAAACCCTGGCGCAAAGGCCCCTTCTCTATTCATGGTATAGAGATAGATACCGAGTGGCGCTCGGATTGGAAATGGCAGCGCGTATTACCGCATATCAGTGATTTAACTAACCGCACCGTGCTTGATGTCGGCTGTGGCAGCGGCTATCACTTATGGCGGATGCGCGGTGCCGGCGCCCGTTTTGTGGTCGGTATCGACCCGTCGCAACTGTTTTATGCGCAGTTTCAGGCCATTAAACACTTTAATCCGGATCCGGCGGTGAATTTAATCCCGATTGGTATCGACGAGATGCCGGCCTTAAAGCAGTTCGATACGGTGTTTTCGATGGGGGTGTTATACCATCGCCGCTCACCGCTGGATTTTTTACAGCAATTAAAGCAACAACTGCGCCCGGGCGGCGAGCTGGTGTTGGAAACCTTAGTGGTCGAAGGCGACGAGCAAACGGTGTTAGTACCGGGTGAGCGCTATGCCAAGATGCGTAATGTCTGGTTTATCCCCAGTACCGCCGCCTTATGCCACTGGTTAAACCGGCTCGGCTTTAAAGATATACGGGTGGTTGATTTGAATACCACCAGCCTGGAAGAGCAGCGCGCCACAGCCTGGATGGAAAATGAAAGTCTGATTGATTTTCTCGACCCAAATGATCATAGTAAGACCATTGAGGGTTATCCGGCGCCATTGCGGGCCGTGGTGCTGGCCCGGGTGTAACGGCTGCTACAACAAGCAGCAAACGTCAACACGCCCTAGCAGGAGCAAAGTATTCTATGCCATTTCGACCAAAGTCCACCCTTGAACAATGGCGTATTTTACAGGCAGTCGTAGACGCCGGCGGCTATGCTCAGGCCGCCGAGTTACTGAACAAAAGCCAATCCTCACTCAATCATGCGGTGGCCAAATTGCAATCGCAGCTTGGGGTGGAATTATTGGAAGTCATTGGCCGCAAAGCCCAGCTCACAGCAGCCGGTGAAGTGATGTTGCGCCGCTCCCGTATTCTGACCCAGCAAATTGAAGACTTAGAGTTGTTGGCCGATAACCTGGACAAGGGCTGGGAGCCGGAGATCCGCATCGCGACGGAATTGGCCTATCCGAAACAGTTTTTATATCAGGCGCTACAGGCCTTTTATCCGCTGAGTCGCGGCAGCCGGGTGCAGCTTATTGATACCGTACTGACCGGCACCAGTGAAATTATCACCCAGAAAAAAGCCGATCTGGTAATCACTGGCGTGGTGCCCAAAGGTTATCTCAGTGAACCGCTGTATGTGACCCGCTTTATTCCGGTAGTGGGGTGCCAGCATCCGTTAGCCGCTATCGAGAGCCTGGATCAGAATGAACTGAGTCAGCAGTTGCAGATCGTGATCCGCGATACGGCGGTTAAACCGCAGGAGCATATGGGCTGGTTAAAGGCAGAGCAACGCTGGACAGTAGATAACTTTTACGAAGCCGTCGAGATCTTGCAGCTGGGCCTGGGCTTTTGTTGGCTACCCGACTTTGTGGCGCAGCCACAGCTCGATACTGGTCAACTCTGCCGCTTACCGCTTAAACAAAGTACCGAGCGGCTGGTACCCATGAGCCTGTTGGCACCACAAGAAGAAACACTGGGGCCTGGCAGCCGGCAATTGCGCCAACTGTTACTGGCCGCACATCAAAAATAATCAGGAGACATTATGCAATCACAGGAACTGAGTACACTGATGCAGCAATCTGCAGCAGATGCCGTAGGTTATGCTGCCGAGCAGCACCAACTGACACTAGATTACAGTCTGGATAGCCTGCACCAAGTCGACCAGCTGTTATCCCGCTTGCATCAGGATCAGCAGAGCAAACCCCATTCCAGTGAGCTGCTGTTTACCCTCTGTAACATTATTGGTGCCTATATTGGTGAAGTCTTTATCCGCCACGTTGGTGGCCAATGGCAAAATAATACGGCGGATGAAAGTGCACCCTATATGGCAGTGGGTTTTGGCGACAAGGAATTTCCTTTTGCATCAGTGTGTTACCATAAAATTGTGAACCATGACAGTATCAGCTTGCAGGACTATCTGCGTCAGGCACGTGAGAATGCTACACAGTAAGGCTTTTGTCGGCGCCGTTAAAAAGGTAAAATAGCGCCCTCTTTAGCCAACCCCCAAGCCATTCGAGGAAAGCCGTGAGCGAGCAGAAAACATCTTTAAGCTATAAAGACGCCGGAGTAGACATAGACGCAGGTAATGCGCTGGTTGATCGGATCAAAGGCGCGGTTAAGCGCACCACCCGTCCGGAAGTCATTGGTGGCCTCGGTGGTTTTGGCGCGCTGTGCCAGATCCCTGCCGGTTATAAAGAGCCGGTGCTGGTGTCAGGTACCGACGGTGTCGGCACTAAGTTACGCTTGGCGATGGATTTAAAACGCCATGATGGCGTAGGCATCGATCTGGTTGCGATGTGCGTGAACGATCTGGTAGTTCAGGGTGCCGAACCGCTGTTTTTCCTCGATTATTACGCCACCGGTAAATTAGATGTTGATACGGCGTCGCGCGTGGTAGCCGGTATTGCAGAAGGCTGTGTGCAGTCAGGCTGTGCGCTGGTTGGCGGTGAAACCGCTGAAATGCCAGGCATGTATCATGGTGATGACTATGATATCGCCGGTTTCTGCGTCGGCGTGGTCGAAAAAGCCGATATTATCGATGGCACCAAAGTCCAACCCGGCGATCAACTGATTGCCTTAGCCTCTTCTGGCCCACACTCTAATGGCTTTTCACTGATCCGCAAGGTACTGGAAGTGTCAGGTCAATCCCCTGACACCTTACTGGCAGGCAAGTCTCTGGCTGATCATCTGCTGGAACCAACCCGCATTTATGTCAAGAATCTGCTGGCGCTGTTTAAAACCACACCGGTACATGCTTTGTGTCATATCACTGGCGGTGGCTTCTGGGAAAATATTCCACGGGTGTTACCAGCCGATACCAAGGCCGTGATCAATGGCAAGAGCTGGCAGTGGCCGGCGATTTTTGACTGGCTGCAACAGCAGGGCAATATCAGCCGCCATGAAATGTACCGCACCTTTAACTGTGGCGTGGGGATGATTGTGGTAGTACCAGCTGCACAACTCGATAATGCCCTGTCACAATTACAGCAAGCTGGTGAAACCGCCTGGCATCTGGGTGAAATCCAGGCTGCGGCGGCTGACGAGCAGTTGGTTATTATCAACGAGTAACGAGGCAGCATGAAATCTATCGTCGTGCTGATTTCCGGCAGTGGCAGCAATTTGCAAGCCCTGCTGGATAGCTGTGCTGCGGGCTTTATCCCCGGTAAGATTACCGGGGTGATCTCGAACAAAGCAAACGCCTTTGGCTTAAAGCGGGCTGAAGCCGCCGGTATCAGTACCGCAGTGCTTAGTCACAAAGGTTTCGACAGCCGGGAAGCCTATGATCAGGCGTTGATTGCTGCGATTGAGCAATTTAAGCCTGACTTGATTGTGCTGGCTGGCTTTATGCGCATCCTGACTGCAGAATTTGTGCAGCACTTTTCCGGTAAATTATTGAACATTCACCCTTCTTTGCTACCTAAGTATCAGGGATTGGCTACCCACCAGCGGGCAATTGACGCCGGTGATACCGAACATGGTTGCAGCGTACATTTTGTTACTGAGCAACTGGACGGTGGTCCGGTAATTTTACAGGCCAAGGTACCCATTTTCCCGGGGGACGATGCTTCAATCGTAGCAGAGCGGGTTCATGCGCAGGAACATCAGATCTATCCGCTGGTGGTGCGCTGGTTCTGTCAGGACCGTTTACAACAACGGGCAAATGAGGCATGGTTAGACGGTAATGTACTTCCAGCACAAGGTTATGCCCAGGATGAGGATGATGTCGAGGTTGCGCCATAGCGCTGCCGTATTAATTACCACCTGTTTACTCAGCGCTGCAGCTCAGGCTGCAGCCCCTGTCACGGTCGAGGCGCCAGCCTTCAGCACCTTTAACGCCGAATATTTAATTTATCGTGCCGGTAAAAACCATGGTAAAGCCCGTCGCTACCTGCACGATAAAGGCCAGCATTATGAAATGGGCTACAGCAGTGATATCAGTTGGCTGGTGTTTAGTGATAAACGCAGTGAATTATCAGAGTTTAAGGTACAACAAGGGCAGATCCGGCCTGTACATTATCTGATGAAACGCAGCGGTACCGGCAGCAACCGGCATTACGAATGGCGGCTGGACTGGCAACAGCAACAGGTGTTGACTGGCAAAAGAGCCACCCTGAAACAGATCCCATGGCAGGATAACTGGCTGGATCCGCTTAGTTACCATCAACAACTGGTAACGGATCTGAAAGCCGGTAAAACGGAGTTCAGTTATCAGGTGCTGAACCGGGATGGTAATAGCCGCACCTACCATTACCGGGTGGAACTGGAAGAGCCACTGGCCCTGCCCTATGGCAACCTGCGTGCCCTCCGGATCGCCCGGGTGGAAGAAAACAGCGATAAGCAGGTGCTGGCCTGGGTAGCACCGGAGCTGGATTATATGCTGGTACGTCTATGGCGCGGTGAAGATAATGTCGAGCAATTTGACGTGCAGCTCCACAAATTAGAGTGGCTACAGCGTTTAGCGCCCGAGCGGCTCACCGAAACGGAATAACTGCGCCTCCCCCGGCTGCATCTTATGCCACTGCTCGTTGTTAGTCAGTGGCTCTGTGGCAATAATGGTAACCACATCCTTGGGTGTGGTTTCCCGGCTAAAATCAATATCCACATCAACATCAGACAAGCGCGCCACACCAAAGGGCGCGCGGCGGGTGATCCAATGCAGCTTAGTGGTGCAAAATGCCAGCACATACTCGCCATCCGTTAGCAGCATATTAAACACTCCCAGCTGTTGCAGGCGCGGTAACAGCCGGGCGATAAAGCGCATCGCCGCTTTAGGGCCAGGACTGCGGTTCGGATAGCGTTTCACCAGCTCACTCAGCAGATAGCAAAACGCCCGTTCACTGTCGGTAGTCCCTACCGGCTGAAAGCGCTCAACCGCTAACTGGCGGAAATCCTTTAGCTGGCCATTGTGGGCATAGGTCCAATAACGGCCCCACAGCTCGCGGGTAAAAGGGTGAGTATTTTCAAGGCCAACGCGGCCGCTGTTAGCTTGCCGCACATGGGCCACCACGGCCGTACTTTTGATTGGATAGTCGGATACCAGGCGGGCGATTTCTGACTGATAGCTGGGCAAGGCATCCTTAAAGGTACACACGCCCTTACCTTCGTAGAACGCCACGCCCCAACCATCTTTATGCGGCCCAGTGCGGCCACCACGTTCCTTTAAGCCTTTAAAGCTAAAGCAAATATCCGTTGGTACATTAGCTGACATGCCTAATAATTCACACAACTGCCCGTCTCCGCATCTGAAAACTCCGGAAAAACCCCACTGTTTAGCGGTACATTTCACATCTGCTTGCTATGCTAAAACGTAACTAACAGTGTCTGCAACTTTTGTTGACAGCTGCAACGCCAGCGCATCAACACGAATTGCTTGCAACTTGGCTTAAAGCATTCTAAGCTAAAGCTTTAGTGGTCAGACCTCTTATCACAGGAGTTTACAATGAGTGTGTTTCTGCTTTGTGTTGCCCTGCTGGTGGCGACGGGCGTTCTCGCCTATCACCGCGCCAGCCTGACATTATTTACCGCCGTGCTCGGCGCTATCCTACTACTGGGTACCTTTAGTGGCGTCGCAGGCTTTTTTGCCTGGCTGGTCTTTTTAGCTATTGCCTTACCCCTGAACATTGCGTCCGTGCGTCAACAGCACCTGACCAAACCGCTGTTAAAGCTGTATCGCAAGATTATGCCGGAAATGTCCAGCACCGAAAAAGAAGCCATTGACGCCGGTACCACCTGGTGGGAAGGCGATCTGTTCCGTGGCAATCCGGATTGGCACAAGATGCACAACTACCCGCAGCCGCGTTTAAGCGCTGAAGAGCAGGCCTTTTTAGACGGCCCGGTAGAAGAAGTGCTGGCAATGTTCGACGACTGGCATGCCACCCATGAGCGGGCGGATCTGGCACCGGAAGTGTATCAGTACCTGAAAGACAAAGGCTTCTTTGCCATGATCATCAAGAAAGAATACGGTGGTCTGGAATTTTCTGCCTTTGCCCAGTCTTGCGTACTGCAGAAACTGACCAGTAAGAGCATGATGTTATCCAGCATCGTCGGCGTGCCAAACTCCTTAGGCCCGGGCGAGCTGTTGCAGCATTATGGTACTGATGAGCAAAAAGCCTACTATTTACCGCGTCTGGCCAAGGGTATCGATGTGCCCTGCTTCGCCCTGACCAGCCCGGAGGCCGGCTCTGACGCCGGTGCCATTCCGGATTTTGGTGTGGTATGTAAAGGTCAGTGGAATGGCGAGGAAATTCTCGGCATGCGCCTGACCTGGAATAAGCGTTATATCACGCTGGCACCTATCGCGACTGTACTGGGCCTGGCGTTTAAACTGCAAGATCCGGACAAACTGCTGGGTGATAAAGAAGATCTGGGCATTACCTGTGCGCTGATCCCTGCTAATACCCCTGGTGTTAAAATCGGCCGCCGTCACTTCCCGCTGAATGTACCGTTCCAGAATGGTCCAACTCAGGGTACTGAGGTATTTGTGCCGCTGGATTATATTATCGGTGGTCCGAAAATGGCGGGCCAGGGCTGGCGGATGCTGGTGGAATGTTTATCAGTGGGCCGGGCTATTACGCTGCCATCGAACAGTACCGGTGGTATCAAGGCGGTGGCGTTGGCAACCGGTGCCTATGCCCGTATTCGTCGTCAGTTCAAATTACCTGTTGGTAAGATGGAAGGCGTAGAAGAAGTGATGGCGCGGATTGGCGGTTATGCCTACATGGCCGATGCGTCAACGGCAATGTCAGTGAGTTCGATTGACCTGGGCGAAAAGCCGTCGGTGATCTCTGCTATTACCAAATACCATATGACCGAACGCATGCGCCAGGCCATTATTGATGCGATGGACGTGCATGGTGGTAAGGGGATCTGTATGGGCCCGAACAACTACCTGGCCCGCGGTTATCAGGGTGCACCGGTAGCCATTACCGTAGAGGGTGCCAATATCCTGACCCGGAATATGATTATTTACGGTCAGGGCGCGATCCGTTGCCATCCTTTTGTACTGGCTGAACTGCAGGCAGCACAACTGACAGACGAAGGCGCAGCTGTCACGGCTTTTGACAAGGCACTGTTTGGCCATATCGGCTTTGCGATCAGTAATTTCTTCCGCACCTTCTGGTTATCGTTAACCGGCGGCGCCTTTAGTCACGCCCCTTACAACGATGATACCGCCCGCTACTACAAGCAAATGAACCGCTTTAGCGCAGCACTGGCACTGATGTCTGATGTGGCCATGGGCACCCTGGGTGGTGATTTAAAACGTCGTGAACGGATTTCAGCGCGGCTGGGGGATATTCTGAGTATGCTGTATATCACATCCTCAGTGTTAAAGCGTTATCAGGACGAAGGCCGTCAGGTGCAGGATTTACCGCTGGTGCAGTGGGCCTGTGAAGATAACCTGTTCCGTGCTCAGGTCGCCTTAACCGAATTGTTCGATAACTTCCCGAACCGCGTTGTCGGCGTGGTATTAAAGCGTATCGTGTTCCCGTTTGGCCGTACCTTGCGTAAGCCATCAGATAAACTGGATCATCAGGTATCGCGGATTATGATGACACCTTGTGAAGCCCGTAACCGGCTGGGTAAACACCTGTATCTGACGGTAGAGCCAGGTAATCAGCTGGGTCGGGTTGAGCAGGCGCTGCTGGACATTCTGGCTGCAGAGCCCCTGTTTGATAAGGTCAGCAAAGCGTCCGGTAAACGGTTACCTTTCTTCCGGCTGCATGAAGTGGCGGATGAGGGTTTACAGCTGGGCGTGATTAATCAGCAGGAAGCCGCCTTACTGCGTAAAGCAGAAGAAAGCCGCTTATTTGTGATTAACGTTGATGACTTCGAGCCGGAATATCTGGCCGCGGATAAATCATTAAAGCAGCAAGCCAATGGCGCTGAAGCCCTGAAAGCCGAAGCAAAGAACGCTGAAGCCGCGTAATCGCCATCTCAGCTGCCAAAGCTGAATAAAAAAGGCCGGTCAACAGACCGGCTTTTTTATTTACCACCCTGCCAATTAAGTTAACTGAGCTCGCGGCAGCAATTTTGTTAAATAAAAAAGGAGCCTGCTATCGCGGCCCCTTATGCTTTATATCCCGGCAGCTGATCCGCTGCCGGTAGATGTCGCTATTAGGCGCGACGACGCATTAACAGCAAACCAGACAGGATCAACAGTAAGGCCGCTGGTGCTGGCACCTGAGCCGGATTAATGGTTAGTGCTAAACCACTGCCGGTTACATCGATAAATTGATTATCAAAACTCAATACACTCAGCTGAGCAGGGGTAAGGCCTAACCACAGCTCTCCAACACTGCTGGCTAACAGGCTAAAGGTAGCAAGTACGAAGCTGTTACCTTGCTTTGATGCCAGCACGCTCTCGTCAGCCCAAATATCGGCATAATTAGACAGAAAGATCACACCGGCGTCCGCATCGTGATCATCAAAAGGATAGTCCCCCAGCCCATCATCAAAACCGGTACCAAACTGCCAACCCAATAGGGTTAACAGTGTCTTCGGATACAGCATTTCTGCAGTAAAACCGCCAAGTGTTTCGGAAAAATCAGAAATTTTCAGTGTTACCGTGATGGTTTCACCCAGTTGATACACACTACGCTCGGAATGCAGCTGAACTAAAGCGGCATGACTGTAGCTACTGAAAAATAAAACTATCGTTAAGAGCATTGCTTTCATTATTTTCTTTCCTTATCAAATTATTGTGGTATGGCGCAACGAGGTAAATCACACAACAACATCATACTTCTGACGTCCAGCTGATTGACAACACCGTCACCATTAAAATCATATTCCGCGCCCAGCAAGGCTGGCTGACGCAACAATTGTTGGAACACAGTGATATCCCGACTATCAACAACACCGTTCTGGTCCAGATCACCACGCTTGACCGGCTTTTGTAAATTCAGCTCAATAATCAGCGGATCATGATCCGCTGTGCGGAACGGATCGGCATTATAGAAACTGGCCGGCTTCGGCAAGTTGCTCGCCAGATTGGCTTCGCTGTAATTAAAGTTAACGATTTCATCGGCATTGATATGCCAAGGCGCTGCGGCGACTACTTGTGATAGCAAGCTGCTGCTGACCATAGCATGATCCAAGCTGCCGGCCTCACCCATAAAGGTGTAGCTATATTCAGGCTCTTCGTTTAGTACGGCAACATTCACAAAACCGGCATTCTCCAGAATGCGCATCGGATCTTCTTTAGCATAAGCATTAAAGTCGCCCATAATCACATAGTCCGGGTCGGCAATACCGGTCGGATCCGTGGCTAACCAACGGCCCAGTGCTGCGGCGGCGCGGCTACGCCATTGATTCCAGCAGCTTTGACCATCACCGGAATCCGCATCAGCGCCAGTGGCAGAGCTGGAACAAGACTTGGCACGTAAATGCACGGCGACCGCAGTAAAGGCTGCGCCCTCAGCAGTCACAAAGCTCTGCGCCAGCGCCGGACGCTGTCTGCTGGTATCAAAATCAGCATCTGCCGACTCATCCAGCACCGCGAAAGCGCCTTGCGGTACCACGCTGCCCCGCCGGAAAATAAAGGCCGGTTTAATAGCATCAGTACCAACACTGCCGGTTGCCACATAGTCCCAGTCGGCACGCAGATCCAACTGATTCAGGCGCTCAACTAATAACTGCAGCGTGCTGTCATCAGCGTCGTTTTCAACCTCAATTAAAGCCACCATATCGGCGTCAATCGCCAGTAAGGCAGAGACAGTTTTCGCCAGTTGCCGCTCCAGTTCAGATACCGTGGTAGCACCACGACAGGCTAACGCATTAGGACCACAGCTGTTACCACTGACGTTCAAGGTAGTAAACAGGTTCTCGACGTTAAAGTTAGCAATCCGCAGATTACCGCGCTCAGTTTGCGGCGCTGCGGTACGTGGATTACTGCTGCTGTCGTAAACCGGCGTTCCGACCGGGCGTAAACGGTAGACGTTAAAGCCATAACCGAGAATACCCTGATAACCCGCTTTTAAGGTATAACCATTGCGGATAGGGTTAGTTGCCGAAACCTCAGTGATACCATCTTCGCCGACAATAAATGGCTGGCGGAAAGTACCGGTACGGCCATTCTCCAACAGCAAACGGTTACGGGCATTAGCGGCCGAAAGTTGCCGTGCTGCCTCACCCGGTAATACTAACTGAGTAGGGGTAAATAAACGGCCATTTGACAGCGTCACTTCGCCAAAACGGACTGCGTTAAAGACATCAGAAACCGTCAGATCGGTGGCGGTTGTCAGTAACATACCTTCTTTAGATTCCAACTCTATAAAATCATTAAATGGCAGTGTGATCGAGGATGCCGATACCGATGATAATTGATTAGTGCCACAGTTCGCCCACTGAGTTAACGCTGTGATCTGCGTTTCTTCAAAGTACTCGGCAACAGTGCCTTCTACCCGCAGCAGATCGCCAACTTGCACTTGCAGATCGGTACCTTCAGCATAAACAAAGACACCCTCAGAGGTTAGCGGATTGTTGTCAGTACGATAATCCGGCTCCTGCAGATAGAAACCGCGCAGACTACCTGGCGCCGTATCCATGAAAGTCGCAGTAACCACAGCCTCTACCTGAACGCGGGCGCCTTGTAACGGGCTCTGGAAGCCCTGTCCCTGCAAGCGGTGAATAGCCAGCGCCGGGTTATAACAGGCAAAGTTTTGCGCCGGTAACGGATTATCGGCAGTCAGGATCAGATTTGATAAGCGCCAGGTGCTGCAATTGGCGACAGCCTCCGTCTGATAGCGATAAGCCAGATGCAACTGCCCGCTTAAATTGGCAAACTGCTCATAATCACCAAAGCGTTTTGGCACGTTATTCTGAGTAAAGTCTGCGCCACTGATCTCGGTCAGTAATAGCCAGTCCGCCGGATTAATCGCGCCCGAACCGTCATAGGATACCGAGTAATACACCTCCAACGGATTAACGCCGTTAAAACCGCGGGCAATATCGAAATTTAACCGCTCAGCACTTTGCTGATCCAGATTAAAGGCGGGAGAGACCAACCAGCTATCAGCGATATTACACTGTGGTTGACCAGACACAAAGCCGCTGATCGTCACGTTACGGAAGCCGCTATCCCAGCTCCAGCTGGTGCTCCCCTGGCGGTTAACTACTGTCCAACCTGCTTCAAAGGGGTTAGTGGCAAAATCACGGTTGTATACTGTAATGCGGTCAGCGTCGGCAATCAGGCTGCCGCTAATCAAAATATTGTCAAAGCGGTTATTGCCGGTAGCGTTAGTCGCGCCTGTCAGGGTAATTTTAAAAAACACCTCAGCCTGGTCGTTCAGCTCGCTAACGTCCGATAAATCGAACTGCCGTAGCGTCATCGCCATAGCGCCGCTGTTAGTATCAGTCGCAACAAGCTGGTAATTTTCACCATCAACTGACCAGGACAAGGCGCGACTGTTAAAGCCCGTTGCAGTAGCTTGCTGCGCCCAACTAATGTTGAGATTGGCCAAACCCGTGCTACTGACCTTTATCAGAATACTTGCACCATTATTACTCAGGTTGTTACCACCCTGGATAGATAGCGAGCCACCTGCCGCATAACCACTGAGAGAGTTGATGGTCGAGCCAGCAAAGGACTGTAAATACTGATAACTGCCATTTGCCACCAGCGATTGATCGAAGTTAAGCAGAGATAGCTGTCCCTGCCCTTCATCAGCTGACTGCGGAAATGAGGCCGGATTAAAGGCTCCGCCGCTTGGCAAAGTGTTGTTATTTTGTGCCCAATAGGCGATAGGTTGCTGCGCGAGTGCGCTCTGCATCAGTAACACACTGAGCAGGATTATTATTATTCTCATCTTTTGTCGATTCCAAAGTTAGGCGTTATGCGCTTAGTCAGTACCTACTTACGATACAGACCTGTTCCCGACGGCAAAACGGGAAACTAGACTACTGCAACTAAATGACAATTTCATTAACACTTCATCAGATAACGTAAATTCATGTTAAAACCATTTTTAGACGTCTTTACACCTAAAACACTGGCATTGGATGAGTTTTTCCGCTTTACTGCTGTTTTCAACCATAACAGGACATCCAGATGTTTAAAGTAAATCAGTATTTCGATGGTCAGGTCGCGTCTATCGCCTTTCAGGGAGAACAATTACCAGCTACAGTGGGCGTAATGGCCGCAGGAAACTATGAATTTGGTACCAGCCAGCACGAAGTGATGACAGTGATCAGCGGCGAGCTGACGGTAAAATTACCCGGTAGCGACAGCTGGCAAACCTTTTCCCGCGGTCAATCTTTTCAGGTGCCGGCTAATGCAAAGTTTCAGTTGCAAGTCGCCCGCGATACCGCTTACCTTTGCACCTATCAGTAAGCAGTCTGAACGAGTGAATTATGCGGGGCATGCGCAGCGCGGCCAAACAACCTGAACCACAAAAACGTAGCTATGCCATGTCATTAGGCCAGAGTGTGCAAACCCTCTGGCCTTATTTAATGGCATTTAAAGGCCGGGTGTTACTGGCGTTGCTTTGTCTGATTGCCGCTAAAGCGGCAACCCTGCTGGTGCCCTTTGCGTTAAAAGAAATTGTCGATGCGCTGGACTCCGGCCGCCAGGCGCTGTTAGTGCTGCCACTGGCGCTGATCCTGTTGTACGGTGGTCTGCGTTTTGCCACGGTATTTTTCGGTGAGCTACGCGATGCCCTGTTCGGCCGGGTCACCGAACATGCGATGCGGCAACTGGGTTTAAAGGTATTTCAGCATTTACATCAATTGGAACTCAGCTTCCATCTGGATCGGCAAACCGGTGGTATTAGCCGCGATATCGAACGTGGTACCAATGGCCTCAGTTTTCTGATGCGCTTTTTAATGTTTAATATAGTACCGACCCTGCTGGAGATCCTGGCGGTGGCGGTCATTTTCAGCCTGTTGTTCTCTCCGCTGTATGCGTTGATTACCGTGGTCGCGGTTGCGCTCTATATCTTCTTTACTGTCTATGTCACGGAGTGGCGCAATAAGTTTATCCGCGAAGCCAATCAGGCCGATAACACCACCAATAGTCGCGCCGTCGACAGCCTGCTGAACTATGAAACGGTTAAATACTTTAATAATGAACAGTATGAAGCCAAAATTTATGACGGCTTTTTAGCCCGCTGGGAGCAGGCGCGTTTAAAGAACCGTCTTAGTTTACTGCTATTAAACTCGGGGCAGGCACTACTTATTGCGCTGGCAGTCACTGCTTTGATGTATCTGGCGGCCCGCGATGTGGTCAACGCGCAGCTGAGTTTAGGTGAGTTGGTGATGTTAAATGCCTATTTAATTCAGTTGTTTTTGCCGCTGAACTTTCTGGGGTTTGTCTATCGCGAGATCCGCAGGGCTCTGACCGATTTGGAAAATATGCTCGGACTGCTTACCCGCAAGCCAGCGATCGTCGATGCGCCAGATGCCCGGCCCTTACAGCTGCAGGCAGCGGCAATCAGCTTTCAGCAGGTCAGTTTTCGCTATCAGGCAGAGCGGCCGATTTTACAACAACTGAGTTTTCAGGTACCAAGTGGCAGTAAGATCGCAATCGTTGGCGCCTCTGGTGCCGGTAAAAGTACCATTGCCCGCCTGTTGTACCGTTTTTATGAGCTGGAGAGCGGGCAAATTCTGGTCGATGGCCAGGATATCCGGCAGCTGACTCTGGACTCACTGCGCCGGGCTATTGCGATAGTTCCGCAGGATACGGTGCTGTTTAATAGCAGCATTCGCGAAAACATTGCCTATGCCAACCCAGATGCCAGTGCCGCCGAGATCGAACGCGCCATTGACCTGGCGCACCTGCGGGACTTTATTAACAGCTTACCGCAAGGCGATCAAACGCAGGTTGGTGAACGCGGTTTAAAAGTATCCGGGGGTGAGAAGCAACGTATTGCGATTGCCCGAGCCATCCTGAAAGGCTCGCCGATCCTTATCTTTGATGAGGCCACCTCGTCACTGGACTCACAATCAGAGCAAGCGATCCTCAGTGCGATGCGCGAAGTGGCAAAACAACATACCAGTTTAGTGATTGCGCACCGCTTATCTACCGTAACCGATGCCGACCAAATCCTGGTGTTACAGCATGGTCAGTTGATTGAGCAAGGGAATCATCAACAGCTGCTGGCCGCTAACGGCAGTTACGCCAGAATGTGGCGCCAGCAGGCTGAACAGCAGTCGGAATAGTTAGCCTGACCGACAGCTCGGCGACGGCGATTGCACAATTTTTGTGCGCCAGATCAACTGTAGGCCAACTGCAGTCTGCTACAGTTAAGGCGGGTAGCACAGCAAACAGGAGCCGCAGATGCCATTTCAAGAGCTAAAACGCCGCTTACTTAGCCGTAAATTAGAACTGGAACGTCAGGTCGCTGCAATTGAACGTGATTTTGCCATGGGCCGCAGCGCTGATTTTAGTGAACAGGCGCAGGAGCGTGAAAACGAGGAAGTCCTTAATGCGCTGGAACAAAAGGATCGGTTAGAGCTGCAGCAAATTGAACGCGCCCTGGCGCGTATCGAACAGGGTACCTATGATCAGTGTGCCCGTTGTGGTGACAATATCAACGTAGAACGCCTGAATATTATCCCCTTTACTGAGCGTTGTATTAAATGCGCTAAATAGCGCTGTCTTAGCGCTACCCTAGCGTTGCAACGCGCTGTTATCACACCGTCCACACACACCAGCCGGCCGCACTATCGCGGCCGGCTGTTTTACTATTCAGCTCTGCTGCTGCGCTTTGACTCTGAATACCAGGGCGTACAATACCGGTACCGCAATCAGTGTCAGGATGGTCGCAAAAGCCAGGCCGGCCATAATGGTCACCGCCATACTATTAAAGAAGGCATCCCACAACAGTGGTAACATCCCCAGAATAGTCGTGAGCGCAGCCAGGATCACCGGCCGGATCCGGCTGGTACTGGCTTCGATAATGGCTTGCAACTTGTCAGTTTGCTGCGCGCTTTGCAGATCAATTTCATCAACCAGCACAATGGCATTTTTCATCAGCATACCCGATAAACTGAGGAACCCCAGCAGCGCGGTAAAACCAAAGGGTAAGCCGGATGCCAGCAGGCCTGCCGCCACACCACAGATTGACATCGGCACAATCAGCCAAATCACCAGCGGTTGCTTTAGCGAGCCAAACAGCAGAATACTGATCACCAGCATCACGATAAAGCTCAGCGGTAACTGCGCCGCCAACGACTGCTGCGCCTCGGCTGAGCTTTCATACTCACCACCCCAGCTAAGCTGATAACCGCTGGGTAGTGGCAAGGCCTCAACCTTTGCTTTAATACGCTTTAACGCCTGGTCAGCGGTATAGCCCAGTGCTGGCTCCGCTTCGACGGTCAAGGTTCTTAAACGGTCACGGCGCTGAATTTTTGCCTCTTCGGTTTGCGTTTGCAGCCCATTAATCACCTGTGTGATCGGAATATAGGTATTGTCACTGGAGCTCCAGATCATCCGATCATGCAGGCGGTCGATATCAAAGCGCTCCGAGGCCGGCGGCCTGACCACGATCGGGATCTGCTTATCATGTTCACGGAAGACACCGCTGCGCACCCCGGTGCTGGCAAACTCCAGCGTTTGCGCCAAATCAGTACGGTTAATACCGGCAACCCGCGCCCGCTCCTCGTTAAAATCCGGAACGATCACCAGCTCACGCTGCCGCCAGTTTTGCCGTAAATCGGTAATACTGGCATCCTGGCGCATCAGCTCGGTAATTTGCTGCCCCAACTGGCGCAAAATACGCTCATCCGGCCCTGATACCCTGGCCTGCAGCTTGGCACCACTGCCCGGGCCGAACATCAGTTGCTGGGTGTAGATTTCAGCCTGTGGTAAGCGCGGCGGCAGTTCAGTGCGTAGCCGCTGCATCAGCGGTGGGATCTGATCGCGGTGTGCGGTACGGATAATCAACTGACCATAGGCCGCATTCGGTTGCTCCGGTGCATAGGTCAGCATAAAGCGACTGGCGCCCGAACCAATAAAGCTACTGACCGATTCCACCTCAGGCTGCGCCATGACAAAGCGTTCAATCTCTGCCAGATCGCGTGAGGTCGCCCGGATATCCGAACCTTGCGGCAAAAAGTAATTCAGATAAAAGATGGGGGTGTTAGAGGCCGGGAAGAACACCTGCTTAACCTGACCAAAACCGATCACACTAACCAGGGTTAACAGTGCCAGACCACCCAGGGTTAGCGCCCGCTGGCGTAGTGCCAGGCGCAATAAGCCAGCATAACGCTGGTAGAACTGACCTGCATAAGGGTCCTGACTGGCACTGTCAGCGCTGACTTTAAACAGGTAATGCGCCAGTAACGGCGTGACACTGATGGCCAGCACCCAGCTGAGCAGCAGCGAAATAGCAATCACCGCGAATAACGAGAATAAGAATTCACCGGTGCTGTCCGGCGACAGGCCGATACCGGCAAAGGCCATGATACCGATCACCGTCGCTCCCAATAACGGGATCTGGGTCCGACTGGCTGCTTCGCCGGCAGCCTGGCGTGAACTCTGGCCGCGCTGCATATTAATCAGCATGGTTTCGGCGACAACAATCGCATTGTCAACCAGCATCCCCATCGCAATGATCAGGGCACCAAGCGAAATCCGCTCCATCTCGATATGGGCTAGCTTCATAAAAAATACCGTGCCCAATACCGTCAGCAACAGGGTACCGCCAACGACCAAGCCAACACGCCAACCCATGGTCAGACATAGCACCGCTATCACGATCACTACGGACAGCACCAGATTGACGATAAAGTCGTTAATGGCGTTATCGACTACCAGATGTTGCTGATAAATCGGATGTAGGGTAACCCCTAATGGGATCCGCTCTGCAAGACTGGCCAGATGCCGGTCGACCGCTTTGCCGACATCGACAATATTGGCGTCCGTCAGACCGGAAATAGCCAGCGTAAATGCCGGCTGGCCATTGAAGCGGATCAACTGTGTCGGCACCTCTACCTCGCCACGGCTTACCGTAGCGACATCAAAGATACTCAGTTGTTCAGTAGAACCAGGTTTGCCGATACGCAGATTCTCAATGGCACTGATGGAGTCTAAGCCCGGCTTGCTGATCAGCCGTACCCTTTTATCGCCGACCTGCACCGAACCTGCGGCCGCTACGGCATTCTCGGTTTGCAAGGTATTGACCACCAGCTGCAGCGGCAAGCCGATGCCCAGTAAGCGTTCCTGCGAAATTTCAACGCTGATTTGCTCTTCCGGCTCACCGGCTGTTTGCACCTTAGCGACGCCGTTAACCGTTAACATTTCGCGGCGTAAAAAGGTGGCCAGCTCACGGATTTCGCGATCCGAAAAGCCCTCGGCGGTTACCGCATAAAAGATGCCGAACACGTCGCCAAAGTCGTCATTGACGATCGGTTTCATCACCCCAGCGGGTAAGCGCATACTGGCGTCATTGACCTTGCGTCTGAGCTCATCCCAAATTTGCGGCATCTGACTGCCATCGTATTTATCCTGAATTTGTACCCGGATCTCCGATTTACCAGGCATCGACTTGGAGGTAATACGTTTTAACTGCGATAACTGCTGAATGCCGGACTCCAGCAGCTCTGTCACTTCTTCCTCCACCTCTACCGCCGTCGCTCCGGGGTAGTAGGTCATTATCACCGCTTCTTTCAGCGTAAAGGCCGGATCTTCCAACCTGCCAATACTGACCAGCGCCCATAAACCGCCTAAAAAACACAGCATAATCAATAACCAGGTATTGATTTGCTTTTCTATTGCATAACTGGCAATCCGCATCAGACCGCTCCTTAATAGGCTACAAAGGGCTGAACTTGCTGCTCAGGTTGCAGCTGATAGATCCCGGCTGACACCACCTGCTCGCCACGGCTTAAACCACTGATTATCTCCACCTGCTGCTCACGAATACTACCCACCTGCACCGGTACCCGCTGCACGCTTTGCGTCTGGGCCTGATAGCGCCAGACATAGAATTGGTCCGGTGTGGCAGTATCCAGCGCCGATACCGGGATCAGTACCGCACTGTTCGCCGCCACTTTTTCCGTGACGACGTTGACGGTCATACCAGGTAATAAATTCACATCCGGCAAACGTGGCATGGCAAAAGACACCTGATAGGTTTGGGTCAGCGGATCAACTTCGGTTGCGTGCTCGCGGTAGGCCAGGGGATAGCGCTCAGTGGCAGACTCTGACAAGCGCACCGAAACCAGATAATCACTGGTATCCCGCACCTGGCGCATAATCTGCTCCGGCACATTGATATGTACCCGCAGCTCGGTAATATTTTGCACTCTTAATAACGGCGTGCCGGCGGCTACGGTAGCAAAGCGCTCGACAATACGCCGGGTTACCAGCGCATCGAAGGGCGCTTTCAGTTGGGTATAGTCCAGATTACGCCGGGCATTTTCCAGCGCGACCCGGGCAATCTCAAAATTGGTTTGTAACTGATCAAAAGCAGACGGTGTTAAAATCCCCTGCTCACGCAACGGCTTGCCCCGCTCTAAATCACGGCTGGCCTGCGCCAACTGCACTTCGGCTTGTTCCACTGCTAACCGGTAATCTGCTGGGTCCAGCGCGGCCAGCAATTCCCCTGCCGGAACCACCTGACCTTGCTGCACTGGTAGCTCTGTTACTCTGCCGCCAACCTGAAACGCCAGATCCACTGTACTTACCGCATCAATACGCCCGACAAAATGCCGGCTACTGGCCTGATCTTCGCCATTAACGGTATAAAGTTTCACCGTTGGCACCGCCACTGTTGCCTGCTGTGGTGCGTCCGAGCAGGCACTTAGCCCGACGACTAAACTGGCAATCCACCATGATGATTTCAGTGTCAATTTCATGCTTGCAGCTCCCGTGCCTGTTGCACTAATAATTGTTCCAAATCGATTCGCTCCTGCTCAGTGAAGGGCGAAATATGCAGTAAATCATGAAAAACCAGGGCTTCGCTGGCTAAAAACAATAACAAGGCCTGAGGTGATTGCTGATGCTCGGCCAGCACTTGCTGCAACATCGCAATATTGTGTTGCTGTACCGGTTTAAGTAAGGCTGGTTGCTCAGCCGCAGCGGCCAAAATGGCCATAGCAGTATTGCCGGCAATTTGCCGGGTAAAGGAAGCTCGGGTTTGCAGCAACGCAGCCAGCGTCGATTGCTCCAGTTGCGTCTGTTGCTCGCGCCGGCAATCGGCCTCATCCAGTAAATGCTGCACCATGGCGCTAATCAGTGCCTCCTTGCTTGGAAAGTGATAGATCAAGCCCCCCTTACTGACGCCTGCCGCTTTGGCAACAGCGTCCAGAGTAACTTTGCCGGCGCCCTTATCTGCTGCAACGCTAAGCGCGGCCTGGATAATCTGGCTGACGGTGATCTGGGCTTTTTTGCTCAATATGCTACTCCTGTGTTCCGCCGGGCTGAGATTACGGCATGGCAGGCCACCCAAAAAAAACCGACTGGTTGGTACAGTAAATTATTATAGAATAACTGGCTTAAACTGCAATAAGCCGGCTGAAAAATGACTATATTTTAGTTATTCTCGCTATAGGCTTGGGAAAGCAAAAAATTAAAACCAATAAAAACAACGCATTAATACCTGGCATACTATTGGCAAGTATAGCAGGAAATTAAATCACTGCTGGCAGATAGCGGCTGTCAGCGTGCGGGTTTAGCCTTATACACAGAAACAGAAGGATAGGATGATGGGCGTACTACGGTTAGTTTTTAATATCTTCTGGTTTATTCTAGGCGGCTTTGTGATGGGGCTGGCTTGGTGGCTGATTGGGCTGATTTGTTTTATCAGTATTATCGGTATTCCATTTGGCCGCGCCTGCTTTGTGATGGGTGAACTGGCATTCTGGCCCTTTGGTCAGGACACCATCAACCGCCGCTATCTGAATAAGGCGGACGACATCGGCACTGGTGCCCTTGGTACTATGGGGAATATTATCTGGTTTGTGCTGTTTGGTATCTGGCTGGCCATTGGCCATTTGTTCCATGCTATTGTCTGCTTTGTCACAATCATTGGCATCCCCTTTGGTCTGCAGCATCTGAAACTGGCCGGCCTGGCAGTAGCACCCATTGGCAAAACGGTGATTAATAAGCAGCGTCTGGTCTGATCCCGGAATCCGGCTCGGGCGTAAAAGCGGCATCTGAGTATCACTGTAGTATGCCGATGATTGCGCCTCTGGGTTATGCGGGTTTAATTCCCTTTGTCTTGTTACCATTTTGCAGCCTGCTCTGGCCTTTGCTTGCTCCGGCACAGGCCATGCTGTTGTTTCAGTTCTACAGCTGCCTGATCTTAGGTTTTATGGCTGGCGTGCTATGGCCGGTATTATACCAGGCGCCAGAGCCGTCAAGCCGGGCCCTGTGGGTAGTCAGCTTTCCGGTACTGGCAATCATGGCGTTAGCACTGCTACCCGCATATAGCCTGCTGGCGCTCGCCCTGCTATTCGCAGCCTTAAGGTGTTATGAGGTTATCAGCGGTATTAATCAGCGCTATGCTTTGCCTTACCGTAGCCTGCGCAATCAGCTCACCTTTGTCGTAATACTGTGTCATCTGGGGTTTTATGTCGCCTACTAAGGTCAGCGCCACTGTAGATAAAAAAGTGGATAAAAAGCTGTTTTTCGATGGCAGCTGCAAACTATGCCGGCATGAAATGAGCTGGCTGGGCCCGAAACTCAGCGGCAAAATTGAGCTGGTTGATATCAGTGCGCCCGACTTTACCGGCTTTGCCGGGGTTAAGCGCAGCGCCATGCTGGCTGAAATCCATTTGTGGGATGGCAAGCGCTTTATTACTGCCCTGCCCGCTACACTTTATTACTGGCGTTTAGCGGGTCTGCGCTTTTTACCCTGGCTTTTGAGTTTACCGCTGATTACTTCGCTGGCAAACCGGGCGTATTATTTCTGGGCGGCCCGTCGCAAAGGCTGTAGCGATGGCCAATGTGACCTGTAACAGACGTAATATGCAGTCAAATCTAAACAGCCCGAGCCGTAAGAGTAAATAAATGCGTCGTCCCCGTCGTGCGCCCAACCGGGCGCAAATTCATACCGATGCCCAGCTATTGGCGCTGCACCAGCTAATTGCCGATAAGCTACTGGCTCAGCCTGAGCTGGCAGCGCCATTACTGGAAAAACTGGAGCTGCGCTATCAGAGCGGTTTAATTAAGCATTGGGGCTATATCCGCTGGTACAGTATGCTAAGTCAGCTTGATCAGCCGGAGCTGTTTCGGCGCGCCTTGCTGGAAGACAGTGAGAGTATGCGCCGGCTACGCCGCAAAACGCTGCTAACCGGTATTCTGACCGAAACCGAACGGCAACAGGTGTTAAGCCAGGAATTTTCTGGCTAAGATAAGCTAATTACTACAACAACTACTCCAAGGAACTGCTTATGCACGCTCGATCCTATCTGGCGCTGTGCTGCACGCTTGCCCTGTGCGGTACAGCTATGGCCAGTGAAGGCAGCCGGCTATTACGCCAACCCGATATTTCAGCCAATCATCTGGTATTTGTTTACGGCGGCGACCTGTGGCTGGCGAACCGTGATGGCTCGTCACCAAGGCAACTGACCAATCACCCGGCGGCAGAGTTTGCGCCCAAGTTCTCACCTGACGGCAAGTGGATCGCATTTTCAGCCAGTTACGATAACAACACCGATGTCTATCTGATGCCGGTAAGCGGTGGTCCGGCACAGCGTCTAACCTGGCATCCCGGCGCCGATACCGTCAATGGCTGGAGCCCGGATGGTCGCAAGGTCTTGTTCGCCTCGAACCGCGAAGTGGCCAATAGCCGCAGCAATCAGCTGTATCAGGTCGCCGTAACCGGCGGCTATGAAGAAAAACTGATGCCGGCTGTCGCCTTCGAAGGCCAGCTGTCGGCCGATGGCAAAAAATTGGCGTACCGTCCAAACAATATGGCGTATAGCGGCAGCAGTGGCTGGCGGCTGCATCGTGGTGGCAGCACGCCACCGATCTGGATCCTCGATCTGGAACAAGCTCAGCTGGAAAAAGTCCCCCAGCCCAATGCCAATAATTTCAACCCGTTCTGGTTACAGGATGAGGTGTACTTCTTATCTGACCGCGATAACCAGGCTGTCAATTTATTCCGCTACCGTGGTCAGCAAGTGGAACAACTTACCCAATTGCGTGATTGGGATATCCGCTCAGCAGCTGGCTTTGACAACACCGTGGTCTATGAAGCCGGTGGCTATCTGTATCAGCTGGACCTGAGCAGCGGGCAAAGCCAGCAGCTGGTAGTGCAACTGAATACCCAATCAGAGCAGCGCCGGCCACAATGGAAAGATGCCAGCAAAACCCTGACCTCTGCCCGCTTATCCGCCACTGGTCAACGTGTTTTACTTAGTGCCCGCGGTGATATTTTTACTGTGCCAGCCAAAGAGGGCTCTACCCGCAATCTGACGCAAAGCTCCGATATTCGCGAGTTTGATGCGCACTGGAGCCCGGATGGCACTAAGGTGGCGTATCTTTCTGATGCCGGTAATAAGCACCAACTGGTGATCGCCAGCCAGGATGGCAGTGGCCGGCCGCAACTGGTGGAGTTAGCGAATCCGGGCTATTACAATCTGCTCGCCTGGTCACCTGATGCTAACCTTTTGGTATATCAGGATAATCATCTTAATTTATATGCCTATGATGTGAAACGTAAACGCGAGCTGAAACTGGATACCTCCTTGCGCCGCCAGGGCTTTAGCGTCAGCTTCTCACCGGATAGCCGTTATCTGGCCTATACGGTGGTGGGGGAAAATTATTTTAGCCAAATCAAAGTGTATGACTTTACGCTGCAGCGCAGCCAGCAGCTAACGGATGGTCTAAGCCATGCTACCAGCCCGGTATTTAGCCAGGATTATCTGTACTTCGCGGCCTCGGTAAATACCGGCCCGGCTCAGGTGGGGCTGGATCTGTCGACGCGGGAGCGGCCGGTACGCTCTGCACTTTATGCTGCAGTGCTCGCTGCGAATGGTAAGTCGCCGTTGTTACCGCGAAGTGATGAAGAGAGCCCGAAAGCGACGGCAGCAAAAACCGAGGCGGATGACAAGGCGGCGACCTTCAAGCCGGTGCAGCTGGACCTGATCGGCATTCAAGAGCGGATTGTCGGCTTACCGGTTGCCGAACGCAACTACAGCCGGCTAAGCGTCGCCAGTGATGGCGCCCTGTTCTATCTGGAACTGCCACAAAGCGGTGCCAGTAATGAGCCACCGGGCAGCGACACTCGCAACAGCGCCAGTTTGTATCGCTTTGATTTTAAAGAGCGTAAACCGGCCCTGGTGCAGCAAGGGATCAGCGACTATCAGCTGAGCGGTGATGGCAAGAAGCTACTGTTGGTGAGTTTACCAAACCGCCTGCAACTGGCGGATGCAGTAGCCAAGCCTGAACCCAAGGCGCTGGATTTAAGTCAGGTGCGCAGCTTTATCGATCCGGCAGCCGAGTGGCAACAGATCTTTAATGATACCTGGCGGATGCAGCTGGAATATTTCTACGATCCGGCACTGCATGGTATCAACTGGCAAGGTATTTACGATAAGTATCAACCAATGCTGGCCCACGTGCAGCGGCGCGAGGATCTGAACGAAGTGCTGGTTGAGATGATTGCCGAGCTGCAGGTTGGCCATAACCGGATTGGCGGCGGCGATATCTACCAGGCCGCCAGCACCGGCGTAGGCTTGCTGGGCGCCGATTTTGAAATTGATAATAATCGCTACCGCCTGAAAACCGTCTATCAGGGTGATCGCTGGAGCCCCTTCCTGCGCGCGCCGCTGGCGACGCCTGGCGCCAGTGCCAAGGCCGGCGATTACCTGCTGGCCATTAACGGTGTCGAGCTCACTGCTGCGCAAAATATCTATCAATTGTTAGATAATACGGCCGGCAAGCAAGTTCGCCTGACGCTGGCCGACGATGTGCGTGGCCGTAACAAACGCGATATTACTGTAGAGCCAGTGACTGATGAAAGTCAGCTACGGCTCTGGCATTGGGTAGAAAACAATCGTAAACGGGTGGAAGAAAAGACCCAGGGCCAGGTTGCCTATGTTTACCTGCCAAACACGGCCGATGGCGGTTTCTACTTCTTTAACCGGATGTTCTTTGCGCAAACCGAAAAGCCGGCGCTGATTATTGACGAGCGGAAAAATGGCGGCGGTCAGGCGGCGAACTATATCACCGAAATTCTGGCCCGGCCCTTCCTGGCTGGCTGGAAAGATCGGGCCGGCGCCGGCTTTACCACGCCGGGTGCCGGAATCTATGGCCCGAAAACCATGCTAATTGACCAGGATGCGGGCTCAGGCGGCGACTTCCTGCCCTGGGCCTTTAAACGCTTGGGCCTGGGTAAAACCATAGGTACCCGTACCTGGGGTGGTCTGATTGGTATTTCGGCTAATCCGGCGATGATCGATGGCGGCTTCCATGTGGTACCCTTCTTCCGCTTTTACACGCCGGATGGCGAATGGCGGGTGGAAAATGAAGGGGTGGCGCCGGATATCGAGGTAGAGCTGGATCCGATAGCCGTTAACCGTGGCATCGATGTGCAACTGGAGCGGGCGATTGAACATACGCTACAACAGCTAAAAGCCAACCCACCGCAGGACCACCGGCAGGCACCAGCCATGCCAACCAAGTTGGGGTTGTAAGCATTAGTGCTGCATACAAACACAGCACGCTCTAATAAAACGCCGGCACAGATTTCACGCTGTTGCCGGCGTTTTTTCGCCCGGCACCACTATACTTAACCGAGTATTTAAGCCGGAGCCAAAGCGACCAATGGAAGCCCCCACTAAAGCACAAATTCTCGACACCGCCTTACAGCTGGCTGCGGTCAGCAGTTGGGAACAATTGCGGCTATGCGATATCGCCTCAGCTCTCAACTGTCCGCTCAGTGCACTCTATCAACAGATCAGCACCAAAGATCAGCTGGCCGACGCCTGGTTTGACCGTGCCGATCAACAGATGCTAAGCCACAGCTATCAGGGGCGGCCAGCAAGCGAGCGCTTATATCTGGCCATTAGCAGCTGGCTTAATACCCTGGCCCCTTATCAACAGCAAACCGGGCAAATGTTGCTGTATAAGCTGGAACCGGGTCATTTTCATCTGCAGGCAGCGGCGTTGCTTAGGATCAGCGCGACGGTGCAGTGGCTGCGCGAAGCGGCAGCACTAAGTGCCAGTGGCCTGGCGCGAATTGGTCAGGAACTGGCACTCAGCGCACTTTTTGTCGGGGTTTTTGTGCATTGGTTAAATGACCGTTCAGACGGGCAACAGCAAACTCTGCAGCTGCTGCAACGAAAACTGAGTGCCGGCGATAAGCTGGGCTTGTGGCGCTGATGTTGGCAAGCTAATGACCGCGCCTTTGTTGCCACAGTAGATATAAACCACAGAGCATAATCACAGTGGCACCAAGCAAAACACTGCGCCCCGGATACAGTTGCCATAACGCAATATCAAAGCCAATGCCCCACAGCAACGCTGTATACTCAAAGGGCGCGACTATTGCCGCCGGCGCAATACGAAAGGCTTCGGTAATAGTAATTTGCCCCAGAAAGCCACAGACACCAATCAGCAGATAGACCGGCCATAGCTGCGCTTGTAACGGCTGCCAGTTCGGCAAAGCCAGCGCTGTGGCGCCCAGAGTTAAAAAGGTCATCAGCCAGAACACCATATTGGCAGCACTGTCTGAGCGCGCCAAAACCCGCACCGAAATTGCCGACACGGCGTAGCAACAGGCCGCCAACAGTGCCGCTAAAGCACCTAAACTTAGCCACTGCCCGGCATCCGGTTTTAACATATAGCACACCGCCGCCAGGCCAATCACCAACACCAGATACTGCCGCGGTGCCACATACTCTTTCAGCCACCAGGCCGACAGCAGGGTAATAATAAAGGGTGCCGCAAAGAAAATGGCATAGGCATCGGCCAGTGCCAGCGTTTGCAAGCTAAACACAAAGGCCCAAAGCATGGTAATACCGAGCGCTGCGCGCAGCAGATGCAGCGACCAACGGGTTTGCAAGATCTGCTTAATGGCACCACTGCTACATAACCAAATGACTACCAGCGGCCAAGCTAAGGCACCACGTAGCGCGGTGATCTGCATCGGGCTATGATACGCCGTTAAAGCTTTCATACCGGCATCCATCGCCGAAAAAAACGCCACCGCCAGCAGCATAGCGATAATACCGCGCAACGGGCGGTCAATCAGGGGTTGCGACATGAAGCAGGACCTTTAGCAAGCACAGCAGCAGGATAGTGAGGGCGCAGATTATACCAATTTGCTAAGGCAACTGCATCAGCGCTTATCGACGCGTGACACCGTTCGACTCCGGTATGCTTGTCGTACCGGAGTCG
>WPCK01107521.1_pt1 | contig 85624 bp, 64 predicted proteins | sample 5399851 | NCBI WGS metagenome assembly WPCK01 (sample SAMN12869471, study PRJNA574797) | sludge metagenome | isolation source: wastewater treatment of pH11 | place: China:Beijing | collected 2019-05-20 | reverse complement strand
CCCCAACAGGAGCCACCAACACACGACCAAAACCACCAGCCGCATCAGCCCTCACCACCACAGGATCACCACCACCAACACTAACAACCACATCCTCACCAGCAGCAAACCCAGAACCAAACACACTAAACACACCACCCGGGTCGATGCTTGTCGGATAGACGGTCACTTCAGGCGTGTAGACAGGTGCAACAACCTTCAACGCAGTGGTCGCTTCGACTAGGGAAACCACACCCCCTGCCACGACCTTATAGTCACCAGGCGCTGTCGGAGCGTTCAGGGCTCTACTGAATTTGCCAGCAGCATCTGCGGCCACGACCACTGAAACTCCAACATCAGCGCCCGCAGCAGTGACTCTCAGAGTGACCTCCTCGAATGGAGCAAAGCCCGAACCGGCGACGGCGAACGCCCCGCTGGGGCCAACCGAAGTCGGATCCACGGTGATCGAAGGTGTGTAGACCTTAGCTTCGACTGTCACAGAGGCAGAGACCTGCACCCCTGAACTGACTCCAATAGCCTTCACCGTATGGGTGCCCGGCGGAGCTGTGAATGCACGCGAGAAGTTGCCCGCCGCATCAGTCTGCACAACAACCGGAGCCGCAGAGCCCACCGTCACGGCGACTTCCTCGGATGGAGCAAAACCGGAGCCGCGAACAGCGAATGCAACACCCTCTGCCACGGTCTCTGGACTGACCGTCAGAACCGGTTCGATGTCGCCAATCTCGACAAGCCCCTCAAGTGCCAGATTGAGGTTTAGTGTGGCCCGGTCCAATTCCTCCTGAGTGGCTTCTTCGTCGCCGAGAAGCACTCGTGCCGCGTCCAAGGCTTTCGTCACAGCCGCCCAAGACCCAGGTGTGAAGTCACTGGGATCTAGGGACTCGGCAGCCAAGACGGCGGCTTCCAGTGCCGTCTTGTCAGTTGGCTCGGGCTCGGGGGCTTCCGACAGCCAGTTGAGTCGCAGGAAACTGAGGTTGAAGCCACCGGTGTCGGCGACAAAACGTAGCTTGTTGATGCCTTGCTTCAACAAGACAACCTTTGGTTCGAGCGTGACCCAATTCTGCCAGCCGCCAGTTCCACCACCCTTGACAAAGTTGGTCGCACGTTCACCGTTAATGAAGACGCTGAAACCGATCTGGTCGGGTGCCGTCGGCGATGCATTTGCGGCCATCTGCGGATAGATCGTGTAGAAACCAGCCTTCTCAACATCAAGGTTGTACAGTGCCCAACGACCCGCCTCAATGTAAGCAAGGTTTTGGCCGGAGCAGCCGTTTGAGCAAGTCTCCGACTGCAGACCCGAAGCCCTCAGGAAGTGATGAGTTCCCATTCGAAGTTCGGCCTGAGCATCCGGCGTCACCGGCAACACGAAGGTGGTCGGGAGCGTGGGAATATCGTCGTGATCGACATCGAAATCGACATAGTCATAGTTAACCGTGATCGGCTCAAGTGGCAGTCCTGCGGTCGGGCCGTTGCCCTGGTCAGTTGTTATGCCCGCACCACTGTGGTGCACTTGGAGGCCGAACTTTGGTTCCGCCATGACCTTCGTGACATTCCCACCAATCTGCGTGTACGTAATGCCGTCGGTACTATAGAAGAATCTGTAGACATTCGCCGATGATTTCGTGACTTTCATGTAGGCCACACCCGATCCCGGATCCGGGTAAAGAGGTGCTGCATTGGCGATCACTTCACCGGACTGGACTGCATTGGTTTCGTTCTTCAGCGCAAAGTTGAACGGAGTCGGACGCAACCCGTCCCAGTTCTGGTACTGCAGCTGAAGCTGCAAGAAGTTGTCTTTGTCCTGGAAGATCACGATACCTAGCTGGTGGAACGACATAAACGGTCGCTTGTCGAAGTGGAACTTCGTGACCGCGGTCCAGGCCCCATCAGCTCTCTGCCAAACCGTATTGTGCAGACCAGTACCGTTTTGATACCACTCGCCATCCTGAGTGATGATCTGAACCGAACCATCTGGCTTGGAGAACTTGTCAGATTGGTTGTCAACCGTCCAGAAGTCCTTCAAAGTAGTGCCTTCGAAGTCGTCACTCTGCGGAAACACGTTTGATACAGCTGGGAAGGCGAAGTGATAGTCGCGTCTGTGGTCAGCCGATTCTGCCCGCACCGTGAACGTTCCGGTGACATCTGGCCCGAGGACCGTCGCAGTAACGCCCCTTGGCGTCCGAATGTCACTGAACGTCACCTGGCTTGGATCGATGCCTGGGATAGTGTAGTTAAAGATGTCCTGGTAGAACGGTAGGAAAGTCTCGCCATTGATTTTCAGCCCTTGGACGATTGCCCGTACCGCACCATCTGGCAGCGGCAGATCTGGGTCATCCGACCAATGGATTCTGTAGCGGGTTTCCCCGCCATCAGCAGCTTTCGCACTGATTGTTGCGATTGGAGACGTCGGAGTGGCCTGCGTAATAGTCACAGTTATTTCTTCGTCCGCAGTCGCGCTTACAACCGGAGGTACCGTGAGTTCCTTCGCATAGAGCACATACTCGGTGGTCAACGGCGAGAAACCTTCAAGTGGCTTTCCGTCGACCGCCAGGGAGTTTAGTCGCGGGGGCTGTGTCGGCTCCGGCTGATCAATATCGAAGTAGAGATCTTCTGGCAGGTCCGTATACAGGGGAAGATCGTGCGCCTGGCGGAACTTCGCAGACTTCATTGCGAAGTCGAGGACCCTGGAAGCAGATCTCTGAAGCTCGCCGATTCCCATGTTTCCAGCCGTAACCGCGTTTTGCGGAGGACCTTCATTCTCACGATCTCCCGGCATTAGTACATCGGTACCACCACGGATGCGGCATTGGTTGTCGATCAATGTGGTCGAGGTGAGCGAAATGTCAGCGCATGGGGAATTGGCGGTGATCCACCAGTCCGTCATTGCGACCCCCGTGTATCCCCACTGGTCACGCAGAATCTTGATTGCCAGATCGTAGTGAGCCCAAGTGTAGGGTCCATTTAGCCTGTTGTAGGCCATCATGATGTTGTGCGGGTTCGCCGTCTCTACGACAATCTCGAATCCCTTCAAATAGAGTTCGCGAAGAGCCCTCTCTGAGACGCGCGAATCGTGGTGGTGTCTGTTGGTCTCCTGGTTATTCGCTGCAAAGTGCTTGGGTGTCGCGGAGACTCCCTGAGATTGCACACCACGAACCGTCGAAGCACCCATAGTGCCGGTCAGAATCGGGTCCTCGGAAAAGTACTCAAAGTTGCGTCCCAGCAGTGGGTCACGTTGCAGATTCATGCCCGGCGCCAACAAGGCGTCCGATCCGTTCTGCACCATTTCCTTGCCAATGGCGGCGTAAAGCTGTTCCACAAGCCTTAGGTTGAACGTCGAGGACAGCAATGTTCCAATCGGAATCAGCGATGCCGGAGCGGACATACGGATTCCCGATGGGCCGTCAGTTGTAGACATCGAGGGGATGCCATAAGTATCACGCAAGGTGGTGTTCGTTCCTCCGTATACCGAGGCATTACCCGGAATACCGAACCCGTGTCCCATACCACCTGCGCCACGAACCAAGTTGGCAGTGTCAAGCAGGGTGAGCTGAGAGAGGAACTCATCCGTCGTATTGGTTCCGTTATATACGTCAATCAGTTCGATTCCCTTGTTGCCCTGGTTGTAGGGCTTATCCGGGGAGTTCTCTTGAATGTCAGCTGCAAGTTCAGCCTTGACCCTTCCCGGTGTCTCTCCCGGAGTCATCTGATCCGTTGTCAGTTCTACCCCGTCGGCGCCCTGCTGAGCATGGAAACGTTGGAACGGAACTCTAGGGGCAGCCGCCTCGGAAAGCTGCTCAATTACGCGAGTGGCCACCTCAGTGTGCTTACCCTGTTGCGCTGCCGAGCGAACCGAGTCTCCAACGTAGATGGGATAATCCCCTGCCTCTAGCACCCAGGCGTACCGCGACCCACCATCGGCCACGGTGTATCCACCATCGTCGTAGGAGGCCATGTCCTCGATATCAAAGGTCAACCTGATGCGCTCTATAGCACCAGGCTGCAGAGCAGCAGTCTTTGCATAGGCAATTAGCGACTTCGCTGCCTTGCCCAGTTTGCCCTGTGGAGCGCCATAGTAGACTTGAACAACCTGTTTTCCTCGCACGTCACCAGTGTTCTTGACGGTGACATCAACCGTGATCCGGCCTTCTGCTTCAGTCACCGAGTTCGTCGTGATGCTGAAGTCGGTGTAGCTCAGGCCATACCCGAACGGGTACATGACCTTCTCCGGTGCGAATGTCTCGAAGTACCGGTAGCCAACGAAGATGTCCTCGGCGTAATTGTTGAAGTCCGGATTACCGAAGTTCGGCTGAGTCGGGTAGTCGGACAGCTTGTTGGCAATGGTTTGAGGAAGCTTCCCCGAAGGCGACACATCGCCGGAGAGCACATCGGCAAGAGCTGAGCCGGCTTCCATGCCACCCTGCCATGCGTAGAGAACTGACTTTATGTTGGGATAGTCAGCAATCCACCCCATGTCTATTAGGTTGCCCGTGTTCAAGACGATCGCAATCTTGTTGAAGTGCGCGTTGACCTTTGCAAGCATGTCTTTTTCGGCAACCGTCAACTGGTAGCTTCCAGGGGTGTTGGTGGACTCTCGATCCTCACCCGCCGAACGACCGATGATCACTACGGCCGTGTCGGACTCCGCGGCTGCGGCCTCCACCAACTCATTGGTGAGGGGCATCTCCGGGTAGCTGGTTGGCCAGTTACCCCAGGATCCGTCGTCCGGAACGTTCTGCGCAGCCCAGTTCTCGTATACGCGAGCGAGCGTCTCGTTAACGGTTATTTCCGGGTTTCGTCTCAGACCCGTCAGGAAGTTGATCCGGTATGGCGCGCGGACATCACCACCCGAGCCGTAGCCCACGAAGAACGTATTGATCTGAACGCGGCCAAAAACCGAGACAGTTCGATCCATGCTAAGAGGCAGAACTTTGTCATCATTCTTGAGCAGAATAATGCCTTCACCCGCGGCCGTACGCGCGATACCGGCCACTGAGGGTTCTACCGCCTGTGCCTGCGGTGCTGGGGTGAAGGGATTGACTGCAAGGGCAGTGCCCAGCAGCAATGTCACGGATGCTGCTGTCGCGATCGATTTCACGCCGAGCTTTTGTGAACGGCGGTTGGTGCCCGCACTTGATCTCTGCGCTGAGCCGTCGGGTTGTCGAACTGATACGGACGCCATCCTTGGCTTCCGTCTGTAACCTATAAACATCGCAACTCCAAGTTGTGATACAGGCAGAAACTGATAGTCCTGTCGCTTCGCGGTGCTAGTACTGGCGGCTGGACGAGGAATCTGCCAAACGGTCCTAATAACACCCCAGCCGCTGCATCGCAACCAGGGATAACGTTGATCATGCGTCCTGGCAGCGCGCGCGTCAATGGGTTCGACAACCTTTTTGACTACTAATGGTTGCAAACTGGAACTGCTTGCAGGGATCGGAAGCTTGAAATTCGGGTTTGTTATCAAGAGGTGCCGTGGTCGTATCCGGGAATCCGTAACAGTCGATTTATGCAAGCTTCCAGGTCTATGCGAAGGTTTCTACAATGATTTTCACCTTCCGACTGATATTTCTGTCGCAAGTGCGAAAGATATAGGCAGAATTCGATTGAATTCTGGGGTTTATTGCCTGCAACAGTCACGCATGTGAAAACCAACCCAACAGCAACCCCAGACGCGACTCGTCCGCGCTCCTATAAGCCCCCGCTCTTCCGCTAGAGCCACAGAAGGCCGATTCTCTCCACGAGAACCGGCCTTCTGATTTGGTACGCCATCAGGGACTCGAACCCTGGACCCACAGATTAAGAGTCTGTTGCTCTAGCCAACTGAGCTAATGGCGCTTGGTTGTGCTCTAGCACTTTAGAGCACACCTCACCTCAGAACCAACCCGAGAGCGTTAGTTGTTGTGATTCGCACAGACAAGTAGGTTTGGAACGAAGCTCGAACTGAGATGAGGACGCCATGAACTTGAAGGCAGCATCTACGACCACGTGGACAAACCCGTGGTTGGGGGCGTTACTGGCCCTGTTCTCGACAATCGGAGTGTTTTGTTCCTACGGTCTGCTTCACTCCGAGTTGAAGGTTCTCAACAACCCAGATGCAGTGCTGGGTTGCGACATCAATCCGCTGATCGGATGTTCTGACTCGCTAATGTCACCGCAAGCGCACCTCTTCGGGATCCCCAACTCTGCAGTGGGCTTTTTTGTGTTCGGCATGCTGCTAGCGCTCGCAGCCGTCCTGATCTTTCGCGGTTCCCTCCCACGCCCTATCTGGTGGGGTATGACAGTCGGTGTCGTCCTGGGCTTGGCCTATGTCATCTACTTTCTTGTCCATTCCGTAGCAACCTTCCACAGCCTGTGCCCATACTGCATGGGCATTTGGGCGGCTGTCCTTGGCGCGCTGCCGCTGGTGATTGGAGGAGCTTTCTCATCCGGCTCATTCGGTAACGCTAGAGAACAGGTAGGAGCTTCGCTCCTCAAGTACTCGTGGGCAATCATCCTGGGCTTGTACTTGCTGGTGGTCTTGGTAATCGTGGTGACGATGTCAGACAAGGTTGCTCTGCTCTTCTAGCGTGCTGCCTTAACTGTCACGCTCCGTCTGTGACAGTGCGTTCCCACTCTGTCCCGTCAGTTCGGCACGTTGTCCCCGTGGCCCTGTTCACGCAATGTTGCCCGCAGCTTTTCGGCTGCTCTGTCCAGCGACTCATCGCTAGCGGATCTGGCATTGCGCAGGGATGCCTCCGCCTCACTTTCCGCGGGGATGACGTGGACATGGGTATGAGGAACCTCGAATCCTGCGATCACCACAGCTGCCCGAGGAACTCCGAAAGCTTGCTCTTGCGCAATTCCTACGGTCTGGGCCACCCGCATAACGTGCTCCAAATCCGCTGCTGGCAGATCTGTCCACTTATCAATCGGGGTACGAGGAATCACCAGCGAGTGGCCTTCGGACACAGGTTCTATGGTCATGATCGCGACGCAGCGATCATCAGACCATATGAATCGACCGGGAATTGCGCCTGCCATGATCAGTTCAAAAATGGTGCTCATGGAGCTATTGTCGCGTTTCCAACCTGATTGTGCGACTAGGTTCCGAACGGGTTCTTGCCGTGACGGACGATCCTCGGCTCCACCAATCGTTGATTCTTGCCGGACCCTCAGACTAAGGTGGAATCACTTATGTTGGACCGTTATGAAGGAGAGAAAGACCGTGAAGGAAGCAAACCCCGCAGTCACCGACGCGCTACAGCAGGTCTTGGTCGACCTGATTGCTCTTGAGCTCCAGTCCAAGCAAGCTCACTGGAATATCCAGGGAACCTCGTTCCGCTCGCTGCACCTAGCTTTGGATGAAGTGGTTGACAAGACCCGCGAGTTGCTTGATGAGGTCGCAGAACGACTGGCCCAGATCGGCGCGTTCCCTGATGGACGTCCGGAGACGGTTGCTCGTACCGCATCGATCGGTGACATAGACGGCGGGAAGCTGGAGACTCAGAAGACCTACGTGCTGATGGCCGAAAAGGTCCAGGCGGTGTCCGACGAGATCAAGGAGTACATCGACCCGGTTGATGAACACGACCACATCTCTGGTGACCTTCTTATCAGTGCGGCCGGAGAGCTTGATCTACAGGCATGGTTCCTGCGCTCGGCAACTGACTGATCAGATCACATCGCGTGAGCGGTGTCTCTAGGCGGCCCGACACAAATGGCCATCTTGGAGACGCCGCTCATTGCTGCGCTAATCTTTATCGGTATTAGACCAGGGGGTAATCCAAGATGGCTGACCAAGCCACAGACGAGCCACGCTACCGCTACACTGCCAAACTGGCCGGTGAGATCGAGCAGGAATGGCAACAGAAGTGGTCTGAAGAAGGCACTTTCAATGCTGACAATCCGACCGGAGATCTGGCTGGTCCACGCGCGGAACTAGACCCGTGGTATGTGATGGACATGTTCCCGTATCCCTCGGGTTCCGGCCTGCACGTGGGACATCCCCTGGGCTACATCGCCACCGACATCCTGGCACGCTACCAGCGAATGCGGAGTAAGAATGTGCTGTACACACTGGGTTATGACGCCTTCGGCCTGCCCGCAGAGCAGTACGCGATTCAGACCGGCCAACACCCGCGCCAAACGACCGAGAACGCGATCAGCGTGTACCAACGTCAACTGGCCCGCCTGGGGCTGTCACACGACCCTCGGCGTTCCTTCGCGACAATCGACGACGACTATGTGAAGTGGACTCAGTGGATCTTCTTGCAGATCTACAACTCCTGGTACGATCCGGAGTCTCCAAACGGTGAAGGCACACTCGGTGCGGCGCGCCCCATCAGCGAGCTGGTCGCCAAGTTCGAGGACGGCTCCCGTCCCACCCCGGATGGACGCCCGTGGTCCGAGTTGACTGAGGACGAGCAGTATCGCATTCTGTCCGATCACCGGCTAGCTTACCTGTCCGAATCTCCCGTGAACTGGTGTCCAGGTCTGGGCACGGTGTTGGCGAACGAGGAAGTGACGTCTGAAGGTCGCAGTGAACGTGGAGACTTCCCGGTCTTCACCCGCAATCTGCGGCAGTGGAACATGCGCATCACGGCCTATTCTGATCGTCTAACCGAGGGTCTGGACCAGATCGATTGGCCTGAAAAGGTTCGTCTGATGCAGCGTCACTGGATCGGGAAGTCTCAGGGGGCAACAGTCACATTCAACGTGGCTGAGACCGGTGATCTGCATGTCTTCACCACTCGTCCGGACACCCTGTTCGGCGCAACCTTCATGGTTGTCTCCCCGGAACATCCGATCCTGTCTGCTGCCCCGATTCCCAGTGAGTGGCCAGAGGGCACGCGTGAAGCGTGGACAGTCGGTTTCACGAACCCGCAAGAAGCAGTGTCCTCGTACCAGAAGGAAGCGGCGGCCAAGACCGACGTTGAGCGGCAGGCGGAAGCCGGAGGCAAGACGGGAGTTTTCACCGGCCTGTTCGCCAGGAACCCGGTGAACGATTCTCTGATTCCCGTATTCACTGCAGACTACGTACTAATGGGTTATGGAACCGGCGCGATCATGGCGGTGCCCGCTCACGACGAGCGAGACTTCCAGTTCGCGAAGACGTTCAACCTGGATATCATTCCAACGATTGAACCAACAGATGAAGACGGCGCTCCAGAAGGGTTCGACAACCAGGAAGCAGCATGGACCGGCGACGGCGTGATTGTGAACTCGAGTCGCGGAGACTTCACCATTAATGGGCTGCGCAAATACGACGCGATTGAGAAGATAACGAATTGGCTGGTGGAGCGCGAGATCGGTGAGGCAACCACCACGTTCCGCCTGCGAGACTGGCTGTTCTCACGCCAGCGCTACTGGGGTGAACCGTTCCCCGTCGTGTACGACGATCAGGGGCGCGTACACGCTCTGCCCGAGGACCAGTTGCCAGTTCTGCTTCCTCACCTGGACGACTTCTCCCCCAGGACATTCGACCCGAACGATGCGAACTCGAACCCAGAAACGCCGTTGGGTCGCGCACAAGAATGGGTAAACGTCGAACTGGACCTAGGTGATGGAGTTCAGACCTACCAGCGTGACACAAACACGATGCCTAACTGGGCTGGTTCCTGCTATTACGAACTGCGCTATGTCGATCCGAACGATGCCAAGTCGCTGATCGACCGTGTGAACGACCGCTACTGGATGGGCCCTCGTGAAGGGAAACCTGCCGGTGGTGTTGACCTGTATGTTGGCGGTGTCGAGCATGCTGTCCTGCATCTGCTGTACGCCCGCTTCTGGCAGAAGGTCCTGTTCGATCTGGACTACGTGACTGCCTCAGAGCCATTCCACCGTCTGTTCAACCAGGGTTACATCCTGGCCTACGCCTACACTGATTCGCGCGGTGTTTATGTGCCCGCCGAAGAGGTCGAGGGTGATGAGAATAACGGCTTCACCTGGAATGGAGAGCCCGTAACCCGTGAGTACGGAAAGATGGGCAAGTCCCTGAAGAACTCCGTAACGCCAGACGAGATGTGCGACCGCTATGGTGCCGACGCCTTCCGCATCTTCGAGATGTCGATGGCACCACTAGATCTATCCCGACCGTGGGAAACGCGAGCAGTCGCAGGCTCAGTGCGCTTCCTGCAGCGCCTGTGGCGCAATGTGGTGGACGAGGAAACTGATGAGTTGGTTGTCAGTGATGAGCCAGCTGACCTGAAAACTAGACGCCTGGTCGCGAAGACCATTGCGGAGGTCCGCGAAGAGTACGACAATATGCGGCTCAACACTGCAATTGCACGGTTGATAGTGTTGAACAACCACTTGACCAGTGTAGATGTGCCTCCACGAGAGGCCATTGAGCCGCTGGTATTGATGGTTGCACCGATCGCACCGCATATCGCCGAGGAACTCTGGAAGCGACTAGGGCACGAAGAGTCTTTGGCTCTTCACAACTTCCCCGCGGTTTCTGACCCTTCGCTGTTGGTCGAAGACATGGTCACCTGCGTGGTCCAAGTCAACGGCAAGCTGCGCGCAAAGTTCGATGTCCCAGTCGATTTTGCTGACGCAGAACTTGAGGCGAGCGCTCGCGACCTGGATGCGGTAAAGCGCGCGTTCGATGGTACCGAGCCCATAAAGGTCATTGTGCGCGCCCCGAATCTGGTCAACTTCGTAGTCCCTAAGAAGAAGTAAACATTGCCTGAAGGTCACTCGATACGACGACAGGCGATCAGGTTCCAGGAACTTTTCGTTCCCTCAACATGTAGCCTGTCGTCACCTCAGGGACGGTTTGAGCGCGGAGCCGAGCTTCTCAACGGTCGCGTCATGACCGAAGCTCGGTCAATCGGGAAACATCTATTCCTGAGGTTCGATCCGGATAGCGATGGGGTAGGCCAGGTTGGGGTTTCTGACCTTGGAAACGGAGTTGCAGCCGAGGCCCCCTCGCTGTGGCTGCACGTTCATTTGGGTCTTTACGGAAACTGGCGATTTGCCGAATCTCCGCCACATGACGACTGGGTCGTCCCGGATCCTGTCGGTGCAGTTCGGGTACGAATCCAGAATGCTCGGGCAGTTGCAGACTTGAGTGGCCCCACCTGCTGCGAGGTGTTGACCAACGAAGAAGTAGACCAGGTCGCTGAGCGACTGGGTCCCGATCCGCTGAACAGTAGTGCAGACTCACGCGCACAAGCCGACGAGTTCGCACGCCGCGTTCGCTCAAGTCGACGAAGCGTTGGAGAACTGGTCATGGATCAGTCAGTAATAGCCGGAGTTGGGAACATCTACCGCGCTGAAGGACTATTCCGCCAGGGCATCTCTCCGATGCGAAAAGGCGCCAATGTCTCAAAGGCTCGTCTACAAAAGCTCTGGAGCGACTTCGAGGACATGCTCCAAGACGGCGTGATTCTAGGCAAGATCGTCACTAGGCGGCCCGACGATGCACTCGAACTGGGCAGTCCCGAACGTGATGAGGTCGAGGATCTGGACCCCGAATCCCTGCGCTGGTACGTTTACCACCGCACGGGTCGTCCGTGTCTGCGCTGCGGCCGCCCGGTCCAGGAGAAGACCGTTGCTGGGCGACGCCTATTTTGGTGCGGGACCTGCCAACGGTAAGCACTTCCCCTCAGGTAAGTTCAGTGATGGCAGCGAAGCGTGGTTTATTAGCTGCTTCTGATCCTGGAGCCTGGCTCATGCCTTCTTGCGGCCACAAGAACGAGAAGTCCTGCACCAATGGCGGCTCCGGAGAGAACTAGGCCATTCGCGGATAACCCCGTCTTTGCTAGAACCTTCGGGATCGTATTCTCGGATACCGGAGGCCTGTGAGTCGAGCCACCTTGCCCGTCAGAGCCGTTGTTGGGGGAAGAAGAGCTTGGACGCAGCACCTTGAATGGAATACCAACCCCATCTGTGGCAAAGGTATCGTCGACAATGCCGCATGACCACCTCAGCCGATAATTTCCTGGAGGAGTATCAGCCGATACCTTGAACTCCAAGCTAAACCGGTCATCGCCAGAATCGTACGTCAACGTCGATTTGGAGTAGCTCCACGAATAATCTCTTGGCGAGTCCTCCGCCAGATAAGCCCAGAACTTTTCGGCTCGGGGTCCATCCTTCAGTTTGCAGCGACCCGTTATCTGAATTGTTTCTCCCGGTCTTGCTTGCGTCTTGGCCAGCGAGATCTCAGCGACCCTGTAGTTGTCGTTAGGAGACTCCCCGTCGCGGGGAAGCACAGTGAACGCCATTGGTTCCTCTGACCAGCCCCAAAGCATGTGCCCACTTCCGCACTGCCAACTGAGTTCGTACTCACCTGCAGTTGCATACTTGGAGATCTTGAACTCAGCACTGAACTCTAGACCTCCGCCGTCATAAGACAATTCCGTGCCAAACCAGTAGACGTCAAGACCACTGTCGACGGGAATCTTCCTCAAATCGAATCCCATGCCAGTGGCGGGAACGCCTCCAACGGAGCATTCACCGGAGACAGCAATCGTTGATCCCGGAAGCCCTTCGAGCGAACTGAACTCCACCTGCACCACAGGCTCGAGTTGGTTCGGTTGAACCGCTTGCTCGCCACCTGGCCACAACCCGTCCGCCTCATCCTTCGTGATGGCCTCGCCGGTTTCAACGTCTTGGTCAGGCAAGACAGAACCGTTCCCCTGCCCTGCCGACCCCGAAAGGCCTCCAGACTGCGGAGCATCTTTCGATCCAGATGACTCCAGAGCTTGTGCCGACAATGCACCACCAAACCCAAAAAGCACGGACAGGGCAACAGCAACCGACACGCAAGCACTTCTCTTTATCACGGGCTTCATCACCATTTAAGTGTACCTCCTAGACCAGCTCCTGAAGCTTGAAATTGCACCATGAGGGCCAGAAAAGATGGATCAGCCACCAAATATTCGCGAGCTACTCCAGCGAACTACATCTGAAGATATGATATAAATATATTTCTGCTCCTAAAATTGTCTCGGACGAAGATTCCTCTTCTGATGGCAAGTTATAAGATTTAGGACCTGCCCCTTACGTGCCAATACCGGATCGATACCTGAGAAACAAGAGATGCAAGCCAAGCACATAGTCCCCTAATCGGAGGAGTCAACGCTGTTAGCCAGAATGTTGCTGACCAACTTGAAGACTCCACAGGGATCACTCCACAAAGGATCTCTGGTGGGACGCGGTACGAGACTTCCTCAAGAATCTTTACTGAGTTCTTTTCGAGCCGCACCTTCAGCCACGCCTTTATCGCTACCGGAGCAGACTTCCCCGATGCTTTGTCCGCATCTGCTGCGGGAGGTAGGCTGGCGGCGCCTGTGATCCTGGTGAACCCCAACACCTCACAAGCACTACATGACGAGAGCATCGCCCTTATCCGCCAGAATCGCGTGGGCCAAATCCTCATAGTTGGAGGTTCGAACGCCGTACCCGATGCAACGATGACCAAAATCACCAACGAGACCCGATTCCAAGGGACGATGCGTAGACTGTCGGGCCTTTCCAGGTATGACACGAGCATTGCAGTCAACAATTACTTGGCAGATTCAGGAGTTGGCAAAAGGAAGACAGTGTGGGTTGCATATGGCGGCAATTTCCCGGATGCGCTATCTGCAGCAGTGCCCGCAAGCAAGCCTGGAAACGCACTTGTTCTTTCGCTGAAAACCTGTTTGACAAAACCCGTGACCAGCAGCTGGATCAACGGGCCAAGCTCGGGGATCACTCAAGCAAAATTCGTTGGAGGAACACAGGTCCTGGGACCCAACGTTACGTCTCTTCGCGAATGCACTCCATGACCACGAAAGCTGAGCAGGCCGTGAACCAGTTGGAACCAACAGCGCAACCAACAAAGCTGCTCTCAGGCTCCGCACAGGTACCCTGCCGAGTCCGCTAACGATCCTCGTCAATTTCCTCAGTTATCGGAGCGAAACCCATTTGTCGGTACAGGTTGAAGGCCTCGGGCATCTGCCGCATGTCAAGTCGCAGGGTCACAGAGTCATATCCCCATTCCTCGACCCGCTTGCCCAACAGACCTACCAGAGAGGTTGCGATCCCAGTGCGGCGATGCTCCGGATCAACCATCAGGTCCAGCACGAATGGCCCTCGAGGAACTCCCTCAAATGGAGAATCGAGGACACAAAAAATGGCGCCGACCAGGACTCCATCTACCCATGCGCCGATGAACGAATCGTCTCTTGGGGTGCCAAGGGCTCCATCGAAGTAGAGGCGCATCTCATCGGTCGCAGCCCAGAAGTTCTCGGCAGTCTCCGGTTGCTTGTACGCAACCAAAGACAAACTCGCTAGGGCGGGAATATCGTATGCCGTGAGGGTCCCAAGTTCCAGACCCTCGACCGACAGCTCCCGGCCAACGGACTCTACATCCGCTTGAAGTGTTAGCTCGGTCATAGTTCCAGGCTAGTTCATATCCGAGCATATGGCCCAAATTTGGGATGTAACAATTTGGTCTGGCTATCTGGCCAAGGGATCGCGCAATGCTAATCCTCAAGATCAGATGTACATGGCCGGTTCGACCATGACCCCGTCCTCGTGCATATAAGTCGCACGGAACTCGGCGGAAACCCGAGTCATATCAATGCGTTGCAACTCGACTGGGACAGCTGCGGGAATCTGACCATGGTCATGTGGATCTGGTAGATCAGCGACCACTTCTCGAACGCCTTTGGGTACCCGAGCAGGCAACACGCCGTGCCGCTGACTTCCTCGTGCTCCACCCTTGGCAACCAAATGCGAAGGCACACCAACGGCAACGCCCTTCTCGGGGACATCGTGCACGACGACGGCATTCGCACCCACTTTCGCGTCCGAACCGACAGTAACCGGCCCCAGCACTTTAGCTCCGGCTCCCAGAATCACGCGGTCGCCTACGGTTGGGTGCCGCTTTCCGGGAGTCATCGTCACACCACCGAGGGTGACCTGGTGGAAAATGAGGACGTCGTCGCCGACCTCGGCGGTCTCTCCAATGACCACACCTATCGCGTGGTCAATGAAGAGACGTTCGCCAAGTATCGCCGCAGGATGAATGTCCACACCCGTGAAGAACCTGGAGAAACCCTGGATCATCCTCGCCGGGGCTTTGAGACCCCGGTTCCACAGCGAATGCGCCACGCGATAAGCCCAGACGGCGTGAAGCCCAGGATATGTCAGGGCAACCTCGATTGCACTGTTGGCGGCGGGGTCTCGTTGCTGAGCTGCTGCAAGGTCGCCCCGCATCAGCTTCAGCGGATGTGGAATCTTCAAAGGATCCTCTTTCAATCCATCAGGTAATCAAACAGCTTTGACGTGAAATAGCGCTCGCCGGTGTCCGGAAGCACTACCACAATCAGTTTGCCAGCATTCTCCGGTCGAGCAGCAACTTCGGCAGCAGCAACCAACGCTGCTCCGGAAGAAATGCCGACAAGAATGCCCTCTTCGGACGCCGCGCGGCGAGCTGTCTCGATTGCCGCCTCCCCGGGAACCGTGATGACTTCGTCGATTACGTCCTGGTTGAGAACTTCGGGCACAAAGTTGGCACCGATACCTTGAATCAAGTGTGGGCCAGCCTTACCTTCGGCTAGAAGTGGTGATTCCGCGGGCTCGACAGCGATTACCTGAACCCCGGGCTTGCGCTCCTTCAGGACCTCCCCCACGCCCGTAATGGTTCCACCTGTGCCGATGCCGCCGATGAAGATATCAATTTCACCGTCGGTATCAGTCCAGATCTCCTCCGCAGTTGTCCGACGATGTGCCTCCACGTTTGCGGGATTCGCAAACTGACTGGCCAAAACGGCTCCCTCGCGGGTCGCTATAATCTCATTCGCCGCGTCAACTGCACCCCTCATGCCCAGCGGCGGGTCGGTCAGCACCAATTCCGCACCGTATGCGCGCACCAGGGCACGGCGTTCCTTACTCATCGATGCCGGCATTGTGAGAACAACGTTGTAACCGCGAGCAGCACCAATCATCGCCAGCGCGATTCCAGTGTTGCCGGAGGTTGCTTCAACGATCGTGCCACCCGGCTTCAAGGCGCCTGAAGCCTCTGCCGCGTCAACAATTGAACGAGCGATACGGTCCTTCACCGAGCCTGCCGGGTTGAAAGACTCCAGTTTTGCCGCAACCGTCGCGTTCTGATCGGTGAGCTTGTTGATCTTGACTAGCGGAGTGCCGCCGACGGTATCTGAAATGGAAGCATTGATGTTTGCCATTGTTGGTCCTGTCTTTGTAAAGGTTGGCTGGAAGTTGATAGTCGACTCCAGGTGCTGCCACCCGGAAATACAACGGAGAAGGTGTGATTCATCGTGCGTGCGCCGGTACACAGAGCGTGTGCGCAGGCTAAAGGGAGCCGGTGCATGCGTCGTAAAAAGGGGGCCCCTCTAGGCCTGCGACCCCCACGGACACAGACAACAAAAAGACATTCGATAGACAGGCATAAACTTGCGCGCGACGGAGAGCTCCACTGCCGGGGTACTCAATCGGGTATCTGTCACGAACTTGAGCATATGGGCCTTTAGTCCGCCTGTCGAGTTGCCGTCTCACGAAATGGCGGCGGGCACCTCGTGGCGCTTCGTTCCCAACGACCGGATCTGCGCTGTGGCCCGGGTATGAGTCGCGACCAGATCAGCAAATGTTTCGACACATTCCTCGGGAACCGCAACCTCAATGTCGACTTCATTCCCCCACTTTGTTTGTACGAGGACCCAGCCCTCACGTCTTATCTCAGATTCGATCCGGCCGGCAGCGGCTGCGGGGACAGTGGCCTCCACGTGTTCCAGCGGTTCCAGACGAACGATTCGCGCTTCCATCAGTGCCTCGCGTGTTGCCTGCGAGTAAGCCCTGGTGAGACCGCCTGTACCAAGCAGGGTTCCGCCAAAGTATCTAGTGACCACCGCTACAACATCGGTGAGATCGCTTCCAACCAGCACCTCCAGAATGGGGGGTCCGGCAGTTCCCGAAGGCTCTCCATCGTCCGAAGAATGAGTGCGCGCAGGTCCCTCGTCTGATGAAATGACGAACGCGCTGCAGTGGTGACGCGCGTCGGGATAGGTCGTCTTCGCCGCACAGATCACGGCCCGAGCTGCTTCCTCATCATCTGCGCGCGCCACCGTTGCAATAAACTTGGAGCGCTTCACTTCGATGATCCCAGTGGTGGATTCCCCTTCGGCAAGCGTGAACATGCTGACATTGTCGCATTATGAGTGGCAGCAGAGCTCTTCGCCGTGGCAAAGTTAGACGTTGTGCGCGCGCAACACCGCTGCCCGATTCAAGTTCGTTGCTTCGACATCGTTTGGAATTTGGCAAAGGCATGTGCGCCCGAGCATATGTGAGTAAGCATGTGTTGGCTGACTTTACGATCTTGGAAGGAGCGACACCGTTATGGCAGTACCCAAGCGCAAGATGTCGCGATCAAACACGCGTACCCGCCGTTCTGCGTGGAAGGCAAAGCTCTCGGAACTCCAGACCATCAAGGTCGGTGGCCGCGAAATCACGGTTCCTCGCCGCCTCACTAAGGCATACCAGCGCGGACTAATTGAGCCGGCAGACTAGAATCTTCGGCGTAAATCGCACGAACGGGTCGTATGCTTGGAACTACCAAGCACTACGGCCCGTTTCGCACATCTGAATTTCGTATCATCCAACAACAACACAATCTGAAAGGCGCATCTATGTCTACAGCAATTGATTCGCGCACAAGCAACGCAGTTCGCGTGTGGCTGGGCGTTTTTGGCCTGGTTGCAGTCATCGCCGGTATCGCAATCCTCGCTTGGCCTGCCAAGACACTCGCGATTGCTGGTGGCACCATCACACTGTTGCTGGCCATCTACGCACTGGTAGCCGGCCTGGTCTACATTGGTACCGGCATCTTCACCCGCGGTGTTGCATTCTGGTCGCGCATCTGGCGTCTGCTACTGGGCGTTCTGCTGGTCGTCTCCGGCATCATCGTCATAACTGGACTGGCAACTGCCACTCAGTGGATGATCCTGTTCGTCACCATCATGGTCGGCCTGTCCTGGATCACTGAAGGTGTCCTCGCCTTCATCCACTTGGGCCAGTCCCAGTCCAAAGGCATTACGTTCTTCTTTGCAGCCATCAGCATTATCGCCGGTATCGCCATCCTATTCTGGCCGCTGTACGGCGTTGGCGCACTCTGGTGGGTTGCCGGTGTCATGGCAATCATCTACGGCCTGATGCAGATCATCGCTGCATTCCGCGCGTAACTAGACCGTAGTCAGCGAGCTTCCTCTGCGGGAGCTTCGCCGCGACTTCAAACCAGATTTGATCTGGCACAGATGGGGTTCTCCTTCGGGAGGGCCCCATCTTCGGGTTAAGGCAGTGAGAGTCCGGCCGCATCCTGAAGCAATCTTTCCACTGAAGCCTCCAGCTGGCTCTATCCCCACATACACATCTCCATGGAAGAATCCCGTCCCATTCCTTCCTAGCGTGGGCAAACCGAGAACTCTTGCGGAGACACACTCACCGCGTTCTCGCACTGACGCTCAAAGCACTGAGGAGACTAGAAATGTCAACGAGATCAAGGACCGGCACAGTTCGCGTAGCAGCCGCCATAGGAAGTTTGAGTATCGCACTGGGCAGCCTTGTTGCCGCCGGAGCAACTGCGGTCGCAGCACCCTCCAACTCAATACCCCTGCACACGAATTACTCAATGGCCGCCCATGCCACACAGCATCACACCATGCACTCGGTGCCACGAACAATCGTGACGGAGTCTCTTCCCGCGTCCCTTCCAGTCACACTTACCAACCAGGAATACAGCGAACCTGACTACGCCGAGGACCTTAGGAACGGAGTCACTTCGGGGATCACACACCACACCAAGACCGCTAACCCGCCTGCACGTTTATTTGGGCTCAGTCAGGTGCAAACATCGACCATTGACTATGAGCAAGTGTTCACAGCCTCAATCACCCCGAACTCTGGGTCGGTGTCAGACGGCACCCCTCGATTACGAGTAGAGATTAAGTTCCCCTCCTCGAGCAAGACAGGTGACAAGTACACACTTCAGCTCAATGCTCCTTGGACCTTCGCCTCCGCAACACCATTTGAAATCAAAGACGCAGAAGGCAGATCCTTCGCAATCGCCCAGATGAGCAGCCAGGTAATCGATGACCTGAGGTTCAGAAACCTGATGGTAATCGAGCTTGCCGAGAATGTGGAGACCCACGCTGATATCGAAGGATTCTTCGAACTGCCATTGAGTTACAAGCTCCGCACAGACTCCCAGTCCACACCTATAAAGGTCTCGGTATGGGACGGTCCGACACTTACCACTTCCGGCACGTGGACAATTCCCGGCCAAGTCCCCGAAAAGACCACGATTCACGGAAACTCTCATCTGGTTCGCTCGGGTCAACCAGCAGTTGAGGGCTACGCCCGAACTTCGTATAGCGCGGTACCTGCCAGCGGTGGCGTAACCATCAAGTTCACCGGCACTTCCGGAGCAAATCCTCAGTGCACCGCAGGACTCAACGCTCGCAGCGCGAATCCTGCTGGATGGATCGTCGACCAGACCGTCCAGATCAAAGCTGAATCATGCGCCGATCATTCCGCGACATTCCTCGTCACACGAGAGATTCTCGACGGCATGGGGATATCCGGTAGCCAGATGTGGACATTGAGGAACGCACTGCTAACTGACGAAGCCCTCACCCAGTACAGGGTCACAGTCAATACCGACCCGGCAATCAGCTCCACGGGGCTAGACAATTGGTCCGGCATGCTGACGTCGGGAGATCCCCTAGCGGCGGGCGCTAATCACCTGGCACTGATCACCGAGAAGACGGCACTGGTTGAAACTCTTGAAGAATCCGACAAGCCCACACCCAACAGTCAGCCCATCACAGGTCACGCTGCGGTGGATGCCAAGGCCAAAGTTGGAGACAGGATCACGTACACCATCAACACTCGGCCGCTTGAGAGTAACGGACGACCATTGATCGACATCACCACAGTCGACCACTTGCCGACCGAAGTGAGATTTTTGGAGGCCTCTAATGAAGGAGTGTTTGACCCCTCTTCACATACCATCACATGGGGTCCCAACAACATAATGTCCGGTGGTGCAACGTACACGATCCTTGTCGAAATCATCGAGACCCCCGAATCCGGGAAGCTGACTAATCTGGTCACCAACCAGGGTGAAGAGATCTGCACCGGCAGCGACCAGATCTCAATCTGCTCGGATGAAGCAACAACGCCTGTTGCTCGTCTCGACCTCACCTTCGAGAAGCACTCATCAATACACGATACGAACGGCAATAGTTGGGTTGGCGACCTGGGGGACACGATCACGTACCAGTTCAAACTCACGAACACAGGCGAGGTCCAGCTGACATCAGCAAAGCTCGACGACCCGCTGTTGGGAGTCCAAGGACACGAGTGCCTGCAAGAGCCTCTGGAACCAGGGAACACGATTGAGTGTCCTGGCACGTTCGAATACGAGATAACGGCTGAGGACGTGGCCTCCGAACTCGTCGTGAATCGAGCGACGGTCACCGTTCCCGGACTACCCCCGAAAGAGGACCAGGCCATAGACCCAACCGTGAACCCTTCATTCTCATTCAACAAATCGGTCAAGAATGCACCAAAGAAGGCCAAGGAAGGGGACATCATCGCGTATAAATTCACTGTGAAGAACACGGGCAACGTGGATCTCATGGGCGTCACGATCACCGATCCGCTGCTTGGCGCCAAGGACGTAACTTGCCTGCCAGAGGATGCCGTGTTGCGTGTCGGAGAGTCAGTCGATTGTGAGCACAACCCCTTATACGACTACAAGGTCACGAAGGCAGACGTGAGCACAGGAAAGGTGCACAATGTCGCCACCGCGAAGGTTCGTGGACTTCCGGAACGAAGGAGTGAAACCACAACGCCGGTTGGCTCCACGCCAACAGCCGTGCCGCCCAAGACAACTCCGGATCCTGGAACCAACAATTTCAAACCGGCGAAACCCAGCAACCTGGCGCGAACTGGCAGTGTCGGCTCTTGGGTAGCGGGAATGGCGATACTGTTCTTGATTGCCGGTGGACTGACGGTCACTGCAAATCGCCGCAAGAGCGAGGCAATGCCTACAGTCCGCTCGCACGCTAGATAACGCCAACAATGGACTGGGAAAAGCACACGCCAGATATTTTCCGGTCTCAATCTCCCCGAACCGGGAGCCCCCACGTATTTGCCAGTTCGTTCTTGAATTCCGTGACATCAATAGGTTGATCATTTCGCGGAGAATAGAGCAGTGAACTGACTATCGTGGCCGACGCGTTTGCTTCAATGAATGCGTCGGCCACGTGCTCAGCGCATCCTCCACCGCCAGAGGCAATGACCGGCACGGATACTGCGTCCGAGATCAGTTTCGTTATCTCGAGGTCGTATCCGCTGCCGGTGCCGTCTCGATCGATTGAGTTGACACAGATCTCGCCCGCGCCAAGTTCGGCACCGCGTATCGCCCACTCGACCGCATCCATTCCGGTGAACACCCGCGCCCCGTCGATAGCTACCTCATACCCGGAAGGAATTGCCCGTGTCTTCGGCACCCTCTTCACCTGCATACTGAGAACGATGCACTGGCGGCCGAACTCGGCGGCTCCTTCGGCGATAATCTGCGGGTTGCGCACTGCCATTGAATCGATGCTGACCTTCTCGGCCCCAGCCTCCAAGACCGCGTGCATGTCCTCAACGGACTTGATTCCTCCGCCGACAGTTAGCGGAATGAACACCTTGCTGGCGACCTTGCGCAGGGTCTCCAAGTCTGGACCTCGGCGCTCTGCGCTGGCATGGATGTCGAAGTAGATGATCTCGTCAACCCCTGCCGCGTACATTCGTTCGGACAAGACTGCAACATCCTCGACATCAATGTTGTCCTCGAACTGGACGGCCTTGGTGACGCGGTCTCCAATGACGTCAAAACAGGCGATGAGCCGTGACTTAAGCATTTCCATACTCTCCCGTGCGGGGGCTCTCAACGGTGCTTTCGGACCCGCCAGCGTCCTGTCCCCCACTCGTAGCGAACCGACGGAGTATCTCCAGGCCAATAGCACCGCTCTTTTCCGCGTGGAACTGTGTAGCGAAGATGTTGCCACGGGAGACCGCTGCGGGGAAAGAAGTACCGTACTCGGTGACCGCCACGATATCGCTCTGTACCTCCGGTACGGCGTAGTAGGAGTTCACGAAGTAGAACGACCGTTCACTGCCAACCGGCCCAATGAACTGATTCTCTCGAAGAACCCGAACATCATTCCAACCGATGTGAGGGACACGGACCTGAGAGTCATCGAAGGACACGACACGCCCCGGTAGCCATCCAAGACACTGGGCATCTTGCTCCTGGGATCGGTCGAACAGTATCTGCAATCCGACGCAGATCCCCATGAACGGCACGTGGTCTCCCATGACCTGTTCCGTAAGGAACGAATCCCAGCCTGCTGCTCGCAAATAGTCCATCGTGGTTCCAGCAGCACCAACCCCCGGCAGTATGAACTTGGTGGCGCATTGCTCAATAGCATCGGCAGGTGACGCCACCAGAGCATTTGGGGCGCCCAAATGATCCAGGGCATGTTGAACGCTAGAAGAATTTCCAGTGCGGTAGTCGATAACGCCAATCACGACGCGAGACTACCGCCACTTTGAGCCTCACCGCGCAGTTCGCTACATAGTGGCCCTACGTTGCAGAAGCCGCTCAACCTCGTCAAACAACTTGCCAATGGGCTCGTATACAACCAGATCAGCTAGGACATCAGCGTCAGTGGGCTGCAAGTTGACTATGACGAAATTGTCTCCTTCAAACTGATTCGTCAAAGCTGCGGCCGGATAAACAGCCAGGGATGTCCCTCCAACGATCAGTGTGTCTGCATCGGAGATCGATTCGACTGAGGCGTACAAGGCAGCATCCGGCAGAGCTTCCTCGTACAAAACGACCTTCGGCTTCAGCAGCCCACCACACCCGCAGAGCGGCACAGGAACCCCGTCATCAAGCTGCGCCAATGCAAACTCGGTAGGGACTTCCCGCCCGCACTCCAAGCAGTAGCTCTCAAATAGTGTCCCGTGAAGTTCCCACACGTTCTTGCTGCCCGCTGCCTGGTGCAGTCCGTCAATGTTCTGGGTGACGACCCCCCGGAGGTGTCCGCGCCGCTCCCATTCCGCAAGCGCTCGGTGCGCAGGGTTGGGTTTGGCGCCGGGCACCAACAGCACATCATGCAGATATCGGTAGAAGATTTCCGGATGCGTGTAGAAGAACGGGGCCGAGAGCAGGACCTCCGGCTCATAGCCGAACTCTGTCAGTGCACGCTTGCGGGTGGTGTCCGATCGAAAGTCGGGTACCCCGGACTCAGTTGAGACTCCGGCTCCACCAAAGAAGACGCCCCGCTCGGTAGTGGAGATGATATCGGCGAGTTCGTGCACCCCATCCACATCTCTACGATAGCGTCCAGACCAGCGGCACGAGGAAGATTTTGACGAGGATTGCAAGGGCAAACAGGCCGCTGTATGCGCTCTCGATCCGCTCGTCGCTGACACGTGAATCAGCAGTCTGCAGGACGGCTGGTTGGCCAAGGAACCCTGCAACGCCCCCTGCCGTTCTGGGAGCTGACAGACCTGCGAATCGACCAACTAGGACCATGATCGCGCAACCTACCGTCGCAATCACAACTGACAGGACAATCGCACGCCACCCCAGCGGTGATTGCAGCAAGGAAGCCACGTCCGGTCCCGCTGACAGTCCCAGTGCCGAAAGGAACAGCAGCAATCCCAAGTGGCGAATAGTCAAGTTCGCCGAGTTGGGCATCGTCCACACCAATGGTCCCGTGCGTCGCAATGCACCAAGAACCATGCCGACCACCAGAGGGCCGGCTGCCGGGCCCAGTTGGAAGAACTGGCCCCCGGGAAGTGGCACAGTCACCAACCCGACCGCAACGCCAAGCACCAGCCCCAAGCCCAATGACAGTGCATCAATCTCCGCCACCGACTTCTGGGAGTCGCCGAGGAAGGATTTCACCTCATTGAACCTCTCGCGGGGAACGACTACGGCCAGGTGATCTCCAGCTTGAACGTGAAGGTCCTCGCGCGCGAGCAGATCGAGGTCGCCACGTCGCACACGGGTGATAAGCGCACCGAACCGCGACGGCAGACGCAACTCTGCAATCGACTTCCCCGGCAGGTCGGGGTTGGATAGAACCAGACGCTCAAACTCGACTTGAGAACGGTCGTCAGCCAAGTGAACGTCAGATATTTCCCCGATTGCTTGGGCAACTTCCTCGGGTCCGCCGGGTTCCCCGACGACTACAACCAGGTCACCTCTGAGAAGTGGTTCGCCGGGGACGAGGACGCGCGTCGAGCCATTGCGCAGCACATACGAAAAGCGAACACGCTGGTCCGCCCACGCCGGGATATCCAGTGGAGAGATCTCTTGCATAACTTTGACCGTCAGTGCGTGCAGTCCGCGCCCCGCTAGAGCAGACGTGTCTTTCGCGCCCTTCCAACGCATTGCGGCGACAACGGTGACCACAAGGATCCCTACAACCACACCAAAGGGGTATCCGGTCGAGTAGCCCACAGCGGCTGCAGGATCGCCCGTGAGCCGACTAGCCGCATCGAGAGCGGGTGCGGCCGTGAGAGCACCAGTGAACAATCCCGTAGACAACGCGCCGGGTAGACCGAGTGCAACTCCACCGATCCCAGCGACAACGGCACCGACAGCCGATGCAACAAGAGCTCCCATCATAAGCGGCAGGTTCGTTTTCATCGCCGCCACGAATGTCGCACCGGAAGCGATGCCGACTGTGTAGACAAACAGAGCTAGGCCAATCTGTTGAACCAGCGCGAACCCGCTAGACAGTTCCGGGTTTACTGCAGCAAGAAGCAGTCCAACAAACAGTGCTCCCGCTGCCCCCAGACGAACCGAGCCGATTCGGATCGCGCCCACTGCCGCCCCAACAGCTACCACAAAGAACAGTGTCAGAAGCGGAAAGTCAGCAAGCAGGTCAGCCATGCTTCGAGGGTACCCGCAAGGGTAATTCGTCTACCAAATCTGCGCTGATATGCTTCTGTAATGCCCGACGGCTCGGCACATTTGAAAGGCTCCCGACCTGTACTTTGAGGACCTTTCACCTGGTTCTTCACCGGGCGTACAGTTCAGCTAGTTGGGGCTTCCATGACCCCTGTCGCACTCTCCCTTTCTGTGCTGGCCGTCAGCGAATCGGCAACCGATTTGGGTATTGTGTTGGCTTCCAACATGGTTCCGATGCTGGTGTTCATGCTTGTTGGAGGTACGCTCGCTGACCGGTTCAGTCGACGTACCCTCCTGATCTATTCCAACATCATGTCCAGCTTGGTTCTTGCCGGAATGTCAGCGTTGCTGATTTGGGGTCAGTATTCGCTGGTGGCGATGTCGGCACTTAGCGCCCTCAGCGGAGTTGTGTCAGCGTTTGCGAGCCCGGCGTTGCGAGGGATTGTCCCGGAGCTGGTTCCCACCGACCGTCTTCAGCAGGCCAACGCTCTCTTGTCCACGGTTAGGAACACCGCGCGGATTGGCGGTCCTCTTCTAGCGGCATTCCTCGTCGCCACAATTGGTGGTGGGCGCGCACTCGCGATCGATGCCGCAGGTTCTCTCGTCGCGGCACTGTGCTTCTTGCGGATTCCGCCTATTGGCCGCGCGAAACCCAGTCAGAGTGCCCTGCGTGACCTTGTCGATGGCTGGCATGCTTTTGTATCCCTGCGGTGGGTGGTGCTCATGAGCATCACGTTTGCACTCATCAATGCGATCTATGTCGGACCCTGGCAGGTGCTGGGTCCGCTGCTTGTGTCCGAGGAAGATGGCGCACTGGGTTGGGGTGCCGTTCTGTCTGTTCGTGCGGTGGGTCTGCTGCTCGCGAGCTTGATCATGTTGCGACTCACCCTGCAACGCCCATTGACCACCGGTCGAGTGGTCGGGACCCTTTCAGCTTTGCCGCTATTGGCATTGGGTTTGACCGATAGCTTCTTCCTGATCACCGCGGCTGCGTTCCTCGGCGGTATCGGGTTGACGGTCTCGAACATCACCTATGACTCGACGTTGCAGAGCAAAGTAGACATCAATGTTCTATCTCGCGTTGCCGCCTACGATGACCTGTTGGCGTACATCGCGATTCCGCTGTCACAGATCTTGGTGGGTCCCGCCATCAACGCATTCGGTGCGAACCAAGTGGCACTGTTCTGCGCCATCGCGTTCGCGATCTTGTCGGTGCTGCCGCTGACATCTAGGTCGGTGCGAGCAGTGGATGGGTATAGATAATCTCAATTGCCTGCTGCGACCAATGTGTGCTGCCAACGCCAGGCACATCCATCCTCACCAATCGAACACACGCGCCAGTCGAAAACGACGGGTCTCGAACGAACTCCAGCACAACGCTGCTAGCGATCCCCATCTACCCCAAAGCGGTCAATCAGCTTCCACGTTCCGGGAAGCAGCGCTCCGGCCACTGCAGCCTTGATCGCATCCCCGATCAAGAACGGCACTACACCCAGCAGAAGACCTTCCTTCAATCCGACACCCAGGGTCATCATCAGCCACGGCACGCCACACGCATAGATCAGCGCGGAGCCGACGACCGCGGTGACGACGGTCGTTCCAACTTTGCGGTCAGCTCGACGCCGCGCCAACGTGCCTACAGCAATCGATGCAACAACGTATCCGATCACATATCCGAAAGAAGCCATCGCCCAACCGGACTCAAAACCAGCGAACACCGGCACCCCGGCAATCCCAAGCAGCAGGTAAAGACCCGTAGACAGACCCGCGCGCAGCGGACCAAACGATGCCCCGATAAGCAACACTGCGAACGTTGCAAGCGACAGTGGAACCGGTGTGAACCAAAGTGGAATCAAGACCTGGGACGCCACGGTCAGGGCTGCGGTTCCAGTCAATACCAATGCGGCATCTTTCACACGCGAACCGGGGACCAGATCTACCAGGACTGGTGCTGCGGCAACGCTCATTCGCTTGTCTCCTATGGGTTTATTGGTGCTGTACCGCGGATTTTGCGGCCCTGCCGTCGCCTTGGTCTAGAAGGCCCATAAGTGGCTTGATCTAGCCAAAGACTCGTATGTCACACGAATCCACCACGCCCAAGAACGAACAACAGTTGATCTGACGGACAACCCGACTATAGTTCAGGTTTTGAAATAACTATTACAAATCTTGAATTACAGGATGGCACATTCGGAAGGTGGTGGGACCGTGCAGCAGTTCGCTGAGATCGTTCGGCTGGACCAGACAGTCTCTACGAATGACCATCTCTCCTCCCTCTGGAATCAGGATTCTGAAGCGTCCACTCTGACGCCGTACACGGTTGTACTGGCCAACTTTCAAACTGGAGGACGCGGACGCCTTGATCGATCTTGGAACGCACCCGCAGGTGCTGCGATGCTTTGCTCCATACTCGTTCCGATCCACCAAGTCGGGCAGCTTCAACCGAGCATGATCCCCTTCACCGCGGGGATCGTTGTCGCGGAACTCCTTCAGTCAGCACTACCGGATCGCGCCGTCTCACTGAAGTGGCCCAACGACGTCTTGGTCGATGGAAAGAAGATCTGCGGGATTCTTGCCGAGTACCTGGGCACGCGCAAGGATACTGCAGAGATCGAATGGGTTGCCCTGGGCATCGGAGTCAATCTGACCCAGACCCGCGAGCAACTACCGATCGAAACAGCCACCTCCATCACACTTGAGAATGGCCCCAGCATCGCGCCCGACATGCTTGCTATCGCCTGCGCAGCGGCTCTTGAAGACCTAGTCACGTCTTCCTCTTCGACACAACTTCTCAAGCAATACGCGGATCTGTGCTCCACGTTGGGCCAATCGGTCCGGGCCATCCTTCCTACCGGCGATGTCGTGGAGGGTGAAGCATTGGGCCTGGGCACCGACGGCGCACTGATCATTGCGACACCGGAGGGCACCAACATAGAGATCCGCGCTGGCGACATCGTACATGTCTCGCCCGCCGCAAGCTCACGACTGAGCGTCACATCGACGGGGGCAACGGCCCCCGAACTATCCACCCCCACATCGTCCACCTCTGGAGGCCGTCTGTGACCACCACTCGCGAATTCAACGCATCGGCAACGCCGCCCACTCCGGCGCGCGTGCTGGTAGCAAATCGTGGCGAGATTGCCCTGCGCATCATCCGTTCGATTCGGGAGACGGGTCGTCACTCGATCGCAATCTATGCCGATCAGGATTTGGAATCGCAGTTCGTGAAAGCAGCCGATGAGGCCTATGCCCTCGGTGGCGCGTCGGCCACAGACACCTACCTGAACGGTGACAAGGTCATTGAGATCGCACTTCGTTCCGGCGCCGATGCCATCCACCCCGGATACGGATTCCTTGCTGAGAACGCTGACTTCGCACGCAAAGCGATCGACGCGGGACTGATCTGGATCGGCCCCTCTCCCGACGCGATTGACACCCTGGGTGACAAGGTTCGCGCCCGCCAGACAGCGGTACGTGTAGGCGTGGCCCCGGTTCCCGGCACCCTCGATGCAATCAAGAGTGCCGACGAGGTCGCTGACTTCATCACCCAGTACGGATACCCCGTAGTCCTCAAAGCCGCGGACGGCGGTGGGGGAAGAGGAATTCACGTCCTGACCGGCCAGCGAGACTTCGAGCACTTCTTCACTGGCCGCGACCTGGGTGGAGTAAATGGCGCAGGCTTCTTCGTCGAGCGCTACGTCCCGAAAGCGCGCCACGTTGAGACTCAGTGCGGGCGGGACTCACTTGGCAACTTCGCTGTCTATTCATCCCGCGACTGCTCCGTGCAGCGGCGCCACCAGAAGATGATCGAGGAAGCTCCTGCTCCTTTCATTTCCGAAGAGATCGCCAACGTCCTTGTAGATTCCTCCCGTGCACTGTTCGAAGGTGTTGATTACGTCGGACTCGGGACCTGTGAGTTCCTGCTCTCAGAAGATGGCGAACTGTACTTCCTGGAAGTCAACCCCCGCCTCCAGGTCGAGCACACGGTCACCGAAGAGGTCGCGGGCGTAGACCTGGTTGCATCACAGCTAGCGATTGCATCCGGTGAACAGATCATATTGGGCCACGCTCCCTACGGGCACTCCATCGAACTACGTGTGACCAGCGAAGACCCGTCTGCGGACCTAGCCCCCACGACCGGGGTGCTCACTCGTGTCGTATGGCCCTCAGGCCCTGGTATACGCATCGATACTGGCATCGGCGAGGGCGACGCGGTTGCCCCTGAGTTCGACTCCATGGTCGCAAAGATCATCGTTACGGCTCCCACGCGCGAGCAGGCGATCGCCCGCGCACTGAGAGTCACAGAAGAAACGCTGCTTGAAGGCGTCAGCACCCCGCTTTCCCTGTACGCGCACATCCTGAACCGCCCAGAGTTCCGTGAACCGACGAATGGTGGCTTAGGAATCTGGACCCGCTGGCTTGAAGACGGCGTGCTTGAGGAGTTTTCCGGGGAACTGGCCGCGCAAATGGAGCAGGGCGCAGTGAAGGGCAATCCCACTCGCACAGCGGCAGCCGCCGTCGCGGCAGCTGGCCAGAACCTCTCGAAGTCTTCCGAAGTGGCTGCCGACCAGCGGCAGTCTTTCGTAATCGAAATCGACGGAAAGCGCATGACATTGACGCTGCCCGCCGAACTCACCCGGGGGTCCGCAGTTGCCGGAGCAGCTGGTTTCGCAGCCGGTGCCACATCCGGTTTCCCCGCGGCTCCTCGCAGTCCGCAACCGCTGCGGTCCTCGCGCGATCACGCCAAACGCGCGGAAGCCGCAGTGTCCTCGGACTCCTCGATCACCTCACCAATGCAGGCGATCGTTGTCCGCCTTGTCGCTGCGCCAGGCGACCAGGTGAACGAAGGTGATCTGGTGATGGTGCTCGAGTCCATGAAGATGGAAAAGCACGTGTACGCACCCCGCGCCGGAATCCTCGAATCAATCGACGTTGAACCGGGCCAGAACGTTGGCCCGGGCCAAGTCCTCGCAACCCTGCAACAACAAGAACCAGAACCAGAAGGTGGTGCAGCATGACCATCACGTTGCCTCCAAAAGCTACTCGCGACACACAGCCGAGTGCACAACCAACTCGCGAAACATTCCGTCAGGAAATCGCAGATCTGACTGAGTCGGCCGAGTCCAAGGCAGGTGCGCGCCAGCACCCAAATGGCAAGCTGACGGCTCGGGAACGACTGGATCTGCTCCTGGATCCCGGCACGTTCGTTGAAATCGGACAGTTCACTGGCGGATCGATGAAGGCTGGATTCACCGGCGCCGCCGTCATCACGGGCCACGGCCTGATCGGTGGACGTCGCGTTGCCGTTTACGCGCAGGACTTCTCCGTGCGCGGCGGAACCCTTGGTCAGGCTGAGGGCCAGAAGATCCTGGATCTTATGGACACCGCAATCGAAATGCGCATCCCGATCCTGGGCCTGCTCGACTCCGGCGGGGCTCGGATCCAGGAGGGCGTCGTGGCACTGGGCCAGTACGGCCGCATCTTCCGCAAGAGTTGCCAGGCCTCCGGTTTGGTTCCGCAGATCTCCCTGATTCTTGGCCCCTGCGCGGGCGGAGCGGTCTATAGCCCCGCCCTCACGGACTTCATCATCATGACCCGCGACAACTCGCACATGTTCGTGACCGGTCCGGAAGTTGTCCGCGCGGTTACCGGCGAGAACGTTTCTTTTGAGGAACTTGGTGGCGGCGAGATCCACAACTTCCAGTCGGGCGTAGCCCACTACCTGGGTGAGTCCGAGGAAGACGCCCTCGAGTACGCGCGTTCGCTGCTCTCATATCTTCCGTCCTCGTGCGAGGAACCCGCGCCAATCTATGCTTACGAATCGCTAGCTCAAGAACTTGAGAACGCCGCTGCGCTCGATTCTCTTGTTCCCATGTCAACGCGCCAGCCATACGACATTGTCGATGTCATTCAAAACATCGTTGACCACGGAGAATTCGTTGAGGTCCAGGAGGGCTTTGCGCGCAACATCGTGATCGGTTTCGCATGCATGTCCGGGCACTCGGTGGGAATCGTGGCAAACCAGCCACTGCACGACGCAGGAACGCTGGACGTGGATGCCTCAGAGAAAGCAGCCCGCTTCGTGCGATTCTGCGACGCCTTCAACCTGCCCATCATCACCCTGGTTGACGTGCCCGGCTACCGTCCCGGAACAGAGCAGGAACAGGCCGGAATCATCCGCCGCGGCGCGAAGATGATCTTCGCCTACGCGAACGCCTCCACTCCAATGATCACCATCGTGCTGCGCAAGGCTTACGGCGGCGCCTACATTGTCATGGGCTCCAAATCGATTGGCGCTGATATCAACTTCGCGTGGCCCGGTGCGGAAATCGCGGTCATGGGTGCAGACGGAGCCGTGTCGATCATGAACCGCCGCGACCTGGCAGCCGCAGAAAAGGAAGGTCGTGACGTTGAGCAAGTGCGCGCCGACCTTGCCGCCAAGTACGCTGAGGAATCCGTGAACCCTGACCTTTCAGTAGCTCGGGGAGAACTCGACGGGATCATCACACCGTCACAGACGCGCGAGGCAATCGTTGGATCCCTTGGGTTGCTCTCCACTAAGCGCCGCCCATACTCCGGCTCCAAGCGCCACGGTAACGGTCCGCTCTAAGCGACCGCAGACACAGACTTCTCCTTACTGAACCAATCGAAAGAGCTACTTCACCATGTCCAAAAACACCGCACTGTATACCGCCCTGGGTGGGCAGGACGGCATCCCCTACGCGCTGACGTTCGCTGGCCAGGCAACCCCGTGGCAGGAAAGCCTGCGCGACGCAATCGAATCGCCGGAGGTGCGGAGCCAGCTTGCTGAACTCATGGATGCTGGACGTGCTCTGCTCGCCCCTCTGGGTCGCAAGCTCAATGTGATTGCTGGCAGCGCCCCGACACTCGACTCCCTGCTTGCAGCTTCAGCCGATGCCCCCGCCGCCTCTATGCCGGGCATCCTCTTGGCCCAGTACGGCACGCTATTGGCGCTAGCCGAGGAAGGTTTCGACACGCGGGCGAGGGCACCGCAAGTTGCTTTGGGCCACTCCCAGGGAGTCCTGGGCGCCGCGGTATTTGAGGCGTGGAAGAACGGCGACTACCTCAAGGTCGCACAGGTATATGCTCTTGCGGAACTACTGGGTGTTGCTGCCACCGCAGGAACCCGCTCGCGTGACGCTGGCCCCGTCGGCGAGCGGTACCCAATGCTCGCCGTCCAGAACGTGAAGCGTGATCAGATCCAGGAGATCCTAGATTCCTGCAACTTTGACGACCCCGTTTCGATTTCCCTGGTCAACGGTCCAAACCAGATGGTCCTGTCCGGGACCCCGGCTGACCTGGCCAAGGTTGAAGCCGCTGCCCTCGCGGTGCAGGAAAAGGACGAGCGCGAAATCGCCGCGAAGTTGCGCGGCGGACGGCCGTTCACTCCGCGCTTCTCGTACCTTCGAGTTGCTGCCCCATTCCACTCGCCGCTGCTTCAGGAAGCGTTGGACAAGCTTCGCGAGTGGGCCTCAGAATCACAGCTAGACCAAGATGTGGTCGAAACTCTGGCACCTGCGGTCCTCACCAACAGCGTCGACTGGAATCAGGAGCTCAAGGCACTTGCCGGCAACGGAGTTCAATGGGTCCTGGACGTTGGTCCCGGTGAAACGCTTGCCAAGATCAGTCGCACTGCCCTGCTGGGTCAGGCGATTGGCGTAATCGGTGTCGGAACGGTTCGCGGTCGCGACGAATTCTTGACAGCTGACACCACCTATGATCTGCCCGTTGATTGGTCCTCATTCGCGCCGCGCGTCACCAGACTTCCGTCCGGCAAACGAGGAGTCGAGACCGCATTCACGCGCCTGACCGGACGTTCACCGGTTCTTCTTGCGGGGATGACGCCGACAACCGTCGATCCTGAGATCGTCGCGGCGGCTGCCAATGCCGGTTTCTGGGCGGAACTCGCCGGCGGTGGCCAGGTGACCGAGGAAGTGTTCGCTGAGAACCTGGCAAAGCTGAAGACTCTTCTGGAACCGGGGCGTGCCACACAGTTCAACGCGATGTTCCTTGACCCCTACCTGTGGAACTTGCAGTTTGGTGCTCAGAGCATTGTTACCAAGGCTCGTGCCGCAGGCGCGCCGCTTGATGGCGTGGTTATCTCGGCAGGCATCCCGGAACTTGAGGAAGCTACGACTCTCGTTGAGAGTCTGCGTGCCCAGGGATTCCCCTATGTGGCATTCAAGCCGGGAACAGTGGCCCAGATCGGCCAGGTCCTCAAGATCGCGCGTGAAATCCCCGATACACCGGTCATCATGCAGGTTGAGGACGGTCACGCTGGCGGTCACCACTCCTGGGAAAACCTCGATGACCTGCTGCTGGCAACGTACGCGGAGACCCGCGCGACTCCGAACGTCGTCCTCTGCGTAGGCGGTGGCATTGGTACCCCCGAGCGAGCAGCCGACTACATCACCGGTCAGTGGGCACTGGCTCACGATCGTGCAATCATGCCGGTCGACGGCGTCCTCATTGGCACTGCGGCGATGACCGCACTCGAAGCCAAGACGACGGACGAAGTCAAGCAACTCCTGGTGGATACAGTTGGAGTTCCAGCTCGTCCCGCGGAAGATGATCGCGGAGGCTGGGTCGGCTCCGGCGAAGTTCGCGGCGGCATGACTTCCGGCAAGTCACACCTGCGCGCTGATATTCACGAAGTCGACAATGCTGCAGCGGCTTGTGCTCGTCTAGTCTCCGAGGTATCCGGCCACGACGACGAGGTCCTCGCCCGCCGTGACGAAATAATCGAAGCACTTGCTGAGACGGCAAAGCCCTACTTCGGCGACGTTGACCAAATGACCTACCTGGAGTGGGCGAAGCGCTTTGCCGATCTGTCTTTCCCGTGGGCCGACGACACCTGGATCAACCGCTTCCAGTTGCTGCTGCAGCGGATCGAGGGTCGTTTGACGGAAGAGGAAAACGGCGAGATCGTTACCCTCTTCCCCGATATCGAAGCTGCTCGCGACGCATACGCTGCGATTTCTGTTCTTGAAGAGAAGTATCCGAGCGCCGCAGACGTAATCGTCACCCCAACAGATGCTGCATGGTTCGTTGATCTTTGCCGCAAGTATCCGAAGCCGATGCCATTCGTGCCGGTACTAGATTCGGATCTACTGCGTTGGTGGGGTCAGGACAACCTGTGGCAGGCGCAGGATCCACGCTACACCGCGGATCAGGTCCGTATAATCCCGGGTCCGATCTCGGTTGCCGGCATTGACCGCGTTAATGAGCCAATCGGTGAACTCCTTGCCCGCTTCGAGTCCGCCTGCGTCCAGCGGGTGTCATTCGAGAATGGCTCGGCTGGGATCGGTGAAGTTGACCTGTTTGCACGCCTGGCTGACGCGCGCACGGCTCTCGACTTCCTGCTGGCTGCTCCCTACGTTTCATGGAGTGGAAACCTAGTCGACAACCCGGCGCGAGTCGTTCCAGAGTCGACACTCTCTGTGACCAGGCGCGGCGACTCGGATGTCTACGACCTTAAGATCTCGCTGGACACCGACTGGGACAAGATTCCCGGTGGCGATCAGCAACATGCCGTGCGCCAGTTGACGGTTCCTTTGGCTGTCGGTGGTTCCACCGACGACGGAGGCTATCCGGTGGTTGACCGCGACGCCCTCCCGGAGCACATGTATGCTCTCTTGGCGTCAACCGCAGGTGTTGGTGCGGAAACCATCACGGGTGATCCGATTCCAGGGCTGCCGACGATGGTGCCCTCTAGAGACTCCGAGTTTGGCGAAGCTCACTGGACATTCACCGTCAACCACGATCTTGCAGACTTGCACCGAGGTTCGACCGGGGAGGCACTTCCGCCCCGCTTCCACCTGAACACCTGGACCCCGGATGCGCTGCTGGGACTATGCTGGCCCGCAATCTACGCGGCACTTGGTTCGGCACTGGTGGGAGACTATCCGGTCATTGAGGGCCTGCTGTCAGCGGTCCACTTGGATCACACAGCCCGTCTAGACGTTCCCGTCGAAGAACTGCTTGGCGACTCCGACGCAACACAGATCACCGTCGTTGCTCGCACCACCTCGCTCGATGAATCCTCTGCGGGTCGCGTCGTTACCGTCCAGGAAACGCTGTTTCATGAGGACCGGGAAATTGGTATGTTCCAGGAGCGGTTCGCGATTCGTGGTCGCATCGGTTCTGACGAAGTACCTCAGGATGTGGAGCCGGCAGCCGGCCTTGCCGCCGAGGCCATTGACACGCCACGCTCTCCCATCCGTCGCGCGCGTGTTACCGCCCCTTCGGACATGACGACTTTTGCGAACGTGTCGGGTGACTTCAACCCGATTCACACCTCGCATTGGGCATCACGAGTAGCGGGTCTTGAAGCACCGCTCGTCCACGGCATGTGGCTTTCCGCGGTCGCCCAGAACCTGGTTCAGGCCGATGAGCCCGGTTCGCCCGGCTACACCATCACCGGCTGGACGTACAACATGTACGGCCTGGTGGACCTGAATGCTCCCGTCGATATTGCTGTTGAACGTGTTGGGCGTCTTCCCGGTGGCGGCCTTCTGCTGGAGGTCACCTGCAAGATCGACGGTCAGATTGTCTCGCGAGCAACGGCGACTACGGCGCCTCCTGTCACCGCTTACGTCTATCCGGGACAGGGCATCCAGCGCCAGGGCATGGCTCTTGACGAAATGGAGACCTCGGAAGCTGCCCGCGAAGTCTGGGAGAGCGCGGACGCTCTCACCAAGCACGCACTAGGTTTCTCGATCCTCACCGTCGTGCGTGACAACCCGACCGAGCTCAAGGTTGGTGACTCCGTGCTGCGTCATCCGGACGGCGTGCTCAATCTGACCCAATTCACGCAGGTCGCACTGGCAACAGTTGCTTTCGCCCAGACTGCGCGTCTGCGCGAAATAGGTGCACTTGTTGACCGTGCCTACTTCGCCGGTCACTCGCTGGGTGAGTACAATGCGCTGTCGGCATACGGCCAGGTGTTCCCGCTGGAGACGGTCCTCGAAATCGTCTTCCATCGCGGCTCAACCATGCACCACCTCGTTGAACGTGATGCCCAGGGACGTTCGAACTATCGGATGGGCGCTCTTCGTCCCAATCAGTTCGGAGTCACCGATAAGGACGTTGTTGCCTACGTCCAGTCGGTTGCCGATTCGTCGGGCGAGTTCCTGCAGATCGTCAACTTCAACCTGGCCGACCAACAGTATGCGGTTGCGGGCACCATCGCTGGCCTCGCGGCTCTGGATGCCGATGCTAACGCGCGTGCCGAAGCCGCTGGTGGCCGACGTCCATTCATGTATGTTCCAGGCGTCGACGTTCCGTTCCACTCCATGGTTCTGCGCGGAGGCGTCCCCGAGTTCCGCGAGAAGCTCGAAGTTCTCCTGCCTCAGGAGATTCCCACTGAGCGCCTTGTCGGCAAGTACATTCCGAATCTTGTTGCCCTCCCGTTTGAGCCGACTCGCGAGTTCGCCCAGGCAATCCTGGATGTCGTCCCCTCGGAACCCCTGGCTTCCCTGCTGTCAGATGATCAAGCATGGGATGCCGCTGCCTCGAACTTGGACGGGCTAACCCGTCTGTTGCTCATTGAGCTTCTGTGTTGGCAGTTCGCTTCCCCGGTTCGCTGGATTGAGACCCAGGAGCTCCTGTTCAAGCCTGTTGACAAGGGTGGATTAGGCGTAGAGCGCCTAATCGAGATCGGTCTGGGTACCGCTCCGACGCTTGCTGGCCTTGGCGAGAAGACTCTGAAGCTGGGCGCCTTCGCCCACGCACCGGCCTCCGCTTACAACGTCCAGCGCGATGAGCAAGTGGTTACCTGCACGGACGTGAAGTTCATTGCCGAAGACGAGGACGATGCAGCGGAGGAGAACACCGATTCGATCGCAGCAGACTCGGGGGCAACGCTGTCATCCGCACCAGTGTCGTCAGAACCCGCCTTTTCAACGCCCGAGCCGGCAACTGCCCCCACGGCAGCCCCAGTGCCAGCACAGGCACCGGCTCCTGCCGTTGCATCCAGCGGCCCGGCATCCAGTGGCTCTGTCGAAGACATTCCATTCCGCGCCTCGGACGCAATCAAGGTCGTAATGGCGTACACGAACAAGTTGCGTCCGGAGCAGATCGAAGCATCCGATACAACGGATACTCTGACCGCCGGTGTTTCCGCACGCCGCAACCAGTTGCTGATGGACCTGTCCGCTGAGCTTGGACTGCCCTCCATCGACGGTGCTGCTGACGCTTCAGTGTCCGAACTGGCCACCAGCGTTGATCGCTTGGCACACCACTACAAGGCGTTCGGTCCGGTTCTGACCGAAGCGATCCGTGACCGCCTTCGCAAAGTCTTCGGCGGTGCTGGCGCGAAACCATCATTCGTCGCTGACCGCGTCAAATCCACTTGGCAGCTCGGCGACGGTTGGGCCAACGCGGTTACGGCCCAGGCCCTTCTGGGATCCCGTGAGGGCGATTCCGCTCGTGGCGGGTTCTTGGCCACCACTGCAACCGCCGCGGGTTCTATCGCTGAAGCAGAAGCAATCGTCGATGCCGCAGTTCAGCAAGTTGCTGCGGCTCACGGACTCTCCGTTGTGATCCCGTCCGCAGGCGGTGCCGGGGGTGGAGGCGTTGTCGATTCTGCAGCGCTTGACGCATATGCAGCAACGGTCACGGGAGCCGATGGAGCCCTTGCGAAGAGTGCTCGTCACCTTCTTGAAGTCCTGGGACTCCAAGGTGTGGGCACACTGCCCAACGGTCTTCCCGAGGATGACGACGAGCGCCTAAGTGATGCTCTTGCCGCACAGACGGTAGCCGCAGAGCTCGGTTCCCGCTGGGTTGAAATGGTTCAGCCCGCATTCGCCCCGGAGCGCGCGATCCTCATTGATGACCGTTGGGCCTCGGCGCGCGAAGACCTTGCGCGAATCTGGACCGTGGAGGACGCTGCGTCCTCGTACCCGGTAGAGACTTTCCTGGGCACCGGGGCAACTGTGGCCAGCCAGGCCAACTGGTGGGCGAACAAGGCACGAAGCGAAGGTCACGACGATCTGGTGGCTCACTACCAAGCAATCGCTAATGCAGCCACGTCAAACACCGAGTTGCCGTTCTCCGACCAGGTCGCCGTGATCACCGGTTTCACCCCCGCATCGATCGCAGGTGCGGTCGCGGCCAAACTGCTGCAGGGAGGCGCCACCGTGATCGCGACATCGTCACGTATCAACGCGGCACGCCTGGACTTTGCGAAGCGCCTGTACCGCGAGAACGCCACGGGCGAATCGGCACTTTGGCTGGTCCCGGCAAACCTCGCGTCTTACCGCGATGTCGATTCTTTGATCGACTGGATCGGCAACGAACAGGTGAAGGTCGTCGGGGCATCCCGCAATGTCGTCAAGCCGGCGTTGGTTCCAGATCTGTTCTTCCCATTCGCCGCTCCCCCGGTTGTCGGTTCGATGGCGGACTCAGGTGAACAGTTCGAAGCTCAGGCGCGTCTGCTGCTGTGGAGCGTAGAGCGCGCCATCGCGGGATTCTCCGGTCTTGCTGACCAGTCCGCTGGGGCAAAGCGCGTGCATGTGGTCCTACCGGGTTCTCCGAACCGCGGCATGTTCGGCGGAGACGGTGCCTACGGTGAAACCAAGGCTGCATTCGACGCAATCACAAACCGTTGGTCCGTGGAGCCGATTTGGGCCCGTAGCACCACCTTGGCCCACCCGCGCATCGGATGGGTGCAGAGCACTGGCCTGATGGGTGGCAATGATGGACTGGTTCCCGCTGCCCGTGAAGCTGGAATTCACACGTACACCACTGATGAGATGGCTGACCTGCTAGTCGACCTGTGCTCACCGGAGTCTCGTGAAGCAGCTGCCCGGGGGCCGATAGACGCAGACCTAACCGGCGGTCTATCGCAGGGCGTCGACTTCAAGGCACTGCAGGCTTCCGCGGTGCGCGCGGCTGAAGAGGCAGCGCGCGAGACTGCCGCAAACGAGGCTTCCTCTTCCGCATCCGCAAGTACTGACGAGGTTCGCATCCCCGCGCTCCCGTCACCGCCTAAGGTCTCAATGGCACAGTACGACACTTCGATCTGGGCCGGAGTCAACGCGAATCTTGAGGATATGGTCGTTGTAGTCAGTGTCGGCGAGATCGGGCCTTGGGGCTCTGCCCGTACCCGCTGGCAGGCCGAGCTGGGCATCCAGACTGACGGTGAGGTTGACCTGACCCCTGCGGGCGTCCTCGAACTCGCATGGATGATGGGCCTGTTGACCTGGCAGGATTCCCCCGAATCCGGCTGGTACGACGTAGATGGCAACTTGGTTGAGCCGTCCGAGGTGTTCGACCGCTACCGCGACGAGGTCGTGGCCCGCTCCGGCGTCCGCACATTCATTAGCGATGCGGGTATCGAGGACCTGGGAACTCTGGAAGAGACGGCCGTCTTCCTGTCCTCGGACGTCTCATTCACGGTGCCTGATCGCGCAACCGCGGAGAGCTACGTGATTGAAGATCCTCGGCTCACCCGCGTCCGCGAACTCGAAGGCGGCGAATGGGAGGTTACGCGACTGGAGGGGGCGCAAGCTCGACTACCGCGCCGCGCAACGCTGACACGCACCGTCGGCGGCCAGTTCCCGACCGGTTTCGACCCGGCAAAATGGGGTTTGGCTCCATCACTGTTGGAGTCCATGGACCGAATCGCCGCGTGGAACCTGGTCAGTTCGGTCGACGCATTCCTCAGCGCTGGATTCTCACCGGCTGAACTGCTTCAGGCGGTACATCCAGCTGACGTTGCATCGACCCAGGGAACCGGATTTGGCGGTATGACGTCGATGAGGAAGCTGTTCGTAGACCGCTTCTTGGGCGAGGAATACCCGCAGGACATCCTCCAGGAAACCCTGCCGAACGTCGTTGCCGCGCACACCATGCAGAGCTACATCGGTGGTTACGGACCCATGGTCCAGCCGGTGTCGGCTTGCGCGACTGCTGCCGTATCGGTCGAAGACGGCATGGACAAGATCCTCCAGGGAAAGGCAAAGTTCGTAGTCGCCGGTGCCACTGACGATCTATCCGTGGAATCCCTGGTCGGATTCGGTTCCATGAACGCAACCGCCAACTCGAAAGATATGAAGGACAAGGGCATCAGCGAACGGTTCTTCTCGCGAGCCAACGACCGCCGACGTGGTGGATTCATCGAATCCCAGGGTGGTGGAACGGTTCTGCTCGCCCGCGGTGATGTGGCAGCAGAACTGGGCTTGCCGGTCGCTTCAGTAATCGCCTATGCGCAGAGTTTCGCGGACGGCATTCACACATCGATTCCCGCTCCCGGCCTGGGCGCGCTAGCCGCAGCCCGCGGTGGCACAGATTCCGGTATGGCACGAGGACTGAACAAGCTGGGTCTCACCGCCGATGACGTGGCCTTCGTGTCGAAGCACGACACATCAACCAACGCGAACGATCCGAACGAATCAGATCTGCACACTCGCGTGGCCCGTGCAATCGGACGCAGCGAAGGCAACCCGATGTTCGTTATTTCGCAGAAGTCTGTAACCGGCCACGCGAAGGGCGGCGCTTGCGTCTTCCAGATTTCCGGAGTCGGCCAGGTGTTCCGCGATGGAGTTCTCCCCGCGAACAAGTCGCTTGACTGCGTAGATGAGGAAATGGAGAAGAACCCGTGGCTCGTGTGGCTGCGTGAGCCGCTAGCGATCGGCAATGTCGAGACAGTCAAGGCAGCTCTCGTTACCTCTCTGGGCTTCGGCCATGTGTCCTCGCTGCTGGCTCTGGTACATCCGGGGGCATTCGAGGCTGCGGTAGAAAAGGCTCGCGGCTCAAAGGCTCGCGAAGAATGGCGTTCACGTGCTCTGACCCGTCTGGAGAATGCTGCCCGCAACTTCGAGTCCGGAATGCTCGGTCGCAGCGAGTTGTTCGCCCCGGTGGCGGACCGCCGTCTGCCGGAAGAAGGCGGAGACACCGCGCGGGAAGTGGAAGCTGCAATGCTGCTCGATCCTGAAGCGCGTCTTGGTGAAGATGGACGCTACTCAGACTGACCCGTTTGGCGTCGGCCAAACTGCTGCTGGCTCTGGCAGGGATGATCTCGCCGGAGTCCCCCGGGCGTTGGTAGACCGAACCGCTCGCGAGGCACTGTTCGGTCCGGAAGCACAGCTTGGCCACGGGTCATTCCTTGGGGTGGGGACGGATCTGGTTCACGTCCCCACCTTCGAGGAAACATTATCCGCCCCCGGCTCACACTTTGCTGGGCCGGGGCGGGTATTCACGCCTCGCGAACACCGACGCGCCGTGGCCCGAGCAGCCGCGAAAGGTGATTCTTTGGCAATTCACCTTGCGGCGCTGTGGGCGTTGAAGGAGGCCGCGTTGAAGGCGTGGCTGGGGGCTCTGAACGCATCCGGTGGTTCCGCTCCCCTGCGCGAGGACGAAGTCAACTGGTCAGAGATAACCGTCGATCACGATCACGGTGGTGCCCCAACTATCGTCTTGCGAGGACGCATGTCACAGGCATTCCAGCAGAGCTTCGGGGCTTTGGCCTCCCGTTGGAGCGCATCTGCATCCCATGAAGGCGACTACGCACTGGCGTTTGTTGTGCTTCAGTAACGTACGTATTGCGACTGCTCACATGCGGGGTTCAGCCTTTGTGACCAATCCAAAGTGGGCGATTGTCAGGGCAACGTGTTGCGCAGTCTTCTCCGCCTCCGGAGTAGAACGTTCCAATCTCCCAGTGCCACGCCTCGGGGCTAGAGCCTCCCGAACCAGCCCAGAATGGGTGGTAGAAGCCGTATAGGTGGGCGTTAGAGGTAAGCCACGCAAACTGAGGATCACCCTCGTACATGAGCCCACCATTCGGTGAATCAAAATCAACCGCCAAACCCCAGCCATGGAAACTTCTGCCCTGATAACCCGACCGGTACATATTGTTTAGCTGCAAATCCATGCCGGTGTCAGACCTGTACGCCTGGTTCATGGTCTCAAGCTGCTGGACAGCTGCCATGTAACCGCTTATATGCGGGGCCCAAGAAACCCGAGTCAGCAGTTCTCCCGGCATCGACCCATTGGTGCTTGAGTTGAGGATTGAAAAGTGATCACCCTCTACACCCGAGAATGACCCCCTAGAGACTTCAGTTGCAGCAGATGCCGCGATCTTTTCTTCAGGCGGAGTCGCACTAGCTCCGACCGTGTCTCCCGAATCCCATTCAACCTTAAGCGACGTGATATCGACACTGTCCCCTACAGCTGAGGTCGCACTGTTGGTCTCCGCTGCTGAATTGGCGCCGAAGTTCCCCACGAGGCAAGCTGCATCCAACGCTTCCGATTCATCAGTCAAACTCGACTCGTCGGATACGGTCATAAACGAGGACGCCAATACAGCCAAGGCAAGTAACACCATCGTGCGGTTCACGCCCAGCTCCTAGCCTGTTCCTAGGGACCATAACTTCCAAGACAAGACCGAGCATAACCTCATATGTGGCTCAAAGATCTACACGATGTTTCGCTTGACCGCCCACCGCGTTAGCTCATGACGGTTCGACAACTGCAACTTCCTAAGTACTGCCGACACATGGGTCTCGATGGTCTTGACCGACAAAAACAGTTCTGACGCAACCTCTTTGTACGTGTATCCGCGGGCGATAAGCCGCATGACTTCTTGCTCACGGGCGGTCAGGAGATCCAACTGGTCCTCTTGCTCGGAGGCTTCTTCAGTGCCAAAAGCATCCAGCACAAACCCGGCCAGCCGTGGACTGAACGCAGCATCCCCAGCAGCAACTCGTTCGATTGCTGAAGCCAGATCCGTCGGAGCAATCGACTTCGTCACGTAACCGCGAGCACCAGCCCTGATAACCGAAACAACATCTACTGGGGCATCGGAGACTGATAGGGCCAGGAATTTGGTGTCCTCCAAATGTGCACATCGGCGCGCAACCTCGGGTCCACCGCCGCCTCCACCGCCGGGAAGATGAACATCAAGAAGGGCAACATCTGGACGCAAGAGTTCGCACGCCTCCACGGCACCATCTACATCGGAAGCTTCCCCGATCATCTGGATCGATTCGAACTGTTCCAGTTCTGCACGAACACCCGAGCGAACCAGCGGATGATCATCAATAACTAGGACTCTGATTGCCAAGTTAGGCCTCCTATTTCGTCAAGCCTTACTGCTTCGTCAAGCTTTCCAACTGAGTCTGCACTCTTACGCGGATCGCGAGGAACTGCAATGTGGATTTCGGTCCCGCTGGCCGGAACGGGTTGACGCACCCGGTCCTCGTCCCCAATACGAACCTCCGTGTACAGCGTACGAACAAACACAGTACCCCCAACGCGCTCCACGCGTCCCTTTATCGAGTTTCGGAAACCGTGCCTGTGCGAAGGAATGTCGGAAGGGTCAAAACCAGGTCCAGCGTCCTTGACGAAGATCTCCAGGGTGCGAGGACGGACCTCTTGAAACACCGTAATCGGCGGAGCTCCATGTCTCGCCGCATTGGTCATGGCTTCCGCAGCCGCGGCAATCGCGGCAAGTTCCGCCGCTGATGGTTTTGCATCCCCAACGGTCACGACTTCGATTGCTATGCCGTATGTCGTCTCCACTGCAGAAGCCTGGTTAGTCAGGGCTTGGGCAATGGATACTTCGGGGGTGGTGTGACCGGTGTACAGCCAAGAACGCAGTTCGCGCTCCTGCGTTAGGGCCAGGGCGCGCACCCGAGCCGGATCATCGGCGGCACCCCTGATCAACGTCAGTGTTTGCAGTACCGAGTCGTGAATATGTGCGCCTATCTCCGCGCGCTCTGTTTCGCGTGCCTCATTCGCTCTGGATGTGGCGAGGTCACGGACCATTCGGATTCCCAGGGGAATGAGTGCCACGGCGATCGCGACCACCGTGACTCCACCAACCATTGCTCCAAAGCCCAGGTTCCGGAGCAGACCGTACTCGCCCATGAGAAGGAAGGCTCCGACAACCACAAGGCCAACGCCTAGGACCATGGCTGATACGACTCGCCAGGTCCTCGTCGATGTCAGTTTGGGCGCCTGCATCCAGGTTAGGAACAACCCCGCAATGATCAGAGTGATCCACAACACCACGCGCCAGTTGATCTGCGAGATCGTGGAGACCACCAAAATCAACAACGCTACTGAAAGAAATACGGATCCGATAACGAACAGTTGCCCGGCAATCGATTCGCTGCTTCTGTTGCGGCCGACGTTCTTTAGTGGCGAACGGTAGGGATCGTCTTTCGTGCCAGTCGAAGTGGGCGATTCAGTCGGGACCAGAATCCACAGCGTCATGTAGACGAAGAATCCGATGCCTCCCATCGCGGTGAGTGCAACAGCGACTGCCCTCACCGGCAGCACAGAGATTCTAAAATAGTGCGCTATCCCAGAGCAGACACCACCGACCCACGGCACAGCCATATCGGGACTGTCCGTCCGGGCGAGGAGGAAGCGGGGCCGTTCTGGATCCGTTGCCCTGTTTTCTGTGGGAGACACACGAACATCGTTGCAGACCAAAGGTCCTCGTACATACCCCCTAAGTCAGTTTCAGGGAGCAATCAGGGCTCTACCCCATAACGCCGAGCCTCGGCGTGGGGCAGTCTTGAACGCATGAACGAAAACCCGAGCCAGGGGGTCCCAAGTGGACAGCAACCCAATGCAGGACAGCCAAACACAGGGCAGCCGCACGGCGGCCAGTCCACTACCGGTGGATTCCAGCACACTCCGAACCAGCGCCCCCAATCTTCGGGCGGCCCGCGACCTGCAAATGTCCCGGGCGCTCCGTACTATCAGGCCCCTCAGTATGCTCGTCCTGGCCAACCGGGAGCGGCGACTCGACCCGTTGGAGGTCCTCCGAAGACCATGAGCAACAGTCTCGCACTGGCTGCAGTCGGCGCGATTCTACTGATCGTGGCTATCGGCGTTGGTGGTGCCTTCAGCAGCGATACCCACTCTGCGGGCTTTTCGATCCTGTTCTCCGTGGGACTTTCCGGGATAATCGCCGGCTGCGCTCTGGGCTACTCTGCACTGCGGGGTGAGAGACCGGGCTGGTTCCTAGGAGTCACGATTGCCGGGGCGATGCTGGCTTTTCCAGTAGGAATCGCCGGCGGCGGACTACTGAGCCAGAATCAGTACTACGCAAGTGATTCCGCGGCTGAGTCGTACTCGATCGAGATATCCGGGATCGACGAAATGTCTGAAACTGTTCCGGACGATGGCATGCAGTCTATAACCACCTATTCTTGGGACACCCCTTCGATTAGAGTCCGCGGCTCCATGGACAATGCAGTACTCGACCTGCGCGATGCTCCGGAGGGAAAGAACCTGAGCTACACGATATCTGTAATGGGTGGAGGGTCACTGGAGGTCTGGCTCAACAGCGGCCAGGTCCCTCTAGTTTCGTCAAATGACCCGTACGCGGACATGGGTTACTTTGCTGCCGGAACTGAAGTCGATTACATCTCATGGGAGCTTTTGGACCAGTGGAGCTACTCCGGCAACTACAGTCCTCAACTGATATTCAATGCGCTGGGACTGGGGCCAAATGATCCCTGGTCCGCCATCCACTTCGAGTTCCTCTCTGGTGGAGAACCCGGACAAGTCGTCTTCGTCTACCGTGAACCTGACCCGATTGAGCAGCCACAAAGCGGAGACTCCAATTCTGAGTCCAGCCAGTCTGGTGGAGAAGGCAACTCTAGCTCTCAGGACCCCAACCAATCCGATACGGGCAGCAGCGGATCCGATAACGAGTGACCAGGAAGGTTCAGACCATGACAAACGACATCGACGATGAAACCACCCTCGGTCACGACAGCAAGTTCGTTGAGGATACTGTGACTGTTGAGATTACCCAGGACGTGGGAACCGACGAAATCCCCGCCGAGGTGGATGCCACCGTGGCGAATGTCGCCAACGAGGCCGTCACAGAAGCCATAGAGACGGAGTTCGTCGCAAACCATCACTCCCCCTCATACAATCTGCCAAACCCGGATCCTGAACCTGAAGTACCCGCAGACACCGTCGAATTCGACGGAGTGGATACGATCATGGAACCAGTCCCGACCGTGGAGTTCGATCACACACCACCACCTCCACCGAGGACCTTCGCCGACACCGCTGCTCTCATGGGACAGGGACAGTCATACGGACCAGGCTGGACACCGGCTCCCGGACAATCTCCGACACCCGGGCCAACGGAGGGCCCCATCCAGCCGCAGAATCCGACCCGACCATCCCGAACATCGAGACCATCCCCACGCCCTTCACACCCAGATCCGAGGATCAGCATGCCTGAGGGAGCGACTTATGGCTATGTGCAGAACTCCAATGTTCCTCTGACACAGGTTCCTACGGCACCCGTACCACCGACATCCGTACCACCGACATCCGTACCCCCGACTCAGGGGCCCCAGTGGGCACCGATGAGAGCGGGACTACGAGGCTCCCGGGGACCGATCCGCGTAGGAGTCTTGGTGTGGGCAGCAGTGCTGGTAATGATTGGGCTCCTCTACTTGATTATCGCGGTCGCTGGGACGGCAAGCGCACAGGTGACAATGACAGCTCTGCTGGCTCTGGCTGGCCTGGTGTTCATAGGACTGTCCGTTTACATGACACGTCGTCCCGGGCAGGAAACAGCCGGGGCTGAAACCGAACATAGGAGCACGCAGGCCGACCGATCTGCCCCTTAGTCTGGACATACAACCGTCCACTTCTAGGACTGATGGGCTCTGAATGAGAGCCAGGGTATGCGTCACCTTCCCAGCTGACACTTCATCTCACAAGTGCAGCTGTTGTAGGCAACAATCGACCGAATTCTGAGGATTTCTGCCTACGAGGCACACAGATACGAAAGTTAGGGAACTTAGCCCACGCCATAAAGAACTATAGGTCGAACGCGCACCGAGACGCTTGCCTTCCGTCCTCGTACTCCATCTGCGGTACTCAAAGTGTCTGCGCAGGGTTGACGCGGATCAAGAGCCTTTAAAGAACACTTGGATCTAGAACAAGGGCCGCCTCAGCGGCCAGATCCCAAGGAGGTTCTGATGACCACCGACAACTTGATCCTTGCCGGCGTTGATCTTCTGGCAGCACTAATCCTGGTGTTTGGTATCTATTACCGGCGTCACCGGCGACAAGACCTTGTCGTCGCATTCATGGGTGTGAATGTCGGGGTGCTGGCGGTCGCAACAGTCCTCAACACGACCGAAATCGCGATGGGACTGGGCCTTGGCTTGTTCGGTGTTCTGAGCATTATCCGGTTGCGCTCATCCGAGATCTCTCAGCGCGAAGTCGCCTACTACTTTGCGGTTCTCGCAATGGGCTTGATCGGAGGTCTGGCCTCTACGAATCTCGCAGTGCCCAGTGCTCTGATCGCTCTGATCGTCATTGTCATGTGGATAGTTGACAACCCCCTGCTGCTGTCGCGTAGCCGCCATCAAGTCATCCGTCTAGATCGGGCCATTTTTGACGAGGACGAACTGCTAGATGAGCTAACCGAACGCCTCGACGCGCATATCACGTCCTTCACAGTTCAGCAGACAGACATGGTCAACGATTCCATGTTGGTAGATATTCGCTACCAGATCGCCACAACTCGGTCCGCCCATCCGACCGCACGCACCGGGCACGATAACCGTTCAGGAGTACCGGCATGATCCAGGTGACGTCCGCACTTGGGGGCGTCGTTGAGTCTTTTCTTCCGATCTCCCTTGAGGAACTGGTCAGTCAAGCTGCGTTGCTCACTCGCGTTGACCGCAAGTACCTGTTGTCCGAGGATGATGCCGACCGATGTCTGCGTGCCGTCGATCCGCGTACAACTGCGCTTCAGATCGCGGGAACTCGAGTCCTGAGATACGAGTCCACATACTTCGACACCCCCGACCGCATGCTTCACCGGCTTACCGCGCAAGGTAGGCGCCGCAGGTTCAAAGTTCGGACTCGCAGCTATCTAGATACGGGGACTCTCTTCCTTGAGGTAAAGACCAAGGACTCCCGCGGCAACACCATCAAGCACCGATTTGAGCTACCCGAAACAGGACATGCACCTTCGGAAAAGGTCCGGTTACGATCCAACCCACCCACCGACACAGGATTCGGTTGCGATAGTCGCAACTTCCTCGGACGCACACTTATGGACCAGGGATTCGATCCTGCAATCGTCGACCACCTCGAAACCGTCTTGACCGTTCGATACGCACGCTCGACGCTATTGCTCCCCAACGGAAGCCGAGTCACCATCGACACAGATGTTACTTGGCAGTCCGTAGACCGAAAGACAATCAGCCTCGATGGCTTCGCAATCATTGAGACTAAGTCGTCCGGCGGAGCCACGGACCTTGACCGCTCACTGTGGCGAGCTGGTCACCGGCCAACCAAAATCAGCAAATTCTGCACCGGGAGTGCCGCGTTGCACCCTGAACTGCAGAGCAACAAATGGGCGCGAATATTGAGCCGCACGTTCGCAAAGACCGACATAAAGGAGCCATCATGACTCGCAAACGACTGACCGCCGCTGCCGCGCTCGCTTTGGGGGCGTTACTCGCTGGGTGCTCCACCTCTGGCACGGGAACCGAAGATACCGGCACTGACGCAACTGGATCTTCCTCGAACGCCTTCCCCGGCGCAGTCAATCAGCAGGCGGGTCAGCCAAGCACATCTGGCGACCTAACGCCATTGGCCGTTATAGCGGAGAACTCTGACTACACCACCGTGAATGCTGATGAGTGGGACGAGGAAGATGCTGTAGAAGTAACCTTCTCCGGTTCGTCTGCCACCAGCGATTCAAACGGCATCTCGGTTTCAGGATCCACTGTGACCATTGCTGAAGGAGGTGTGTACCAACTAAGCGGAACATGGGACGGCGGCGTCGTTGTTGCAGCACCGGATGATCAACTTGTGATCCTGATGCTCGATGGGGTTGAGATTGACAACAATTCCGGTCCGGCGATCGACATCCAGACAGCTGATGACGTTGCAATTCACCTGGTGGAAGGGAGCGCCAACTCTGTATCGGATGGAGCCCAGTACGCCGAGGATACTGAAGCCAATGCCGCGATCTATTCCCAATCCGACCTGACAATCAGTGGAGAAGGTGAACTCGTCGTCAAGGCGAACGGCAATGACGGGATAACCTCAAAGGACGACCTGGTGATTCTGGGCGGGGACATAACGGTGGACGCGGCCGATGACGCACTGCGAGGCAAGGATTCCCTAGTAATCGAGGGTGGAAATCTAGATCTCACAGCACGCGAAGGCGATGGTCTGAAGAGCGACGGCGACGAAGGCAACAATGACTCTGGCGAAGAGATCGATTGGACTCGCGGTTACATATACATCGTTGGAGGTTCCATCGTCATCAAGGCTGGTGATGACGGGGTTCAAGCATTCACTGACACGATAATTGAAGGCGGGTCAGTGACGGTCGACGCCATTGATGACGGTGTGAAGGCAGAGGTGATTGTGTCGATCGGCGAGCCTGGAGCGACTACCGACCCCGAAGTTATCGTAACTTCGTCAACTGAGGGAATTGAAGCCGCGAACATCGGTATCAACGGAGGAGTAGTTGATGTAATCGCCAGCGATGATGCGATCAATGCTTCTGGCAATGCTGAGTTGCGGGCGCTCATGAGCGGCACCGAGTACGTGGATGATGGTCGAGACGAGTTCATGGACACTGGCGAGCGGCTAGAGATCACCGGAGGGTCCGTGACAGTGAACGCTGAGGGCGATGGAATCGATTCGAATGGAAGTCTCATATTTGCCGGAGGCGACACGATCGTCTATGGCCCCACTGCCGGTGGGAACGGTTCCCTTGATGCCGATGGGACAATCTCGATTACCGGAGGAACGCTCCTTGCGTTTGGACCAGGAAGCATGGAACAGACACCAACGGGCGACGGTCAGGGCTGGCTACTCGCGAACGTGGAATTGGCGGCGGGTGAGTCAGGGACGATCCAAGACCAGAAGGGCCATGTTCTTGCCGACTTCACAGTCAAGAAGAACGCTCGTTCAGTCATCTACTCTTCGCCGGAGGTCGAGTCCGGATCAACCTATCAAGTCACCTCCGCCGGTACGTTGTTGGGAACCACGGTTGCGGGAGAAGGCGGCACCAATGGAATGCCGGGAGGTGGGCCAGGAGGAAGGCCGGAAGGCGGCACTGGTGGGCCAGGAGGAATGCCCGGTGACGGCACCGGTGGTGGGCCAGGAGGAATGCCGGGAGGCGGTCCTGACGGCATGCCAGGCGGACCTCGCGGAATTCCCGATGGGGGTGCTGGCAGACCAGGAGGAATGCCGGATGGCACTCCTAGCCAGGACACCCAGGACTAATCTGATCTATTCGAGTTGAAGTAGATTGCCCAAACCCCGTTCGGTCCCACGCGCGGAGTCCTCGGGTCCAATCATTGGTCGAGGACTCCCGTAGGCGATGCTGTCAGTCTCAGCAATGGGGCTAGCATCGTCAGTACCGGAAACGGAGATCCCACTGGACTCCAAGGTCTCCACGTCTCGTAGTCGCTTCTCGACGGCACGCGTGCGACGGCCAGCTTCCTCGACTGTGTTCTGTGCGGTCTTCAGTTGCTTCCCCAGCTTCTCCCAAACCCTCCCATACTTAACGAACTCCTCCTTGGCGGCTGCAAGCACACGCCACACTTCGGAGGACCGTTGTTCAATTGCCAATGTCTTGAATCCCATTTGCAGACTGTTCAGAAGTGCCATAAGCGTCGTCGGCCCGGTCAGCATCACTCGGTGTTTGCGCTGCAACTCAGCGGCCAATCCTGGAACTCTCACGGCCTCCGCAAACAACCCCTCGGTCGGAAGATACATGATCGCAAAGTCTGTGCTCAGGGGCGGGTGAATGTATTTGTCGCTGATTGTCTGAGCTTGCAGTCGAATCGCCCTTTCAAGTTCCTTCGAACAGGACGCTACAACCCCTAGATCACCAGACTCCTGTGCAGTAAGCAGGCGCTCATATGGGTCTTGTGGGAACTTGGAGTCAATGGGCAGGAAAACCTCATTGTCATTCTCACGGCCCGGTAGACGGACTGCAAACTCAACCCGCTCACCAGAATCCCGGCGTATCGCAACGTTTTCCTCATACTGGCCGGGCGTCATCACGTCTTCCAACTGGCGCGAGAGCAGGACTTCACCCCACGTTCCTCGACTCTTCACGCCCGACAGTACACGTTTCAGCCCACCGACATCGGTTGCCAGTGACTGCATCTCTCCAAGGCCACGCTGGACCAGCTCGAGGCGCTCAGAAACAAGTTTGAACGACTCCCCCAAGCGTTTCTCAAGTGTCCCCTGTAGCTTCTCGTCGACGGTCGCACGCATCTTTTCCAGTTGCTCATCGTTGTGTTTGCGCACCTTTTCCAGTTCAACCGCAACGGAAGATTTGAGTTCACTGATCCTCTGAGAGTTCTCTCTTAGCGAGTCCGCAAGACTCGTTTGGAGCTTCTCGGATACTTCAGCACGAATCTTTTCTAGCTCTAGAACATTGGTTGTGCGAAGACGATCCAGTCCGACGTTGACAGCCTTGTCAAGGTTGCTCAGACGGCTCTCCATCTGAAGAAGGCGTTCCGAGATATTGGTTTGAAGTTCGGTTCGGCCCAGGGTGTCAGCCTGCAATCGATGTGCAGCCTCTTCACGGCTTTGAGCTGAAAGCCCCCTCAACTGCACATCAACTGTTCGCTGAAGGTCCGATATGCGGTTCCCCTGGAACTCAACAGTCGCATCGATACGTTCACTTAACAGAGCTAGCTGCGTACTCGCCTGTGGTGCTCTACTTTGCCGCACAAGCAAAACCCCCACGCCCAACACGGCCACACTAGCTATCAGCGTAAGCACCATCAGCACAGTCAGCAACGTCATCTGTATCCTCCCGTCGAGTACCCACAAACCGGTTATTTACGTCGACGTTGAGGTTACATACGAGGTCCGACAAATCTGCTCGCATCCGAATCTGTGCGCACCGATCTCGGAAAGCTAGTCCGTGTTAACTGTCTTATGCCCACCCTCAGGCACATCTATATCCGCAGTAATCGGCATGGTCTCTCGTGATACAACGTCACCCGTCAGTAAGATCTTGACTTCACGATCATCGGTCAGTACCTTCACGAAACCGGGACTGGTCTCCAAGACATGACCATAGATGGTGCCTTGTTTCGTAACGATTTCCTCGCGTACGTTCCACGGTGTCGTCACAAAGACCGCGAGCACGCAGATGACCATGATCACCATGGTGCCTGTTTTGCGTGCCACGGCAGATACGACGTTGTGTATCGTGCCCCTCTTCTCGTAGCGCGCCACAAAAACCAGTACCAGGCCCAGGACCATGGCAATCGCCAGCGGCCACCACATCTGATATGTACGCACAAGGACAAACAGAATGATTGCCAACAACGCTATTACGAACCAGTCGGAAAGCTGCCATCTCTGCTCCTCCGATGTGTGAATCATGCGGAGTCGGTAGATTGCCAGCGGCAGGATTACGCCAGCTGCTGCCCCGGTGATTATCGGCATCTCGAATAAAGTTCCGAAAATGATCGGCACTGCGTCGTTGAAGTCAAAAGAGTCAGCGATATCTGCTGCTGTCGTCCAGTGCCACCCAGAGACAGCCATAAGACGCACGAACAGCACCATCACTACCACGACTGCAGTTACGCTCGCACCCGTCCTAGTCTCGTTTCCCACTGAATACTTATCAGGTTCGGGAATGGTCAGCGGTTTGCTCATCTTGTCCATTTCATCCCTGGTATTTGATCCAAGTTCAACCTAGTCTTCCTCAATTTCAAGAAAGGTCATCTCGGGGTCAACAATCAGCCCGGATTCATCGTCACCGTACCTGGATGCTTCTAGCACTGCGTTGGAGAATATGTCGTTGACCGCGTCAATAAGTCCTCGTCCAGTAACCGCACCAGCCCAGCCTCCCACAGAACCACCGGCCGCCATGATTACGACGGTCAATGGATCCCGAGGAAGACCCACCGAAGGCCGACCAAGACGTGCAAGCACGTCGATGGTGCCACGGGCAATTGGTAGAGATGCACTCGCAAATGCCAGCGAGCGGATAGCTTCCTGCACACGGGAATCGGACACGGACAAGCCGTGTATCCGAGCTCGTGCCAAGACATACAGCACTCCTGCACCCAACAGCGCTACTCCGGAAGCTCGACGCGCAGCAGCAGGGATTCCCCCTTTGACCTTCCTGGCGGCCCCACCAACCCCTTGAACCACGCCAGCACCCGCCGCCGCGGCAATGAACACTCGGTCCAGGCGCCTTAGCGTCACTTCCGGCGAGTTCTTCCGATTGGCCTTGTTGAGGCGAGACAGGTGCCTGTCGACTCTTGGCTCATACTTCTCGACGAGCTTCTGGAGAGAGTCGGCCAACAGTCGATCTCCACCGTGGACCTCTATCTCACCAGGGTTGGGCTCGCGTTCAGACCCTCGCGCAGCCTTCTTGCGACTCATGCAGGACAGCCTAACAACGCGGAACGTCAGAAGCAGCGAATAACAGTCCAGAGGCCGAGACAGGCGGCTCCGGCCCAAAGTCCAAAAGCGATTCAGCCAGCGCAGTTACGTAGAATAGAAATCCGGGTCCAGAACCGGGTTCACCAAGTTTGCCCAGTTTGCCAATAAGTACCCCTATCCGGCCCAGTTACTTCACTCGGGAGGCAATGACCGCATGGCCCTAACAACTCGCCATCTGACGCGACGATTTGGAGATCGCGTCGCCGTTGACGACGTCAGCATGACCATTGAACGAGGACGCTTGACTGGGTTTGTCGGCGCCAACGGTGCAGGCAAGACCACGGTGATGCGGATGATACTTGGAGTGTTGGCTCCGAATGCCGGAGGAACGTCCCTGGACGGAAAGCCTCTGGATCCGGTCACGCGGCGGTCATTTGGGTACATGCCTGAGGAACGTGGTCTCTATCCGAAGATGCGGCTTCGCGAGCAGATGATCTACTTCGCCTCCCTCCACGGCCTCTCCAAGCAACAGGCATCGGCTAATGCTGACGCGTTACTGGAGGTTCTCGGGCTCACAGAACGGGCCAAGGATCCGATCGAGGACCTTTCACTTGGTAACCAGCAGCGTGCCCAGGTGGCTGTTTCGTTGGTTCACGAGCCGACAGCGTTAATCCTGGACGAACCATTTTCCGGCCTTGACCCCCTGGCCGTAGATGTCATTGTGTCCGTGCTTCACAGTAATGCGGACCGGGGAATCCCGGTTCTGCTGTCGTCGCACCAGCTAGATGTAGTCGAAAGACTATGTGATGATCTGGTAATCATCGCCGAAGGCAAGATTAAGGCTGCGGGCAGCATAGAAAGTCTCCAGGAGACGTACTCAAAGCACGAGTACCTGTTGAAGGCTTCTGGAGACCTCTCCTGGCTCACGGAAATTCCCAACGTGCATACGACTGCTGTGGACGGCGGTGCGATTGTGGCCCTTGATGGGGGAACCTCCGAACGCGAATCCACTGCACAGACGATCCTTCAACGTGCGCTCAGCGGCGGGACTGTTCATAGCTTCGCCCCCCAAGTTGTGAAGCTGTCGGAGATCTTCCGAGAAATTGTCGAAGCCCAGCCATCTGAAGGAGCCGCCAAATGATCAACGACGGAACAACCGGCGGAACCAAGGCAATGAGTCCCCTTCGCGCCACGTGGCTTGTAGCCAAGCGCGAAGTGACCAGCCAGCTTCGTAGCAAATCGTTCATCATCTCAACGGCGGTCCTTCTGATCGCCGTGCTGGCAATGAGCCTGTGGGCCGGTTTCAGCGCCGGTTCCTCCATGGAACCCACAGTCGTCGCAGTGACCGAACAGACTGAGGGTGTCATTGCCGGGAACCCGATGATTGATCCGCTCGTCGCCAACTCCGAAGCCGAAGCTCAAGAGCTAGTATCCACCGGCAACGCCAGCGCCGCCTTGCTCCCATCCGAGGATCCCGCAGCAGATCCTCTTGGGTTCTACTTGTTGGCCGAGGAATCTGTTCCCGAAGTGCTCATGAGTTCTGTGACTGTTTCTCCCCGTGTAGAGCTCCTCAACCCGGGTGAAGAATTCGACTTCGTGAACTATCTTGTGTCACTGGTCTTTGGCATGGTCTTCATGATGTCGGCAATCAGCTTCGGTTCGGCGATCGCACAAAACACTGTCGTGGAAAAGCAGACGAGGACCGTGGAACTCCTGGTCTCTGCCGTGTCGCCGCGAGCTATCCTTGGCGGGAAAATCTTGGGCAACAGTGCATTGGCAATAACTCAAACGGCTCTGATTCTGCTGATTGGTCTTGCAGGTCTGGGGTTCACAGGGCAGATGGCGCTCCTGTCGATGCTGTCCCCCGTTGCCATCTGGTTCACCGTCTTCTTCATCTTCGGCTTCGTGCTGATAGCAGCCGTGTTTGCCACAAGTGCATCCCTGGTCTCGAGGATCGAGGACACGGGATCCGTGCTCACCCCGGTCATCTTCTTGACGATGATCCCCTACTTCGCAGTACTTATATTCGGCACGAACCCTGCGGTGATGGCGTGGCTGTCTTTCATTCCGTTCACATCGACTGTAGCTATGCCGGTTCGGCTTTTCACCGAGAGTCTGCCGTGGTGGCAGCCAATCGCCGCGCTGGCACTCCTGATTGCCACGACACTGCTTGTGATTGCTTTGGCCGCGCGGGTGTACCAGGCGACACTGCTGAAGACTGGGCCACGAGTGAAGCTAACAGAGGCGTGGAAGGGCGACAGGGTCTAGTCTCGTTCTTCCATGCGCAGGCGAGGTTCACCCTCATCACCGGGGCGAATCCCTACCATCCCGGAGTAGAACTCACGGATGCGGTCCATGTCTGCACGCACGTCGCCGGTCACGTGGAATACCGGACCAATTCCGGTGGTTCGCGTGGCTTTGTCTACAAATCCGAGGACCAGCGGCAATCCAGTCGCCTGAGCGATGCGATAGAAGCCCGACTTCCAATACTCGCGCTTCGAGCGGGTGCCTTCGGGAGTGATGACCAGTGCCCAACCCGGTTCATCGGTCAACTGTGCGGAAAGGGACTCCACGATGCCACCGGGAGACTCCCGGTCAATCGGTATTCCTCCCAGAATCTTAAGCAGAGGACCCAGAGGAAACCGGAACAGGCTCTGCTTTCCCACCCATTTGATCTTTATGTCCGTGCTCCAAGTTATGGCCAATACCAGCGGCAGGTCCCACTTGGAGGTGTGCGGAACACCGAGGAACACAGCCCCATCTCTCGGTGGTTCCTGCTCGATCACCAGCTTCCAACCGGAAACTCGAAGGTAGGCGCGCGCAATCGAGCGTTTGAAGGACCGACCAACTCCACGACCGGCGCGGCTCGCAGCGGCCTTTCTATTACTCATGCGCAGAAGCCTAGAACGAGGTAGGGCGTGCGACCAAAGCGATTCGAATATCATGCGGAAAGACACGTTGCCAAAGCATCAACCCGGCAGAGAAAAGACCCAGCGCCAGAGCACCCACAGAACAGGCGGTACACACATGCCCCTTGGCCAAATGAGAACAGCGGTACTTGCATCTGTTGCAGGATCTCTAGCGATGGCTCTAGTTGCACCGCTACTGGTTTGGCTGTGGAGAGGTTCTCTTCCCAAGGAGATCGCCTCTCACTGGAACGCCCAGGGCGCTCCCAACGGGTTCTCTGCACCCATGACTTCGGTATGGACGCTGGTAGCAGTCATGAGTACAGCCATGCTGATCATCGCCGCCGTCGGTTTTGGTGTGAAAACTGGCACAGGCGTTACTCGAACCCTGGTTGGAACCATCTTGTTCCTCGGCGCGATGACACTCACTTTCGTGGCCATCACCATCGCACCTCAGCGCGGGATCGAGAATCCGGCACAGTTCCATTTGTCTGCATGGTCAATCGTGGCACTCCTCGGCATTCCCGCAGTGGTAGCGGTTGCTGGCACCGCACTGATTCCGAACCAGAAGATCCCCGACTCGGCCACGCACCCAGTGAGTGAGGACAATGCCCCGCACACTGAGGTCCTATGGACTGGCCGAACGTCCATGAAACCGGTTCCTTTGTGGATCGGGATGGGGCTGATTGCGGCTGTTCTAGTGGTAGCGAGTATCGCGTCTCAGTCTTGGATAATCGTGATCGCAGGGCTGGCGCCGATTGTCCTCGTGCTTCTGATGTCCACCTTCACAATCCGCGTGGATAACGAAGGGCTTCTCGTACGCGCGTGGCTTGGGTGGCCCAACAGGACGGTCTCCGCTCGCCAAATTGAATCCGTTGTAGTGACTGAAGTCAGTCCATTCCAGGAGTTCGGTGGATGGGGTTTGAGGTCAACCATTGATGCCGAAGGCATCGTCCTGCGGGCGGGCCCTGCCATCCGCGTGACGTACGGGGACGGCAGTGTTCTGGTAGTGACCGTCAATAATGGTGCTGAGCAAGCTGCGGCCCTGCTTGGCGCTTCAGCCGCACAGTCACGTCAAACACAGCCGCACCAAATACAGGAGACTTACAAGGATCCCGGCCTGGAATCCTGAGCCGTGAATTTGAACCTAGATCCCCGCTTTGGCAGCTACTGCACGTCCAGCCCTAGCTCCTTGCGCAGTCGGGCGACGTGCCCGGTCGCTTTCACGTTGTAGTTGGCCAGTGCAATGTCACCTTCCTTGTTCACGAGGAAGGTGGACCTGATGACTCCCGTAAAGATTCGTCCGTAGTTCTTCTTGCTGCCCCAGACTCCCCATTCGGTCATGACTTCGTGGTCCACGTCTGAGCCCAGCGGGAAGTTGAGGTCTTGCTTGGTCTTGAAGCGTTCGAGAGCCGCAACTGGGTCGGGGCTAATCCCGATGACCGAGTATCCGGCACCCTTCAAAGAGTTGAGGTTGTCGCGAAAATCGCATGCTTCCTTGGTGCAACCGGGCGTTCCCGCCTTGGGATAGAAGTAGACGATTACGCCCTTGTCGGATTTCTTGACCAGTTCCTCGAGCGTGACCACGCCATCGGGTGTTTCAACGGAAAACGCGGGAGCCACGTCCCCGACCTGCAGTTTGATTTCATGAGCCATACACTCAATGGTGCCACGGGAGCGTGGTTACCAGTCGAACGGGTTTCAGGAAGGGGACACGGGTGACGTTGATGTCGATCGCGGCCATTCACCGGTCAGGTAAGCAGACCGTGAGCCGATTGCTCTTCAAGGCATGCGTGCAGATTCTTCGGCGAGGACTCAACGACGAGCAAGTGGCTCAGGCCGCTGTTGCATACCTACCTGGTCAGACACGCCCATCTCTAGCTACCTACTGGAGCACGAGCGATTGGGCCCCATCGCAAATGAGACGTTGGTGGCGTGTGTTTGTGGTCGGGACCGTAGTAGTGCCCCGAGGGTGTTTCAGTTTCGCGGGGCTATCTGTTGCATCTGTGTGCCTTGTAGGCAAAAACTAGTCTGAAAACAAGGATTATTGCCTACAACACTCACAGATGTGAAAGCAGGGTGAACCCACTGGACACCAACGCCATGCCGGACCATGTCAGGTCATGCCGGGCCATACCGGTTGCACTAAGCAACAAGACCCCCCTAGCGCGTACAGAGTGATGTAATCGGCGGGATCATGGTCCTGTATTGTGTCACGCAATTTTCTTGGGGCACGTTTACCGCATGATCCCACCACTGTTTTGGTGCGCGCGGGGAGACTTGAACTCCCACGTCATAAGACACTGGAACCTAAATCCAGCGCGTCTGCCAATTCCGCCACGCGCGCATATCCAAGAAATCGGACCTAGGAAAGTCTAGCGTGCCACCGCTATCTTAGGCACCGCCGATGACTGCTTTCGAGCTGTTTGAGTGATCGTTCCCTCAGCTACAACTCGTGAACCGTGATACAGCACCAGTGATTGCCCCAAGGCGACGCCGCGAATTGGCTCGGCGAGTGTCACTGACAGTTCGCGGCCCTCGATTGCTTCTGGGCTCTCCACGACGTCAACGGAGCTGACCACAGTTGGCATTCCGTGGGCACGAATCTGTGCCGTGACCTCTTCAACACCCAAATCGTCAGCGTTCACGTACCAAACCAAGTCCGACGCCGTGATCTTGTCGATACTGAGCAACTCTTGAGCTCCCACCACAACCACGTTCGACTTCGGATCGGTGGCCAGGACATAGCGGGGCTTTCCGTCTTCCGCCGGACGTTCGAGGCGTAGCCCCTTCCTCTGCCCAATCGTAAACTGATAGGAACCCCGATGGTCACCGAGTTCTTGACCATCAATGTCGACGATCTTCCCTGGCTTTTCGCCCAGGTGACGGCGCAGGAAACCGGCAGTATCACCGTCCGGAATAAAGCAGATATCGTAGGAGTCCGGCTTGTTGGAAACACCCAGTCCACGAAGTTCGGCTTGCTTGCGGACCCATTCCTTCGACGGTGCGTCGCCAAGCGGCAGGATCACGCGATTCAGTTCCCCTTTGCCCATTACGGCGAGGACATAGGACTGATCCTTCGCTTCATCCAGTCCGCGGTGTAGCTCCGGGCCTTCGGGACCATCAATGCGTCTGGCGTAGTGACCGGTGCAAACCGCGTCGAACCCCAGAATTCGCCCACGCTCCGCAAGTTCACGGAACTTCACGAACTCGTTGCACCGGACGCAGGGGTTGGGGGTGTGGCCGGCGCGGTACTCGGAAAGAAAATCGTCTATCACCATCTGCTCGAACTGTTCCGCCAGGTCCCAGACGTAGAACGGAATGCCGATGATCTCAGCTGCACGGGCCGCGTCCTGGGAATCCTCAAGCGAGCAGCACCCGCGAGCGCCAAGACGGCAAGACTGCGGTTCGGCGGACAGCGCCATGTGTACTGCGGTCACTTCGTGACCAGCCTCTACGGCAAGGGCGGCTGCGACCGCTGAATCGACTCCACCTGAAAGAGCAGCTAGTACTCGCATTGCACACCTCCCGCTTCTACTGACGACGGTCAAACCTATCCATGTTCCGGGCACTTTCCAATGCTCTAGGGAGCACTGCCACAAAACGGTCAATGTCGGCCTCGGTGGTTTCCCGCCCGAATGAGACCCGCAAGACGCCAAGAGCCTCGTCTTCGGTGCGCCCCATCGCGAGGATCACTTCACTCGGCCTGGTCACCCCCGCGTGGCACGCCGATCCCGCTGATGCCATGACGTTCGCGCGGTCAAGCTCAAGGAGCAGCGCCTCCGGATGGCGCGTCGGTAGGCTCAGGTGCACGATACTCGACACAGTTTGGGCGACTTCGGTCGCTGTGACGGCTTCGGGCAGGGCCCAGAGCAACCGCTGTCTCAGCGCCGAGTGCTTGCGTTGTCGCTCGGCAATCTCGACAGAAGCTTCCTCAGCTGCGGTCGCAAGTGCTACCGCACCGGCAACGTCGGGAGTGCCCGAACGGAACTGCCTCTCCTGATTTCCACCGGGACGGTCGGTGCCAATGCGCACTCCACGCTTGACCAAGAGCGCCCCGGCGCCCACTGGACCACCGAACTTGTGTCCGCCAAGCGTAAGTGAATCAAGCCCCGAGGACGCGAAGTCGATCGGGATGTTCCCCACGGCCTGAGTAGCGTCGGTGTGGACGAGGAAGTTCGCTGAATCGCCCAGTTCAACCAACTGCTCCACCGGCTGAATCACGCCTGTCTCCGAGCAGACCCAGCACATGCTGACCAGAACCAGTTGGCCCGGCCTGTCGGGCTGGCCGACCGCACCGGCAAGTGCAGACAGGTCTGTTGTTCCTTCTCGCTTCACTGGGATTATGTGCCAGTCGATCCCCTCGCGCTCAGCGACCACTCGCTGCTGAGCTACCGCCGGATGTTCGACAGCCGACACAGCGATGGCCGGGTCGGCTCCAGCTCCAGCTCCAGCTCCAGCTCCCGAGCTGACACCGTCGCGTGCGATGAGGGCGGCTGCCCTGGCGACCCCCATAACACCGATGGCGGCGGATTCCGTGGCACCGGAAGTGAAGATGACCTCGGCCCGATCAGCACCTAGCGCGGTGGCCAGTCGTTCACGGGCGTCCTCGAGCATCAACCGAGCACCACGACCACCACTGTGCAGGGCACTTGGGTTGCCCGGTGAGCCCGACAGCTCAGTTACCGCCCGCAGCCATGCTTCCCGAGCGCTCTCACGCAACGGCGTGGTCGCTGCGTGGTCGAGATATACGCTTTCGTGCGTCAAATCAGCCCTGCTCTGCGGCGTTTCGCAGGGCCGCGAGCGCCTGAGGAACGACTTCCTTGACATCGCCAATCACGCTGAAGTCTGCGAGTTCGACGATCGGAGCATCCGGATCGTCGACTACGGCAACGATCTTCTCCGATGCCAACATCCCGCAGGTGTGGTGAACAGCGCCCGAAACTCCGAGCCCGATGTAGAGCTTCGGCGCAATCGAAACACCCGTCTGGCCGATCTGCGCGGAACGTGTCACCCAACCTTCATCGCATGCGACGCGGGTTGCACCGACTGCACCGCCGAGTTCATCAGCCAGTTCCTCGACCATTTCGAAGTTACCGTCAACTCCTCGGCCACCGACCACTGCAACATCAGCTTCGTTCAGGCCGATGCGAGCCCCGGCTTCGATGGGGGTCGTCTCAACGACTTCGACGGCACGGGCAGCCGGGGAAAGTTCGAATGGGAGCAATGAGACCACGGCTTCGCCCTCGCGAACTTCGTCAGATAACCCCGCCCCGGAGCGAATCGCCAGGATCGGCACACCAGATGTGACCCGGAACTTGGTGCTCCACGCTCCGGCAAGCGCAGTCTTGTGAGCGACGAGAGTTCCGTCCTCGATCCCAATCTCTGAGACATCGACTGCCGAACCGGAATCTAGGCGAGTCGCCAGCATTGCTGCGACGGCTCGCCCTCTATAGGAGGATGTGCAGAGCACGGCACCTGGATCCTGGATCCGCGCCACGGCCGCAAGTGCTGCGTCTGTGACAGCGGCTGGAACTCGAGGGGAGAAACCCTCGGCCTGAGCCACTAGGACCACGTCGGCACCGGCGGCCCCCAGGGAGTCGGTGTCAGGCGTTGCTGTAAGACTCAGCGCATATAGCGGTCCGTCTGTCAGATCGCGCGCCATTCGTACCGTCTTGTTGGATGCGGGCGCGAGTGTTGAAGCGCCTTCGTGATCAACAATCACTAGAACGGGGTCATTGATTCGTCCTGTTACGGCGCCCATCAGCGATCTCCATCCACGTTTGGTGATCCGGCTCCCAGGGAGTCAATCAGGCCGGTTTGGTTCATGTACTCGAGCAGATACTTGGCTAGGCGATCGCCGCCGTCGCCTGAATCCGTGACAACAGTGCCTTCCTCACGCGAGATCTGGTCGGCTTCTACCACCAGTGTGGAAGCCACGCCTACATTGCCCGGATCGGCAGCCGGAAGTGCATAAATGAACCGCTGCAGGTCCTCCACTTCAAGATGGTCGAGCGGCTTCGAGCGAGCCGCCTTCATGGTCTTGAAGCTGGGGTAACGCGGTTCGTTGATCTGGTCTGTAACGCTTACGACGGCGGGGGTTGCTGCTCGAAGCGTGTCCTCCCAACCGTCCGCGCTCCGCTTGATGGTCACGAGGACCGAGCCGTCGTCACCTTCGACAGAGAGTTCCTCGGCAAGGTCCAGTAAAGGCCACTCCAAGTTGGCGGCCAGACTGGGGGCGAACATCGAAGTCATGCCATCCAAGCTGGCCATCCCCGTAATGATGAGAGAAACTGGGCCATCCTGCTCGATATGCCTCACGGCTGCAGCCAGGACCGCTGTCGTGGCTGGAACGTCCGCGCCTTCGAGGACGGGATCGGACACCAGGATTCCTCGGTCAGCCCCCATCTGAAGAGCACGGAATACGGCTTCCTCGGAATCCTCCGGCCCCATGGACAAGGCTATCACTTCGCCGCCACGGTCCTCGACAAGGCTCACTGCTTCCTCGATCGCGTACTCGTCTAGTTCGTTTAGGACGTCATCCTCACCGCGAACGATACGGCCATTTTCTATTCGTCGGTCCGATGCGGCATCGGGCACATGTTTCACGCACACGACAATTCTCATAATCACAAGTCTGCCACGGGTTTCATTTGCTCTTTGCGTGAGATTTCGCCCTTATCATTGATGCAATTCGTTTCTAGGGGCTACGCTGCCAGCTTGGGCTCCGCAGTCCACCAGACACCAGCAACGACAACCAGGGCGAGGTTATGAGTGACGATCAGCTAAGCAAGCCGAACGACTCGGTTCTGCGGCCCTCAACGCTGCGGGTGGACCGCCCCAATCCAAGTCCCGAGAGCCTGGGTGTCTACGCCGCAGACGGTGGCCTGGACATCGCAGTCGTCGCTCCGCATGCCACGGCCGTGGACTTCTGCGTCCGACTGGGAGAGGGATCTCAGCACCGAGAGAAGCGCTGGTCGCTTGAAGGGCCCGTGCGAGGGGTGTGGCACGGTCACATAGATGGGCTCGGTGAGGGAACCGTTTACGGATTCCGCGCATTTGGCCCGTGGGATCCGGATGCGGGACTTTATTATAATCCGGCCAAGCTCCTGCTGGACCCGTACGGGCGAGGAATAGACGGAAGCCCGGAGCTGTCCCCCGCGCTGCATGCCCACCACGTGGACCACGAGCTATATCCAACGACCTACCCGCTGGCACAGTCCAACTTGAACTCAGCGCTCTACGCACCGCACTCGGTCGTTGTGGGGAGCCACTTTGACCTTGCAGAGCATCCTCGTGTCCCCCTTGACGAGGCCGTGATTTACGAACTCCACGTCAAGGGCTTCACCAAGAACTTTCCGGGCCTGCCAGACGAGCTTCGTGGAACCTACGCGGGACTGGCTCACCCGGTGACCATCGAGTACTTGAAGAACCTGGGTGTGACCTCCGTGGAGCTGCTCCCGGTCCACGCGAAGATGGACGAACCTTTTCTAACTGATCGCGGTCTGACCAACTACTGGGGCTACAACACCCTTTCGTTCTTCTCTCCGGAACCCTCCTATGCCACCGAGGAATCGCGAAATCGTGGACCTCAGGCAGTCATCGATGAGTTCCGGGGAATGGTCTCACTTCTGCACAAGGCAGACATAGAAGTCATCCTGGATGTGGTCTATAACCACACTTGCGAAGGCGGAGACGGCGGTCCGACTCTTAGCTTGCGTGGGCTCGATTCACTGATGTATTACCGTCGAATGCCGGATCGTCCCAGGACGATGATTGACGACACTGGCTGTGGCAACACGGTCAACTTCTCCGAGCAGCGTGTTGTGCAGTTGACTGTTGACTCGCTGCGCTACTGGGCGACCGAGATGGGCGTTGACGGATTCCGCTTCGACCTGGCGACCACTCTGGGACGTCTTGACAACGGATTCACCGCGTTTCACCCGGTGTTTGTTGCAATGGCCTGCGACCCGGTCCTGAAGAACGTCAAACTGATCGCTGAACCCTGGGATATTGGACCGGGAGGCTGGCAAACAGGTAATTTCCCACCCCCGTTCCTCGAATGGAATGACCGTTACCGTGACTCCATTCGTAAGTTCTGGCTCACCGACTTCCAACTACAGGCCCAGGGGCGCGCAGCTTCGGGACCGAACGACCTGGCTACGCGTCTGTCAGGTTCTGCCGATATGTTCTGGGGTTCAAATGGGGCCACCGAACGGACCCCGATGGCATCCGTCAACTTCGTGACTGCACACGATGGCTTCACATTGGCAGACTTGACGCGTTACGACCATAAGCACAACCTGGCAAACCTGGAGAACAACCAGGACGGTTCCACAAACAACCACTCGTGGAATCACGGCTTGGAAGGGTCTGCGGGAACAGCCGGAATGACCCTTGATGTCCAGGATGCAGAGGGTCTGGTCGAGGAGTTGTCGTACGCCCGCGAGCGTTCCCAGCGGAACCTGATGACCACCATGCTGCTATCCGCCGGCACGCCAATGATCACAGCCGGCGACGAGTTCGGCCGAACGCAGTACGGCAACAACAATGCATATTGCCAGGATTCCCCCATCTCCTGGGTCGACTGGGATCTGAAAAAAGCTCAGAAACACCGGTTGACTACAACGCAGTACCTAATGGCACTGCGTGAAGCCCATCCGGTGCTCCGTCCGGCAGCGTTCGCTACCGGAGCCACGGCTCCGGGTGATGTCATCCCAGACGTCTCTTGGTTCGCCCATGACGGAAAGGGCATCTCCTCAAAGGAGTGGTCTGATCCGAAAAATCGGGTATTTCAGATGCTCCGTTCTGGGTATGCGTTCGAGGACGTGGACGCTCTAGTCGTGCTGAACGGCACCATGAGCGTTGCTGACATCACGCTTCCCCAGGGTCGCGGGCAGAACTGGGTCCTCGTCGTCGATACCTCATGGCCCGCCCCCAAGCACGGCAGCATTAGCGCCGCTGAGATGGCACTTGAGGAAGGCGAGTTGTTCACACCTGGGCAGACGTTCAGTATGGAGCCTCAGTCGATGGCCGTTTACTTCTCTTCTACGCGGGAACGGTAAACTCTTGCGCATGCCTGAATCGACACGAACTGAAGAAATCTCCGAATCCACAGTGGAATCGGAAGCTGCTCAGCGAGTTGCTGACTCCGTGAGTACAGCTTCGGTCCGTCAAGCGATCGAGCGGTCGCGTGAGATCGAAGAGCAGATCAACAAAGACCCCAGTCAGTTCCGTGTGCTCACGGGCGACCGCCCAACGGGCAAACTGCACCTGGGGCACTACTTCGGAACGTTGCACAACCGCGTTGAACTGCAGAACAAGGGTGTCGACACCTGGATTCTGGTAGCCGACTATCAGGTCATCACCGACCGCGATGGGGTAGGACCACTGAAGGAACGCGTTCTGGGGTTGGTCACCGACTACCTGGCATGCGGAATCGACCCGGCGAAGGCCACGATTTTCAACCATTCGGCAGTTCCGGCGCTTAACCAGTTGCTAATTCCGTTTCTATCACTGGTCACCGAGTCAGAGTTGCACCGCAATCCGACCGTCAAGGCCGAACTTGAGGCATCCCAAGGTCGCGCCATGTCCGGATTGCTGCTTACGTACCCGGTGCACCAGGCAGCCGACATTATGTTCTGCAAAGCAAACCTAGTCCCGGTGGGTCAGGATCAGTTGCCGCACCTGGAGCTATGCCGCCAGATCGCGTCGCGATTCGACCGCCGATACGGCCGTGCGAGAAAAGACAAGCCGGTGTTCCGCCGTCCAGATGCGCTGCTGTCGAAGGCTCCCTACATTTTGGGAACCGACGGCAACAAGATGTCGAAGTCTCGTCGCAACACAATCGAGTTGGCGATGACTGCCGACGAAACAGCAAAGGTGTTGAAGAAGGCGAAGACTGACTCAGACCGTGCGATCACTTACGACCCCGTGAACCGACCTGAGGTCTCGAATTTGCTTCTGCTGGCTTCAATTGCCACTGGTGATTCGCCCGAGGACATTGCGGCTCACATCGGTGACGGTGGCGGCGGCACGTTGAAGAACTTTGTAACCGAGGCCATCAACGAGACTTTGGCACCGATTCGCGCGCGCCGCGTTGAACTGGAGAATGAGAAGGGCTTTGTCGAAGGCGTCCTCGCCGCTGGAAACGAGAAGGCGAACGAAGTCGCTTCGCAAACCCTGTTCGAAGTTCGCGAAGCCATGCAGATGATCTACTGACACCGGGACATATTGTCTAGGTTTGGCCGATATGCTGGACCCGTGAGCCAAGACAAGAAGCGCCTGATTACCCGTATCCCCGCAGTCGAAGTTTTCCCGACCGTGGAGAACGCCACCCTGCCAGCAAAAGCCACCGAAATGGAGGCTTTCCCCATCCGTGCCACGGTGTTCCGCGAAGGGCACGATCAGTTCGGCGCCGACGCGGTGCTGATCACCCCGGAGGGGCAGGAGTTCCAACGCGTTCGCATGTACGACATTGCCCCCGGGCTTGATCGGCTAGAGGCATGGGTCATGCCCGACCGCACGGGCTCGTGGAAGTATCGGATCGAGACTTGGTCCGATCCGTGGGCCACCTGGAAGCATGATGCAGCCCTGAAGATTCAGGCTGACGTCGATACTGAGTTGATGTGCGAGGAAGGAGCGCGCCTCTTGGAGCGCGTCCTGACGGCAAAGATCATTCGGGCACCCAGGCCTCCGCGAGCTCCCACTTACAGACGTGTCCGTCCCGACGCTGATACTGCTAAGCAGATTCAGGGTGCAGTTTCGATTCTGCGCGACCAGACGATAGCTCCGCGCACACGGTTTGCAGCAGCAACCTCGACACGCTTGGAACATGCGCTCAGTCGGTACCCCCTGCGCGACCTGATCGAGGCAACAGAGAAGTATCCACTGCAGGTTGATCGACGGGCCGCATTGTACGGCTCCTGGTATGAAGTCTTCCCGCGTTCGGTAGGCGCATTTCAGCGTGAGGATGGGACCTGGAAGTCCGGGTCCTTCAAGTCACTGACGAAGGCCCTGCCAAGGATTGCCGCGATGGGCTTCGACGTCCTTTATCTGACACCCGTTCATCCGATCGGAAAGACCTTCCGAAAGGGACGCAACAACTCTGTTACCGCTCGCAAGGGCGATCCGGGGTCGCCTTATGGCATCGGTTCTGCTGAAGGCGGTCACGACGCAATTCACCCCGATCTAGGAACGTTCGCTGACTTCGACGTGTTGGTCGCCGGTGCAGCTGAGCAGGGCATGGAGATCGCTCTCGACTTGGCACTCCAGGCTTCTCCTGATCATCCCTGGGTAACCGAGCATCCCGAGTGGTTCACGACCCGCGCCGACGGCTCGATTGCCTACGCGGAGAACCCGCCCAAGAAGTACCAGGACATCTACCCGCTCAACTTCGACAATGATCCTGTCGGGATCTACAACGCGATCGTTGAGGTCGTCGAGTTGTGGATCAGCCATGGTGTCCGGATCTTCCGTGTCGACAACCCCCATACGAAGCCGATTCCATTTTGGGAAAAGTTCTTGGCTTACATGAATCGCGAACATCCCGGTGTCCTCTTCCTCGCCGAAGCATTCACTCGTCCGGCAATGATGAGGACGCTAGGCATGGTCGGTTTCCAGCAGTCCTACACATACTTTGCGTGGCGCACGGAAAAACAGGAGATCGAGGAATACCTGTCAGAGTTGGCAAACGACACGGCGCACGTAATGCGCCCAGCGTTCTGGCCTACGACGCACGACATCCTCACACCACAAATGACTACGGGTGGGTCCGCGATCTTTGCGGCCCGTGCGGTCCTCGCAGCTACGGGCGCACCAACCTGGGGAATCTACACTGGCTACGAGCTTGTGGAAAACGTTCAGCGCCCTGGCTTCGAGGAGCAGATCGACAACGAGAAGTACGAATTCCGCCCCCGCAACTGGGCCAACTCAGAACTATTTGGAATCGCGCTGCTACTTACAAGACTGAATGAGGCCCGGGCCAAGCACCCGGCCCTTCAGCAGTTGCACCAGGTGAGCATCCTGGAGTCGACTTCTGACCGCGTAATCGCGTTTTCCAAGCACGTGCCGAAGCGCTTCTCCCCGACAGGAGAGGACGACACCGTGATAGTCGTTATCAGCCTGGACCCGCACAACACCGCTGAATCTACGATCTACGTTGATCCTGCGAAGCTATGGGCACCCGACACAAAGAACCCGGAAAGTCCCGAGTATCATGAGTTGAATCGGCCGCTACAGCTTGAGCTTGTCGACGAACTTGACGGGCAAACTTACTACTGGGGCGGCGAGAACTACGTGAAGCTGTCGCCATGGGATCGCATGGCGCACGTGTTCTGGGTCAAGAACTCCACCGACTAGTCGCGTTGACTCAAGACACACCCGCTGCAACGAACGACCCGGTGGAGACTCAAGACTCTCTGTCCACGATTCTCGTGGATTGGGCTCGCACGAAAAGATGGTGGCCCCTTCGCCCCGACCAGGGCGGCAAGGTCAAACACCTATATCCGCTGGGCCGTTCGCGGGACACAGACGGGGACCAGAGCGCCTGGATTGCCACGGTTCAGACGGATGACCCACGTGTTCTGGTCCAGATTCCTCTGCTGTTCATGCAAATAGACAGCCGTATTGCTCATAATCTGGCGGGTGACTCGATGCTGGGCCAACTGTCAATACTGGGTCGACTGGACGAACAGCTGGTCATCGATGGCACCGCGCAGGCAGAGTTCTGGAAGGCCTGGATGTCGCATGCGACCATTTCTCCTGTAGCACATGCGATTGTCAAGGACCCTCAAGAGTTCTTGCAGCGATCCGCTTCTTCGGTTCGCGCGCTGGACGTGGAGCAGTCCAACTCATCGGTGTTACTCCTGGGCACCGAACGCCCACTCATTGCCAAGGTCTTTCGCGTTCTGCATCCCGGGATCCATCCGGAGGTTGAGTTGCCCTCAGCTCTGGGGGATTGGAGTGGCGTCGGGGCGCTGTGGGCGCACTATGAGATTGACCTTAACGGCCCGGGTTTGGAGTCGGCTGGAGATTGCGGAGCAATGGCCTGTTCAGCTGTGGTCTCCGACGCAGTCAAAGACGCCGAGGACGGGTTTGTCACCGTACGGTCACTAGCCAGCAAAGGCGCGGATCCAACCGAAGTTGCCACAGAGATCGGTGTGCTCACCGCCCAGATGCACGACCGGTTGGAAAGCACCTTGGGGAGCGTGGAGGGGCGGGGGCGACAGGATCTGCGGGAGAGACTGGAGGCCGCACTCCGGACAACGGTCGCCACGACGGACGAACTGTCGTTTGAGGATGTCAACCGACTGCAGCAGATGATCGAAGTTGTTACGGCTGATGAGGACGCACCAGCAACTAGGGCGATCCGGGTTCACGGAGACCTTCACCTCGGACAGCTGCTTCATGGCTCAAACTCCAACTGGAAAGTTGTTGACTTCGAAGGAGAGCCTCTACGGGGTCTGGATGAACGACGGCTGCCAGATCTCCCCGCACGCGACATCGCGGGAATGCTTCGCTCGTTCGACTACGCGTCCGAATCCGATGGAATCGCGGACTCGGCGTGGCTAGAAACGGCTCGAAACGCGTTTCTCGATGGATACCAAAGCGTGCGTCCACTCAGCAACGATGAAATGGTGACGATTCGGGCATACGAGCTATACAAGGTGCTCTACGAACTGCAGTACGAGGTGCGGTTCCGTCCCCAGTGGATCAGGATCCCGTTAGCTGGAATGAGACGGCTTATGGCCAACACAATCGGCCCGCAGGACCAAGACGGCCAGACTTTCACTATCACGTATCCGAACCGAGACTCAACGCCGTAAGGAATCGGCGCGGAGAGACCCAACTCCGTGAGACACTTGACACATGAATGCCCAGCCTATTCCAGTGTCAAGTGAAGTCCTCGATGCGGTGGCATACGGCCACCATCACTCGCCCCACTCAGTGTTGGGCGCGCATCCCGATGATGGCGGAGTAACTATACGCACAGTTCGACACCTCGCTGACGAGGTGACTGTGGTGACTTCAGACGCAGAGTTTCCTGCTGAACACGAACAGAACGGAATCTGGGTTGCGGTACTTCCCGGCACCACGATTCCCGACTACCGCATCAAAGTGAAGTACGGCGACACTGAGACCCTTGTGGATGACCCGTACCGATTCCTTCCAACGCTCGGGGAAATGGATTTGCACCTGTTTGCCGAAGGGCGTCATGAGGAACTCTGGCGTGTCATGGGCGCTCATCTGAAGAACTACAAAGGTCCCATGGGCAATGTTGAAGGAGTCGCATTCTCGGTGTGGGCCCCTAATGCTCGCGCGGTCCGCGTTGTCGGCGATTTCAACTACTGGGACGGAAACGGTTCAGCGATGCGTTCGCTAGGCGCCTCGGGCGTATGGGAACTGTTCATTCCGGGGGTGAAGGTCGGAGCACGCTACAAGTTTGAGATCCAGGGTCCCGACGGAAACTGGTTCCAAAAGGCAGACCCCATGGCCCGGGCAACCGAGGTTCCGCCTGCTACAGCATCCGTAGTCACCAACACGGAGTTTGAATGGACCGACGATGCGTGGCTCGAGAAGCGAGCATCTCTCATTGCCCATAGCCGCCCCATGTCCATTTACGAGTGCCACCTTGGCTCCTGGAAGCAGGGCCTAGGTTACAGGGGGATCGCCGATGAACTGGCACCCTACCTGTCTGAGATGGGCTACACGCACGTCGAACTGATGCCCGTGATGGAGCACCCTTTTGGCGGCTCTTGGGGATACCAGGTGACCGGCTACTACGCTCCAACCGCGCGGTTTGGCGTGCCGGATGATTTTCGCTACTTCGTCAACAGAATGCACGAGGAAGGCATTGGTGTCATCCTCGACTGGGTTCCGGCCCACTTCCCGAAGGATTCATGGGCGTTGGCCCGCTTCGATGGCACTCCTTTGTACGAGGACCCTGATCCGCTTCGTGGCGAACATCCTGACTGGGGAACCCTGGTGTTCAATTTCGGCAGGAACGAAGTTCGCAACTTCCTTGTTGCCAATGCCCTCAACTGGATTGAAGAGTTCCATGTCGATGGCCTTCGTGTAGATGCAGTGGCCTCAATGCTTTACCTGGATTACTCTCGCCAGGACGGCCAGTGGCGCCCCAACCAGTTCGGTGGCAGGGAGAACCTGGAGGCCATTCAGTTCATTCAGGAAGCGAACGCCACTGCTTACAAGCGCAACCCCGGCATCTCGATGATTGCCGAGGAGTCTACTGCGTGGCCTGGAGTCACCGCTCCAACTTCAGGAGGCGGGCTAGGCTACGGCTTCAAGTGGAACATGGGCTGGATGAACGACACGCTCCGGTACATGTCCGAGGACCCGGTAAACCGCCGTTGGCACCACGGGGAACTCACGTTCTCTCTAGTTTATGCATTTTCTGAGAACTTCGTTCTGCCCCTATCGCACGATGAAGTGGTTCACGGCAAAGGTTCCCTTATCTCCAAGATGCCGGGTGACAAGTGGCAGAAGCTGGCTAACCTGCGTGCACTGTACGCCTACCAGTGGTCGCACCCCGGCAAGCAATTACTGTTCATGGGTCAGGAGTTCGCGCAGGAAGGCGAATGGTCAGAGTCCTACAGCCTGGACTGGTGGCTACTCGACTACCCCGACCATGCGGGAATCCAGGCACTCGTGAAAGCATTGAACAGAGTATACGTTTCCAACCCTGCACTGTGGGATGACGATTACACTGGATTCGAGTGGATCGACGCGGGCGATGCCGACCACAACGTCATTTCATATGTTCGCCAGGGAGTGAATGAGGAAGGCGACACCGAGCATCTGGTGTGCATCACCAACTTCGCAGGCAATCCCCACGAGCACTATCGAGTAGGTCTTCCGTTCGGTGGGGAGTGGGAGGAAGTCCTGAGCACGGATGACTTGGAGTTCGGTGGGTCTGGCGTGACAAACTTCGGGACTCTCCACGCCGAGGAACTTCCGTGGAACAATCGGGCCAACTCCTTGTCGGTGCGCGTTCCTCCGCTGGGGGCTACCTGGTTGCGACCGAAGAAGAGCTAGTCACCGACCATCAGCTTCTTCAGACCATAAGTATCGTGGCCAGACGCGTACGCGCTGACTTCACGACTGCGGTATCTGATGCGATCTGGAACAGTTCGACTATCCGGGCACGCAGGCTTTCCCTCGCGTCGGAGTCGTTTTCTTCTTCCAGGGCTCCCAGTAGCAAGTCGAACGCTGCTGCCTCCTGACCTAGGGCGAACAGCGAATCGGCACGTGCTTCAATCGATCCCACCGAAGAGTTATCTGACTCAACCGAGGCTCCTTCGGAGGATTGAGTTAGCCCTGCTTCCCTGGCACCCTGGCGGTCTTCGAACTGTGCCCGCGTTAGCGCAGTCTTGGCTTCCTGGTCCTTGGGACTGTTTGCCAGAACCTTTTTCCACTCGGCAATGGCAGCGGCCCAGTCCCCTCGTTCCTCGGCCTCACGTGCAGGAATATGCTCGGGTGGAGTCGGGGTTTCCAGGTCGTCAGCCGACACCTCGATACGACCCACGACGCCAAGCTGGGGTGCAACCTGGAATAGATCGTCTAGTACTTGAGCAAGTTGAGTTTCGGTTGGAACACCCTCGAACAAGGGGACGGGCCGACGCGCAACGAGAGCGAATCCGGATGGAACTACCTGCGCCTGGAACGCGGAAGCCAGGGTTGGATTGGTTTCCACATCCAGCTTTCCAACCTGAAATGCACCGACCGAATCACGGCAGGCCTGTTCTACGACCTGGAGAGCTTGCTTTGAGGCGATCGACTTCGGCGAGTGGAGGACCAAGACAACGGGGACTGTCTGCGACAGCGCCATTGTGTCTTCGAGGTTCTGCTCCGTGACATCCGTGATCAAAGGAGCTGCAACTGTGGGACCGCTGGCAACCGCAGGCATTCCGCTAGGTGCTGCACCATATGGTCGGTTACCGGCCCCCGAATGGGCAGCCCCAGCATCCTGCACATCTCCAGCAAGCTGTGACAGATCAACTCCACCTCGTGAGTATCCCGTCTGTGGGTCAGTCATGGTTCCCCTTTGATTTGCTACTTCTTCTATTCCCCGCCGTCATCGCGGGTCACTGAAGTAATTACTCGCTCCGCGCCAACCACGCTGATCTTGTCTGCGCCACCTTCAGGTGGAATCACAAAGAAAATGTTCACCTGGTAAGTAGCTGTCGCAGAGTTCTTGATGTTCGGGTCCTCAAGATAGTCGGCTGGAGTTCCAGCCAACTCCAGTGTCGAGCCCTCAACCGTCTTGTTGTACTTGTTCGTGTAGGTGAAAGACGCCGATACCAACGCCGAGCCGTCATCAAGGGCCACGCCTATCGGTGCGGTCTTGCCCACCCTGGCATTTGCCTCGACATTGCCAGCAACTGCAATCGCCTCGTTGAGCGCTTTCAACTCCTGACGGAATCGGCCCGAGAACACATTGTCGTCGAAGATCTTGTACTCGTCGTTGTCCGGGCTGTTGAGATAGTTGACGTAGGTCTCAAGTGTGCTCTCTGGAGAGCGCAGCAGACCGGTCGCGTCGGCTTCGAGGACCGTCGATCCTTCACGCACTGACAGACCACGAACAGCAGTTCCGCCGATCAGACGAGACCAATTCTCCAACTTATAGTCCGACCGCGCGTCCTTTTGCGTGAGCATGAAGACTTCGGCTGGATCATCACCGGACACCTCGGATGCTACGACAAGGACCCTGGGAAAAGAGGATCCAGCAGTCGCCGAGAACACGCTCATGTCAAGCAGCAGAGGTGCCAGATCAGTGCCGGTCTTCTTGGCGCGCACAAACTGTCCCTTGCGCATGCTGAGCGCCGGATCGACCATACGCTCCTTGAGAATTGACGCGTCGTTTTCTTCTTCAGAGAGAGTCAGATCTTCCTGAATGTCAGCGACGATCCGACGGACTTGCTCTTCTGTTAGTACCACATCACCCGGTTCCGCTATCCCGGACTGAGCTCCAGACTGCGAGCCTGACTGGCTTCCCGACTGCGCCCGTTCCGGGTCTGGAACCTCACGGATGTCAGGGGCACACGCGGCTAACCCCAGCGTTGAAACAGCCGCAATCACTGCAAGCGCTTTGGTGGCTCGATTCACGATCTACTCCCCCTTGTCTTCGGCGCCGTCAGTTCCTGTGTCTTCGTTGTCTGCGGTCCTGCGCATTAGCTCAGACCAACTCATCGCTGACATCGACCGTTTACGCAACGCGTCAGCAGGCTTTGCGATGCTTTGCCGCGTTGGCTGATTCGGCTGAGTCGATGGGACAGCCACCCCTGCCCCCGACGCAACTGACGGTCGTGGGGCACCCGGAGCCGAACGAGAAGTCGAGAACTTTCGTCCCTCTACCACCAGCGCATCTACACCGCGGCTCTGAGCTTCGCGAAGAGCGCGCCGCGTCGGGAAAGCGAACCCGTCTTGTAGCGCCGATAGATTCAGCATCCCCGAATCGGTTGAGACCGTCTCGTACCGGCCGTCGTCTTCGGACTCTGCTAAGGCATGCTCCAAGAATGATGCCTGTGTGTCTTCGTCGGCATTAACTGGTGCGTCAGCGGCCAGGTCAGGAGAGGAGTGCTCATCGGCCTTGGTGTCAGCCCCTGCCTCATCCTCGAATCCGGCGCCGATCGCGCCATCCCTCTCTATCTCTGGGACATTTGCAGACTCCTGCGCAATGTCTTCGACATCAGCAGATTCGATCGGGTCGGCAACCTCGGCAATATCGTCGGCTCCAATTTCGTCGGTCTCGAACTCGGTAGCCAGATTCTTGATCACTTCCGTCTCTGAATGGTCGGCCTTCTTGGCTGCCTTTGCCTCTTCGGTGGCTCGCTTCAGTTCCTTCTTGGAACCCTGGTCCTCAGCGGACTTTGTGCGAGACCTTGTCGCGAACAATACTGCCCAAGCGAAGAGTGCTAGAGCTGCAACAACGCCAAGCAGCACGAAGGAGATTATCGCCAACAGATTCGGTTGTGGGGTCTCCCAGCGCAGCGAGATCACAGGCGCTGGGCCTTCCCCATCGGTCGCGGCCAGCAGCGACATGTCCATGTCATCGCCGCTAAGTGTCAGACTCACCGAGCCGCGACCATACTTGACCGCCGTCCACATGTCAGAAGAGATGGGGCTTTCGACCACCTGTCCAGGAACGGCATCAGGTTCTACACCGTCTTCACTTTGTCCTGTTGGGTCCTCGGAGGTACCGGGGTCCGTAGCAGGATCATCAGCCGTACCAGCGGCGGAATCGTCGGCAGGGCTTTCGTAGATATGCGGGACAGCCTTCAAAGTCTGCAGATCCAGAAGTCCGACGATCTCGTCATAAGATTCTTCCTGGAGCCAAGCGTTCACGTCGTCGGCAGAACCCACCGCTAGCCAAACAGTTTGATCTTTGTCTCCCGATTCGGGAACCGACGCGCGAACCTCGACCTTGTCGGCATACAGGGGAAGTACGCCCGCTCGAGTCATCGTGAAAGGCTGCTCAGTGCTGCGTTGAGCCACCACTTCTTGCGGAGGCTTCCACACCGTCAACGAAAGGATGCCTACAACCAGCATCACCGCTGAGATAACGGCTAGCGCTATAGGCAGCGTGTAGCGCTTTATGTTTGCCACTGCTGATCCCTTCTGCATGTACTAGGTAACACTCCAGGGTAGGGCCAAATACTCACTGTCACCAAGGTATCCGCCGCAGATTGTTGAGCGACTTCACACGTTCAGGAAGGACGTAGACGTCTGCGCCAGCAGTCTGAATGCCAATGCCTGCGCGCTTCAACACCTACTGCGAGGCCAAACTCACCTTGCTCGGGCCACACAACGACGTGTGGGATGCCAGGTGGGATCTCGTGGAGACACGCGGGACACATATACGACTTGTCGGACTGGGCTACGCTTTGGACTTGGTACTTGTCGCCACCTGGGCCAGATTCAGATCTTCGGATTCTGCGCAGCACTTCCACGTCCAGCGGCCTGTGCTCCACCCCTTTCCTGCGTGAATAAGGACGCTTCGCCACAGGTCACCATCCTCTACTAGACGCTGATTTACCACATCGAACAACGCTCATCACACGAAGGTCATCGTCGGCAACCACGAGGTCAGCACGAAGTCCAACAGCCAGAGACCCGCGGTCGTCAAGTCCCAGCACAGCCGCACCCTGCGCTGACGCCAGGTAGACGGCATCAACCAGGTCGATTCCACTGCATTTGACGGCCGTGCGTACGCAATCGAGTAGATGCGCCGTTCCCCCCGCGATTGCGTCGCTGTCAGCTAATCGGGCAACACCGCCCTTCACATGGACTGCCTGGGAACCGAGGGCGTAGCTGCCATCAGGCATGCCCGTTGCAGCCATCGCGTCGGTGACAAACACGGCATTGTCACGGCCAACCAGGTCGATGACCGAAGCAACCAGTGCCGAATCCAAGTGGATCCCGTCGTTGATCATCTCGACCACCACTCTGCCGTTCTGCGCCGCAGCGAGAAGCGCGGGGATAGGACCCGGATTCCGATGGTGAAGAGGACGCATGCCATTGAACAAGTGCGTAGCAGTCGCGCGTCCACCACGTACGGGACTGCCCGACTTGACGGCAGCCGCCTGCAAGTCCCCTACGCCCGTATCGACGGCGTCGTTTGCCTGCTCGATGCCGCAGTCCGTATGCCCCCAGGAGGGCAGAATGCCTCCAGCGACCAAGATCTTCAGCGACTCGCGGCCTTCTGCGTCCTCGGACATCTCCGGAGCAATGGTCATGGAGACAGCCATACCACCGGCCGCATCTACCAAACGCCTAGCTGTATCGGGGGTTGCACGAATCAGGTAGCGCGGGTCCTGGGCACCGCAGCGAATCTCTGAGAGGAAGGGGCCCTCGTAGTGGATGCCGGCAATGATGCCCTCCTGAGAGGCCACCGCCAACAGGCGAGCCCTCGTCTCCAGGATCTCAACAGGCGCGGTAACCAAAGACGCAATTATGGTGGTTGTGCCGTGCTTCAGGTGCTCTCCCGCGGCAGTGCGCACGTCATCAAGCGTCAAAGAATCAGGGAAGGACACTCCCCCACCCCCGTGGCAGTGAACGTCTACCAGTCCCGGAATAATCGTGGGTTCAACGGGTCCACTGGGTACTTGTTCCACGGCATGCGCATACTTCTCGGGCAGGTCCTTTGCGCGCCCCACCCACACGATCTGGTCTCCGTGTGCCACAACTGACGCTGAATCGATTACCTCTTCCGCCGTTACAACGCGTCCCAACCACTTTTTGAGCACCGCGGCATCCTTTGCTGCCCTCGGTGCTTGGTCCATCAAAAGAGCCTGCTCTCTGCGTCGTCCATTCCACGCATCGCGGCATAGTCGAGAATCAAGCATTCGATGCCGCGATCCTCGGCCAACACGCGCGCTTGAGGAGTGATCTCTTGGGCCGCGAAGACGCCTCGAATCCTTGAGTACCTAGATTCGCGTCCCAGAAGCTCTAAGTATCGAGTGAGTTGCTCGACACCGTCGATACCGCCACGGCGCTTTACTTCCACGGCAACGGGCTTTTCGTCGGGATCGTAGACCAGCAGGTCCACCGGCCCGATCGGTGTGGGGTGTTCGCGCCGCAGCAACGCCCATCCAGTGCCGAATACCTGTGTCACCTGGTCTGCAAGCAGTTGCTGCAGGTGTGCTTCAACTCCGTCTTTTTGCAGGCCCGGATCTTCACCAAGTTCCTCAGACACATCGGCAATCACGTCGTAAATGCGAATCAGTAGTTTGCCGTCCACCTTCTTCGGTTCGACCTTCCACAGTTCCCGCACACCGAGTTCGCGGTCCTCATCATCCGGCTCCACCACCTCCATGGCGCACGGGGCACTCATCCAGTTGAGTGGCTTGTACGACCCACCATCGGAATGCACCAGGACAGACCCGTCTGCTTTTAGCATGAGAACACGGCGCGCCCGAGGAAGATGCGCGTCAAGTCTCCCTGAATAGTCAACGGAACATTCTGCGATTACCAGTCGCAAAGTAGACCTTTCTGTTTGCCGAGGGCACTTCTATGCGGCGATATCACTCGCCGGGAGGGGCTGAATCGATCCAGGAAATGACACCTGAGGCGTCCCCTGACGAAAGTACAAACGAGTACGTGCCTTTGCTGGTGGCCAAAGTGAGCATCTGCTGATCTGCTTCGTCAGAAAGATGACGGACTTCCTCAAGGTCGATATCGCGGCGGGCAAGCGTAAGGTCAGCAGAGAGACGTATGCCATACAGCCTGCGCCACTCAAGATGGGAACGCCCGTATTTGCCCGAACCGTGAATCCATCTGCCACGCGAAGGCCAGAACAACAGCACCGGAAAACGCCCGTTACGGTCAGACAGAATCCATAGACGGACTAGGAAAACAGCAGACAAGATGACGACGGCTGTGAGCATAGCCGCAGCCAACCACAGTGCGACCTGTATGGGAGCACCCCGCATTGCTTCATCAACGGACAACTGTCAGCCTCGCCATCTACAGGTCACGGTCACTGGTTCCGAATGCGCGCACCGTCCTCAACCACCACGGTAACGAAATCAGAGTCCACAGACACAAACCCACCGTTCACGTCCAGGATTACGGGTTCCCTGTCCTCACGCTGGATTTCGACTTCTCCCGTATCCAGGACTGCGAGCAGAGGTTGCCTCCCCGTCAGGATACCCAAGCGACCGTCGATCGCGGGCACAGACACATAATGGGCGTAACCGCTCCACAGTGGCCTGGTCTTGGAAACCACCTCCACCTGCAGTTTGTCCTCGCTCATTGCTCGTTCCGCAACTCATGCCAGCGGCGTTCAAGGTCTTCAATCCCGCCGATATTGAAGAAGGCCTGCTCCGGCACCTCATCGTAGTAGCCATCGGAGATACGCTTGAATGCTTCAATCGTCTCTGACAACGGAACGGTAGAACCAGGAACGCCGGTGAACTTCTCCGCCATGTAGGTGTTCTGAGAAAGGAACTGCTGGATGCGACGAGCGCGGGCAACCGTGATCTTGTCTTCTTCGGAAAGCTCGTCAACACCGAGAATAGCGATTATGTCCTGCAGCTCTTTGTTCTTCTGCAGGATGGACTTCACGCGGGTGGCCACATCGTAGTGCTCCTGCCCGACGAACTTCGGATCCAAGAGACGCGAGGTCGAGGTCAGCGGATCGACAGCCGGATACAGACCACGCGAGGCGATTTCACGCGACAACTCAGTTGTGGCGTCAAGGTGCGCGAACGTGGTCGCCGGGGCCGGGTCAGTGTAGTCATCGGCCGGTACGTATATCGCCTGCATCGAGGTAATCGAGTTTCCGCCGGCCGAAGTGATGCGTTCTTGCAGCAAGCCCATTTCGTCAGCCAGGTTGGGTTGGTAGCCCACGGCAGAAGGCATGCGACCAAGGAGCGTCGAAACCTCGGAACCCGCCTGGGTGAAACGGAAAATGTTGTCGATGAACAACAGGACATCTTGGTTCTGAACGTCGCGGAAATACTCCGCCATGGTCAAAGCCGTGAGGGCCACGCGCAGACGCGTGCCCGGCGGCTCATCCATCTGGCCGAAAACAAGTGCGGTCTTGTCAAAGACGCCTGCTTCTTCCATTTCGTGAATCAGGTCGTTGCCCTCGCGGGTACGCTCGCCAACCCCCGCGAAAACGGACACACCACCGTGGTCTTGTGCCACACGCTGGATCATCTCCTGGATCAGAACGGTCTTTCCGACACCGGCACCACCGAACAGCCCGATCTTGCCGCCCTGAACGTAAGGGGTGAGCAGGTCGATGACCTTGATGCCCGTCTCGAACATCTTGTCTTGGCCCTGAAGCTTGTCGAACGCCGGAGGATCACGGTGGATCGGCCAGCGATCATTGATCTCCAGCGTCTCGTCCTTTTCAAGGTTTAGGCATTCACCGGTCACATCAAAGACATGGCCTTTGGTGACCTCACCGACAGGAACCGTGATGGGTGAACCCGTGTCGGTGACTCTAGCGCCACGCACCAGACCATCGGTGGGCTTCAACGCGATTGCCCTAATAAGGTTGTCACCCAGATGTTGTTCGACCTCCATGGTCAGAGTCGTCAGACCCTCACCTTCACCCTGTCCACGCAGATCAAGTTCAACCAGAAGTGCGTTGTACAGCGCCGGCATCGCATCCGGCGGGAACTCAACATCGACGACCGGGCCAACGACACGTGCGACCCGTCCTTCAGCGGCCTTTTTAGCGGCCATCTGGGGGGCTTGGTTCTGCTCAGTAGCCATCTCTTGTCTCTTTCCAGCCTTCTTCGGTCATCCCTGGTGCGCAAGTGCGTCGGCACCCGACACGATCTCGCTGATTTCTTGAGTGATTTCTGCTTGCCGTGCCTGGTTGGCTAACCGCGTGTAGTCGCGGATCAATTCGCCCGCGTTGTCGGTGGCCGTATGCATTGCCTGCTGGCGTGATGCAAGTTCAGAGGCGGCAGCCTGAAGCATTGCGTTGGCGATTCGGTTTGAAACGTACAGCGGGAGCAGGGTATCCAGAACCGTATTCACGTTGGGGATGAATTCGTACTCGGGATATCCCGTTCCATCGGGTCCGAATCCTAGTTCTTCGCTGTCTTCGTCGTGAGGGGCGTCAACGACTGTCAGAGGAAGCATCTGCCGGATCTCCGGTACCTGCTTGACCATCGATACGAAGCGCGTGAAGACCAGTTCCACAGCGCCTACGCCAGTATCTGGGTCCGGGTCCAGGAAGTACTCCAGAAGTGTTTCACCGACATCGTAGATAGTTTGTTCTGATGGGTTGTCCGAGGACCCTTCCCATGACTTTTCCATGGGTACCCCACGGAAGTTGAAATACTGTGCCGCGCGGCGCCCAGATGTGAACAGGACGGGAACTTTGCCTTCTTCACGCAGTTCATCCATCAGCCGTTCGGTCTCACGCAGAATCGTTGCGGAATATGCGCCGGCCAGGCCACGGTCTGACGCGATCGCCAGAACTGCAACTCGGTTGGTGTCGTCGCGTTCCTCGGTGAGGGGGTGGCTGATGTGGGAGTGCACTGCGACCGCAGCGACAGCCCTGGTGAGCGCGCCAGTGTAAGGATCAGCCTCGCTGGCGCGACGGCGAGCGCGCGCAATTCGCGATGCAGCAATCATCTCCATCGCGCGGAAGACTTTTTCGAGAGTCTCAGTCGCGCGGATCTTCTGCTTGTAGACCCTTTGCTGTCCACCCATTGCTAGGACCTCTTGCTACCTGCGCGGGGACGAACGATCTGTTCCTGAGTGCGCTCAGCTTCAACTTCGCCGACTTCCTCGGCGTCGTGCTCGGAGATCACGAACGCCTTGTGGAACCTTTCCACCGCGTCGCGAAGATCGGACTCAAGATCGTCATCAAGGACGCCGATCTCCGCCAGCTTGATGAGAATCTCCGTGTGTGCCTCAAGATAGTCCAACAGTCCGTCCTGGAACGCGCGAACGTCAGCGACCTCAATGTCGTCAAGGTATCCGTTGGTTCCCGCCCAGATGACTGCCACCTGGTCCTCGACCTTCATAGGCGAGTTCTGCGGTTGCTTGAGCAACTCCATTAGGCGCTCGCCACGGGTGAGCTGCTTGCGGGTAGTCGCATCCAGGTCGGAGGCAAACATGGCGAACGCCGCCATCGAGCGGTACTGAGCCAACGTCAGCTTCAGCGTTCCCGCCACTTTCTTCATGGCCTTGATCTGCGCGTCACCACCGACACGGGAAACTGAAATGCCGACGTCAACAGCGGGGCGCTGGTTCGCGTTGAACAGGTCCGACTGCAAGAAGATCTGACCATCGGTGATCGAGATTACGTTAGTGGGAATGTAAGCCGAGACATCGTTGGCTTTGGTCTCGATGATCGGTAGTCCGGTCAGAGAGCCACCACCCAGTCTGTCTGAGAGCTTCGCGCAGCGTTCCAGCAGACGGGAGTGCAGGTAGAAGACGTCGCCGGGGTAGGCTTCGCGGCCCGGTGGGCGACGCAGAAGCAGTGACACCGCGCGGTAGGCTTCGGCCTGCTTGGACAGGTCATCGAAAACAATGAGGACATGCTTTCCCTGGTACATCCAGTGTTGTCCGATTGCCGAACCCGTGTAGGGGGCAAGGTACTTGAAGCCTGCAGGGTCAGATGCCGGAGAAGCCACAATCGTTGTGTACTCCATGGCGCCATTGTCCTCAAGCGTCTTCTTCACGGCTGCGATTGTCGATGCTTTCTGGCCGATCGCGACGTAGATACAACGCACCTGTTTCTCGGGGTCGCCGGACTCCCAATTTTCACGTTGGTTCAAGATGGTGTCCAGTGCGATGGCCGTCTTGCCGGTCTGGCGGTCACCGATGATCAACTGACGCTGTCCGCGTCCAATTGGAATCATGGAGTCGATGGCTTTGAGGCCAGTTTGAAGTGGCTCGTGAACCGACTTGCGGTCCATAACGCCCGGAGCTTGGAGCTCAAGGGCTCGGCGGTCGTCGATGTCGGTTATCTCGCCCAGTCCATCCATGGGCTCGCCCATCGGGTCGACCACACGTCCCAGGTATCCGTCGCCAACAGGGACGGACAGGACCTCACCGGTGCGACGGACCGTCTGGCCCTCTTCCAAGCTGGAGTAGTCACCCAGGATGATAGAGCCGATCTCGCGGGGCTCCAGGTTCATGGCAAGTCCGAGCGTACCGTCTTCGAAACGCAACAGCTCGTTCGCCATGGCTCCGGGAAGGCCCTCGACTTTCGCAATACCGTCAGCGGTTTCGGTCACGTGACCGATTTCCTCGGCGGCAACATCGGCGGGGGCAAAGGATTCGATGTAGAAGTCCAGTGCGGCCCGGATGTCTTCCGGGCGAATCCCAAGGTCAGCCATTGCGTTTCCTAATCGTCTCTTTCGTTGTCAGTCTTTGACAGCCGTCAGCGGGTTAGTGCGGCACGCGCTGCCGCGATGTCAGTTCGGATCGAGGTATCAACGGACTCAGATCCGGCCTCCAGCCGGAAGCCCCCGAGCATCTGAGGGTCAGTGGTTCGAACCATTTGCACCTTTGTATCCCAGCGGCGTTCCGCCAGTCGCCCCAGGCGCAGATACTGGTCATCGGTCAGCGGCTCAGAAGTTGTCGCTACCACCAGTCGACCGCCGCTGAAGATCGCGGCGCGTTCCGCATATGAGCGGACCGTCTGAAGGATGCGTCCGAAGTGGGAGCTATAGGCAGCTCTGGCCAGTAGCCTTTCGGCGATCGGCGAGACCTGTCCGTGGAACACCTTGCGTGCGAGTGCGGCGCGGTCGGCGCGGTTTCCCTGTCCCAATTCAGAAAGTTGGATACGCAAGTCCCTACTGGCGGCGATAAGCAGTGAAGCATCGACCAGTTCTTGGGCGAGGACCGTGGCGGGGTCGCCATCAGCGGCCTTGTCGTAAGCCAAGATGTAGGAATCCAAGCCCAGTTCCTCGACGGCATCTGCGAGAGAGCCGACTTTGGACCAGTGATCCCCCGTCAGATCCACAACCAGGTTCAGTGCCTGAGTTGAGATTGCCGGTTTGAAGACATCCGTTGCCAGCTGTTGCCGTGCAGCCGCATCGCGTCCAGGATCAGTGAGCGCTCGCGCTAGTTTTTTGTCTTCCCGCAGCAGGTCCGCAGCACCAAAAAGATCTTCACCAATTTGCTGGCCGTCGACACCGTCGTTGATCGCTTTGACCAACGCGGAGTCTACCGCCGTAGCCGGATACTGCTGCTTAGTCGACATCAGGCATCAACCTTCGAATCCGAGTTCTGCAGATCTTCTTCTAGGTCATCCATGAAGCGGTCGATCACGCGGGCCGACAGCTTCTGGTCCTTGAGCTGTTCCCCAATGATGCGTTCGGCGAGTTCGGTTGCGAGAGCGCCAACATCCTGGCGCAGAGAAACCGCAGCTGCTTCACGTTCTGCAGAGATGTGACGACGCGCATTGTCGGTGATCCGGTCAGCCTCACCCTGTGCGTCGGCACTTGCCTGCGACACGATGCGCTGTGCGTCCATGCCAGCTTGCTCGCGGATCTTCTTTGCTTCTTCTCGCGCCTGCTGGAGAAGCTGCTCACGCTCACGCCTAGCGAGGGCTGCTTCTTCCTTCGCTGTATCCGCCGCAGACAGACCTTCTTTGATCTTTGCTTCGCGTTCGTCGAGGACCTTGTAAATCTTCGGTATAGCCCAACCCAGCACGAACCACAGCAGCAGCAGGATCAGTGCTGACAGGAAGATCTCGAAGTAAGGCGGCAACAGTACCGACAGACCCGAAGGCGCCTCCGCGTGATCAGCCGTTGGAAGGAGGGGAAGCATCAGACGATGAAGGTAAGCACGAAGCCGATCAGAGCAAGGGCCTCGACCAGTGAAGCACCAATGATCATATTCGTGAACAGTCGTCCTGCAACCTCGGGCTGGCGCGCGGTTGCTTCCTGAGTCTTGCCAACGAGCATGCCGATGCCAAGGGCGGGACCAAGGGTCGCGAGACCGTAGCCAAGAACAGTAATAGAGCCGGTCATGTTCTTATCCTTCTATCTAGTGTTTATCGGGGTTCGCTTGTGTCGCGATCTCAGTGCGCTTCCACTGACATCTTGATGTAAACGGCTGTCAGAACCGTGAACACGTATGCTTGCAGAGCCGCAACGAATATTTCAAACAGGGTCACGACGATTGATGCGATCAGGGTCAGCGCAGACATCGGTTTCAGCGCCGCTGCTGCAGCCAACAGGCTCACAGTTCCAAAGTACGTGAGCGCGAGCAGCATGTGTCCGGCAATCATGTTTGCCAGAAGACGAATGGCCAGAGTCGCCGGTCGGACGACAAAGGTCGACAAAGCCTCAATTGGTGTCAACAGGAAGTAAACGGGCCAGGGGATTCCAGGCGGAAACAACTGCTCACGGAAGAACCTGAGTCCGCCTCGAGCCTTGATACCTGCTCCGACGAAGGTCACGTAAGCGACGATCGCAAGGACCAGTGGAACGCTCATCACCGAAGATGCTGCAATGTTTACACCGGGGATGATGCCAGTCAGATTCATCGCGAGGACGCTGACGAATAGGAAAGACAAGATCGTGGCGTAGCGCTTTCCTCGCCGGCTTCCAAGCAGTTCGACGCCGATGTTCTTGCGAACGAACTCCAGCAGCATCTCGACTAGTGCCTGCCCGCGTCCGGGAAGTAACTTCACATTGCGTGCAACGAGGAAGAAGATCAAGCCTGCGGCGCTGGCAGCGACAATGCGACCAATAATCATCCGGTTGAGTTCGAAGGGAGATCCCTTGAACGCAAGTGCCTCAGGGAAGAAATCTGCTAGACCCGGCTGGTGGAGCAAGTCCGGATCCTGCACCATCTTGACGATTCCAGGAATGAATGTACCGACAATGGCAAGAATCAGGAC
>WPCK01021973.1_pt1 | contig 86099 bp, 64 predicted proteins | sample 5399851 | NCBI WGS metagenome assembly WPCK01 (sample SAMN12869471, study PRJNA574797) | sludge metagenome | isolation source: wastewater treatment of pH11 | place: China:Beijing | collected 2019-05-20 | reverse complement strand
CGGCCGGAGAAGCCGGCGCGCGCGCCGCCATAGTCCTGGTAGGGATCGGGCTCGCGCAGGGTGCGCGGCGTTTCCTGGTGGGGCAGGGGCGCGCGTGGCGGCGCCGGCGTCTCGGTGCCCTGGCCCCAGGAGCCGACTTCGGCCGCCACGTCGTCCTCGGTGCCGTCGGGTTCCTCGCCGAAGCGGATGCGGCGGATGACGGCGCTGAGCGCGCCGACGGAATCACCGGCGCGCACCTGGTCCTGGCGATCATAGATGTGCGAGCCGGGAAGGGCGGTGCGGGCGATGCGCTCGAACTTCATGCGCATGGGCGCATGGATGGCCTCGCCGAAGGCAATGCACTCGCCATTGGAGATCGACGACAGGAACGACAGGGTCGAGCGCGCCGCGCCGGAGATCGCCTTGCGGATGATCTCCTGATCGCGCTCGTTGCCGAGGCGCATGGCGAAGACGGTGTTGCACTGCGACAGGATGGTGGCGTCCAGCTCGCCGGGGCGCTGGGTGATGACGCCGAGATAGACGCCATACTTGCGCCCTTCCTTGGCGATGCGCGCGATGGCCTGGCGCGTTGGCCAGAAGCCGGCATTCTGGTCGGCCGGGATGTAGCGGTGGGCTTCCTCGCAGACCACAAGGGTCTGGATGCCGCCATCGGAGGCGACGGCGAGGTCGAATGAAATACGGCACAGCACCGAGACGACCGCGTTGACGACTTCGGACGGCAGGCCGGACATTTCGAACACGCAGATCGGCCGGTTGTCGACCGGAATGCGGAAAATCTTCGAGACCACCGCCTCGTAAACGTCGACCACGGCCTTGGCACCGAACATGAAGCGGAAGCGCGGATCGGTGATGATGGAGGCGAGGCGGTTCTTCAGCGCCTTCAGTGCCGGCTTGTCGGCCTTGCCCTCAAGCTGGCCGATGCGTTCGTCAAGCAGCGCCAGAAGGTCCGCCATGCGGTAGGGCAGCGGCGTGTCGGCGGTGATCCCAGAGGTGGACCGCTCGCGGCGCAGCAGCTGCGGCGCGGCATCGCCGCGCATGAACCGCTCGCGCGCGGCCGGGATGAGATCACGCAGCGCGTCGACCTCGGTCGGATCACCGGGGCGGCCGCGGAAGATGACCTCGACCAGCTCGTCCAGCCGGAACAGCCAGAACGGCAGTTCGACGGTGGAGGCATCGAGAACAAGCGCTTCGTTGGGGAAGGCGGCGCCGAATTCGTTGTGGGGATCGAACAGCAGCACGCGCACGTCGCGCCGCTCGGCGATGACCTTGCGCAGCAGCAGCGTCACGGCGGTCGACTTGCCGACGCCGGTGGTGCCGACGACGGCGAAGTGCCGCGACAGCAGCTTGTCGATGGAGATGAGGGCGGGAATGGTCGGATCCTGGGTCAGGGTGCCGATGGGCACCATCTTCTCCTGGCCGGCGGCATAGATGGCGGCAAGGTCGGCCGAACGGATGCGGTGGGCGATGGCGCCGGCATGCGGATAGGCGGAGATGCCGCCGGAAAACCTGGCCGATCCGCTGTCGTCGGCGGCAATCTCGCCGGCCAGTTCGATGTGGATGTGGACCGAGTTGTCGCCGTCGCGGTCCCAGCCTTCCTCGACGGTGTCGACGCGATAGATGAGCCCGACGACGCGGTTCTCGCCGACACGCACGGAAATCAGCTGGCCGACGGCCCAGTAGTCCTCTGAGGCGGTGACGGAACGGCCGGCGGTGGCGGCAATGACGGCGCGCTCGCCGTCGCACTCGACGACGAAGCCCTCGGTGCGGTTGCGCTGGAACCGGTTGATGTCGGCGACATTGCCGCCGGCGGCTCCTTCGGGCGCATAGACCGGCGCCATCATGTCCTCGTTCATGCCATTGCCCCCATTCGACCTTTTCTTACGCGCAGGCGCGTTAAGGCGCGGTTCTTAAGGTCGGTTAACAACAGGTTCCGAAGCCCCGCAGCGGCGGATCCATCACGAAGTCCTTAAAGAGACAGGGAATTTTACCGCAGCGGGCGATCGGCGGTTTTCAAGAGTCGCGCCCGATTCTATATTGTGATTCGCGTCCTGCCCGCGCCGGTTGTCTTTCCGGTTGCTGCCAGGATGAGGTGGCGGCGTTTCCGGCGGTTTGGCCGGCAGTTTTTTCCCAGTTCGCGTGCGTTGTTGGCGTCCGGATTCCGGGCGCTTTTTGATTCCGATTCCAACCGGCCCGGGGGGACATTCTGGCGGCGGCGGACAAAAGCGGGGACAGGCGGCCGAATTCCGGCAGGCTCCTGCGCGTGGCGCGCAGGTGGCGCAATCCTGTTGTCTCCGGTTTGCTGGCCGCAATGGCCCTTGCCGCTCCGACCCACGGAATGGCCGGCGATTTCAACGTCAACTGGGGCACCGCGCCCTATACATGGACCGCCGGCGCCACCGGCCCGGTGACATTCACGGCGACCGACCAGTACGGGTTCCAGATCCAGACGCGCATCGGCATCACGCGGATCGGCGGCGTGGCCGTGGCCGGTTATCCGGACGACCTGGCCGGGTTCGGCACGCAGAACAGCCTGTGGCTCGTCTGGAATTCCAACGCCGGATCGAGCGGCATCGGCGAGGCGACCAACACGGCGACCCTGGAAGTGCTGTCGGGGGGGACGCCTCTTGCAACCAACGGCATCAGCTTCCGGGTGGCCGACATCGACGCCACCGACAATGGCGCCACCGATCCGACGGCGGATCGCTGCGATTTCGTGACGCTGACCGGCAACGCCGGCAATCCGACACTGACCTATGTCGGCGGCACCCCGGCGACACGCTCGGTGCTGATCGGCGTGGCGACCGGCTCGGGGTCGACCGGAACGATCAATGCCAACCAGGCGCAGTGCATCTACAACATCGGCGTCACCGGATCGCCGATTTCGAATGCGGACGATCTCGGCACGATTCTCGCCACCTATCCGAGCGGCACGCATACCGCGACCGTGGCCTACGATGAATCGATCGAAAATGTCTATGGATCGACCAACCGAAACGCGGATTCGCGCGGCATTGGCGTGTTCTCCGCCGGCATCATCACCGTCAACCAGACGATCAGCCTCGACAAGACCGCCAACAAGGCCCGCTACACGACACTTGGCGAAACCATCACCTACACGTTCACGGTGACCAACAATGGCCCGCTGCCGATCCGCACCGCGCAGAACATCTACGTCAACGACGACAAGCTCGGGCTGATCAACTGCGGTTCGCCAGCCTCGAACGTCGCGTCCGGCGGCACGTTCGTCTGCACGCAGAACTACACGGTGACGGCGGCCGACCTGCTGGCGCCGGCCGGCATCACCAACAACGCCACCGCCGGCGTCGGCACCGGAGCCCAGTCCTTCGCCACGCGTCTGCAATCCAACAGCGACAGCCTGACGGTGGCCAATGGCGTGATCGACGCGGTCAATGACAATTTCTCGTCCGTTCCGATCAACGGCACGTCCGGCGGGACGACGGCGACGGTGTTCGGCAATGACACGCTCTCGGCGGCCGCCTTCGCGCCGGCGGCGGTGAATGTGTCGCTGACCAACACTGGCGGCCTGACCGGAGCGACGATCAATTCCGACGGCACGATCTCGGTGCCGCCCGGCTCGACGTCGGGGACCTACACGCTCACCTACCAGATCTGCGACGCGGCTTTCCCGGCGGTCTGCGACACGGCCACGGCCGTGGTGACGGTTGCCGTGTCGCCGCCGAGCGGCGGCACGAGCTGCACGGGGACGAATTTGGCGGTCAACGGCGGCGTGGAGTCGCCGGCGTTTCCGGCACCAGCGGGATCCAACATGGTGGCGCCCGGCTCGGTTCCGGGCTGGTCGACCAACGATACGGCGATCGAGATCTGGGAATCCGGGTTCAACGGTGTCCCGGCGCATACCGGCAACCAGTTCATGGAAATGAACGCCAACCTCGGCACGTCGGTGCTGGTGCAGACGCCCTCGGCGATCCATGCGCGCGCGCAGATCGACACGTTCTGGGCGCATCGCGGACGGCAGGGCAATGACACGGCGCGCATGACGATCGCCGACAATGGCGGCGGCTCGACAACATCGCCCAATTTCACCTCCGGCAACACGGCCTGGACCAATCAGTCGCTCATCCATGTGGCGACCGCGGCGGCCTCGTCGATCACGCTGACCTTCGACAGCATTTCGTCGACCGGCGGGGCGAGCCTCGGCAACTTCATCGACACGGTCGAGGTGTGCCAGACCTACGTCACGCTCGACAAGACCGAGGGCGTACGCACCGATGTCGACAGTTCGGGATCGGACACGGTCGGCGACACGATTTCCTACCAGTTCGCCATCGCCAACCCGGCCGGCAACAACCGGTCGCTCGCCTCTGTTTCGATCACCGACGACAAGATCGGCGTGATCAGCGTCGGCACGCCGCTGTCCGGTGACATCAACACCAACGGCTTCCTCGATCCCGGCGAGACGTGGATCACGACGGCAAACTACACGCTGACCCAGGCCGACATCGACGCAGGCAGCGTGACCAACAACGCGCAGGCTTCCGCCAGCACCGGCACGAACACGCTGCAGTCCGACCCGGACGCCGTGACGGCGACGCTGACGCGCGCGCCGGCGCTGACCCTGACCAAGGTTGCGACGTTCAACCTCGGCGCCGGCTTGCAGACGGCGAACGGCACGACCGACAATGTGCCGGCCGGCACGGTGATCACCTACACCTATGAGGTCGCCAACACCGGCAACGTGACGATCTCCGGCGTGACCGTCTCCGACGTGCACAATGGCTCGGATCCCGATCCGGTGCCGGGCAACGAAACGCCGGTGTCGGTGGCCAACGGATCGAGCGACGGCGGCGTCAACGGTTCGTGGGACACGCTAAGGCCCGGCGACACGATCCGCTTCACCGCGAACTACACCGTAACCCCGACCGACGTGGATCAACTGCAATGATGCACGTCAGCCCACTGGCCCTCCGACAGACCCTTCCGGCCGGCTTCCCCGGCAAGAAGGCTCTGGAAAACACTCAAATTCAATTCAAGATTGAGCTTTCGCGTTCAGATTCGTCCATACTTATCGCGGTAAGCGGTGATTCGCGCGTGACGTGCGGGGGAAGTGTCATCCTGGAAGGAATGACTTTTTCGCCAGCCGGCAGCGCCGTGTTCGCGGTGTTACGGTTCGGGCAACTGGCGCTCGAGCATCCAGGGATGCTCGTGGCGATTTCGGCTGTCCTGCTGGCGGCGGGGCGCAGCGGCTTCGTCAAGGGTGGGTTGCGCACTCCGCTGGCGCTGACCCTGATGGTGCCGGCTGTGTTCATGGCGACGCAGGCCGAGGCGTTCGACGCAGCCCCCGGCGAGACCATTTCGGGCAATGGAACGATCGTCCGATCGAATGTCGGGGCCACATCGGAAACGGGCGAGTCGCTCGGTTGGACGCCCGGAAACACCATGTGGTACCAGTGGACCGCGCCGTCCTCGGGCACGTTCATCGCCGGCACCTGCAACCAGACCGGCAATCCGACGACCACGACATTCGACACCGCGGTGCGCCTCTACCGGCAGGATGCGACGCCGGTGCCGCCGTTCACGAACCTGACGCAGCTTTCGAGCAATGACGACACCACGGGGTGCGCCGTCAATCCGAACGCCAACTACGGTTCGACCGTAACTTCGGCAGTGACCGCCGGCACGACCTACCTGGTGCAGGTCGATGGCTATTTCGACAATACCGGTACGTTCCTGCTGCACTACGGGTTGGCCGGCATCACCGTGAACGTGACGGACGGCTCGGCGACCGAAGGCGGCGACACGGCGCAGTTCACCGTCGTGCTCGACACGGTGCCGACCGGAAACGTGACGGTGTCGTTCGGAACGGGCAATCCGCAGTGCACGCGGTCGCCGACTTCGCGCACCTTCACGCCATCGAACTGGTCGACGCCGCAGACGGTCACCATCACGGCGACGAACGACACGCTGTATGAAGGCACGCATTCGTGCACGCTGGCTTCGATCACCGCGACCGGTGGCAGCTACAACGGTGTCTCGACGACACCGCCGACCATCACCATCATCGACAACGATCCGGCGGTGTTCACCAACACCAAGGTGGCAAGCACGGGAACGATCAGCGCGCCCGGCACGATCACCTACACGATGTCGGTGGCCAACATCTCCGGCGCCAACCTGACCGGCATTTCGTTCTCGGACGCGCTCACCCTGGATGGCGTGCCGGTGACGCTGACTTCCGGCCCGACCTACACGTCCGGGGACAGCAATTCCAACGGCGTGTTCAACAATGGCGAGACCTGGGTCTACACGGCGACCTACGCGGTGACGCAAGCCGACATCGACGCCGGCGGCACGTTCTCCAACGTCTTCACCTTCGACACCACCCAGTCGGGTCCGATCGATTCCAACGCCGCCACGACCACCATCACCCAGTCGCCGGCCTTCAGCGTGTCGAAGGCGCAGACCTCGGGACCAAGCCCGGTGACGGCGGCCGGCCAGACGCTCGGCTACACGATCACCGTCCAGAACACCGGCAACCTGACGCTCACCGGCCTGAGCCTCTCCGACGCGCTGCTGCAGGCGGGCAGCCCGCGCACGCTGACCTCCGGGCCGACCTATTCGGCCGGCGACAGCGACAGCGACGGCAATCTCGACGTCGGCGAAACCTGGACCTATGCGGCGACCTACCTGGTGACGCAGACCGACATGGACAATGGTGGCACCTTCTCCAACACGGCGACATTCGACACGGCCCAGACCGTGGCCTCGACCTCGTCAGCGGTGACGACGGCGGTGACGCAATCGCCGGCGATGACGATCGGCAAGGTGGCGACGTTCGACCTCGGCTCCGGCGTGCAGACGGCGAACGGCACGAGCGACAATGTGCCGGCCGGCACGCTGATCACCTACACCTACACCGTCGCCAACACCGGCAACGTGACGATCGCGAACGTCACGGTCTCCGATGCGCACAACGGCTCCGATCCCGATCCGGTGCCGGGCAACGAGACGCCGGTGTCGGTGGCCAACGGATCTAGTGACGGCGGCGTCAACGGCTCGTGGGACACGCTGCGGCCCGGCGACACGATCCGCTTCACCGCCACCTACACCGTCACCCAGACCGACGTGGATCAACTGCAATGAGCTGGCGCGGCGGACGACGACAGGACTGGACAGGACCGCCGGGCGAGGGGCCGCCGGGCGGCAGGGATTTCGAGACCAGATCCGGCGGCAGGCCGGGCGACACAGACAGGGCAAGTTCAGGAGTTCAGGGGTTCAAAATGGCAACGAATGCGAAAACACCCGGAGAGTTCACGATGATCGAGAACCGCGACGCCGTAACGGCCGGACGGCCGAGGCGCGCCTCGCGCGCTGGCGCCATCGCCGCGCTCGCGGCGATGCTGATGGGCAGCGTTTCGCCGGCCCTTGCCGCCAACCTGCTGGAGAACACCGCCACCGCGACCGGCACGCCCGCCGGCGGCACGCTGACCGATCCCTCGGCCACGGAAGACGTGGACGTGGTCAACAAGAGCGCCACCGTGCGGCTCTACAAGACCGCCGTGCTGGCCGACACCGACTCCAGCGGCTCCGACACGGTCGGTGACACGATCACCTATACCTACACGGTGACCAACACCGGCAACGTGACGCTGAGCAACCTGGGGCTCCAGGACGCCGACGTGACCGGCATCACCTACAACCCGGCCGACGACGTCGATACCGACAACGACATCGACACGCTGGCACCGGGTGCCACCAAGACGATCACCGCCACCTACCAGATCACCCAGACCGACCTCGACCAGGGCTATCACCAGAACACCGCCTCGATCGTCGGCACCGACCCGCAGTCGATCGCGGTCAGCGACACGTCGGACGCGGGCGACGATGCGGTCGAAACCGCCGATGGCACCGGCAGCACCGACGGCAACACCACCAACGACCCGACCGTGACGACGCTGACGACCACCGCGTCGATGACGGTGGCCAAGACCGACACGCTGAACATGGGCGGCGACGGCATGGCGACGGCCGGCGACACGATCTCCTACTCGATCGTGGTCACCAACACCGGCACCGCGACGCTCTACAACGTCGCGGTCACCGATCCGGGTGTCACCGGGATCACCTACGGGCCCGAGGATGCCGATACCGACAACGACATCGACAGCCTGGCGCCCGGCGCCTCGGCGACGGTGACGGCGTCGCACACGCTGACGCAGACGGAAGTCAACTCCGGTTCCTACTCGAACCAGGCGACGGCCGCCGGCGCGACGCAGACCAGCACGCCGGTCAGCCAGGTCTCCGACGATCCGGACACCGGTACGGCGGACGATGCCACCGTGACCCCGCTTCCGGCGGCTCCGGCGATGACCATCGCCAAGGTCGGCGTGATCACCACCGACGGCGGCACCCCCGGCGAAGCCGACAAGGACGACGTGATCACCTACACCTACACGGTCACCAACACCGGCAACGTGACGATCGCCAACGTCACGGTCGGCGACGTCCACAACGGCTACGGCACGGCGCCGGTGCCGGGCGGCGAAGCGCCGAATTCGGTCGTCAACGGCTCGTCCGACGCGGCCGTGAACGGATCGTGGGACACGCTGCAGCCCGGTGACTCCATCACCTTCACCGCGACCTACACCGTGGTGCAGGACGACGTGGACAATCTGCAGTGACCTGAAACCGACCACCCCGGGGCGGGACGCCGCCCCGGGTTTCACCCCAGGCCCGGTCCAGGGAGCGACCGGCCCGCAACAGTACAAGGAGCGTTTGTCATGACTTTCCCGATCTCCTCCGGCCGGCCGACCATGCGCCGGCTCGCCACCACCACGGCAGCCGTGGCGCTGGCGCTGGCCAACAGCCTGACGCCGGCCTTCGCGGCAATCGACAACACCGCGAACGCCAGCGGCACGTCGGGCGGCAATCCGGTGACCACCACGGTGCCGGGCACGGCATCGGTTCCCGTGGTTGCGCCCAGCCAGGTGCTGACGGCGACCAAGACCGGCGTTATCAACTCCAACGTCGTCGGCGACGCCGATGTCGAGGCGGGGGACACGATCACCTACACGATCAACGTCAAGAACGACGGCAACGTCACCATGACCGGCGTGACGCCGCAGGATGACGGGCTGACCTTCAATGGCGCGGCCGCCAGCGGCACCTGGGGCGCCTTCTCGCCGGCGAGCGTCGATCTGGCGCCGGGCGCCGACCAGGACTTCGTGGTTACCTACACGCTTTCGGCGGCCGACATCGCCAATGCGGCGCTGGCTGCCAACGGCGTCGACAACACCGCCTCGGCGACCGGCACGGGCCCGGGCGGCGCCACGACCTCCAACGCGGCGACCGAGGAACTCGACATCCCGGCCGATCCCGAGCTGACGATTGCCAAGGCGGCGGTGCTGACCAAGGCTCCGGCCAACAACAATCCGTTGAACGCGGCGGTGGCCGAGGCCGGCGACACCATCACCTATACCTATACGGTGACCAACACCGGCAACGCGGCGATCGACGACGTGTCGATCGACGACTCGCATGAAGGCGCGCCGCTCGCTGGCGGCCTGATCATCGGCGAGACCGAGACGACCGCGGCGACACTGGGCGATTCCGACGACACGACCTCGGGCCCGAATTCCGGTGTCTGGGACAAGCTCGGCGCGGGCGGCGTGATCACCTTCACCTACGTGCACACGGTCACCCAGACCGAAGTGGACAACCAGTAAGGAGCATCGAGCGGCGGCCTGAAGGATCAGACACGTGGCACATCGGTTGAAACAGGGCGGGCTTTCCCGCTGGAGACGACGGTCTCCGGCAACGCTCCTGCTCGGCCTGCTTCTGACCTTTGCCCAGATCCAGACGGCCGCCGCCGCGATCGTCAACACGGCCACCGCCAACGGCTCCCATGGCGGCTCGCCCGTGGTCTCCACCGACAGTTCGGCCTCCGTTCCGGTCATCCCGGCGGTGTCCGGCCTGTCGGTGACCAAGACTCCGACCACACCGGATTTCTCCATCGCCGGGGACGTTGTGACCTTCGACATCCTGGTCGAGAACACCGGCATCGTGACGCTGAACGCGGTGACGGTGTCCGATCCGACAGCGGATTCGGTGTCCTGTCCCGGCGGCAATCCGGTCGCCTCGCTGGCGCCGGGCGCGAACATCACCTGCACGGCAAGCCATACCATCGTCGCCGGCGACGTCACGGCCGGACAGTATGACAATACCGCCAGCGCCACCGGCACGACGCTGACCGGCGGAGTCGTTGGCCCGGCCACCGGCACGGCCAGCGTGCCGCGCGCGGTCGCAGACCTGGTCACGGTCAAGACGGTGACCTCGGCACTGCCGGTCGCCGTTGGCGGCACCGTCACCTATTCGATCACGGTCACCAACAACGGCCCGAAGGACGCCACCAATGTCAGCCTGTCGGATGCGCTTCCGGTCGGACTGACGGCGACAGCGGGCAATGGTGCGGTGACGCAGGGCACCTACGCTGCACCGGTCTGGACCATCGGCACGCTGGCCAATGGCGCGTCCGTGACGCTGACGCTCGAGGGCACGGTCGATACCGGGCAGGGCGGCGCGACGATCACCAACACGACGACGGCCGCCACGGGCGACCAGCTCGATCCGGGCACGGCCGGCGACACGCTCGACGCGGGCGTCCTCATCGATCTGGCGACCATTGCCGCCGTCAACGACGACTTCACCGCCGCGCCGCTGCCGGTGACGGGCGGGGCGACGGCGACGGTGTTCACCAACGACACGCTGAACGGGGTGCCGTTCGCGCCGGCCGACGTGACGGCAACGCTTGCGGGCGATGGCGGGCTGACCGGTGTTGTGATCAATGCCGACGGCACGCTGACGGTGCCGGCGGGAGCGGCGCCTGGAACCTACGGCGTCGACTACACGATCTGCGAGGCGGCGAACCCGGCCAACTGCGCGACGGCAACGGCGACGGTGGTGGTGGCGGTGAACCCGATCGTGGCGGTGGACGACGACTTCACCGCCGCGCCGCTGCCGGTGACGGGCGGAGCGACGGCGACGGTGTTCACCAACGACACGCTGAACGGGGTGCCGTTCGCGCCGGCCGACGTGACGGCGACGCTTGCCGGCGATGGCGGGCTGACCGGTGTTGTGATCAATGCCGACGGCACGCTGACGGTGCCGGCGGGAGCCGCGCCGGGGACCTACGGCGTCGACTACACGATCTGCGAGGCGGCGAACCCGACCAACTGCGCGACGGCGACGGCGACGGTGGTCGTAGAAGCGCTGACCGGCAGCATTGCCGGCGTGGTGTATCTCGACACCAACTCGGACGGACTGCTTGACGGTCCGGACGTGGTCCAGGGCGGCGTGACGGTGCAGCTGCTGCAGAACGGCGTCGTGGTGGCGACGACGACCACCCTGCCGGATGGCAGCTACCGGTTCGACGACGTGCCGGTCGGCACCGGCTACACGGTCGCCGCTCTCGATCCGCTGACCGGGGCCGTGGTCTCGGGCGAAGGCACCATCGACGTGACGCCCGGCCTGAACATCACCGACATCAACCTGCCGATCGATCCGTCGGGCGTGGTCTATGACAGCGTCACGCGCCTGCCGATCGCCGGGGCAACCCTGACGATGACGACCGCTGGCGGCGTCGCGCTGCCGGCTGCGTGTTTCGTGGCGCCGGCGCAGCAGGGCCAGGTGACGGGCGCCGACGGGGCGTACCGGTTCGACATCATCCCCGGCGCCGATCCGCTCTGCCCGGTGGGCGAGACGGAGTATCGCATCGCCATCGTGGCACCGGCCGGCTACCAGGGCGCGCCGTCGACTGCGATCCCGCCGCAGGGCGGCACGCTTGACGCCACGACCTGCCCGATCGACGCGGTGCCCGGCGGTTCCTGCCAGGTGAATTCGCAGGCGACCGCGCCTGGCATCGCCGACGCGACGATCTACTATCTCGCCTTCCTGCTGGCCTCTGGCGATCCGCACGTGGTGCACAACCACATTCCGCTGGACCCGATCGTCATCCCGGCGGGCATCGAACTGACCAAGGCCGCAGATCGTCTCGTGGCTAAGGCCGGCGAGCGCATCGTCTACACGCTGGTGGCGCGCAACGGCGATGCGGTCGATGCCACGCCGATCACGCTCAGCGACCTGATGCCGGCCGGTTTCCGCTATGTCGACGGCTCGGCGACCGTCGACGGCATCGCGGCGGTGCCGGTGATCAACGGGCGCGAGGCGCGATTTGCGGGCCTGACCATTCCGGCCGGCGGCAGCGTGACCATCCGGCTGGCCTTCGACGTGCTGACCAGCGCGACGCCGGGGCGGCAGGTCAACCGCGCAGTGCTTACCGACGGCGCCAACGTGACGCTGGCCGAGGCCTCGGCCGCCGTCGACATCCGCGCGGATGCGGTGCTGGCCTGCTCGGAAGTCATCGGCAAGGTGTTCGACGACCGCAATCGCAACGGCTACGAGGACGAAGGCGAACCGGGCATCGCCGGGGTGCGGCTGGCAACCGTCAAGGGCGTGCTGATCACCACCGACGCGCATGGCCGGTTCCACGTGGCGTGCGCCGATCTTCCCGACCCGTCGATCGGTTCCAACTTCATCCTGAAGCTCGACACGCGCACGCTGCCGACCGGGTTCAGGCTGACGACCGAGAACCCGCGCGTCGTCCGGCTCACCGCCGGCAAGATGACGAAGATGAACTTCGGCGCCACGATCGGCCGCGTCGTCAAGCTCGACCTCAACGGCGATGCATTCGTCAACGGCAAGGCGGACCTGAAGCCGGAATGGCGCGCCGGACTCGGCGACCTCATCGCCGTCCTGAAGCAGGAGGAGTCGGTTCTCCGGATCACCTATCACGCGCGGAACGCGGCGAGCCCGCTGGCCAAGCAGCGTGCCAAATCGGTCGCTGATCTGGTCCGTGACCTGTGGGACGACGAGGGCGGCCGCTACCGACTGATCATCGAAACCGAAATCACGGGCGGCGGATGACGATGTTCGCAATGGCCGCCTTCCGCACCCTCGACCGTGGCGCTGGCGCCGGGATCGAAACGTCGAGTTTACGAGCGGTTAACCATGTTTGCCGAATTACTGGGGCCGAAATGGAACCGGATTCGGACAGGCGGATGGCTGATCATCCCCACAAGCGGGGAATGAGGGCGTTCAGGGCTGCGCTGCTTGGCGCCAGCGCATCGCTTGCGCTTGCCGTTTCGCTGGCGCCAGCCGCGCTGGCGAAGGACCGGGCCGAATGTCCGGCAGAGGATTGCGCGACCGCCACGGGCGGGAAGGCCGACAACCGCTCCGCCTCGAACCGCAAGGCGCCCGAACCGAACAGCGAGCGTTCCGAGGCATCCGCTTCGGGCGCGGCCATGTTCTCCATCTCGGTCGATGGCGAGCACATTGCCGGGACGAAGGCGCCCGCAGACCGGCAACGCACGACCGACCTCGGCCTTGATGCGGTCGACGTGCAGGTCAAGTTCGACGGGCTGGAGGTCAAGCCGTTCCTGAACGTCTCGACCGAACCGGTGCGGCGTGGATACCGGTCAGGCGAGACCGTCAGTTTCCGGGCGACGGCCAACTACAAGCCGTTCATCGAACATGCGGAAGTGGTGATCGCCAAGGCCGACGATCCGCACGGCGTACCGGTCGCGGTGCTGCCGGTCGACATCAACGGCACGGCCGACTGGGTGATGCCGGACGGTGGCGAGGCGGAACTGACCTATGTGCTGCGCGTCTATGACAGCAAGGGCCGTTCGGACGAGACCGAACCGCTGACGATTGCCAGGACCCTGCGCGCCGACGATACAAAGGCCGCGCGTCCGGCGATCATGGCCGGATATGGCGAGGATCGGGCCCGCCGGCGCAACATTCCGGTTCGCGGCGGCGCGGTGACGGTGGCCGGGCATCATGTGCCGCCGGGCTATCTCGTCGAGGTGATGGGCGAGCGCATTCCGGTCGATGCCAACAACGGCTTCGTGACGCAGACCATCCTGCCGGCCGGCGAGCAGGATGTCGCCGTCGCCATCCGTGGCGGAAAGGGCGAGGACGCCGAGTTCATCCGCACGGTCAACATTCCGCAGAACGACTGGTTCTACGTCGCGCTCGCCGACATCACGGTCGGGCAGCGGCGGGGCGATGCCGGCATCCAGGCAGTGCGGCCCGGCGAGTTCGACGGCATCTACAAGAAGGGGCGGCTGGCCTTCTATCTCAAGGGCAAGATCAAGGGGAAATACCTGCTGACGGCGGCGGCCGACACCGGCGAGGGCGAACTGAAGTCGCTGTTCAAGGGGTTCGACGGCAAGGATGCGCGCAGCCTGCTCAGGCGGCTCGATCCCGACGACTACTATCCGGTCTATGGCGACGATTCCTCCGCCGTGGAGGATGCGCCGACGCGCGGCAAGTTCTATGTGCGGCTGGAACGCGGCGACAGCCATGTGATGTGGGGCAACTACAAGGTCTCCATCGCCAACACGGCGTTCCTGCGCCAGCAGCGCGCGCTCTATGGCGCGCAGGCGGTGTATCGTTCGGAAAAGACCACGTCGTTCGGCGAGCGCCGGGTCGAGGCGGTCGCCTATGCGGCGCAGCCCGGCACGCTGCCGCAGCGCGACAGTTTTCGCGCCACCGGTGGTTCGGTCTATTTCCTCAAGCATCAGGACATCACCGCGGGTTCGGAGACCGTGACGGTCGAGGTGCGCGATCCGATCACCGGCCAGGTGATCGACCGGCGCACGCTGGTGCGCGGCACCGACTACGAGATCGACGCGCTGCAGGGCGTTGTGGTGCTCAAGCGCCCGCTGGCGTCGTCGACCACCGACACGGGGCCGGTGCGCGACGGGACCGGCGGCGAGGCGGTGCATCTCGTCGTGCAGTATGAATTCACGCCGGCAGCCGGCGATGTCGACGGTTATGTGTTCGGAGGACGGGCGCAGGCCTGGGTCGACGACCATGTGCGCATCGGCGTCACGGGTCTGAGCGAGAAGACCGGGGGCGCGAGCCAGACGGCGTGGAGCGCCGACGTGCGCATCCGCAAGAGCGAGAAGACCTGGATCGAGGCCGAATATGCGCAGTCGCACGGGCCGGGATTCGGCTCGTCGATCTCCACCGATGGCGGCCTGTCGGTCAGCGACACGGCGACGGCGGGCGTGGCCGGACTGACGGCGCAGGCCTGGCGCGTGGAAGGCCAGGCCGACCTGGCGGAACTCAGCGGCGGGTCCGTGAACGGCACGATCGGCGCCTACTACAAGGAGCGCGAGCGCGGCTTTGCCACGCTGTCGGAAAACGTCGCGGTCGATGATCGTGCCTGGGGCGTCAGCGCCACGGTCGAATTCTCCGAGCGGCTTTCGGGCACCGGCGGCTGGGACGACTATCGCGATGCCGACGGGCGTGCGAAGCAGTCGGGCAAGCTCGCGGTCACCTACAAGCACGACGAGAAGTGGACGGTCATCCTCGGCACGACGCACACGCGGCTTGCCGACCCGGTGACGACGAAGGCCGGCTTCAACGGCCGGCGGACCGACATCGGCGCGCGGATCGAGTTCCGCCCGGATGAGGATCATCTCTACTATCTGTTCGGCCAGGCAACGGTGGCGCGCGCCGGCGACATCCGCCGCAACGACCGCTTCGGCGGCGGGCTCGAAACCCGGCTGACGGAAAAACTCGGCTTCAATGGCGAAGTGTCCTACGGCACCACCGGCCTCGGCGGGCTCGCCGCGCTCACCTACGAGCCGGCGGCGGACGACCGCTATTATTTCGGCTACCGGCTCGACCCGGACCGCACCTTCGATCCGGCCGGCTCGTTCGACAATCTGGGACGGGACTACGGCAAGTTCGTCATCGGCGCGCGGCGCAAGATGGATGAACGGATGACGGCATTCACCGAACACCAGTTCGACGTGTTCGGGCAGCGGCGCTCGCTGACGCAGATCTATGGCGTGACCTATACGCCCGACGCGTTGTGGACGGCGGAAGGCTCGTTCGAGGCCGGCCGCATCATCGACCGTTCCATCGATCCGGTGACAGGGCTGGAGCGGTCCGACTTCGACCGCAAGGCGGTGTCGGCGTCGATCGGATTCCGCGACGAGGAGAAGGGGCTCACGGCGCGCCTGCGCGGCGAGGCGCGGTTCGACCGGTCCGACGACACGACACGCAATGTGGATGCCTATTTCCTCGGCGCCTACGCCGGCTGGAAGACTTCCGAGGACTGGCGCCTGACGGCCTCGCTCGAGGCCGCCGTGTCCGACAAGACCACCACGACCATCCTCGATGGCACCTGGGTGGAAGGGTCGATCGGCTATGCCTATCGGCCGGTCAGCAACGACCGTTTCAACGCGCTGGTGAAATACACCTACCTGCTCGACATTCCGGGCCCCGACCAGGTGAACGCCAATGGCGACATCAACGGCCCGGCCCAGCGCAGCCACATCTTCACCGCTGACGGCATCTACGACCTGACGCCGAAGCTGTCCATCGGCGCCAAGTACGGCTTCCGCATCGGCGAATCGCGCGAACGCGGGGCCGCTGCATGGACGCGCAACGACGCGCATCTGGGCATCGTCCGGCTCGACTTCCATGTGGTGAAGGCCTGGGATGCGATGATCGAGGGGCGGGCGCTGTGGTCGCCGACGCTGGGCACGGTCGACTACGGGGCGCTTGCGGCGGTCTATCGGCATGTCGGCGACAATTTCAAGGTCGGCGTCGGCTACAATTTCGGCCGGTTCTCCGACGATCTGCGCGACCTGACGCTTGACGACCGCGGCTGGTTCTTCAACCTCGTCGGCAAGTTCTGATCCGGCCGGGTCCGCCCCGGCCAACGCGGGGGATGGCATGAGCGCGCAACCACTTCTCGTCGACATGACCGACGGCATCGCCGTGGTGACACTCAACCGCCCGGAACGGCTGAATGCCTTCAACACCGACATGCTTTCGGCGCTCGCCGAAATGTTCGCGCGGCTGCGCGAGGACGCGGACTGCCTGGTGATCGTGGTGACCGGCGCGGGGCGCGGCTTTTGCGCGGGGCAGGACCTGACCACGCGCGATCCGTTGCTGTCCGGCCCGACGCCAGACCTCGGCTCGACACTCGAGACCCACTACAACCCGCTGATCCTGGCCATCCGCGACCTGCCCAAGCCGGTGATCGCCGCCGTCAACGGCCCGGCCGCGGGCGCCGGCGCCAATTTCGCGCTGGCCGCCGATTTCGTCATCGCCGCCCGCTCGGCGAGCTTCCTGCAGGCGTTTGCCCGCATCGGCCTCATCCCTGATGCCGGCGGTACCTGGTGGCTGACGCACCATCTTGGCGAACCGCGCGCCAAGGCGCTGGCGATGCTGGCCGAGCCGCTCAAGGCGGAAACGGCGGCCGAATGGGGGCTGATCCACCGCGTCGTCGACGACGAAACGCTGATGGAAGAGGCGATGGCGCTGGCGCGTCGGCTGGCCGCTGCCTCGCCGGTGGCGCTGGCGCTGACCAAGCAGGCCATCCACACCGCGTCGGAACACGCGCTTGCCGCGCAACTCGGCATCGAGCGAGATCTTCAACGACAAGCCGGCCAGGCCGGCGACTTCGCCGAAGGCGTGGCGGCGTTTCTGGAGAAGCGCCCGGCGCGCTTCAGACGGACGGCACGCTAGGATCCGCCGGCGCCTCCGGTGCGTCGGCGGAGGGCGAAACCTGCAGCGCCTGGGCGCCTGCGCCCTGGGCGGCGAGCGCGGCGCTGGCCTTCGAATTGAAATCGGAGAAGAATTCGCCGGCGAGCTTCTTCGATGTCGACTGGATCAGGCGACTGCCCAACTGTGCGATCTTGCCGCCGACATCGGCGCGCGCCTTGTAACGCAGGATGGTGATGGAATCGCCTTCGGCGTGGAGCGTCACATCGGCCCCACCCTTGGCAAACCCGGCGACCCCGCCCTTGCCTTCGCCGACAATCGTGTAGGCGTTCGGCGGATCGAGGTTCTCCAGCGTGACGACGCCGTTGAAGGTGGCCTTGATCGGCCCGATCTTCAGCACGACCGTGGCGGCAAGTTCGGTCGGCGAGCTCTTTTCCAAGGATGTGCATCCGGGGATGCATGCCTTGAGAACTTCCGGATCGTTGAGCATTTCCCAGACATTGGCGAGCGGGGCGGCAATGCGCTCCTCGCCGTCCATGTTCACGGCCATGGCTTTCCTCCTCCGGTCGTTCAGGTCATCGGTATCGGCGGGACCATGGCTTGTCCATTGCCCAAAAGTCCGCCCCCCGGCTTGCGCATTTGACCTCACCATCCGCGCCGCTACAGTCCCGACGCCGATGCGGAGGACATGATGACGGAAACGGGCAAGCGCAGGCTGAGGTCACAGGCCTGGTTCGACAATCCGGACAATCCCGGCATGACGGCGCTCTACCTCGAGCGCTACCTGAATTTCGGGCTGACGCGCGCGGAACTCCAGTCCGGGAAACCGATCGTCGGCATTGCGCAGACGGGATCGGATCTGTCGCCCTGCAATCGCCACCATCTCGAACTGGCCAAGCGGGTTCGCGACGGCATCGCCGCGGCCGGCGGCGTGGCGCTGGAATTTCCGGTGCATCCGATCCAGGAGACCGGCAAGCGCCCGACGGCGGCGCTCGACCGCAACCTGGCCTATCTCGGCCTGGTCGAGGTGCTTTACGGCTATCCGCTCGACGGCGTGGTGCTGACGATCGGCTGCGACAAGACCACGCCGGCGGCGCTGATGGCGGCGGCGACGGTGGACATTCCGGCGATCGCGTTTTCGGTCGGGCCGATGCTCAATGGCTGGCATCGCGGCCAGCGCACCGGTTCGGGCACGGTGATCTGGGAATCGCGGCAGAAGCTGTCGGCCGGCGAGATCGGCTATGACGAGTTCATGGACGCGGTCGCCTCGTCCGCACCCTCGACCGGCTATTGCAACACGATGGGAACGGCCACGACGATGAACTCGCTGGCCGAGGCACTGGGCATGCAGTTGCCGGGCGCAGCGGCGATCCCGGCGCCGTACCGGGAACGCGGCCAGATGGCCTACGAGACCGGGCGGCGGATTGTCGACATGGTGCGGGAGGACCTTCGCCCCTCCGCGATCATGACACGCGAGGCCTTCGAGAATGCCATCGTGGTCAATTCGGCGATCGGCGGGTCGAGCAACGCGACGATCCATCTCAATGCCATTGCGCGCCATCTCGGCGTGTCGCTCGACAATGACGACTGGCAGCGCATCGGCCACGCGATCCCGCTGCTGGTCAATTTGCAGCCGGCCGGCGAGTATCTCGGCGAGGATTTCCACCGCGCCGGCGGCGTGCCGGCCGTCATTGCGGAACTGATCCGGGCGCGCCTGATGCCGCATGCCGGCGCCCTGACGGCGAACGGCAGGACCATTGGCGAGAACTGCGCCGCAGCGGAGAACCTCAATCCGGCGGTGATCCGCACGGTCGCCGATCCGCTGAAGCCGAGTGCCGGCTTCATCAACCTCAAGGGCAATCTGTTCGACAGCGCGATCATGAAGACGAGCGTGATCTCGGAGGCTTTCCGCGCCCGCTACCTGTCCGACCCCGCCGATCCGATGGCGTTCGAGGGCATTGCGGCGGTGTTCGACGGGCCGGAGGACTATCACCGGCGCATCGACGATCCGGCCCTTGGCCTCGACGACCGCACGATCCTGGTGATGCGGGGCGCCGGGCCGGTCGGCTATCCGGGTGGCGCGGAAGTCGTCAACATGCAGCCGCCGGACTACCTGATCCGGCAGGGCATCCGCGAGCTTCCCTGCCTTGGCGACGGTCGCCAGTCCGGCACGTCCGGTTCGCCATCGATCCTCAACGCCTCGCCGGAAGCGGCGACCGGCGGCGGTCTGGCGCTGCTGAAGAGCGGCGATCGCATCCGCATCGATCTCAAGGCGGGGCGCGCCGACATGCTGGTGGAAGAAGAAGAACTCGACCGGCGCCGCCGTGACCTTTCGGGGCAGGGCGGCTACGCCTTTCCTGCTCACCAGACGCCGTGGCAGGAAATCCAGAGGCAGATGGTCGGTCCGTTGTCGGAAGGCATGGCGCTTACGCCCGCCGTCAAGTATCAGCGCATCGCGGCGACCAAGGGTCTGCCGCGCGACAACCACTGAACCGACCGGCCGGGCCACCCATGCACCACTTCATGAATCGACCGGACCACGACGCCGCGCTGGCGCGACTGGCCGCCCATCGGGCCGATGGCGCCCCGCAACGTCTCACCGAGGCGTTCGCGCGCGATCCCGGCCGCTTCGCCAGCCTGTCGTTCCGGCTGGACGATCTGCTGCTCGACCTGTCCAAATGCGCCATCGACGCCACCACGCTGACGCTGCTTGGCGAACTGGCCCGGGCGGCCGGCGTGGAGGCGATGCGGGCGGCAATGTTTGCCGGTGAGAAGATCAATACGACCGAAGGCCGCGCGGTGCTGCATGTGGCGCTGCGCGCCGCGGCCGATGACCGCTTCAAGGCGAGCGGACGCGATGTCGTGACCGACGTGCGGGCGATGCTCGAAGTCATGGCAAGCTTCGCCAACGGCGTGCGCTCCGGCGTGATCTCGGGAACCACCGGCCGGCGGTTCACCGATGTGGTCAACATCGGCATCGGCGGATCGGACCTGGGGCCGGCCATGGCGACGCTGGCGCTTGCGCCCTATCATGACGGGCCGCGGCTGCACTACGTCTCCAATGTCGACGGCGCCCATATCCACGACACGCTGAAGGCGCTCAACCCGGAAACCACGCTGTTCGTCGTCGCTTCGAAGACGTTCACGACGATCGAGACCATGACCAATGCGCTGACCGCCCGGCGCTGGATTGTCGATGCGCTCGGGCGGGAGGCGGTTGGCGCGCATTTCTGCGCCGTTTCCACCGCGCTCGACAAGGTGGCGGAGTTCGGCATCGACACGAAGCGCAGCTTCGGGTTCTGGGACTGGGTGGGCGGCCGGTATTCGTTGTGGTCGGCCATCGGCCTGCCGCTGATGATTGCCATCGGCGCGGACGGATTCCACGCGATGCTGTCCGGGGCGCGGGCGATGGACCGGCATTTTGCGGGCGCGCCGATGCTGCAGAACCTGCCGATGCTGCTCGGGCTCGCCGGGTTCTGGCACCGGGCGGTGTGCGGACACGGCTCGCGCGCGGTCATTCCGTATGACCAGAGGCTGGCGCGGCTGCCGGCCTACCTGCAACAGCTCGACATGGAATCGAACGGCAAGGGCGTGATGCGCGACGGCTCTCCGGTCGTCACCCCGACGGGACCGGTGGTGTGGGGGGAGCCCGGCACCAACGGCCAGCATGCCTTCTTCCAGCTTCTGCACCAGGGCACCGACATCATTCCGGTCGAGTTCATCGTCGCGGCGGAGGGGCACGAGCCTCACCTGCGGCATCATCACGACCTGCTCGTCGCCAACTGCGTGGCGCAGGCGGAGGCGCTGATGCGCGGGCGTTCGCCCGACGAGGCACGCGCGCAGTTGCGGGCGCGGGGGATGGCGGACAAGGACATCGAGGCCCTGGCGCCGCACCGCGTGTTTCCCGGCAACCGGCCGTCGATCACCATCGTCCACCGGCGGCTGGACCCGTTCGCGCTCGGGCGGCTGATCGCGCTCTACGAGCACCGCGTGTTCGTGGAGGCAGCACTCAACGGCATCAATGCGTTCGACCAGTGGGGGGTCGAACTCGGCAAGGAACTGGCAACGGGCCTGCAGGCTGTTGTCGAAGGCAAGGCCGGGACTGACGGGCGCGATGGCTCGACCGCCGGGCTGGTGGCGCACATCCATGCGTTGCGCAAGGGGAAATGACATGGCCCGCATCCGCGCGATCCTGTTCGACAAGGACGGCACGCTGCTCGACTTCAACGCCACCTGGCTCGGTTTCGCGCGCGAAATGGCACTGGCGGCGACGGGGGGCGACATGGGGCGCGCCGACCGGCTGCTCAGGGATGGCGGGTTCGACCCGGACGAGAAACGCTTCCGGCCCAACTCGGTGATTGCGGCCGGCACCAATGCCCAGGTCGTCAGCCACTTCCACCCGCACGTCGAAGGCGAGCCGCTCCGGGTGCTGGTGGAGGAAACCGACCGCAAGACCGAAAGCATCGCGGAGCGCGCCGTGGCGCTGCCGGGCGCGCTCGAGGCGGTGCGCGCGCTGCATGCCCGCGGCTACGCGATCGGGCTGGCCACCAATGATTCCGCCCGCGGCGCGGAGACGACGCTCAACGTGTTCGGCATCGCCTCGCTGTTCACCGCGACGCTCGGCTACGATTCGGTGAAGCACCCGAAGCCGGCGCCCGACGCGCTGGTCGAATTCGCGGCGCGCGCGGGATGCCGGCCCGACGAGGTGGCGATGGTCGGCGACAATGCGCACGACCTGGAAATGGCGCGCGCCGCCGGCGCAGGCCTGTCGATCGGCGTACTGTCAGGCAACGGCACGGCGGACAGCCTGGCGCCGCTCGCCGACGTGATCCTGCCGTCGGTGGTGGACCTGCCGGCCTGGCTGGAGGCGCAGGCCGGCTGACCCGGGTCAGTCGCGCAATTCGCGGCGCAGGATCTTGCCGACGTTCGATTTCGGCAGCGCGTCGCGGAACTCGATGAACTTCGGCCGCTTGTAGCCGGTGAGGTTCTCCTTGCAGAACTCGGCCACCTGCTCCTTGGTCAGGTTCGGGTCCTTGCGCACGATGAACAGCTTCGGCGTTTCGCCGGACTTGTCGTCCGGTACGCCGATGGCCGCCGCCTCGAGCACGCCCGGGTGGCGGGCCACCACTTCCTCGATCTCGTTGGGATAGACGTTGAAGCCGGAGACGAGGATCATGTCCTTCTTGCGGTCGACGATCTTGGTGTAGCCGCGCTCGTCCATGAAGCCCATGTCACCCGACTTGAAGAAGCCGTCCGGGGTCATGACCTTGGCGGTCTCGTCGGGGCGGTTCCAGTAGCCGGCCATGACCTGCGGGCCACGGATGCAGATTTCGCCGACCTCGCCGAGCGGCAGTTCCTTGCCGTCATCGTCGCGGATGGAAATCTCGGTGGAGGGGACGGGCAGGCCGATGGTGCCGGAGAACTCCTGGGCGGAGAACTTGTTGGCGGTGGCGATCGGCGAGGTTTCCGACAGGCCGTAGCCCTCGGCGATGGTGACGCCCGTCACCTCCTTCCAGCGTTCGGCGACCGGGCGCTGCACGGCCATGCCGCCACCGAGCGTCAGCACGAACTTCGAGAAGTCCAGCTTGCGGAAGTCCTCGTTGTTGAGCAGCCCGTTGAAGAGCGTGTTCAGGCCGGGGAAGATGTGGATCGTGTGCGCCTTCATCTCGCCGACGAGGCCGGGAATGTCGCGCGGATTGGGAATGAGGACGTTGTTGGCGCCCTGCTGCATGCCCATGACCATGTTCACGGTCAGCGCGAAGATGTGGTAGAGCGGCAGCGCGCAGAGATAGGTCAGATCGGCGGGCTTCGGGCGGACCGTATAGGCGTCCTCCACCCACATGGCGGCCTGGGCGACGTTTGCCAGCACATTGCGATTGAGCAGCGTGGCACCCTTGGAAACGCCCGTCGTGCCTCCGGTGTACTGAAGGAAGGCCACGTCGTTCGGCCCGCTGCCGCCTTCCTTGAGCCCGGCGGAAGCGCCAGCCGACAGTGCGGCCTTGAACTTGACGTGACCCGGCAACGACCAGGCCGGCACCATCTTCTTCACCCGGCGGACGACAAGATTGACCAGGTGGCCCTTGAGGCCGAGCAGGTCGCCCATCGAGGCGACGATGACGTGCCTGACACCGGTGTTGGCGATCACCGCCTGCAGGGTGGTGGCGAAATTCTCCAGGATGACGATGGCCTCAGCGCCGGAATCCTTCAGCTGGTGTTCCAGCTCGCGCGGCGTGTAGAGCGGATTGACGTTGACCACGGTGTAGCCGGCCCGCAGCACGCCCATCACGGTGACCGGGTACTGCAGCACGTTCGGCATCATGATGGCGACGCGGGCGCCACGGGCCAGTCCCCGCGACTGGAGATAACCGCCAATGGCAGCCGAAAGCCGGTCGGCTTCGGCGAAGCTCATCGACTTGCCCATCATGGTGAAGGCCGGCCGCGAAGAATATTTCCGGCTGGAGGCGACAAGGAGTTCGCCGACCGAGGCAAACTGCGAGGGCGGAATCTCGGCGGGCACGCCATTGGGATAGCTCGCCAGCCACGGCTTCGATGCCGAAGCCGGCGCTGCTGCCTTGGCCGGTGCGGGCTTCGCGGCCGCCGGTTTGGCCGCAGCCGGTTTCGCGGCCGCCGGTTTGGCGGCTGTCGCCGGTTTGGCAGCGGTCGCCTTCGGCGCTGCTGCCTTCACGGGCGCGGTCTTTGCAGTCGGTTTCTTCGTGTCTTTGGCCATGACTTCCTCCCGCCAGGTCCTGTCACGCTTGCGCGCATGGATACAACAGTAGGGAGGGCCAAGGGTTCCTGCAACAGGGGGCCTGCGTTCAAACCGACTTCTGCCCGTAATGTTCCGCGGTCGCTAGATAGGCAACCTCGTCGGCGGTCGAATCGCGGCCGAGGGCGGCATTGCGATGCGGAAAACGGCCGAAGCGCTGGATGATGTCGCGATGATCGCGGGCATGCTTCATGCCTTCGGAATTGCCAAGCAACGAGAACAGGGCCAGGCAACGGTCCTGATCGGCCAGGTTCTCGGAGTGCATGAACGGCAGGTAGAAGAACATGCGCCGCTCCGGCGGGACGGCGCTGTCATGCCCGGCCTGGATGGCGGCGTCGGCGATGGCGCGGGCGTGCGGATCGGCGGCAAAGGCGCCAGCCGTGCCGCGGGCCATGTTGCGGGAAAACTGGTCAAGCACGACAAGGGCGGCGAGCGCCCGCGACGGGGACGCAACGAGTTCCGCCGTCGCGGTTGCCATGAGCCTGGCGTGCAACGCGGCGAAGCGGCGCGCGATGTCGGCATCCAGATCGCGATCGACGGAAAACCGCTTGGCTGGCGGCGTTTCGTCGAACCAGAAGGCAAGCACGTCCTCTTCCCAGCCCGTCATGTCCACATGCCCCTCCCATGCGTCGCGCCGTTCGCCACTATTGCACCTTTTCCAATTGGTCAAAACGGTGTTTAGATGCCGGCTTCCGCCGGACCCGACAAACGGCCGGCGCGAGTTCAAAGGGAGTGTTCCAACATGAAGAGAACGTTTTTCACCGCAGCCCTGCTCGCCGCGACGATGCTGAGCAGTGCCGCGGGCGCCAAGACGCTGGTCTATTGCTCGGAAGGATCGCCTGAGGGTTTTGACCCGGCCATCTACACCGCCGGCACCACGTTCGACGCCTCGTCGCGCCCCGTCTACAACCGTCTCGTCGAGTTCAAGCCGGGAACGACCGAAATCGAGCCGGGCCTGGCCGAGAGCTGGGCCATTTCGGAGGACGGCCTGCAGTACACCTTCAAGCTGCGCGCCGGCGTGAAGTTCCAGACCACCGAGTTCTTCACCCCGACCCGTGACCTCAACGCCGACGACGTCGTGTTCTCGTTCGAGCGCCAGTACAAGGCCGACCATCCGTGGAACCAGTACATCGCTGGCGCGGCATGGGAGTATTTCGCCGGCATGGGATTCCCGGACCTGCTCGCCTCGATCGAGAAGGTCGACGACATGACCGTGAAGTTCACGCTCAAGACCAAGGAAGCGCCGTTCCTGGCCAACCTCGGCATGGATTTCGCGTCCATCATGTCGAAGGAGTATGCCGACAAGCTGGAAGCCGACGGCAAGAAGGAACAGCTCAACCAGATGCCGCTCGGCACCGGCCCGTTCAAGTTCGTGGCCTACCAGCAGGACGCCGTCATCCGCTACCAGGCGCATGAGGGCTACTGGAAGGGCAAGCAGCCGATCGACGACCTCGCGTTCGCCATCACCACCGACGCGGCGGTGCGCCTGCAGAAGCTGAAGGCCGGCGAGTGCCACGTGATGCCGTATCCGAACGCGGCCGACGTGGAAGGCATGAAGGCCGACACGAACCTGCAGGTGATGGAAGCGCCGGGCCTCAACGTTGCCTATCTGGCCTTCAATACCCAGCAGGCGCCGTTCGACAAGACCGAAGTGCGCAAGGCCATCGACATGGCGATCAACAAGAAGGCGATCGTCGACGCGGTGTTCCAGGGCGCGGCCTCGGTGGCCAAGAACCCGATCCCGCCGACGATCTGGTCGTACAACAATGCCATTCCGGATGACGTGCATGATCCGGAAGGCGCCAAGAAGATGCTGGCCGACGCCGGCGTTTCGGGCCTGTCGATGAAGGTCTGGGCGATGCCGGTGGCGCGTCCGTACATGCTGAACGCGCGGCGCGCGGCCGAACTGATCCAGTCGGACCTGGCGGCAGTCGGCATCACGGCCGAGATCGTTTCCTACGAGTGGGCCGAGTACCTCAAGCTGTCGAAGGACGTGAAGCGCGACGGTGCGGTTCTGCTCGGCTGGACCGGCGACAATGGCGATCCGGACAACTTCCTGCACACCCTGCTCGGCTGCGACGCGGTCGGCGGCAACAACCGCGCGCAGTGGTGCAACAAGGAGTTCGACGACCTCGTCGTGAAGGCCAAGCAGGAGACCGACCAGGCCGCGCGCACCAAGCTCTATGAAGACGCCCAGGTGGTCTTCAAGCGCGAGGCGCCGTGGGTCACGCTCGACCATTCAATCGTGGTCATGCCGATGTCGAAGAAGGTGACGGGCTATGTCATGAGCCCGCTCGGCCATCACGCCTTCGACGGCGTCGACATCGCCGAGTAAGTTCCGCAACTCAGGCAACCGGGGCGGCCTCGCGCCGCCCCGGTTTGCGCCGCCGCCCATACAGGGCGGGGCGCCTGCAACGGGGCGGACCTCATGCTGCGTTATCTCCTGGGGCGCCTTGTCGTCCTGATCCCGACCTTCATCGGGGTCTCCATCATCGCGTTTTCGTTCATCCGGCTGTTGCCGGGCGATCCGGTCATGCTGTTGTCGGGCGAACGTGTCATGTCGCCGGAGCGCCACGCCGAGATTTCCCGCCAGCTTGGCCTCGATCGGCCGATCCTCATCCAGTATTTCGACTATCTCTCGGGCGTGGTGACCGGCGATTTCGGCGTGTCGATCGTCACAAAGAAACCCATTCTCGAGCAGTTCCTGACCCTGTTTCCCGCGACAATCGAACTGTCGCTGTGCGCCATCCTGTTCGCGGTCTTCCTCGGCATTCCCGCCGGGGTGTTCGCCGCGATCCGGCGTGGCTCGTTCTCCGACCAGGCGATCATGGGAACGGCGCTGGTCGGCTATTCGATGCCGATCTTCTGGTGGGGGCTGCTGCTCATCATCCTGTTCTCCGGCGTGCTGCAATGGACGCCGGTGTCGGGTCGCATCTCGCTGTTGTACTTCTTCCCGCCGGTAACCGGATTCATGCTCATCGACTCGCTGCTTTCAGGCCAGTCCGGGGCGTTCAAGTCGGCGGTGAGCCACCTGATCCTGCCGACGATCGTTCTTGGTACCATCCCGCTTGCCGTCATCGCCCGCCAGACCCGTTCGGCGATGCTGGAGGTGCTGGACGAAGACTACATGCGCACGGCACGCGCCAAGGGACTGACGCCGACGCGCGTTGTTGGCGTGCACGCGCTGCGCAACGCGATGATCCCGGTTGTCACCACGATCGGCCTGCAGGTGGGGGTGCTTCTGGCCGGCGCCATCCTCACCGAGACGATCTTTTCCTGGCCCGGGATCGGCAAGTGGATGGTCGATTCGGTCTTCCGCCGCGACTATCCGGTAATCCAGAGCGGACTGCTGCTGATTGCCGGGGTGATCATGCTGGTCAACCTGACCGTGGACCTGCTCTACGGCCTCATCAACCCGCGCATCCGGCACTGAGGCGAACATGGCGACGGCAATGAACGCACATCCGATGGAAGCCGTGACGCTGCGCCGGCAACTGGCTGAATTCTGGCACTATTTCTCCGAGAATCGCGGCGCGGTGATCGGGCTCGTCGTGTTCGTCCTGCTCGTGATCATCGCGCTTGCAGCACCGCTGATCGCGCCGCACCTGCCGAATGCGCAGTATCGCGACGCGGTGCTGGTGCCCCCGATCTGGCAGGAAGGCGGGCGGGCTGAGTATCTGCTCGGCACCGATGCGGTGGGACGCGACATGCTGTCCAGGCTGATCTACGGGTCGCGGTTCTCGCTGTTCATCGGCGTCATCGTCACCTCGATCGCGCTTGCCGGCGGGGTGATCATCGGCGTCATCGCCGGGTTCGTGCAGGGCCGCACCGACACGGCGATCATGCGCGTGATGGACATCATCCTGGCGTTTCCCTCGCTGCTCCTGGCGCTGGTGCTGGTGGCCGTGCTCGGGCCGGGCCTGATGAACGCGATGATCGCCATCGCGCTGGTGCTGCAGCCGCATTTCGTGCGGCTGACGCGCGCCGCGGTGATGGCGGAAAAGACCAAGGACTATGTGGTCGCCGCGCGCGTGGCCGGGGCCGGGCCGCTGCGGCTGATGTTCCGCACCATCCTGCCCAACTGCATGGCGCCGCTGATCGTGCAGGCAACGCTTTCGTTCTCCAACGCCATCCTCGACGCCGCCGCGCTCGGCTTCCTCGGCATGGGGGCGCAGCCGCCGACGCCGGAATGGGGGACGATGCTGGCCGAGGCGCGCGAATTCATCCTGCGGGCCTGGTGGGTCGTGACCTTCCCCGGACTTGCCATCCTGGTGACCGTGCTGGCGATCAACCTGATGGGCGACGGGCTGCGCGATGCGCTCGACCCGAAGCTGAAGCGGAGCTGAGCGGGATGGCCCTTCTCGAGATCGAAAACCTGACGGTGGAATTCCAGACGGCCAACGGCATGTTCCGGGCGGTCGATTCGGTGTCGCTCACGGTCGACGCCCGCGAGGTCGTGGCCATTGTCGGCGAATCGGGGTCCGGCAAGTCGGTCGCCATGCTGGCGCTGATGGGCCTTCTGCCATGGACGGCGAAGGTGACGGCCGACCGCATGGTGTTCGACGGCCACGACATGCTGAGCCTGCCGGCGGCGGAGCGGCGGCGGATCACCGGCAAGGACATTGCCATGATCTTCCAGGAGCCGATGTCGAGCCTCAACCCGTGCTTCACGGTGGGGTTCCAGCTGGAAGAGGCGCTGAAGACCCATCTCGGCATGGACAAGGCGGAACGCCACGCGCGGGTGATCGAACTGTTGACGCTGGTCGGCATTCCGGCGCCGGAAAAGCGCCTCGGCACCTTCCCGCACCAATTGTCCGGCGGCATGAACCAGCGCGTGATGATCGCCATGGCGATCGCCTGCAATCCGAAGCTGCTGATCGCCGACGAGCCGACCACCGCGCTCGACGTGACGATCCAGGCGCAGATCCTCGACCTGTTGCTCAGGCTGCAGACCGAAACCGGCATGGCGCTGGTGCTCATCACCCACGACATGGGCGTGGTGGCGGAGACGGCGGAGCGGGTGTCGGTGCAGTATGCCGGGCAGAAGGTGGAGGAGCAGCCCGTGCTCGGCCTGTTCGACGCGCCGCGCCATCCCTACACCGCGGCGCTGCTCTCCGCGCTGCCGGCGCGGGCGACGGAAAAGCGGCTGCCGTCGATTGCCGGCGTGGTGCCCGGGCAGTTCGACCGGCCGGCGGGCTGCCTGTTTTCACCGCGATGCCCGCATGCGACCGCGCTTTGCCTGACCAGCGCGCCGGTGCGCGCGGCGGAAGGGCAGGTGTTGTGCCACTATCCGCTGCGCGACGGCACGCCGACCGGGCATCCCGGCCTCAAGGGGAGGGCGGCATGAGCGACGTGGTGCTGACGGCGGAAAACCTCGCCCGCCGCTACAAGGTCTCGCGCGGCGCCTTCCGCGACCCGGCGATCGTCAATGCGCTGGCCGACGCCTCGTTCACGCTCAGCCGCCGGCGGACGCTGGCGGTGGTGGGGGAATCGGGCTGCGGCAAGTCCACGCTCGCCCGGCTCGTCGCCATGATCGAGCCTCCATCCGAGGGCCGGCTGGCGATCGACGGCATCGATGTCGCCTCGGCGGGTGCCAGCGAACGCGCGGCGCTGCGCCCGAAGGTGCAGATCGTGTTCCAGAACCCGTACGGGTCGCTCAACCCGCGCCAGCGCATCCGCGATGCGCTGGAGGAACCGCTGATCGTCAACGGCCGCGGCAGCGGCGAGGAACGGCGCCAGGCGGTGGCCGAAATGATGGAGGCCGTGGGCCTGCGTCCCGAATTCGGCGAGCGCTACCCGCACATGTTCTCCGGCGGCCAGCGCCAGCGCATCGCCATCGCCCGGGCCATCGCCATGGAGCCGGACGTGCTTGTAGCCGATGAGGCGGTGTCGGCGCTGGATGTGTCGGTGCAGGATCAGGTGCTGAAGCTTCTGGAGGATCTGCAGGCCAAGCTCGGCATCGCCATCCTGTTCATCACCCATGACCTGCGCGTCGCGGCGCAGATCTGTGACGATGTGCTGGTGATGCAAAAGGGCAGGGTGGTGGAGCACGGGCCTGCGGGCGAGGTGCTGGCCCATCCGGAACATCCCTACACCCGTTCCCTCATCGAGGCGGCACCCGGCCGCAACTGGGACTTTGCCAACTTCCGCGAGCTGACGCTGGCCTCCTGAGGCCTGGCGTCCGTCGCAGCCGGGGCACCCGCAGCCGCCCCGGCTGCTTCTTCCCTTTCCGTTTCATTTCATCTGTCAGAGGACTGACCCATGCCCGTCATCGAGAAAATCGCCGGTTATGCCAAGGAGCTGACGGCGCTGCGCCATGACTTCCACGCCCACCCGGAAATCGGTTTCGAGGAACAGCGCACGTCCGGCATTGTCGCCAGCCTTTTGGAGGAGTGGGGCCTTGAGGTGCACCGGGGCATCGGCCAGACCGGCGTCGTCGGCGTGCTGAAAGGGGCAAAGGGGGAGGGCCGGACCATTGGCCTGCGCGCCGACATGGATGCGCTGCCCATGGACGAGCACACCAATCTGCCGTTCCGCTCCACCCATCCGGGCAAGTTCCACGGCTGCGGTCATGACGGCCACACAACCATGCTGCTGGGTGCGGCGCGCTATCTCTCCGAGACGCGCGATTTTGCCGGAACTGTGGTCTTCATCTTCCAGCCGGCCGAAGAGGGGCTGGGCGGCGCAAGGGCCATGCTGGCGGACGGGCTGTTCGACCGGTTCCCTTGCGATGAAGTCTACGGCATGCACAACAACCCGCTGGCCCAGCCGAACCGGGTGGCGGTGCGCCCCGGCGTAGCCATGGCCGGTTCCACTTTCTTCGACATCACCATTCAGGGGCGCGGCAGCCACGGCGCGGCACCGCATCATTCGAAGGACCCGATCATCGTCGCCACCTCGCTGGTGCAGAACCTGCAGAGCATCGTCAGCCGCAATGTGGAGCCGGTGCAGCCGGCGGTGCTGTCGGTGACGCAGATCCATTCCGGCACGGCCTATAACGTCATTCCCGATCAGGCCGTCATCTCCGGCACGATCCGTTATTTCGATGATGGTGTACGTGATCTCATTCATGAGCGGATCGAGGCCTTCTGTGCCGGTTATGCCACCAGCTTCGGCGTCACCATCACGCCGGAACTGCGGCCCGTGTTCTCGGTGCTGCGCAACGACCCGTCCCTGAGCGCGGCCTATCTGGAAGCGGCCGCCGAAATTGTCGGCGGCGATCTCGTCACCGATCAGGTGGATCTGGTACCGGCGAGCGAGGATTTCGCCGACATGCTGCTGGCCGTGCCGGGGGCTTACTGCACCGTCGGCCACAGCGGCGGCGTGCCGGTGCACAATCCGGGTTTCGTGCTGGATGACGCCATCCTGCCGGTCGGGGCCAGCATCTATGCCCGCATTGCCGAACGGCGGCTTGCGGCCTGATCTGGCAGCCTGACGCTCAGCCTCAACCTCATCCCTTCACGCAGAACCGCCGGGAGCAGGCCATGCGCTTCACGGACTTATCTTTCGATAGCAATGAAATGATCAAGGGCCTGCGCTCCTGGGTGGAATGCGAAAGCCCCACCCATGACGCGGCCGCCCTCAACCGGATGATGGATCTCGCTGCCTATGAACTGGCGGCTCTGGGCGCAGATATCGAGCGCATTCCGGGGCGGATGGGCTTTGGCGGCTCGCTGCGCGCCCGCCTGCCGCATCCGGACAAGGGCAAGCCCGGCATTCTCGTCAGCGGCCATATGGATACGGTGCATCCCGTTGGCACGCTGGAAAAGCTGCCGTTCCGCATTGAGGGCAGCCGTGCTTACGGGCCGGGCATCCAGGACATGAAGGGCGGCAATTACGTGGCTGTCGAGGCCCTGCGCCAGATCATCCGCGCCGGGCTCTCCACGCCGCTGCCGGTGACGGTGCTCTTCACCCCCGATGAAGAGGTCGGCACGCCTTCGACGCGCGATCTCATCGAGATGGAGGCCCTGCGCAACCGCTATGTGCTGGTGCCGGAACCGGCGCGGGAGGATGGCGGCTGCGTCACGGGCCGCTATGCGATTGCCCGATTCAACCTGCGCACCATCGGCCGCCCCAGCCATGCGGGCTGGGCGCTGAAGGACGGTCGCTCGGCGATTGCCGCCATGGCCCGCAAGGTGCTGGAAATCGAGGCGATGACGGGCGAGGACTGCACCTTCAGCGTCGGCATCGTCCGGGGCGGGGAGTGGGTCAACTGCGTCTCGTCCCTGTGCGAGGGGCAGGTTCTGTCCATGGCCAAGCGGCAGGCGGACCTTGATGCGGGCGTGGAGCGGATGCTGGCACTCAATGATGACAGCGGCGACGTGATCATCGAGGTGACACGCGGCGTCACCCGTCCCGTGTGGGAGCCGGATGCGGGCACGCTGGCGCTTTATGAAATCGGTAGGGAACTGGCCGCAGAAGTCGGCTTCGAGATGAGCCATGCCAGCGCGGGCGGCGGCTCGGACGGCAATTTCACCGGCGCCCTCGGCATCCCGACGCTGGACTCCATCGGCGTGCGCGGCGCCGGGCTGCATACGCTCAACGAGCATATCCTGATCGACAGCCTCGCCGAGCGTGCCAAGCTCTGCGCCGGCCTGTTCCTGCGGCTGTCCTGACAGCCGCGTTCCCGGCGGGCAAGCCCGCCGGGGCATCAACTGTCAGCAGAAGTCTGGCATCAATTGAAGATGGCGACCGCACGGCACCAGCCGGCGGAGCCTCCCCGGATCTTTACCGGCAGGCAGGAGACGGTGAAGCCGGAGGCGGGCAGTTCTTCCAGCCGTGCCAGCTTTTCCATATGCATGAAGATGCCTTCCCGTCCGGCCTTGTGCCCTTCCCAGATGAGGCCCGCGTCGCGGGTCTCGGCAAAGCGCTTGGCGGTGACGGGGAAGGGGGCATCCCAGGACCAGGCATCGGTACCGGCAATGTGCACGCCCCGTTCCATCAGCCAGAGCGTTGCTTCCCGCCCGATGCCGCAGCCACGGCCAAGAAAGGCCGGTGTGCCATAGGCGGCACCGGCGGCGGTGTTGACCAGGACGATGTCAAAGGGCTGCAGCTCATGGCCGCTGGCCTTGACGGCAGCTTCCATGTCGGCGGCGGTGGCAACGTATCCGTCCGGCAGATGCCTGAGGTCCAGCTTCACGCCGGGGCGGATGCACCAGTCAAGCGGCACTTCCTCAATGGTCCAGGCCCGCTCGCCCTTGTTCATGGTCGAGGCAAAATGCCATGGGGCATCGAGATGGGTGCCTGCATGGGCGCTGAGCGTGATCTGCTCCACAGCCCAGCCCTCGCCGCCGGGAACCTCGCTGATGTCGAGGCCGGGGAAAAAGCGTTTCACCTCTTCGGCGCCCGCAGTGTGGTCCGTGTAGGTGATCTTCGGGCCAAGACCCGGCGGGTCGGCGGGCACATCGTTTTCGATGGCAACGGACAGGTCAACGATCTTCATCGGCAACTCCTGAAAGTGCGGCTCTGGCGAGAGCTTCCGGGGTTTCTGCTGGCGCAAAGCCAAGGGAGAGGGCGCGGCTGGCATCGAGCGGCGGCATGGCGCCGAAGATGCGGCGCAAGGTCTCGTTGTCTCCCCAGTGGGTACCGGATGGCTTGCCGGTAACCCGTGCTGCGGCCTCTGCCACCTCCTGCACCGTGGCGTGCAGGGCCGGGGGCTGGATCACGCTGGCGCTGCCTGCGGGAAGGCTTGCCGCATGGATCATCACACTGGCAGCTGCCTCGCGTGACATCCACCAGCAGGTGCTGCTGCCGGGGACCGGGCAGTTCCAGTCTTCGCCGGCGCTTGCGTGGTGGAACAGCAGGCTCATGAAAGCCGAGCCATGGCCGCTTTCCTGCCGGGCCCGTGCGACGATGCCCGGAAGACGCAGGCTGACGGCAGAGAGTTCGCCCCGCCGCGTCAGGTCGCTGAGCAGGATCTCCGTCATCAGCTTGTGCGCGCCATAAGTCAGCGCTGGTGCCGTTGCCGTGTTTTCGTTCACCGGAGCATCGCCGGTCTGCCCGTAAACGGCAATGGACGAGGCGAAGACGAACCGGGCGCCGGGAGAGACCTTCGCAACGCCACGGGCCAGAGCAATGGGCGCGAGAAGGTTGACCCGGTTGCCAGCCTCCGGTTCCTGCTCGGCGGCAGAGCCGGGAATGCTGGCCAGATGGAAGACGAGATCAAAGCCGGGGGCCAGCAGGTCATCGAGAAAGGCCGGATCGGAAAGGTCTCCGGGCTTGCTCAACGCGCCTGCAGGCACAGTGGCCACCTGTGCGCGGTCGGTCAGGGTCAGGGAGGACAGTCCCTTGAGGCTTTGGGCAGCACGGGCCGCCAGCCCACGCCCGAGAAAGCCGTTTGCCCCTGTGATGAGAACACGCATCAGGCCTTCACCGCCTGCTGATCAATGATGCCAAAGGGGCTGGACCCATCCGGCAGGCGCGCTTCCATCCGCACCTTGTCTCCGAAGGAGAGGAAGGGGGTGCGTGCCGCGCCTTCGTCCAGCATCTCGATCACCCGGATCTCGGAAATGCAGGAAGAGCCAGCGGCCCGGTCCTCGTTGGAAACCGTGCCGGAGCCCAGAATGGTGCCTGCCGTCAGGCGCCGGGTTTTCGTGCAATGCGCAATCAATTCGGCGAAGGAGAAGTGCATCTCCCGGCCATTCGCCCGGCCCACTTCACGGCCGTTGATTTCCACGCAAAGCTGCAGGTTCACGCGGCCATCGTGCCAGTGCGGTGCGATTTCATCCGGCGTCACGGCAACCGGCGCAAAGGAGGTGGAGGGCTTGGCCTGCAGGAAGCCGAAACCGGCACGCATCTCGCGCGGGCCGGCGGCGCGCAGCGACCAGTCGTTGATCTGCACCAGCAGCCGCACGTGATCGAGCGCCTTCTCCGCGCTTGTGCCCATGGGCACATCGGACAGGATCACGCCGAATTCGCCTTCCATGTCGATGCACAGCGCCTCGTCCGGGAATTCGACCGGTGCCAGCGGCCCCCGGAAGTCATCGCTCGCGCCCTGATAGACCAGGGGAATGGTTTCGAAATCCGGGTTGGGCGGATTGTTGAAAGCCTTGTCCATCAGCCGCCCGTGATTGAGGAAAGCGGATGCGTCCAGCCACTGCGGTGCACGCGGCAGCGGCGCGAGGCAGCGCTCGGGGGTGAAGGGCGTGGCAAAGGGCTCATCCCCTGCGTTCAGCCGGTCATAGGCCAGCGCCAGAAGGGGGGCAGCCTTGTCCCAGTCCTCAAGGGCTGCGAGTATCGACGCGGCTATGCCTGTGGCCGGAAGGGCCCGTTTCAGATCTCTTGAAACGATCCAGAGCTGACCGTCCCGGGTGCCGTCATGATAGGTTGCGAGCTTCATTCTGGTCTCTCTCTTGGTTCAGGGAAGAGCGTGGGGAATTGTCACTTGTCCTTGAGGCTTTCCGCGAGCGCAGGATCATAGGTTCCTCCGATCAGCACGAACAGCATCCGGCAGACCTTGCCCGACCGGTTGGCCCAGGCATGGTTGGTTCCACGCTGGATGACCACGGTTCCCGGCTTCAGAACCGCTTCGCCATCATCGACGATCAGCGTCAATTCGCCGTCAATGACAATGCCGTAGTCGATGGACTCCGTCCGGTGCATCAGCGGATGGGGCGAGTCCTGCCGTACGGTGGAGGCGGCCTTGTCGCCGAGCTGCTCGAAGGCATTGTCCATCACGGCTGCCCCGGTCTTGAGGAAATCCTCCGTGTCCGGCGGGATGTCGACAAAGCGGATCCGGGTGCCGTGCGGCGGTGGCGGCAGGGTGAGGGGGCCTAGTGTCGGGTCTTCACCGTTCGAAACAGGGGCAGGCGAGCTCGTTGTAGCCCAGACCTCGTGAAATACGGTTCCGGGGATGGCCGCAATTTCGACCACGGTTGGCAGGGGGCCATTCTGGGTGATGATGGCGCGTCCATCTTCCGTGTGGCCGGTGACGATACGGGTGATCGGGGGAAGGTTCGTCATGCTGCTTTTGCCTTGGTGAAGAAGAGGATGGAAAGAATGCTGACTGCGACGGCAGCAATGCCGAGTGCCTCGTAGCCGAAATTGCCGCCCAGAACGCCGCCGGCCACCGGGCCAAGGGCCGCGCCGACCATGAGCATGGCGGGGGTTGCGGCGACGGCGCGGCCCGTCGGATCAAGCTGCGCCAGCCGTCCGAAAGCGAAGGTGTGGGTGAAGATCTGCACCGCCACGAAAACGGCAGCCGCAGGTGCCCAGACTTCAAGCGCCGTTGCCCATGTAACGATGATGGCCAGCACGGCCTGAACTGCAGGGCCAGCCTGGGTGACCAGCGTTGCCGGAACGCGTGTCTGCAGGAACACGGCAAGCGGTGAGGGCACGATGAAGTTGACAAAGCCGAGGGCAATCAGCACGCCAAGCACGCTTTCGGCGGAAAAGCCGCGTGATTTGCCGATAACTTCCACGAAGGAGAAGACCATGGCCTGATTGAAGGTCATCAGGCTGATCCCGAAAATGGAAAGCCAGATGGCGCGGCTGAAGGGAACGGCTGCCTGCTCTTCGATCCTGTCCGGGTTGCGGAACATGAGCGCGCAGCTGAGCGCCGCGAATGCCATGATGCCGCCGAAAACCTGAAACAGGACCGGCCCGCCTCTGGCGATGAGCAACTGCGGGATGCCGGCCAGCAGAATGATGGCAAAGAGGCCAAGGGCGATGCCTGCCATGGCGATAAGCCGGTGCGGATTGGCCGTCCGGCCCATGGTGCCATGCACCATCGACAGGGCCATGCCGACGGCAACGCCCGAGATGATATGGAGGATGGCAAGCGGCACGAAGCCGGTCTGGAGCGAGGCCAGAAAGAACGCAGCGGCAGCTACACCAAACCCGGCCACGGTTACAAGGCGCTGATTGAAGGTGTTGAAGCGCGGTGCGCAGAACATGCTGGCACCGACTGCGCCCAGAAGGAACAAGGTGGCCAGAGCGCCTGCCTCCTGCGGGCTGAAGCCATAGCGCTCGACAAGCGCGCCCACCCAGACGGGCAGGGCGATCAGATCGAGCATTCCCGAGAAATGACCTATCACCAGCGCGGCCACAGCGGCCGCGCCAAACTTCTGTCCAGACATATTCCCCTCCACATTTGGCAGACCCGCCGCACCCGCTCCGTCCATTCCTCCGGGCGCGGCAGATCAATCAGTCATTCAGATGGCTTCTGTCAGCGTCTTCATGGAAACCTGCATGATGGCGGCATGCTCCTCACGGCTGCCGCCATTGACCTCGATATCGGCGAGGCGGCCCGAGTTCTCGACCACCATCCGGCACCGCTCCCAGCGCCGGTCCTCAAAGGCGGTGAGGGAGGCTGACAGGTCTTCGCCCTGAGCGATTTCCTCGGCCAGCACCATGGCATCCTCAATGCCGATGCAGGCGCCCGCTGCCAGATGCGGCGTGGTTGCGTGAACGGCATCACCAATCAGAACGGTGCGGCCTTTGTGCCAGGGGCGGGGCAGAAGAAGCTGCTCCAGCGGCCGGTAGATGATCTGGTGCCCGTCCGACAGTTCGGCGGCAACCTTGCGCAGGATCGGGGACGCGAACTGCTCCAGCAGGGCGCGCAATGTGGCGGTGAAGCTCTCGGGCGGAACATGCGTGTTCTCCGGCCGGTCTTCGGTCAGGAAGAGATAGACCGTGTCCTTCGTCACCCGGTTCATCCCCGCCTTCAGCTTCGGTCCCATCCACATGGTCACCGTCTCGATGCCTTCCGGGCAGGGCAGTACCGCGCGCCAGACAGCCTGGCCGATGAACCGGGGGCGCGGAGCATCCGGGAACACGGTCTGCCGGCTGGCCGAATAAAGGCCATCGGCACCGATGACCAGATCATAACGGTCCGAACTGCCATCGGTGAAGGTAACGGTGACGCCTTCGGCATCCTCGGAGATGTCCGTGAATGTGATGCCGAGGCGCACATTGGTGGTGGAAGCCCGCACCGCTTCGGACAGGATCCTTGCCAGCGCCGGACGCATGATGGCGCCACCGCCCGGAATCTCCGGGCCTGCCACGCGCGGTGTCGGAATGCGGGCTACAACCGCGTCATCGGGGCCGCGCATATGCACGCCATCCGTCGCAAAGCCCTCTTCGAGAAACCGGTCCAGCAGGCCGAGCTGGTTCAGGACGCGCAGGGTGGAGCCATGCAGGCTGATGCCTGCGCCATAGGACCGCCAGCCTGCATCTATTTCCACGAGGTCAACCGCCAGCCCGTTGCGCGACAATTGCAGGGCTGCGGTCATGCCGGAAAAGCCGCCACCGATGACAAGCGCCTTCTTGATGCCCGAATTCATTCTGCTTTCTCCTCCCGCAGGTCCTCGGCGAAAATCTCCCCCGCCGGGGTCACTGCGATGCTTACCGGTGTCAGCTGCTGCCCAAGGCAGGGGCCGATCACGCATTCTCCCGTGTCCATATCAAACAGCGCGCCGTGAGAGTGGCACGCCAGATGTGTCCCCTCGCCATTCAGATAGGCGTCGGTCTTCCATGCCATCGGCGTGCCGGTGGAGTAATGCGGGCAGGAATCGAGCCATGCGCGCAATGCCCCCTGATGGCGCAGAACGATGATCTTGCGCCGGTAGCTGCCGAGAGGGCCGAAGCCTTTGGCTTCTCCCTCTGCGATCTCCTCTTCCCGGCACAGGAACAGACCTCCCGTCATCATCCCGGCCGCCTGTCAGGGCTTGCCTGCGCCGGGGGGCGGGCCCATGGGTGCCCACTTCTCGCGCATCTCGAACAGGATGATCTGCGAGGCTTCCGCGCTCATGGGCGTCTCACGTGCGACCCAGGTGTCGTCGTGCTTGTCCATGTCGGCGTCATATTCGAAATGGCAGCCGAGGGGGCTGTTGAAATACCAGAACCAGTTCGATCCGAACTTGTGGCGTCCGGGCCCCCAGAAGCTCTGGTATCCCTTCTTGACGAAGCGTGTGCCGGCCACCATCAGCTCGGTCGGTCCACCCATATGGAAAGCGAGATGCTCGCAGCCCTTCATGTAGTCCGGGGTACGGATGAAGAAGAGCGTGTGGTGATCGTCATTCGCCTTCGGCCGCATGAAGGGGCCAGCACCCGACAGAATGTCGGTGATGACGAAGCCGAGGCGGTTGCCGTAGAAGCTGGTGGCAATATCGATATCCGGCACGAAAAGCACCACGTGGCTGAGCGAGCGCGGCAGGGCAGGCATCTCTTCCCAGACGCCGATTTCGTTCGGTTTGCGCTGTGCCGGAGCGCCGGGGGCGTTGATCTTCTCGGCCGGCATGTTCAGCTGCCGGCGGATGGTGACCTGGAACTTCAGCTCGAAGCCGTGATCGTCCTTCGTCTCGATTGAGCCGTCTGCCAGCCGGGTGACGCGGCGGTCCTTCGACAGTTCCGCCTCGATGGCGTCGATGTCTTCGGCTGCGCAGACGCCGTAAACCTGCTGGCGCAGCATGTTGGCCGTCGGCAGCGGCGGGGGCAGGGACGGATCATCCTTGTGGCGGATGATGATGCCTGTGCCATCCAGCGCCTCGAACAGGCCGCCTTGCGCGGTTACATCGACGGGCTTCAGTCCGAAGGCTGTCAGATATTCGCTGCAGGCGGCGACATCACTGACGCCAAAGACGAGAAAATCGGGGCCGATGATGTTCATGATCAGATCTGTCCTGTGGTGGCCTGGGGGCTGCCGGCGTGAAGAATGAACTCGCGGGCGACAGTCAGGGTAAAGGTTCCGGTTTGCGGGCGGATCACATCGCGGCAGGTCTGCGCGAGATCGATGGCGTCTTCCTCGCTGGCGAGCCAGAATTCTTCAATGACCTGCACCGGTACGGGAACGAGAGCGGTGTTGCGGAAGTGGCCCAGCAACTGATGCCTGCACTTGGCAACGGCGGTGGCAAGCCCCTCGTCATCGGGGGCTGTTCCGTGCCAGGCGAGGAAGACCTTGAAGGCGGTCCCGCCCTCTTGCACCGGAATGCAAATCTCTTCGGCACAAGGCATTCCGAAGACGGTGTCCGTGTCCACCATAAGCTGCTCGTCGGGCTTCAGGTGAGTATTGTAGAACTCCGTCTCCCGCGAGGCCTTGAGCGATGCAAGGTCAGGTGCCCAGACTTCCGTCACGAAATCGAGGCCCATGGCGAAGGCGGGCGGCATGCTGACGCCGCCCGGATAAATGCCGTCAAAGGCATGGTTCTGGACGTAGCGTCGCGGTGCCTGGTCCGGGAAGGCTGCGATATAATCCAGCACCAGGCGGCCATGAATGTCCTTCATGTGTTCGCGGTGTTCTGCAAGGGTCAGATCCTTGCGCCTGCGTCCGCAGATCATCATCTTGACCATGGTTCAGCTCCCCGAAGCGGTGCGCCCGCCAAGCGTTTCGGCAACCCAGTCGGCGATATAGGCTCCGGCATTGGCAGAATTGTCGAAGCTGGAATGCTGCACACCGCCGGTGCGCTCGTCGAAGATCTTCAGCTCGCGCTTCGGGCTGTTGACCAGCTGGTTGAAGGTCTCATGCGCCCAGTGCAGCGGGATCTGGCTGTCCTTTTCGCCATGGGTGACGAGGAAGGGCACGCGGATACGGTCAAGGATGCCATTGAGATGGACGTTTTCGGCAATTGCCATGAATTCGTCCATGTCCTTCGCGCCCCAGACCCACATCACGTGGCCCCAGTAGTGGGGAACGGGGAAGTTCCCCTCTTTGGCAAGGCGTTTCTTCTGTACGTCGCGCCAGTCATGATTGGCGCCCCAGACGACGCCACAGGCAAAGCGCGGCTCGAAGGCGACGGCGCGCGGGCAGTAATAGCCGCCGAGCGAAACGCCTTCCATGCCGATGCGCTTCGGGTCGATCTTCCCTTGCGTCTCCAGCCAGTCAACGACGCGTGAGGCCCAGTGCTCGCTGTCGAAACGGGCCGTCAGGCCCTGCAGGCGCAGGGCTTCGCCGGTGCCGGGCTGATCGACGATCAGCGAGGCAACGCCGCGCTTTGCAAGCCATGCGGGCAGGCCGACGAGGAATTTCATTTCCTTGGTGCTGTCGAGGCCATTGACCTGAACCAGCAGCGGGGCAGGGCCGGATACGCCTTCGGCAGGCACGTAAAGCGCCGAAAGATGCGTTCCCTCATAGGGGATCTCCACCCGGCGGCAGGTGGAGCCGGACAGATTCAGCCCCTTTTCAAATGTTGCGAGAAACCGCTGGTAGAGCGCCACACGGCCTTCCGAGCCGTGAGCCAGAAGGCGCTCGGCGGTCAGCATGTAATTGGCGGCACGGATCAGCTTTTCACCGGCGGAAATGAGACGGCCAGCCGTCTCGTCCTCATCCGCCAGGGACACAAGCTTGTCCGCCATGCGGATCCATGTTTCGCGGAAAGCCTGGGTTCCGGCTGCATCGGGTGCCTTGGCTGCGTCCTGCAGCGGCGCACACATTTCCTCGATCTCACCCATCCGGGCGCCCATTTCGATCGACAGGTTGACCGAGAGGTTCCAGGGATAGTTGGATGGAAAATACTTGAACATCTGCTCTCCTCACATGGCAGCACGTCTTGCGGTGCCTGCCCACGGGAGATGCCTTGCGCCGCGCTGGTACCGTCCGTCCGCGCTGCGTTGCCTCCTCCCGTCATCTGGCTTAGCGGAGAGAAATGCGTTTACAAAATTGCTTTGATGAATGATTTATATTGATGAAATGAATACCAAGGGAGGGGTATGTGCGTTTCAGGAACCTTGATCTCAACCTGTTGGCGGCGCTCGACACGCTGATCCGGGTGCGCAACGTCAGCCGGGCGGCGGAAGAGATGTTCATCACCCAGTCTGCCATGAGTAATGCCCTAGGCCGCCTGCGGGGCTATTTTGATGATCCGCTGCTGATCCAGGTTGGCCGGTCCATGGAATTGTCGCCTCTGGCCGCCTCGCTTGAGGAGCCCTTGCGGGACATCATCGTGCGGATCGAGGTGGCGGTGGTGGCCACCCCGTCCTTCGAGCCGCAGGACAGCACCCGCAGTATCAGCCTTGTCGTGTCGGACTATACCCTTCACACCATCATGCCTGCCTTTGTCGAGCGTGCAGCAAGGCTTGCGCCGTCGATGCAGTTTCACTTCAAGCCGCAGCAGAATTTTCCGCATGTGCTGCTGGAGAGGGGGGAGGCAGATCTGCTGGTGGCACCGGCTGCCTTCTGTTCCTCCAGTCATCCCGCAGAGGCGCTTTACAGCGAGCCGCTCTGTTGTGTGGTCAGTGAGGACCTGCCGCTGGTGGAGGAGGCCATTTCAATGGAGATGTTTCAGTCCTTGGGGCATGTGGTCATGCAGCCGCCCAACGGAGGGGTGAGCTTTGCGCAGATGGTCTGTGGCCAACTGGGGCTGACATTCCGCATTGATGTCACGACCTTTGCCTTCAGTTCCCTGCCGCCACTGGTGCGCGGAACGCAAAGGATGGCACTGGTGCAGAGAAGTCTGGCCGAGCGCATGTGCAGACTGGGCGGCATCAGGATCGCCGCACTGCCCTTTGATCTGCCGCTGCTGGAACAGTCCGTCCAGTGGCACAGCTACCGCAGCCGGGATCCGGCGCTGGTCTGGGTGCGTGAACAACTGGCAGCCGCTACCCGCGAGGTACATGGGGCCTGAGCACTTCCGGCGCGTGATGCGTCAGCCTCCCGGAGTCAAACATGAGGAGGCCGTGCCGGACTGAATAGATCGGCGCCCAAGTATTTCCTGGATAAATACGTTCTATTCCGAATGATAATTTTACAGAGTTCATAGCTGCCGCTAGTGAACGATTGGGCGCCTGCAGGACCTCATGGGAGGCGTGAAACCTGCGGGCCGGAATGCCGGGGCGGTTCTGACCGATGTCAGGGCGGCGTTGGGGAGGGGCAATTCTTTGGATCAATGCCGGAGGCCAGCAGGTTTCCGGATTTCAGTCTGCCGTGATCAGCGGCGGCAACGGCATCTTATTGCCGTCATCTGACGATCCAGCGCGGGCCCTGGCAGATGCAGGGCCGGCCACCTGCCGTCCTCTCCACACTCCCGGCATTCAGTGCAGCTTTGCGTCCATGTGAGGAGGATGGAATGAAAAAGACTGGTATCGCGGGCCGTTCCCTGTTCGGTATGATGATGATTGCACTTGCGGTTGGGGAGGCAGGTGCCGCTGAAAATGGCAATACGCAATATTCGCCTGGTTCGGCGCAGTTTTTTGCAGCTGGAATTCCGCCATTTCCGGGGCTTTATTTCCTGTCACAGACAAGCTACTTCCATTCGGACCGGCTGAACAACGGCAGCGGCGACAAGATTCCGATCGATTTCAAGGTCAGCGCAATCGCCGAGACCATGCGCTTCCTTTATGTCAGCAATCTGGATATTGGCGGTGCCAAGGTCTGGGGGCAGGTCGTGGTGCCGCTCGTCAATCTCGACATGACGCTTCCCATTGGCAATGACACGCGCTTCGGCCTTGCGGATGTTTCCGGAACTCTTGGTCTGGTCTGGCATAAGGACAAGCATTCGTTTGTGGCCGGTGTCGATGTTGCCGCTCCAACCGGGCTTTACGACTCGTCCAAGTTCGCCAATATCGGCGTCAATCACTGGTCCGTCCAGCCGACGCTTGGCTATCATTACACCGATCCGCAGGGCCTCGAAGTTGCCTCGACGTTGAGGTTCATTTTCAACACCGAGAACAACGATACGAAGTACACGTCCGGCAACGAGATGGTCATCGATTATGCCGTCGGCTGGAATTTCGACAAGCTGAAGATCGGTGCCGTAGGTTACTACCTGCAGCAGCTGACCGATGACAGTGGCCCGACGGCCGCAGCAGACGGGCATCGTGGCAAGGGCTTTGCGATTGGTCCGTCAGTGACCTACGCCTTCAACCCCGGTCTGCAGTTCAGCGGTTCCTGGCAGCATGATGTCATTGCCGAGAACCGGGCGCAGGGCGACACGTTCTGGTTCAACTTTGCCACCAAGTTCTGATTGCACGCAGCTGCAGACAATTTTCGACAAGAATGCCGGGCCTCAGTGCCCGGCATTTTGCATCACTCCAGTGGCTCTCCGCCGTGGACGCGGGAGATGAGTGCGGAGGCCTGGCGGGTGCAGCCGCTGTCGAGCAGCCAGCCGAGCACGGCACCGGGATAGGCACCTTCCAGATCCTGCGGCAGCACCTTGAGGCCGAACTTGCGCAAGCTGGAGCCAGCCGAAAGCGCCAGCGCGCCTTCGGTCACGGGGAATGTGGCAGGGGCGCTGAATGTGTGGCTGCCCGCCGGCCAGTTGAGGTCTGACGCCTTGCCGGCTTCATTGCGCAGGGTAACGGTCAGGGCCTCTGCCGCGTCCCGCCGCCAGAAGGTCAGTTCATCCTTGCGGGTGCAGCGTTCGCCGGAGCTGTCGATGCTGACGAGCCAGATGCCCGGCTGCTCCGGCAGGCTGCTGTCCGTCTTGCGCGAGGCGCCGAGCACTTCCGATGTCTGGCCGCCAGCGCCAAGGAACTTGCGCACCGCATCCCAGCCGCTGAAGGGGCGCTCCACCGGCGGAGCGGCATCCAGCTTGCCGTCAAAGGGGCCGTCGATCCGTTTCATTTCACCGGACTGGAAAAGAACGGTGATCTTTGCGCCATCAGGCAGTTTCAGGCTGGAGCCTTCGGCAAGGCGGTCGCCCGGCTGCAGGCTGGCGGGGCCGCTGGCGGCAACCACAATCATGTCCGCCAGCGCTGGCGCTGCGGTTGCCCCGCTCAACAGGGCCGCGATCATCATCTGCCGGAACATGCCGAACCTCATCCTGCTCTCGATCCATCCAGGCACGGGCTATTTGCCGTCCAGAACGATCTGTGTACCCGTTTCACCTTGCCCGAGGCGCGCCAGATGCAGGCGCGAGGGGCCGTCAACACCGCGAAGGCGCAGCACCGTTTCAAATCCCTGCCGCGCCGCCTCCGCATCCTCTTGCTGCAGCAAGGCGAAAGCGGCGGCATAGGCCGCCACCCACGCCGCTCCGGCCTCCGCCTCACTCAAAGGCTCGACGCAGGGCAAGGGTTCCGCGCGGCCCTTCACCACCAGATCGCCGATGGGCCGGCAGGTGAGGCCCGGCGCATGGGCTGCGGCAGCGGCGCTGACGCAGATGCGCGTGCCCAGATATTTGTTGGCGCCCTCCAGCCGGGCGGCGGTATTCACCGTGTCACCGATGCTTGTATAATCGAAAAACCGGCTACCGCCAAAATTACCGACCACAGCCTCGCCCCGGTGCAGGCCGATGCGGGTGACGCCGAGCGGAATGCCCTCCACCGCCATCTCCTTGCGGAAGCCCTCGCAGAAGGCATCCACCGCCAGCGCCAGCTTCACGGCCTTGAGACTCTGCTCCGGGTCTTCCTCCGGTGCGCCGAAGAAGCCGACCACGGCATCGCCGATCAGCTTGTCGATGGTGGCGCCGTGGCTGACGAAGAGGTCGCACATGCGGTCCAGATAGCGGTTGAGGATCGCGGCCACCTGATCCGCCGTCAGTTGCTCCGACAGGGTGGTGAAGCCCTCCAGATCCGTGAACACATAGGTGACCGTGCGCTTTTCCCCGCCAAGGGCAAGGCTGAGCCGTCCCGAGGTCAGCCGCTGCACTACCTGCGGGCTGACATAGCGGGAAAAGGCGGTGTTGAGAAACGCCCGCTCCGACCGGTCGATGCGCCAGCGGAACAGGGCAAGCAGCAGCGCGGCGGCAATCGCGGCGGCAGGCGGGGTGAGCACGGGCAGCTGCAGGATCTGCAGGCGCAGCAGCAGCGCAGACACGGCAAGACAGGCAAATGCGGCAAGGCCAAGCACGAGGAAGAAGCGGCCCGGCTTCTGCGTCAGGGTGAAGCCGGTGACGGTGGCGGCCGCCGCAAGGGCAGCCAGCATGAGGCCTGTTTCCAGCGGCAGGGCAGGCAGGCTGCGGCCTTCCAGCACCTGCGCCAGAATATGCGCGTGGATGGCGATGCCCGGCACGGTGCCGCCTTCGGTGCCGGCAAGGGACACCATCGGTGCCGGATGCTGGTCGAGATGCGGCAGGTCCGTGCCGATCAGCACGTATTTCCCGGCAAGCCACTCATCCGGCAGCAGTGCAGCGGTGTGGGCCGGATATTGCGGAAAGGCGGTGAGGCCGGGGCCTTGCGGCGCCTGATAGAGAATGCGCCCGCGCGGAGGCGGCGTTCCGGCAGCGCCGGCGGCCAGCGCCGCCGTAAAGGTGGTGATCGGCGCGCCATCCCGGTCCTGCGGGAAGGGCAGATGCCGCACGATGCCATCTGAATCATCGCGCTGCAGCACGATGGAGCCATGGCCGCGCCCGCTGACCGAGTTTCCCAGATAAAGCCGCTGCTGCGGCGTCAGGTCATTGAGGTCGCTGGCAACAGCCAGGATCACCGGGCTTGACGCTTCGTCGATCGCCGCCAGCAGATCGGCGTCCTTTACCGGGTCGCTCGGGCCGTCGAACAGAATGTCGATGCCGATGGCCTTGGGGCCGGTGGCGCTGATGCGGCGGATCAGGGCCGCGAGAAAGCCCCGGTCAATGGGTGAGCGGTAGGGAAAGGCGGCCAGCGTTTCCTCGGTGATGGTGAGGATGACGATATCCTCGCGCTGCTCCGCTGCTGTGCCGCCACCGGCAAACAGGATCACATCGCCAAGGCGTGGTTCCAGCCTTGTGGCGACGGGCAACACCAGAATGAGTGCGAGGCAGGCAGCCAGAACCGGCGCCAGCCTGCGCTGCAATGGGCCCGCAAGCGCGGGTTTGCTGGCGCGGCCCATGGTCATCTGGGCGCGTCGAAGCGGCGCACGTCCGAGCGGGTGCCGTCCTTGTAGGTCAGTTGCACGGTGATGTAGGCGGTGCTGCGCGGCACCTGCAGATAGACATCCGATCCCGGCCCGGAGCGGGGCACGGCATGGGGATTGTCCGGGTCACAGGGGCCGGTGTCGAAGGCCAGGTCCGGCTCGTCCTTGTTGATGCCGTAGCGGACACCGGACAGCGCGCAGCGGTAGCTGATCAGATGGGTGAAATAGGCCAGCTGCTCCCGCCCGCCGCCGAAGGAGATCCAGCTGTTCCAGAAGCGCTCCAGAATGTCCTTCTGCCCGGCAATCAGCGCCGTGTCCGGATCGAAATGCAGCCTGTACGGCCCCTGCGTCTCGCCGCGCAGGTTGGTGTATTGCACCTCGATCTCCATGGCGGACGCCGAGCCCGGCAGCTCGAAGCCGGGATAGGGCAGGGGCTGGCCGGTGGCCGGGTCCATCGCTCCGCTCATGACGCCGGTGGAGCGGAACTCGCCGCCCGGCAGGCGCACGAAGATCTCTCGCGCCTTGTCGGCGATGGAGAGCGTCATCAGCCAGCCCTGATTGCTGCGGGTGGCGGACAGCTGCAGCGGATTGGCCATGGCCGCATCGCTCATGGCCGAAAGCGCGGCCAGGCGGCTGCGGGCATCCTCCAGCCAGCTGGCGGCCATCTGCTGGTCGATGAAATAGCGCAGCACCTTGCCTTGATCCGCCGCCTCGACGAAACGGGTCAGCAGATCCTTTTCCCTCGTCTTGTCGGCCAGCGACTGCTGGCCGAGGCGGCTCTGCGAATAATCGAGGCTGAGCTCGTAGAGCGCCGGGCCGAAATCCGGATAGGCCTCGATGAAGCTGCCCAGCCGGCGCACCCGTTCGTCCCGCTCTTCCAGCAGGATCGCAGCAAACAACGTTGCCGGATCGCGCCGCCCGGCGGAAAGCGCGCGGTAGACCTCGCGCGCTCCGGCGCGGCCCTCCTGCACCTTCAGCACCGCCTGAAACCGCAGGTGCGGATCAATCTGCGGCTCGCCGAAGGCGAAATATTTCAGATAGTCCTGCCGCGCGCCCGGATAATCGCCCTTGAGTTCGCGCAGGCGGGCGTTGGCGTAGAATTCATGCGGGCGCTGCGGATTTTCCACCAGCAGCGAGCGGCTTTGCAGGGCGGCGAAAAGCTGCTCGATCTGTCCGGCGTCTGCTGCAGGCAGGCTGGCAAGGCGCATGCGGGCCAGCTCGGCAAAGGCACCAGCGGGAAAGCGCTCCAGATAGGCTTCATAATCAGAAGCGGTGCGGCTGTCCTTCACCCCGTTCCAGAACACCAGTTCCTGCTGCAGCGCCTCGGCGGTGGCCGCAGGCGCAGGAGTAGCGCCCGCTGCATCCGCGCTGTCTGCGGTGGGCATCAGGATGATGTCGGTGGTGAGCGAAGAGTGGTCCCACGGCACCTGTGCCCCGTCCGTTGCCGTCACCACATCCTGCCGCACGCGCTTGAACACGGTTTCGATGCTGGCGCCGGGCACCAGAAGCTCCCGGGCAATGGCCGCCGAATAGGGGCTGTTGAGCCCCTGGCCATCTGCTGCCGTGCTGCCGGGAGCCGTTGCAAAGGAAATGAAACTGCCGTGCGGCGTGCCCGTCAGCAGCGTCAGCCCGCCCGCGCTGCCGCCTGCGGAGCGGGTCAGCGCCGTGTTGCGGCAGGCATCGAGGATGATGATGTTCGGCCCGTCATGGGCCTCTTCCACCGCCGCAAGCACCCAGTCCACCGGCAGCGCCTCGAACTCCGCATCCACTTCCTCGCGCAGGTCCGCGCCGAGCGGGGCCAGATAATTGCGCCCGCCGGCGGCAAAGCCGTGGCCGGAGTAATAGACCGCCGCCAGCGTGCCGGAGGGCGCGGCCTTGAGCCTTGCCGTGAAGTCGCGCACGGCAGCCTTCATGGCACGCAGATCCGCATCCATCACCAGCGTCACCTCAAAGCCTGCCGCCTTGAGGCTGCCGGAAATCAGCGCCGCATCATTGGCCGGGTTTTTCAGGGCGGGCAGGGCAGGGCTGTCATAGGCGGCATTGCCGATCACCAGCGCGAGGCGGCTGGCCGTGTCTTGCGCCCGTGCCGGAGCCACCGCACCCAGCAGCATGAGGCAGAGAAGCAGAACGGCCATCATCCCAGGCACCAGTCTGGCGGGCTCTGCCATCGTCGTCCGCGACCCGCTGTCAGCTTGTCTCATCGTCTGTCCTGCCCGGAATGATGCCCGAAACGGCGCCCGTGTTGCTGCCTACTGGATAATCCGCCGGGAGCAGCAAAGGCAACCTGCGGGCAATGATCTTACAGCAACCTGTCTTGCAAGATGTGCTGCCTGTCACGGACTGCCGCCCTCATGCTCCGCCTTGGACAGATTCAGCCGGGTTACGTTAGAGGTCAGATGGCATCAGGTTTTTATGCCGTCTAAGTAAGCAATCGAAGGTACGCAAAGCCATAACTCCTGCTTATCCCTATGATCAATCCTGATTACATGCGGATAAAATCTCTGATTAAATTTGCTTAAGTCATCAAAAGGTCAGCAAGGCTTCGTCAATCTGTCATATGGAGACTTGCATATGCGCCCCTGAACAGGGAGCGCAGGATGTCGCCGCAAGCAGTCGAACTTTCCGGAATCCGCAAGACCTTTGGCAGCGAAAGCGTGCTCAAGGGTATCGATCTGTCCATCCGTCCGGGTGAATTTCTGTCGCTGGTCGGCTCCTCCGGCTGTGGCAAGTCCACGCTGCTTCGGGTGATCGCCGGGCTGGAGACGCCGGATCAGGGAAAGGTGAACATCGGCGGCTCGGATGTGACCGGCATGGACCCAAGCGACCGGAACCTTGCCATGGTGTTCCAGTCCTACGCGCTCTATCCGCACATGAGCGTGCGCCAGAACATCGCCACCCCCTTGCGCATGCGCCGTCTGCCCGCTTCCGCGCGCCTGCCGCTGGTGGGCCGCCTGATGTCGCCGAAGGCGCGGCTTGCCGAAATCTCCGCCGCTGTCGAGGACGCCGCCGAAACCCTGCAGATCGGCCATCTGCTGGACCGCAGGCCCGCCCAGCTTTCCGGCGGCCAGCGCCAGCGTGTGGCGCTTGCCCGGGCGCTGGTGCGCTCTCCTTCGGCCTTCCTGATGGATGAGCCGCTGTCGAACCTCGACGCCAAGCTGCGCGCCCACATGCGCGAGGAACTGGCCGCCCTGCACCGGCGGCTGGGCGCGACCTTCATCTATGTCACCCACGACCAGATCGAAGCCATGACCATGTCAGACCGCATCGCGCTGATGTCGGAAGGGCGGATCGAGCAGCTGGGCACGCCGGATGAGCTTTACCGCCGCCCGGCCACGCTGACCGTGGCCCGCTTCATTGGCATGCCCGCCATCAACCTTCTGCCGGCCGAAATCACGGCCGAAGGCCGCGTGCATGCGCTGGGGCAGGATCTGGGCCTGCAGGTGGCCGCACAAGGGGCGGAAACCGCCACCATCGGCCTGCGCCCCGAAGACCTGGTGCCTGTGGATCAGGAACCTGCATCCGAGGGTCTTTCTGTCCGCGTGCTGCGGGCCGAGATGCATGGCGCCGACCGTTATGTCAGCTGCGCGCTTGCTGGCCACGATGATCTCGTCCTGACCTTCCGCCAGTCCGCCGCCGTGCCGCTGGCCGTCTCTGCGGAAGGCATGCTGCACCTCGCTTTCGCGCCGGAGCGGCTGCATGTCTTCGGTGCCGATGGCCTGCGCCGGGAAACCGCAACAACGGGGAGGGCGGCCGCATGAGCGTGATCAGCCTCGGCCTTGAGACCGGCGATGCCGCGCCCGTGCCGCGCCGCCGTACCCGCCGTGAACGGCAGATGATGATGCGCGGGTTGATGTTTGCCGCCCCCGCCAGCCTGCTGCTGCTCGGCATCTACATTCTGCCCGTCATCATTCTTGCCGGATTTTCCGTCACGGATTACCGGCTGGGCGCGCTGTCGCTTCATTTCGTTGGTCTTGATAATTTCGCGCAGGCCTTCTCCGATCCTGTGTTCATGCGGGCGCTGCGCAACACCGCGCTCTATGCGGCGCTGGTCATCCCCTTCGGCGTCGGGCTGGGGCTTGGGGCGGCGCTGCTGGTCAATGCCCGCAAGCGCAGCCGCAGCTTCTGGGAAGTCGCCTATTTCCTGCCCGTCACGGCAACGCTTGTGGCCATGGCCACCGTCTGGCAGTTCCTGCTGCACCCTTCCATCGGCCCGGTCAATGCGGCGATCAAGTGGCTGGGCTTTTCGCCCGTGTCCTTCCTCTCCGATCCGGCGCTCTTGATCCCGTCCATGGCGATCATCGGCATCTGGCAGGTGCTGGGCTTCAACATGGTGCTGTTTCTGGCCGGTCTCACGGCCATTCCGCAGGACCTTTACGAGGCCGCAAGCCTGGACGGCGCCCGCTCGCCGCTGGACCGGTTCCTGACCGTCACCTGGCCGATGCTGGGACCGACCACGCTTTTCGTCGTGGTCACCACCTCCATCTCCGCCTTCAAGGTGTTCGAGACGGTGGCCGTGCTGACCAAGGGGCGCTTCGGCTCCGAAACGCTGCTCTTCGCGCTCTATCTCGAAGGCTTCGAATATTCCAACACCGGCTATGCCGCCGCGCTGACGCTGATCTTCCTTGCAATCGTGCTGGTGCTGTCCATCGGGCAGACGGTGCACATGGACCGGAAGGTGCATTACTGATGGCCGCTCTCCGCCGCTTTGCCCCGCATCTGGTTCTGGCCCTTGGCGCAGCCTTCATGCTGCTGCCGTTCTACTGGATGCTGCTGACCTCCATCCGCCCGCCTGCGGAGATCTTCAACGTCTCGCTCTGGCCGTTTCCGGACCAGTTCGACGGGGCGGAGAACTACTCCCGCGCCGCCAGCCAGGTGCCCATGGCGCGCTTCATGCTGAACGGCGCCATCGTCTGCGGCGGCATCCTGATCGTGCAGATCCTGACGGCGGTGCCTGCGGCCTATGCGCTGGCCAAGCTCCGCTTCCCCGGCCGCCGCCTGCTGCTCGGCCTCGTCATCGCCGCGCTCTGCGTGCCCATTCAGGCGCTGGCCCTGCCGCTCTTCGTCGGCCTCGCCTGGACGAAGATGCTCAACACCTATGTGGCGATGATGCTGCCGTTCTTCCTGTCGGTCTTCGCCATCTTCCTCTTCCACCAGTCCTTCCGCAGCTATCCGGACGAGATCATCGAGGCCGCCCGCATGGATGGCTTTTCGGAGATGGAAATCTGCTGGGGTCTGGTGCTGCGCGGCTCGCTGCCTTCGCTTGCTGCCTTCTCGGTCTTTTCCATCGTCGCTCACTGGAACGACCTCTACTGGCCGATGATCGTCGTCACCGACGTCAATCTCGCCCCGCCGCCGCTTGGCATGCTGTTCTTCGCCGATGCGGAGACGGGTGCCAACTACGGCGCGCTGATGGCCGGTGCCACCCTCATCACCGCACCCATGGTGCTGTGCTTCCTCCTTGCCCGCCGCCATTTCATCGCGGGCATCACCATGACCGGTGTCAAATGACCCGGCCGTTCTCCTCCTCCCAACCGCATCCGGAGACTGTCATGAAGATCACTCGCCGCGCCGCCCTCGGCGGTCTTGCCCTCGGCCTTGCCATGGCCGGGCTTGGCAAGCCTGCCCTTGCCAATGAGATCACGCTCGACGTGCTCTACAACCTGCCGGGCTTCACCAAGTTCCATCAGCCGCTGGCTGATGAGTTCATGAAGAACAATCCGGACATCAAGATCAACTTCCTTGCCCCCGCCGCCGGCTACAACGAAGGCCAGCAGCAGGTGCTGCGCGCGGCCGTGACGGGCAACCTGCCGGATGTCTATTTCTCCGGCTATAACCTGACGGCGGAACTCGTCCACACGCTGGCCCCGCGCAACCAGATCACCGATCTGACGCCCTTCATCGAGGCCGAAGGCGGCCAGGCCTTCCTCGACGCCAACTACAGCCCGAAGATGGCCGCTCTCGGCCAGATCGACGGCAAGCAGTATGGCCTGCCGGTCAACGCCTCCTCGCCGATCGTCTACATCAACGCCGATCTGGTGAAGAAGGCCGGCGGCGACCCGGACAAGATGCCCGACACCTTCGAAGGCCTGATCGAACTGGCCGCCAAGATCCATGCTCTTGACCCGAAGATCGCCGGCATGGGCTATGACATCAACGGCTGGCCGGATGACTGGCTGTGGCAGGCGCTGATCTTCCAGCAGGGCGGCCGTCTGGTCGATGCGGAAACCAAGACCGTTGCCTTCGACAACGAGACCGGCCTCAACGCCCTGAAGCTGACCCGCCGTTTCGTCACCGAAGGCGGCCAGAACCTCCTGGACTGGGACCAGTCGCGCCAGCAGTTCGGCGCAGGCCTCACCGGCTTCATCTTCTCCACGCCCGCGCACGTGCAGACCATCGAAGGCCTGGTGGGTGACCGCTTCGAGCTGAAGACCGCCACTTTCCCGCTGGACAACAAGGACACCGGCGGCGTGCCGACCGGCGGCAACTCCGCCGTGATCCTGACGCAGGACAAGGCCAAGCAGGACGCGGCCTGGAAGTACCTGAAGTGGATCACCGGCCCGCAGGCGCAGGACACCATCGTGCGCATCACCGGCTATCTGCCGACCAACAAGCTGGCCACCGGCCCGGACTATCTGGCGCCCTTCTATGCCGAGAAGCCGAACGTGAAGACCGCCTCCCTGCAGGCCGACCGCTCCATGCCCTGGGCCGGTTATCCGGGCGGCGATTCCGTCCGCATCTGGCGCACCCAGCGCGACATCATCGGCGCCGTCATGCGCGGCGAGCTGACGCCGGAAGACGGCCTGAAGCAGGTGGTCGAGCAGACCAACGCCCTGATGAAGTGAGGCTTTCTCCCGGCGGGTCCGGCCCCGCCGGGAGGCACTCAAGCCCGGAAGGGCTTGAGCAAGGCTGATGACAAACCTTCGGTCTCTCTACCGTCATCCTCGTCCCGAGCGCGCCTTGCGCGATCCGGGACCGGTGAGCCGGGGTGGATGCCGCCTGTTCCGGCAGCAAAGCCGCCCGCTCATGAGTGCTTCGCCCCGGTTCTGCCCCGCGCAGCACCCGGAAGACGGCAGCCCCCTTGTATTCCTCTCAGGATCGTTCCCATGAAGATCATCCAGCTCACCGACACCCACCTGATGCCCCCCGGCGCGGTGGTGAACGGGGTTGACCCGGAGCGCCAGCTGCGCCTTGCCGTCGAGGACATTCTCGCCCGTCATGGCGATGCGGACCTCATGGTCATCACCGGTGACCTGTGCAACCACGGCGATCCGGAAGCCTATGCGCTGCTGCGCGAGATCCTGGCGCCCGTGCCCTTCGAGCTGCGCCTCCTGATCGGCAACCACGACCGCCGCCCGGAATTCCGCGACGCCTTCCCGGAGCATCCGGCGGACGGGCAGGGCTTCGTCCAGTCCTTCCTGGATACGGACCATGGCCGCCTGCTGTTTCTGGACACCCATGAAGCCGGCATGATCGGCGGGCTCTACGGTGCGGACCGCATGGCCTTTCTCGATGAGGCGCTGGCCGGGGCAGGGGATGTGCCCGTCACCGTCTTCATCCATCACCCGCCGTTTGACTGCGGCATCGGCCATTTCGACAAGATCGGCCTGCATGATGACGGCGCGCTGATGCAGCGCCTCGGCGCCCATGCGGGCGGCGTGCGCCACATCGTCTTCGGCCACATCCACATCCCCATGGCGGGCACGGCGGCCAACGGCATCGCCTACAGCTCCGGCCAGGCCACCGGCCACCGCTTCATCACCGATCTTGCCGACCCATGCCCCTGGTGGACCGGCGGCAACCCCACCTACCGCATCCTCCTCCTCGACGGTCACGGCCTGCGCGCCTACACCGCCGAGACATCACAAGTGCCGACAAGCCGGGCAGCGCGGTGCGAGGGGCCGTGAGGGGGAGATGACTGCTGCTTGATCACACAACTCCTGATATCGTATTGAAGTCAATGCGCTAGGCAGGGGGCAGGTTGGCGGTGTCGGTTAATTTTGATCATCTGAGCAATATCAGTCCGGAACTGCACCGCCTGGGTGTGCTGGCCGAACGTTTCTTTGCAGATGATGCCAACACGTCCCTGATCAAGAGCCGCCAGTTCGGCGAGTATCTGGCCAAGGAGATCGCGGCGCGTTCAGGGCTTTATGATCCGGCTCTCCGGGAGCTGCAGGTGGACCTGATCCGCAGGCTTGCCGCTGAACAGATACTGCCGAGGGATGTTGCCGACATTTTCCATGCGGTCAGAAAGGCCGGCAACGAGGCTGCCCACGGTATTGGCGGTTCTCCATCTGATGCTCTGTCTGCGCTGCGGTTTTGTCATGCGCTGGGTGTGTGGTACCGCAGAACCTGGGGGTGGGACGCCGGGTTCAACCCCGGCCCCTTCGTGCCGCCACGCGCGTCAAGAGAAACCGACGCGGCCACACTGGCCGAGCTGGCGGACCTGCGCCGGCAGGTGCAGGAGGCCGAAGCGAAACTGGCAGCGGCCCATGCGTCTGCTGAAGAGCTGGAGAAGGCCCGCCTTGCAGCGCAGGAGATGGCCCGGCAGGCTGCAGAAGAGAGTTCTGTCTGGGAGCAGACGGCCATGGAGCTCGAAGCCAATCAGGCGGCTTTGGCTTTGAGGCTCAAGGAACTGCAGTCAGATGCTGCCGCCCAGCCGCAGGCAACGCTTCTGGCGTTCCGGCAAGCGGGCATGGAGGCGGCCAGCAGGCTGGAGCTTGATGAGCGGCAGACCCGGCAGCTGATTGACGTGCAGTTGTCGGATGCCGGCTGGGAGGCCGATTCCACGGTCTTGCGCTATTCGAAGGGCACAAGGCCGGAAGAGGGCCGCAACCTTGCCATCGCCGAATGGCCGGCGGAAAGCGGCGCCGCTGATTATGCGCTGTTCTGCGGGCTTACCTGTGTTGGCGTGGTCGAGGCCAAGCGCGAGACGGTGAATGTGCAGTCTGCGCTGTCCCAGTCGGAGCGTTATGCCCGTCATATCCGTCTGAGCCCTGAAATGCTGCCCGAGGGCGGGCCGTGGCAATATGGCCTTGATGAGCCATTCCGGGTGCCGTTCGTCTTTTCCACCAATGGCCGCCCGTTCTTGCGCCAGTGGCTAGCCGGATCGGGCATCTGGTACAGGGATGTGCGGCGGCAGACCAATCATCCCGTGCCCATGCGGGAATGGTTTGCGCCGAAGGACCTGCTGGACAAGCTGCGCACCGATGTGGACGCCGCTGCGCTCGGGCTTGCCGAAGATAGTTTCGGCCATGGGCGGCTGCGGCCCTATCAGGAGAAGGCGATTGCTGCAGTGGAGGAGGCTATTGCCGGTGGGCAGCGCGAGATCCTCCTCTCCATGGCGACGGGAACCGGAAAGACGCGCACGGCCATTGCGCTGATGTACCGGCTTTTGAAGCACAACCGCTTCCGCCGTATCCTCTTCCTTGTTGATCGCAAGACGCTTGGCAAGCAGACGAGTGATGCCCTCGACACCACCGAAATCGAAGGCATGCTCAACTTTTCGCAGATCTACAAGGTTTCAGGCCTTGAGACGCGTCAACCTGCGGATGAGGACCGGGTGCAGGTGGCGACCGTACAGTCGATGATCGCCCGCATTCTCAACGAGCCGGACCCGGCAAGGCGCCTGACGCCCGGCACCTTTGACTGCATCATCGTGGACGAGGCCCACCGTGGCTACACGCTGGATGCGGAGTTGAGCGAGAGTGAAGCCGGCTTTCGCAACATTGATGACTACCAGTCCGCCTACCGGCAGATCCTGGACCATTTCGATGCGGTGAAAGTGGCGCTGACAGCAACGCCTGCGCTGCACACCCGCGAGATCTTCGGCCACCCGGTGTTCCATTATGGCTACCGGCAGGCCGTCGTGGAGGGCTATCTGATCGATTATCTGCCGCCCCGGCGCATCACAACGGCGCTGGCTGAGGCGGGTATCCACTTTGAGGGCGGCGAGGAGGTCGAGATCATCGACCGCCGCACGGGGCAGATCGACCTGTTCGAGCTGCCCGATGATGTGGAGCATGACTATGATCTGGCCGACTTCAACAGGCGGGTCCACTCCGAAGCGTTCAACCGGATCGTCTGCCGGGCCATCGCAACCGAGATTCCCCCGTCCAAACCGGGCAAGACGCTGATTTTTGCGGCCCGTGACAGCCACGCCGATGATATCGAGCGTCTTCTGGTGGAGGAACTGCAGGAGGAATACGGCAGGGATGCCATTCCGCACGGGATGGTCGCCAAGATCACCGGAAAGGTTGACCGGGTTGAGGAAAAGATCCTGAAGTTCAAGAACGATCCCCAACCGAAATACGTGGTGACCGTGGATCTGTTGACCACCGGTGTTGATGTGCCCTCAATCTGCAATCTGGTCTTCGTGCGCCGGGTGAAAAGCCGCATTCTCTATGACCAGATGATCGGCCGGGCGACACGGCTTTGCCCTGATATCGGCAAGGAGCATTTCCGCATTTTCGATGCGGTCGATCTTTATGCGGAACTGCAGGAAACATCGGACATGCGGCCCGTGGCCGTAAGGCCGGATGTTCCGCTGGGCCAGCTTCTGGCTGACCTTGAGAACGCGCCCACGGAAGAAGACCGCAACTGGGTGGCGGGGCAGGTGATCATGCGCATGCGGGCGCGCCTCAAGCGCATGGACAGGGAAACGCGGGAGAGCTTCGAGCGGGTGACGGGGGAGAGCCCGGATATCTTGCTGCAGCATCTGGCAAGCCTCTCCGGCAGGGCGCTGCAGGACTGGTTCGAGGCCCACCCGCAGGCCGTGCCGCTGCTGGAGCGGCGGCCGGTGGCGCAGGGGGAGGGGATGCTCATCTCCACCCATGAGGACGAGCTGCTGCGCATTGAGGAAATCTTCGGGCGGAACACCACGCCAGAGGATTACATCACCGGCTTCGAGCGTTTCGTGCGGGAGAACATGAACCAGGTTCCGGCGCTGATCGCCGTGACCCAGCGCCCGCGTGACCTGACCCGCAAGGAGCTGTCCGAACTGGCGGGGCTGCTGGACGAGCACAACTACTCCGAAAGCATGCTGCGCGCCGCCTATGGCCGGGCGCGCAATGCCGATATCGCCGCCCATATCATCGGCTTCGTGCGGCAGGCCGCGCTGGGCGATCCGCTGGTGCCCTATGCCAACCGCGTGGACAATGCCATCCGCAGGATCGAGGCCTCGCGCAGCTGGACGGCGAAGCAGAAGGAGTGGTTGCGCCGCATTGGCCGTGCCTTGAAGGACAGGCCCGTGGCCGATCCGGTGATGCTGGATCAGGACAGCTTTGCCGACAAGGGCGGTTTCCAGCGCATCTCGCAGGAGTTTGACGGCGCGCTGGATGAGGTTCTGCACGCCTTCAACGAAGCCATATGGGGACCTTCTGCCGCGTGAGGCGGGCAGCCTGTTGACCCGCGCCTGCCGCCCGCTACAAACACACACCCGCCAAGCGAACCGGAAAGCCCGTCATGAACGCCAATGCCATCGTCCAGAAACTCTGGCGCCTCTGCACCGTGCTGCGCAAGGACGGCATCACCTATCAGCAATATGTCACGGAGCTGACCTATCTGCTGTTCCTGAAGATGATGGCCGAGCGCAACCGCGAGACGGGCAGCCTGCCGAAGGGCATGCGCTGGGCGGATCTAGCGAAGGCCAGCGGATTGCCGCAGCTGCGCCATTACCGGGACGTTCTGGTCACGCTCGGAAATTCCAGCGTGCGGCTGGGGCGTGATGACGAGCTGGTGCCCGTGCCTGCGGACAATGCCCCGCCGGAAGAGCGCAAGCGCTATGCCGATGCGCGGCCGCTGCCGGAGATGGTGCAGGAGATCTTTGACAGCGCCTCCACCTTCATTCGCGAGCCGCAGAACCTTGCCACCCTTGTCACCGCCATTGACGAGCTGGACTGGTTCTCGGACGAGCGCGATCAGTTCGGTGATCTTTACGAGGGCCTGCTGCAGAAGAACGCGGAAGAGACGAAGCGCGGTGCCGGGCAGTATTTCACCCCGCGTGTGCTGATCGAGCTTCTGGTCCGCCTCATGCAGCCGCAGCCGGGGGAGGTGATCCAGGACCCGGCAGCAGGCACCGGCGGCTTCCTCATCGCGGCAGACCGCTACATGCGCGCCCGCACGGATGACTATTTCGACCTCGGCGAAAAGGCCGCCTGGCAGAAGCGGCAGGCGATCCGTGGCATGGAAAACGTGCCGGGCACCCTGCGCCTGCTGCTGATGAACCTTTACCTGCATGATATCGACAGCGAGCATGTGCATCTGGGCGACACCCTGTCGGACAAGGGCACGAAGCTGGGCCGGGCAAACCTCATCCTCACCAACCCACCCTTCGGCCCGGCGGGCGGGGCGCCGACGCGTGATGACCTGACGGTCACGGCCACCGTCTCCTCCTATCAGCTGCCCTTTGTGGAACATTGCATCCGTGCGCTGCAGCCCGGCGGGCGGGCGGCCATCGTCGTGCCGGACAATGTGCTGTTCGAGGATGGGCGCGGCAAGGCGCTGCGGCAGATGATGATGGACTGGTGCGACCTGCACACCATCCTGCGCCTGCCCACCGGCATCTTCTATGCGCAAGGGGTGAAGACCAATGTCATCTTCCTGACCCGGGGTAAGAGCGAGACCGGCAACACCAAGGCGGTCTGGATCTATGACCTGCGGGCGCAGATGCCGAAATTCGGCAAGACCACGCCGCTGACGGAAAGTCATTTCGAGGGATTTGAAAAGGCCTTCGGCACCAGCCCCCATGGTGCGCAGCGCGGCCCGGACGAGGGCGAGGCCGGCCGCTGGCGCATGTTCAGCCGCGAAGACATTGCCGCACGCGGCGGCAATCTCGACATCTCCTGGCTGCGCGAGGCGGAGGAGGAGGCGGAAGACGGCCTCGTTGAGCCCGACGACATCGCCGCGGCCATCCTCGGCCATCTGCAGGCCGCCATGCTGGAAATCGAAGCCCTCTCCACCGAACTCGGCGGCGATCTGCCGGAGGCGGTGGAATGAGCGGGCTGCCGAAGGGGTGGGTTGAAACTGAATTTGGCGACGTCTTTGACTTCAAGGGAGGAAGTCAGCCGCCGAAGTCGGAATTCTACAGCGAGCCCGGTGAAGGTCGTGTCCGCCTACTTCAAATCCGCGACTTTGCATCTGATGAAAAGGCTGTTTACATCCGAGACAACGGAAAATGGCCTAAGTGTTCGGCGGCCGACGTTATGATTGGTCGATATGGCGCGAGCGTCGGCAAAATACTGTCTGGTAAAGCTGGTGCCTATAATGTGGCACTGGTAAAACTCGAATTCCCACAGATGGAAATTGATCGGCGCTGGGTTCAGGCATACCTGAAGACAGACCACTTCCAACGCCCACTGTTTCAGATTTCCCGCTCGGCGCAAAACGGCTTCAACAAGGAAGATCTTAAGGAAGTACCTGTCCCCATCCCACCCCTGGCCGAGCAAAAGCGCATCGTGGCCAAGCTGGAGGCGCTGAACGCGAAATCCGCCCGCGCCCGCACCGCTCTCGCCCGCATCGAAACCCTCGTCTCCCGCTACAAGCAGGCCGTGCTCAGCAAGGCGTTCAGCGGGGCGTTGACGGCGAGCTTCGAGAGAGGAAACAGCGCCGCACTGCTAGACACGGATTCTGACGTCGACCAACTCTGGTCTCTACCTGAGACCTGGACTTGGTGCCGCACTGACCAAATTGGGCGCGTTGGCTTGGGTCGTCAGCGATCGCCAAAGAACCATGAGGGGCCGCAAATGCGCCCCTACCTCCGGTCGGCAAACATCACTTGGGCGGGGGTGGATACAAGCGATGTCAAGGAAATGAACTTCGACGACGCAGACTTCAAACGCTTCAAACTTGAGGTCGGGGACCTATTGTTGAATGAAGGCTCCGGGAGCGCGAAAGAGGTTGGCAAACCCGCTATATGGCGGGGAGAGATAGCAGACTGTTGCTACCAGAATACCCTCCTGAGAGTTCAGCCGCATAGATGCTCGTCGGAGTACGCTTATTACTATTTCCTACTGACTGCTCGTGCTGGGCGATTTGTTTCGAGTACTCAAGGGGTGAACATCCAGCATATCGGACGTGAAGGCCTTGCGTGCTACCCGTTCCCATTAGCACCCGAGCCCGAACAACACGAAATCGTCCGCCGCATCGAATCCGCCTTCGCCAAGATCGACCGGCTGGCGGCAGAGGCAAAGCGGGTGCTGGCGCTGGTGGGGCGGCTGGATGAGGCGGTCCTCGCTAAGGCCTTTCGCGGCGAACTGGTGCCCCAGGACGAAAACGACGAACCCGCCACAACCCTCCTCGCCCGCATCCGCGCCGAACGCGAAGCGGCACCGAAGGTGAAGCGGGGGCGAAAGGCGAGAAGCTAGCCACAACAGCTAACAGGGGAGAAGGGGGAATGCCGAAGGTTTTTTTCACCTATGTCTGGGGACCGCCCGGAGATCCTTGCTGGCCGTTGACATTCGGGTCCAAGGGCGCGCGAACACAGGCGAGGAGAGCCCTGTCCGAGGGGGATCTTGTTTTTACGGTCGGCACAAGGGGAGAGCCGACCATGCCGGAGAGCAGGGGGCGCGTTCTTGGTCTCTATCAGGTGTCCTCACTTGAGGTGAACACGATCGACTACATGGACCAGATCGATACCAGCGGCATCACGGAGCGTGCGGCAAGTGAGTTTCCCTATGCGCTGCATCCGATAGCTGTCTGGGAGATCACGTCCCCGGATAACTTCTTTTCGCGTCTTGTTGGGCCGCTGACGGGGGCTCATCATTTGCGGGCACAATCCACCGTCGTCGAGCTTGATCCGCAGACGTCTGCTCCATTGCTTGAACTCGGCCGCCGTCCGGTTAGGCTGGCAGAGCCCAAGACCTTGCTCGGACGCGGGTTGATTGCGCAGAAGAACAGCAAGCTTGCGCCTAAACACGAGGGTGCTTTCAGCGGTGCTTTCGCAGACCATGCTGTCTGGTTTGTTTATATCCTCATTTTGAAGGATCAACGCGGGCACGACCTTGCCTTCAAGATCGGCTATGCAAGCGATCCAGTCACCCGCCTTGCCGCCTATCAGGCGCCCATGGCTGCAGAAGTGACCGGCCTGACCTGGAATCTTGCCATCCAGCAACCGGCTGGCAACGAAGATGAAGCCCGAAGGATCGAGCAGGAGCTATTGGCGCACTTTGCCAGACACCGGCTCGCCAGCAATGGTGAAATCATCAAGGGGGTGAAGCAGACCGATCTCATGTCGGTTTTGGCCGCCCTTCTACGTCCCAGATGAGGCCTTCATGATCCCCGATTACCAAACCCTCATGCTGCCCGTCCTGCGTCTTGCTGCCGAAGGTGAAACGCGGGTGGCGGATGCGGCCGGGCGTATTGCCGGTGAGTTCGGGCTGACGCCGCAGGAGCAGGAGGAGATGCTGCCGAGCGGGCGACAGCGGGTGCTGCACAACCGCATTCACTGGGCGAAGTTTTACATGAGCAAGGCCGGACTGATCGTCTCGCCCGTGCGGGGGCGCTTTGTGGCCTCGGACAAGGGCAGGGCGCTGCTGGCCGGCGCTCCGCAGCAGATCACCCTGGCGATGCTGATGCAGGATCCGGAATTCCGCGCCTTTTATGAGAACGGGCGCGGCAGCACCAGCGGGGAAGAGGCGGCGCGCGCGCCGGGGGCGGTTGCTATTTCTGTTGAGGCTGCCGCTCCCTCCGCCACACCGGAAGAGCAGATCGACGCGGCCCATGCGGCCATGACGGCGGAGCTGCGGGATGAGTTGCTGCAGCGCATCCTCGCCAACAGCCCGGCCTTTTTCGAGCAGCTCATCGTCGATCTGCTGGTGGCCATGGGTTATGGCGGCAGCCACAAGGATGCCGCCGCCCAGCTTGGCCGCTCCGGCGATGGCGGCGTGGACGGCGTGGTCAACGAGGACCGGCTCGGCCTTGACCGGATCTATGTGCAGGCCAAGCGCTACGCTCCCGGCAATCCCGTTGGCCGCCCGGATGTGAACGGTTTCGTCGGCAGTCTCGTTGGCCTTGGCGCCACCAAGGGCGTCTTCGTCACCACCTCCAGCTTCAGCCTGCCCGCACGCGACTACGTGCGCCATCTAGCTCAGCGGGTGATCCTCATCGACGGGCAGGAGCTGGCCGATCTGATGATCGAGCACGGCGTTGGCGTCAGAGGCTACCGGACGGTCGAGTTCAAGCGGCTGGACGAGGACTTCTTCGGGGAGGAGTGAAGCGCTGGCCGGTGTTGCTGTGGCAGGTGGCGGGGCATGTGCTGGCTGGGGCGTCAGCGGGGCTTTTTGAGACAGGCGATGAAGCCCAGAAACAAAAACCCAGAAACAAAAGCCCGGAAAGAAAGGCCCGGAAACGAGAGCTCAGGAACAAAGGCCCGGAAACAGCTGCCCCGCCGACAGAGGGGCTGATGCCAGGGGCTGAGATGCTGGCGCATCACGCCTTGAATTTGCTCAGGTGCCGCGCGGGCTTGGCCGGTTGCCGTTGCGGCATGATCGCCGCGCGGTGATGCCGGATCACAATTTGCTCATAAATTCTCGAAATACTTTTTACATTACACGGCTAATAATATTTGTATGACTAAAATTTAAGGCTTTCTCTATGGAGGAGGCCGCGCATTTCTTTTGATGTTTGAGTCGTTTGCTGAATTTTAACGGAGTAAGTCTAGCGTCCTCTTCGCGGGGCTGCTGTTGAACTGATGCGGTAGAGACAAAGGGACAGGGGCGCTGCATTTGCATTTTTCCAATACGGGGAAGACACTATGCCGACCACCTTGCTGAAGACCGGAATCGCCGCCTCCCTGCTCCTTGCTGCATCGCCGGTGCTGGCCGACTCCTACAAGCTGACCACGCTGGAATGGCCGCCCTATGTCATGGCTGACGGCTCTGGCACCAGCCCCGATGCGGTGAAGAACACCTTCTCAAAGGCAGGTCACAGCGCGGAGGTGGCGGTCTTTCCGTGGAACCGCGCCGTGAAGATGGCAGCGGAAGACCCGGCCTGGATCGGGGTGTTCCCGGAATATTACAGCTCTGACTCCGATGCCGAAAAGGGTGGCAGCCGCTGCCTGTTCTCCAAGTCCTTCGGCATCAGCCCTGTCGGGTTCATCCAGCTTGCAGACAAGCCCATCACCTGGAAATCGCTGGATGATCTGAAAGCCTACAAGATCGGCGTGGTGCGCGGCTACAATAACGAAGAGCAGTTCGATGCCATGGCCGCAAAGGGCGAGATCAAGGTCGATGAGGCGGACAGTGATGTGCAGAACATCCTGAAGGCCGCCGGCGGGCGCACGGATGCCGCGGTGGTCGACAAGCTGGTCTTCGAGCATCTTGCCAAGACCGACCCCCAGGTGTCGGCCGTTGCTGCCAAGCTGTCCTTCAATGATGTTCTGCTGAAGGAGCATGGTCTGCATATCTGCTTCAAGAACTCGGACGAGGGCCGCAAGGCACGCGATGCCTTTGACGGCGGTCTGTGAAGCGCAAGGCCCCGGCTGCTGGTTTCCTGCTGCCGGGGCCTGTTGTCTTTGATCCGGCGTGGCGTTTCCTGACCGGCGTTTCCTGACCGGTGTTGCCGGGGTGGGGCGTTGATTGAGCGTCCCCACCTCACGGCCTGGATGCAAGGATGAAGCGGCCGAAGGTCAGGCAGGTGCATGGATATTGTTGCGGTTGACGTAGAGGCCGGGGATTTGTGTGGCCCAGCAGGTCGGTTTTCTCATTTCAATATTTGATATCTGGAAACAATTATCTGTATCCGCTTGCAGAATTAAGACTTCATTCGTCAGTATAAGTAACAATGCTGCGAATTCAGATGGGGATCTACCATGAAGTTCTGGCAGTCCGTAAAATTTGCTACCATTGCGCCGGTCGTGGCGGTCGTTGCGGTGGCTTTCGCCGGGTTCTCCTACGTCGCCAGCACCAAGCAGATTGATACGGTGGAGGCGTCCTTCCGGTCCGAGATCCAGCTGAGCACCGAGCTGTCAAATCTCGCCCTCGGCAATGCAATCTGGGACTTCAATGCGGAACTGGCCAGGACCGTTCTGAGGCCGCTTCTGGACAATCCCCGCTTCTCCTGGGCCGTCGTGCGGGAGGAAAGCGGCTCCATCTTCGCCGTGATTGACCGGTCCGGGGCGAGCGGCCAGGATCTGCTGGACAATGTGCCGGAGGCAGAGCAGGCGCCCGCCGATGATGGCAGTACCAAATTCATCGTAACGCCGGGATATATTGTCGGCATCAAGCCGATTGTGCGCGAGGATGGCGGCAGCCAGACCCGGATCGGCAATGCCTATGTGGCGTTTGACCGTCAGTTCGTCACCAGTGCCCGGACCGAGGCGCTGACAACCTCTCTGCTTTTGACGGCGGCTGCGATCGTGATCGTGTCGCTGTGCCTGTTCTTCCTGATCCGCCGGATTGCCAAGCCGATTGCCCAGTTGTCGCGCACCATGCTGACGCTGGCCGATGGCCAGCTCGACTGTGAGGTGCCTTGCCTCGACCGGGCCGATGAACTGGGCCAGATGGCCAAGACCGTGGAAGTGTTCCGGCACAATGGCCAGCGCCAGCGCGAACTTGAGGGGGCGCAGGCCACCGCCTATGAGAAAGAGCGCGAGCGCCAGGCTGTGCTCGAAGCGCTGATTGCCGATTTCCGCAATGACTCGCGCCAGCTGCTTGAGCCGGTGCAGCAGTCCACTGTTGCCATGGCGCAGATTTCCGACCAGCTGCTCGGCATGTCGAAAGATACGACGAGCCGCACAGCCTCTGTCGCCGCCGCAACCGAGCAGGCCTATGCCAGCGTGCAGACCGTTGCCTCGGCTGCGGAAGAGCTGTCGGCTTCCATTGGCGAAATCTCGCGCCAGATCGCAGACACCAGCGGGGTTGTCTCCGCGGCCAATTCCAAGGCAGCTTCCGCCAACCAGCAGGTGGCCGGTCTTGCCGCCTCCGCCCAGCGGATCGGCGCCGTGCTGCAGCTGATCCAGGATATCGCAGAACAGACCAACCTGCTGGCCCTCAATGCCACCATCGAGGCCGCGCGCGCTGGCGATGCCGGCCGGGGCTTTGCGGTCGTGGCCGCCGAGGTCAAGGATCTGGCAACCCAGACGTCGAAGGCCACCGAAGAGATCGCGGCCCAGATCACGGCCATTCAGGATGCCTCGACCGGCTCCGTGGCGGCGATCGACGAAATTGCCAGAACCATGGTCCGGGTCAACGAATATACCGATGCCATTTCCCGTTCGCTGGAGCAGCAGGGGCTGGCCACCACCGAGATCAGCAACTCTGTGCAGGAAGTGGCCTCTGGAACCCGCGAGATCACGGTCAACATGACCAGCGTCAAGCATGCGGTCGAGGAGACCTCTTCGGCCGCGGCCGATGTGTCGCGCTCCTCGGGCGATGTCTCCGAGAAGACCCGCCTTCTGGCCGGCAACATCGACGATTTCCTGCGCCGCGTCAGCGCTGCATGATCTAGCGCAGACACGCAATGTTACAGGCTCCGGAGCCTGATTCATGTTTGAAGGCAGAGGTTGTCCTTGCTGCCCGCAGATCCGCTGTGGCTGCTCCGGGAAACCGTGAAGATCCTGCGCGCAGCTTCCCAAGCGTGACTTTCGTCACAGGTGGCACGCTCCCGTATTTGCTATGGTCCTTTCAAGCAGAAAGCCGGGCTGGTGGTTCTGCGGGGAGGGGGGCAGCATGGCGATCCTGTCGATACGGTCGAAAGACTTCAGCCGCGCGCGGCGCGTGGAAGAGTTCCGCAATGTGGTCGCCACTATAACCAAGGTGGACTTCATCCCCGATGACCGGCAGGACTTTCACTCCGAAACATCCATTGCCGTGATGCCGGGACTTATCGTGGGTCACGGGCGGCATTCCGCCTCCACTGCGGTGCGCAGCCAGAGCCACGCGGCCGATTGCAGCGATGACGTGATGTTCCACATCCCGCTCGCTGGCGGGGGAACGATCCTGCAGTCCGGCGGGTGCGAGGAAACACTGCGTCCGGGCGTCGTCTACGCGGATCCGGGCGATGTGCCGGGCACCGTGCGCTTTGGCGGGGAGCATATGGAGGGCATCTATGTGTCCATCCCCCGGGTGCATCTGGGGCCGGCGGCGGCAGGGCTCGATGCGGTGCTGCGCCGCGCCGCGCCGCTGACGCCGCAATGGCGGCTGTTCCTCGGCTATGCCCGCATGCTGCATGACGAACTGCCCGCGCTTGCTCCTGAAGAGGCGGCGCAATGCGTGGCGCATGTGCAGGATCTGGCGCTGATGGCCCTTGGCGCCACGCGGGAGGCAGCAGAGGCGGCCGCAGGACGGGGGCTGAGGGCCGCCCGGCTGAAGCAGGTGAAGGCGGAGATCGAGCGCAGCCTCGTGGCGCCCGGCCTCAGCGCGGACAGGGTCGCCGCGCGTCTTGGCCTTTCCCCGCGCTATGTGCGGGCTCTGTTCGAGCGCGAGGGCACGTCCTTCCGGGATTATGTGGCCGCACGGCGTCTCGCCATGGCCCACCGCATGCTGACGGATCCGGCCTGTCAGCATCTCAACATTGCACAGATTGCCCTGGAGGCCGGGTTCGGTGATCTGTCCTGGTTCAATGCCCGTTTCCGCCAGACCTATGGCATGACCCCAAGAGATGTGCGGGCGCACCGGTTCTAAGGTCATATGCAGGGAGATTGGCCCATGTTTGTGCCGTAGTCCCCGCAAACAAGTGCCGGGGGCCCCAAGACGGCCCCGGCCGCTCATCCTAGTCTTTTTTCACGATGCAGCTGCCTGCCTCCTTGCCGGCGGGCAGGGTCTGCATGGCCATTCGAGGATGTTCCGGATGTGGGATTTCAGCCTGACAGGTGCCTTCGCACTCATGGCGCGCACCGCGCCCTTTCTTCTTTTCCGCATGGCCGTCTATTTCGGCATGGCCTGCGCCTATGTCATCGCAACGGGTACGGGCGCGGCCATCGGCTATGGCGTCGGCCAGCTGGGCGATGAGGAGTTTCTGGCCTCCAGCACCGCGCTGGGGGGCATCGCCGGCTTCGGCCTTGTGGCGGCGGTGCTCTATCTGCTGCGCGAATATGTGCTCTACATCGTCAAGGCCGGGCATATTGCCGTTCTGGTTGAACTGATGGACGGCCGGTCCCTGCCGGACGGCGAAGGGCAGGTGGCCTATGGCAGCCGCATGGTGCGTGAGCGCTTTGCGCAGGCCAGCCTGCTTTTCGGCATCGACCAGCTGGTCAAGGGCGTGATTTCCGCCATCGCCGGGCTGATCGAGGGCATTGCTTCGCTTCTGCCCATTCCCGGCCTGCAGGCGGCGGCGGGGCTGCTGCGCAACTTCCTGAAAGTTGCCATTGGCTTCACGGACGAGGTGATCCTTGGCCACGCCCTGCGGACCCGTGCAGTCAATCCCTGGGCCTCGGCGGAAGAGGCGCTGGTGCTTTACGGGCAGAACTACAGGACCATGTTCCGCAATGCCGCCTGGCTGGCGGTGATGATCTATGGCCTGTCGTTCTTCGTGTTTCTGCTGGCGCTCGCCCCGGCGGCCGCCCTTGTCTATCTGATGCCCGGCGCGCTCAGCGCGGGTGGCCTCGTCTTTGCCATCCTCTTTGCCTGGGCCTTCAAGGCGGCGCTGCTGGAGCCGCTGGCCATCACCTGCATGATGCAGGTGTTTTTCAGAACAACCGAAGGACAGGTGCCGGATCCGGCCTGGCGTGCCCGGCTGCAGGAGCTGTCGGGCAAGTTCAGGGAGATTGGCGGCAAGGCGCGCGATTGGGCGTCAGGACGCGCTGGCTCTGCCCGCGCCACCCTTGCATCCGCATGAGGAGATGACCGGTGATGAAGAGCATCCAACTCAGAACGGCAGCCCTGCTTGCGGCATCCGCCGTGTGCCAGCCACTGGCTGCCACGGCGCAGGAGGCGCCGCGCACCATCATCGTCATGGATGGCTCCGGTTCCATGTGGGGCCAGATCGACGGGCGCGCCAAGCTGGAGATCGCCCGCGAGGCGGTGGCCAGGGTGGTGCAAGGCATCCCTGCGCAGCAGGAACTGGGGCTGCTGGCCTATGGCCACCGCACCAAGGGCAATTGCAGCGACATCGAGCTTCTGGTGCCGCCCGGACAGGGCACGGGCCCTGCGATTGTCGATGCGGTGAATGCCATGCGCTTTCTCGGCAAGACGCCGCTTTCGGCTGCCGTGCGCCAGGCGGCGGAGGCGCTGCGCTATGGCGAGGAAAGCGCTACGGTTGTCCTTGTCACCGACGGCCTGGAAACCTGCGAGGCCGACCCTTGCGCACTGGCATCCGAACTGGAGGCGGCGGGCGTCAATTTCACCGCGCATGTGGTGGGGTTCGGCCTGACGAAGGAGGAGGGCGCCCAGGTGGCATGCCTGGCTGAAAACACCGGCGGGCGCTACATCGAGGCGGCCAATGCGGGCGAACTGGCTGATGCCTTGACCGAAGCTATCAGCATGGAGCCGCCTAAGGCAAACACTCATTTTCCCGGCAAGCCCTTGATGCCTTCCATCCAGTTGCAGCCGACAGGTGCGGCGATCGGTGCCGAAACTGCCGTGCCTGCACAGCCGGATTTTCCCCGCACCGGCACGGCAGAGGACTGCCGCGCCCTGGCGGAGGCCGATGCCGATGCCGCAGCCTGGATTTTCGAGCCACCCGGCAGCTATTTCGTCGAGGAGCCGCGCTGCCGCCTTTACGGCTATTCGACCGAGATGGACTGGGCCGTCTATCCGCCGGATGAGGGTTGGGTCTCCGGATTCAAACCCGATGCCCGGCTGTTCGTCCGCCCGCTTGAGGAGCCGGACGGGAGCGGCGCTGAGGGGGCTGAAGGTGCCGGGCCGGGCAGGAAGACGGATGCGGGATCAGCAACAGGCGCAGAAGAGGAAGCGGCCTATTCCTGCGGCGGCCCCGCGCCTTGCCCCGTGACGGATGATGCCAGCGGTCTATCCTTCCTGCTGCCGGCGGGCTGGTGGACGGATCAGCCCACGTCAGAGGGATACACAACCGGCGCACAGGCCGCAGGTGAGAATTTTCCGCCGAGGGTCACTTTCTTCCGGCACGGCTCCAGCGACGCTTTGGTGCTTGGGCCGCGCCAGTGGGTGGCCATGAACGGGCCTTGCGAGGAGGCGGGCGCCCTTGGTCCCTTCTGCATGTTCGAGAGCGCTGATCCGCAGGTGCTGGCGGCCTTTCAGCTGGTCCGCGCCACGCTGAAATGGGACCCGTCTCAGGCATCAGTTCCTGCCGGGCCGGGCTGTGCAGATGCTGAAGGCCATGGCCCTGATGCCTGTGAGAACGGCAAGGAAGCTGACGGCAAGGACTTTGCGGATTTTCCCCACCGCTGCCTGCCCGGTGACAGGACGGCTGAGGACTGCAGCATGCGCGATGCCGCCACCGGTCTGTCCTTCGACTTGCCGGAGAACTGGGTGGCGGATGTGACGCCCGCATCGCCGCTGCCGCGTGCCGAGTTTGCCGAACAGGCGGGGTCTGCCCATTCGCTCTGGCTCAACCCGGCCAGTTGGCCGCAGGGCGGGCTTGGATGTTTCTCGACCCGGGCCGGGCAATTGTGCACTGACCCGGACCGGATCGGCGAAGCGCTGGCCCGCGACCTGCAAAAGCTGCAATCAACCTTGACCACCGGCGAGGAACTGCGCCGCTGCGGAAATGAGGATTGCACCTTCGAGCAGCAAAATCCTGCATTTGCCGGAAAGCTGCCGGCCGGCTGGTCGGTGGAGGTGGCAAGGCCACTGGCTGATGGCAGGCTTTCCGCATGGTTCTGGGACATGGATCCGGCCGGCAATTTCAAGCTCATCGGCCTCAATCAGCCGGATGGGGAGACATGCCTTGAAGCGGAAGGGGGCCAGATGCTCTGCGAGTTCACGCCTTACATCTCAACAGATGAAGCCGGTCTCATCCGCGCATCCCTGAAAGCCGGTGCTGTTCCGGCGCCCTGAACGCTCTCGGGAGGCTCCACCCGCAGCTGCCGCTCCAACCCGCCCTCTTGCGACGTGCTGGGGCACGCGGCCTAACTGGCTGCTGCCAGCTTGACCCTGTTCCGTCCGGCATTCTTGGCTCTGTAAAGCGCCTGATCGGCGAGGCGGCAGGCCTCCGCAAGGCTGGTCTGGAAGGGCACCGGCGCAACGCCAAAGCTGGCAGTTACCTTGAGATCATGCGGCAGGTCCGGCAGAGACATGACCTCCAGCCTGAGGCGCTGCGCAATCTGGACGGCGGCATCGATCTCCGTTCCCGGCAGGAACAGGGCGAATTCCTCCCCGCCCATGCGGCCGGCCACAGCTTTGATCCCCGCACAGGCGCGCAGCCGCTCGCCAAAACCCCTGATCACCGCATCGCCGGTATGGTGGCCGAACGTGTCGTTGATCTGTTTGAAATGATCCAGATCGCACAGGATGATGGCATGGGGGCCATGCGGATCCTCGCGCAGCAACACATCGGCACGCCGGTCAAATCCGCGCCGGTTGGCAAGGCCCGACAGACTGTCGAGCTCTGATTGCGTCTGCTGCAGGGCCATGATCTCGAGGACGAGCTTCGCCAGCAGGGTCAAGCCAGTGGCGACCATCAGAACGGCCGTCAGGCTCTGCGAGATGAGCGCATAGTTCGTGTGAACATAGTCCTTGGCCGTGCTGCCCGCTCCGAAGACGACAGCCAGCCCGGCCTTGGCCAGGAAATGCAGTCCGGTGACCAGCAGAAGGAGGCCGAGGAACCGGTCAAGCCCCGTGCGGTGCGGAGCGGACAACACGACAAGGGCGCCAGCAAGCACCGTGATGGCAAAGGGCGCCTGATAGAGGAAAGCGTGAAGCGGCGTGCCTCGTGGCAGATCATAAATGATGTAACCGAGAAAGAGGCTTGAGGACAGGAAGATGGCAATGCCCCTGCCATCGATCCTGCGGCGGTACATTTCACCGATCCCGGCCGTCATCATGGTCAGCCCGAACAGAACCGACGCAAAGGCTCCCAGCGCCCAAAGCCGGGGCGGCCCCGCATAGGCGACAAGCAGCTCGCACAGGGCCGAGAATGAAGCCACACAAAACCCCGCGCCAATCCATCTTGCCGCAAGAGGAAACTGGCTGCGCCGGGCGGTGACAAAGAAGACGGCGCTGAACGACAGGGCGACAGCGAAGTTCACCATCAGGAAAAATGCTGCGCCGTTCATCGTCATGCCGCCATGATAGCATGGTGTGCTTGTGTCCGCCCACCGTTTGTCCGTCTTGGATAATGCGCAAGTGTGAAGGCTTTCCTGCCTTTTTGGTGTCCGTTTATCTGAAATGCAGAGCGATCAGGACTTGTAATATTTATATGTGTTACGGGCTTGATCTGCGTACGGCAGGCTGCATTCAACGGAAACTGCATTTACGTCAGCATGCCTGGCCACATCGCCGGTTCACTCAAAAGTAGCTCTTCTGCAGTATCCGCTGAACTATGTTTGGCTGGTTCCCGGATTGAAGATGGATCTTGCGACGGTTCTCCTGCTCTACAAGTCCTCGTTGATGGTTGGGGCGGTCTGTTTTGCCTATATGCGCTGCCGGTCGCAGGAACCGGGACTGGACTTTCTGGCAGCGGGCTTTGCGGTGCTTGCCTTTGGCTCGACACTGGCCGGGTGGGGGGAACAGGGGCTGGTGGCCTTCGTCACGTGGACGATGGGCAGCTTTACAGCCGGGGCAGGCGGATATGCGCTGATTGCTGCGGGGCTGGTGCAACTGAGCAGCCGCCGCCGGTGGGTGGGGGACTGGGCAGCAGGTGCCGCCGCGCTGGCGCTCGTCCTTCTGGTCTGGCGAATGGAGTGGTACGCGGACAATACCGTGCGGGCTGTGCTGTTCAATCTGACCACTGCCGTTTATCTGGCCGCCGCTGCGCTGGTCATCTTCCGGGATTATCTGCGGGACCGTCTGCCGGCCCGCTTCGGCCTGCTGGGGGCGCTGCTGACGTCCATCGTGTTCGCCGGTCTGGCGGCGCTGGCGCTGGGAGCCCCGGAATTCGGCCTGCCCGATCCGCGCCAGTCCTTCTTCATGCTGATCATCTGCCAGTTCGCCATTGCGCTTTTCGTGGTGGTGCTGGTGCAGGAGCGGGCGGAGGCCAAGCTGAAGCGTCTGGCCAATACCGACGCGCTCACCGGCGTGCCGAACCAGCAGCATTTCCTGGCGTCGCTGCCGCAGCACCTGCAGCCGGGTGACGCCTTCATCATGCTGGACATCGACCATTTCAAGAGCATCAACGACCGTTTCGGCCACGAGGCCGGAGATGTTGTGCTGACCGGTGTGGCGCAGGCGATCGCAGGCGCCGCCGGTCCGCGCGCGCTTCTGGGCCGCCTCGGAGGCGAGGAGTTCTGCCTGTTCCTGCGCGGCCAGACGCAAGAGACCGCCCTTGCAGGGGCCGAACAGATCCGGCTTGCCGTGAAATCCCTTTCATTCAACCCCGGCGCTGACACCATCACCACCAGCGCCAGTCTTGGCATAGCGGTCTGGACCGGGACGGAAGACACCCGCGCCTTGCGGCACAAGGCCGACGAGGCGCTTTACCTTGCCAAACACCGCGGCCGCGACAAGGCGGTGCTGTTCAACGCCGGCTGATATCAGACCCCGGTAAGCTGGTATTGCTCCCCTCAGCGGAAATAGGCCGGCATGGTGTTGCGCAGGTCGCCGGCAATGGCGATGGATTGCGAGAGATGCGCGCTCATGGCCTCGGCGGCCTGAGCCGGGTCCGCAGCCTTGAGGCAGCCGATGATCTGCCGGTGATCGCGCAGGATCTGGGCTGCCTTGCCGCCCACCGGCAGGTGCAGGGCGCGGATCCTGTCGATGTGCATGCTCTCCCGGCGGATGACGCCGTAGACATGCATCATCCTGGCCGAGACGAACAGCTCCTGATGAAAGCGTTTGTCGAGCGCTGCAAAGGTTGCAAGGTCGGACGGGGCGCTTTTTTCCTGCAGTTGCAGGATGGTTTCAAGCGCTTCGATCAGCAGGGGATCCGGCCTTGCGGCCAGCTGCCGGACAAGTGCGCATTCCACGGAACTGCGCAGGAAATGCGCCTGGCGGGCCTGTTCGAGATCGATCAGGCTGACGGTCGTCCGTGACTGCGGGAAAATCTCCACCAGCCCGTCTTCCTGCAGCTTCAGCAGCATGTCCCGCACGGGCGTTGAACTGACGCCGTAATGGTCCTGCAACTCCTTGCGTGACAGACTGCGCCCGGGCTCCAGCTCCAGGCTGACGATGCGCTGGCGCATGTCTTCGGCAAGCTCGAGCGCCGGGTGTTGCGCCGCGGCCAGGCGGGTTGGCTGCATGGTCACCTCATTTTCTCAAGCACTGTCGCGGCGGCCGGGGGGGGCGGCATGCGGTCATTCCTGTACGGGCCCGGCGGATGCGGCGCGGGCATCCGGCAAACGGAACAGTTCGGGCCGCTGTGTCTCCAGTTCGGCAATGTAGAGGATGGCGCCCGAGATATGGCTGCGCAAGGCCGCCCCCGCAGCTGCGGCATCCCGGTTCCGCACGGCGTTCAGAATGGCCTCGTGCTCTTCGATCAGGCGCGGGATCTTGCCCGGCTGCGGTGCCTGAAGATGCCGCACCCGGTCGAGATGCGCCTTCTTCGCGTGGATGATCGACCACACGCCCTCCAGCCCGGCCAGCTTGAAGATCTGCCGGTGAAACTGGTCATCCAGCGGCAGGAAGGACGACAGATCGCCGCGAGACAACAGCAGCTTTTGTTCAAGCAGGATCTCTTCCATGCTGGACAGGTCAAGGCTCCCGGCCTCGCAGAGCAGGCGAAGGGCGGCCGGTTCCAGATTGTCGCGCAGGAAATGCGCCTCGCGGATCGCGGCGGCATCCAGCGGCGCAACAAAGGTGGCATGCTGGGGCGCAACGGTGACGAGGCCGCTCTGCACCAGCCTCAGCACCGCTTCGCGCAAGGGCGTGCGGCTGATGCCGAAACGTTCGCAGATGGCCCGTTCGGGAAGGGTGGAGCCGGGCAGCAGCTCGACATCGACGATCTGCCTGCGCAGTTCGTCATAGACCTCGTCCGTCATTGTCCGCCGCCGCGCCATGCTGCCGTCACCACTCAGATTCTCTGGACCGATTGATACATTTTCCCGGCCCGATTGTCCCGCTTGCCGGATTTCAGGGTTGTCACTGATACACAAATATATTAGTGCATCAATGGCGGGCGTTCCACGGCCTGCGATTTAGGGAGGAGAGAGTGGTGAGATCAGCTATTTTTGCGATGTCTGTCGCAGCCGTTGCCATGGCCACAGGACCTGCTGCAGCGCAGGGCGACTGGCCGTCGCGTCCCATCAACGTCATCATCGGTGCCAGCCCGGGCGGCGACACCGATTTCAACGCCCGCACCTTTGCCAAGTATTTCGAACAGGTGACGGGCAGCCAGATGGTCATCACCAACATGCCGGGCGGCGGAGCCACCATCGCGACCTCCTCGGTTCGTGATGCCGATCCCGATGGCTACACGATGCTCTTCGGCCACACGGGGCATCTGATCGTGACGGAGGTCTCCGGCCTTGCCGATTACGGCATCGATGATTTCGAGATCTGCTGCATTCCGGCCATTGACCAGGGCGCAGTCTTCGTGACCAGCGAGCAGTCCGGCATCTCGACGATGGATGAACTGCTGGCAAAGACCAAGGCGGATCCTTCTGCCGTCATCTACGGAACGGAGCTTGGCGGCTACTCGCACCTGCAGGGCCTTTTGTTCTCCAAGGAAACCGGTGCGCAGATGCGTATCGTCGACACCGGTTCAGCCGCGGAGAAGATTGCCTCGCTTCTGGGCGGGCGCATTGATGTCGCCGGCATCGCCTATGGCGCGGTGAAGGATTATCACACCGCCGGCCAGATGAATGTGCTCGGCCAGCCGAACCAGGAGCGCAATCCGCTCCTCGGCGAGATTCCGACCTTCGTGGAGCAGGGTGCACAGTTCGTCATGAACAACCCCTATATCATCGCCTTCCCGAAGGGTACGGATCCGGCCATCGTCAGCAAGATGGACGAAATCGCGGCAAAGATCGTTGAGATCCCCGAGTATGCGAAGGATCTCGAGCAGGGCTTCCGCCAGCCGGTGAGCTACTACAGCCAGGACGAGGCGAAGACGCGGCTCAACGCCATCCGCGAGAACTACATGCAGTACAGGGAAGCGCTGCAGGCCGCGCGCTGATTGCACATGGGAGAAGGGCATCCGGCGGATTTGGTCTGCCGGTGCCGTGCAATCTGCTGATGGAAGTGTGCAGTCAGGCCGGGATGCCTCCGGAACACCGGGTGCTGCCTGACTGCCGGAACGGGAGGGGAGCCATGTCTCTGGGCCGGAACAAGGATGTTCTGACCGGCGTCTGCATGCTGTGCGCTGGTCTTGCATTTTTCTACATGACGGCAGGTTTGCCGCGCCGCGGGACGGTGGACGCCGCGTTCGTCCCTTATGCCCTTTCGATCGGGATGATCTTGCTGGGTGCCATTCATCTGGTGCTCAGCCTGCGTGCGAAAGGGGCGCTGGCACCGGAAGATTGCGCAGATGAAAACCCGGCCATTCGCGCTGCGGCGTCTGATGAGGAGGGCGGCGGACAGGCCGCCGGCCGCGCGCGGCCCGATTATCTCACCGTTGGCGTTTCCCTGGCTCTCATTGCGGTTTTCATCGCTCTGATGCGGCCGCTGGGCTTTGCCATTTCGGCTGCCTTCTATCTTTTCCTGCAGTTTTCCCTCCTGAGCCCCGCAGGCCGGCCGAGGCCGCATTTCATGCATGCCGCGCTCGCCATCGGCATCTCGCTGACGATCTATGTGGTCTTCCGCCAGGGCTTCAACCTGATGCTGCCGGCCGGGCCGCTTGCCCGCCTCATGCCCTGAAGGAGCGGTCTGATGCTTGATATGATCGCAATCGGTATTGCCAATGTCTTTCAGCCGCAACTCGTCCTGCTGATTGCTGCCGGCGTCGTGGTTGGCATCATCTTTGGCGCCGCGCCGGGGCTGACCGCCGTCATGGCCATCGCCCTGTGCCTGCCTCTGACCTATGGCATGAGCCCTGCGGCGGGCATGTCGCTGCTGGTGGCGCTTTTTGTCGGGGCGACGTCGGGCGGATTGATTTCGGCCATCCTGCTGAAGATCCCCGGCACGCCGTCCTCGATTGCAACGACATTCGACGGCTGTCCGATGATGGAAAAGGGCGAGGGGGCAAAGGCTCTGGGCGTCGCCATCGTGTTCTCCTTCATCGGCACGATTTTCTCGATCGCCGCGCTGATGTTCATTGCGCCGTCGCTCGCAAGGGTGGCCCTGTCCTTCGGGCCGCATGAGTATTTCGCCATCGCCGTCTTTTCGCTGACGCTGATTGCCAGCCTCTCCAGCGGGTCGATGGTAACCGGCATCTTTTCCGGTCTCTTTGGCTTTGCCGTGTCAACGGTCGGCATCGCCCCGGTGGAGGCGATCCGCCGCTTCACCTTCGGACAGGTGGAACTCAACGCCGGGTTTTCGATCCTCACCGTCCTTGTCGGCATGTTCGCCATTGCCGAGGTCATCAAGGTGGCGGAGGCTGGCCGGGCAAGGTCTGCCGAAAAGATCGTGATGCCGGTGATGAAAGGCATCCGCGGCTTTGGCTTCAGCGTGAAGGAATTCCTTGGCCAGATTCCCAATGCTTTCCGCTCTGCGCTGATCGGTGTCGGCATCGGCATTCTGCCGGGCATTGGCGCGGGTACGTCGAACATTCTCGCCTATATCGCTGCCAAGAGCCGGTCGAAGACCCCGGAGAAGTTCGGCAAGGGCTCGATCGAAGGCATCGTTGCGCCGGAGACCGCGAACAATGCAGGCATCGGCGGTGCCCTCATTCCGCTTCTGACGCTCGGCATTCCCGGCGATGCCGTGACTGCCATCCTGCTGGGCGGGTTGATGATCCACGGCATCCAGCCGGGGCCGATGCTGTTCATCACGCAAGGCCCGCTTGTCTACACGATCTTTGCTGCACTGACGCTGTCGGCCATCATGATGCTGGTGGTGGAATTCTACGGGTTGCGGGTGTTCATCAGGCTTCTGGCCATCCCCAAGCACATCCTGTTACCGGTGATCCTGGTTCTGTGTGTCGTGGGTGCCTTTGGGCTCGCCAGCCGCATCTTTGATGTCTGGTCGGTTCTGGGCTTCGGCCTGCTCGGCTATGCCTTCGTCAAGGCTGGCATTCCCACGGCCCCCTTCATCATCGGTTTCATTCTCGGGCCGATGGCGGAGACCAATTTCCGCCGGGGGCTGCAGCTTTCGCAAGGGGAGTTCACCGGCTTCCTGACCAATCCGATATCGGCAACCTTCCTCAGTTTCGCGGCGCTGTCGGTGCTTTGGCAGATCTATCGCGGCATCCGGCCCGCGCCCCGCCGGACTGCAGGTGAGGGGGCATGAGCATGGCTGAGAACTGTCCTGCAGCAGGTGATGCCGCCGTCTCCTTTGCACGCGCCCCATCAGCATACAAACAAGCATAGACTAAAAAAGGACGCCAGAATGACCCCGCGGCCCAGAAAGACCCCCGAAACCTTGCGTTCCTCCCGCTGGTTCGCGCCTGATGACTTGCGCAGTTTCGGCCACCGTTCCCGCATGATGCAGCTCGGATATGCGCCGGAAGAGTTCATTGGCCGTCCGGTGATCGGCATCCTCAACACCTGGTCCGAGCTGAACAGCTGCCACTCGCACTTCCGCGAGAGGGCCAAGGATGTGCGCCGTGGCGTGCTGATGGCAGGCGGTTTCCCCGTCGAGATGCCGTCGCTCTCGGTCGATGAAAGCTTCACCAAGCCCACCTCGATGCTCTACCGCAACATGCTGGCGATGGAGACGGAGGAGATGATCCGCTCGCATCCGCTGGATGGCGTGGTGCTGATGGGCGGCTGCGACAAGACCACGCCGGGGCTGGTGATGGGCGCCCTGACGGCCGGGGTGCCGATGATCTATCTCCCGGCAGGGCCGATGCTGCGGGGCAACTATGCCGGACAGCATCTGGGATCCGGCTCGGATGCCTGGAAATACTGGGACGAGCGGCGCGCCGGGAATATCTCCGATGCGGAATGGACTGGCGTGCAGGGCGGTATCGCCCGTTCGCCAGGCGTCTGCATGACCATGGGAACGGCCAGCACGATGACCGCCATCGCCGACGCCATGGGGCTGACGCTGCCGGGCGCCTCCTCCATTCCGGCGGTTGATTCCGGCCACCAGCGCATGGCGGCAGAATGCGGCCGCCGCATCGTGGAGATGGTGTGGGAAGACCTGACGCCGGACCAGATCGTCACCACGGCTTCGGTGCGCAACGCCGCCATCGTGGCGATGGCGACCGGCTGCTCGACCAATGCCGTGGTGCATCTGATCGCCATGGCCCGGCGCGCAGGCGTCGATCTGACGCTCGATGATCTCGACGAACTGGGCCGTGTCACGCCGCTGATTGCGAATGTGCGCCCGTCCGGCAAGGACTATCTGATGGAGGACTTCCATTATGCGGGGGGGCTGCGGGCGCTGATGGCGCAGATCCGTGACCGGCTGGCTCTCGATGCGATGACCGTGACCGGCAGGTCTATGGGAGAGAACCTGGAAGGCGCGAAAGTCTACAATGACGACGTGATCCGCCCGCTTTCCAACCCGGTCTATCATGAGGGCTCGCTCGCGGTTCTGCGCGGCAATCTGTGCCCGTCCGGCGCGGTCATCAAGCCGGCGGCCTGTGATCCGCGCTTCCATGTGCATGAAGGCCCGGCGCTGGTCTTCGACAGCTATCCCGAAATGAAGAAAGCCGTCGATGACGAGACCCTCGACGTGACGCCGGACCATGTGCTGGTGCTGCGCAATGCCGGCCCGCTCGGCGGCCCCGGCTTTCCCGAATGGGGCATGCTGCCGATCCCCAAGGCACTGATCAAGCAGGGCCACCGCGACATGCTGCGCATCTCCGATGCCCGCATGTCCGGCACATCCTATGGCGCCTGCGTGCTGCATGCAGCGCCGGAAGCCTATATCGGCGGGCCGCTGGCGCTGCTGCGCAATGGCGATACCGTCCGCCTCGATCTGCCTGCGCGCCGCCTCGACATGCTCGTTGATGAAGCCGAACTTGAGCGCCGCCGGGCCGAATGGACCGCGCCGGAGCCCAGGTTCGAGCGGGGCTGGGGCTGGATGTTCTCCAAACACGTGACGCAGGCCGACAAGGGCTGCGACTTCGATTTCCTTGAGCGCGGCTTTGGACGCGCAGCCGGTGAGCCGGACATTTACTAGGAGGCAGACATGGCGGCTACGCTCGCTCAGGCACTCACCGGCATCTCCGGCATTCTGGTCACACCCTACGATCAGGCGGGGGACATCGCCCCCCGGCGGCTCCTTCCCGTCATTGACCGGGCCCTTGGCGCCGGTGTCCATATGCCGGTGGTGAATGGCAACACGGGTGAGTTCTACGCCCTGACCACGGACGAGGCCTGCACCATGGTGCGGGAGGTTGTGGCCATGGTTGGCGGCCGTGCGCCGGTGCTCGCCGGAGCAGGGCGCGGCATCCGGGATGCGGTGCGGCTGGCAAAGGTTTCGGCTGAGGCAGGGGCTGCCGCGCTCATGGTGCATCAGCCGCCGGATCCCTTCGTCGCGCCGCGCGGCATCGTGGATTATCTGAAGGCGCTGGAGGATGCCTCCGGCGGCCTGCCGATGATGCTCTATCTGCGCAACGATGCCATCGGCACGGCAGCCATCGCCAGCCTTTGCGCCCTGCCGGGCGTGAGAGGGGTGAAGTGGGCCACGCCTAACCCGCAGCGCCTGGCCGAAGCGAAGGCGGCCTGTGATCCCGAAATCGTCTGGGTTGGCGGGCTGGCCGAGGTCTGGGCGCCCACCTTCTATGCCGTCGGTGCGCGGGGCTTCACCTCCGGCCTCATCAATGTCTGGCCGGAGCGGTCCATGGCCATCCATGCGGCGCTTGAGGCTGGAAATTACCCTGAGGCCAATGCGCTCATTGCCGGCATGAAGGTGTTCGAGGACATGCGCGCCGAGGAAATGGCAGGGACAAATGTCACCGGCGTCAAATCCGCCCTGATCGCCCAGGGGCTGGATTGCGGCCCCACGCGCCCGCCCTCCGCATGGCCTCTGACCAAGGCGCAGTCCGAACGTCTCAACCGCTTTCTGTCAGACAACAATCTGCTCTGAGGTGTCATCATGACCGGTTATGTCCTTTCCAATGAAACACGCGAGAAACTGAAGAAGGTTTCGACCGCTTCCGTCGCCACGGCCCTGTACAAGCGCGGCCTGCGCAACCAGTTCGTCCAGAGCGTTTCCCCGATCAACTGGAAGGGGGAAACGATGGTCGGGCAGGCCTTCACCTTGCGCTACATCCCGGCCCGCGAGGACCGCAATCCGCTGACCGTCTTCCGCAATGCCGATCATCCGCAGCGGGTGGCGATGGAAACCTGCCCGCCGGGCTTCGTGCTCGTGATGGACAGCCGCAAGGATGCACGCGCTGCCTCTGCCGGGTCGATCCTGATCACCCGCCTTGCCATGCGCGGCTGCGCCGGCGTCGTCTCCGATGGGGGCTTCCGGGATGCCGAGGGCATCGGCAAACTCGATATGCCTGCCTATCACCAGCGCCCCAGCGCTCCGACAAATTTGACGCTGCACGAGGCCCTTGACCTCAACGTGCCGATTTCCTGCGGCGACGCCCCGGTGTTTCCCGGTGACGTGATGCTCGGCGATGGCGATGGCGTGATGGTCATTCCGGCTCATCTTGCCGACGAGATTGCCGATGAATGCACCGGCATGGAGAGCTTCGAGGACTTTGTTCTGGAGCAGGTGAAGGCCGGGGCTGCGATCATCGGCCTCTATCCGGCGACGAAGGAAGAGAACCTCGCCAAATACGCCGAATGGCGCGAGAAGACCGGACGCTGAGAGCCGGTCAAGCCCGTGCGGCGCTTGAGCAATTTCAAGGCGTGATGCGTCAGCATCGAAAGCCTTGGTATAAGGCTCAGCCTGCGGAGCGGCAAAGGTGACGCAGGCTGATCTGGCCCCATCGGGACCTGCATGCAGCCGTGCTGCCCTTCTTCACAAGGCCGGTTTCGGCGCTGCTGCTGGCACTGGCTCTGTTCAGCATCATATGGCCCTATCTTTGGCCGTATCTGAAGGCAAGGCGCGCAAAGGCTGCCATCGCGGGCGGCGGGCGCGGGTGAGCGGAACGGCTTGCATCGCGCCCCGGTGCCGCTTGTACACCGGGGCTTATATCAATTCCCGATGAGCTTCCCCCATTGAGAACGGGTCAGGCCCATGATGCCTCCGCACCGGAAGCCCTGGTATGAAGGAAGAGGAATTTCGGAGAGCGTCAGGCCTGACGGGCTTTCCGGTTGGCGTAGCGCCGGTCACGCTCGGCCTTGCGGGCGGCTTCGTCTTCCATAACGCGGGCGGCGCGGTTCCTGTCGGCCAGTTCGCGCGCTTCGGTTTCGGCTCTGGCTGCGGCCTCCGCTTCGGCGGCCTTGAGGGCGGCTTCGTTCGCGGCCCGGTTCTGTTCATCCAGCTTTGCCTGTGCGCGTTCGGCCCGGCGTGCATCACGGGCTTCCGCGATCCTGATCCGCTCGGCCTGCTTTGCTTCGCGCTCCGGCCCGGCTGCTTCCTTTGCGGCGCGGTAAGCCTGCACAAGGGCTGCCTTCGCGTCGGAAGCGGTGCTGCGGCGGCCGGAATGGCCGTTGTTCGTCATGTCTCTCAAGTCTTCACTCCATCTGGCGGTTCCGCCTTGGCCTTTTCATGCAAGGGCACCAGCTGCCGGTGCAGCGGGCCCCGCGGTCAGGTTCGTTTGGTCCGTTTGGCGGGAGACTTGGCAGCAACTGCCAGACTCTCGCTCAGTTCCCTGGCAAGCCGTGCTTCCCGCAGTCTCAGGGTCTTTTCGTCACGGGCGGCGGTGATCGCGTCCAGCTCTTCAAAGGCACGGGTGCGGGCAAAGAACTGCGACTGTTCCCGGCCAAAGGCCGTTTCTGCCTGCTGGCGGGACTTGCTGTGCTTGTCGGTCATGGGGATCCTTCCGGACGTTGCCCACTACTGCGGGCAACAAAAAAGGCCAGGCAAACTGCCTGACCTTGTTTGGTCTCATGCTTTCAGCAATGCCAGTACATCCGTGGTCAAGGGAAAGCAGATCCCGGATCTATCAGGCGGCCTGCAGATTGCAGGCAGACATCTTGCCCGACTTGTTGTCGCGCTCCATGTCATAGGAAAGCTTCTGGCCTTCCACGATTTCGCGCATGCCGGACCGTTCGACGGCCGAGATGTGGACGAAGGCGTCCGGGCCGCCATTGTCAGGCTCGATGAAACCGAAACCCTTGGTGGAATTGAACCATTTTACTGTGCCAGTGGTCATGATGAACCCTTTCATAGCATAGAGAAAAGCCGCAAGCCCGGAGGCCTGCAAGCGGTGATAACGATGCTTTAGAGGGAGTGTTCGTTCAGCGCGATGTTGATCGCGTGATAACCAAAGCTCAGCAAAAAAGATATCGATGAAAAATACATACGAGTTGCGCGCCGGTTTGTCAATTTTTGTTTTTGAAAAACATGAGATGGAGCAAAAATACGCAGGGTTTCAGCCGGAAAAACAGTTTTGAATCTTTCCGTTTTTGAGCCTGATGCAAGCATTTTATCCCTGCAAAGGGCTTAGATTCGTGATCCCGGGCCGCGGCTTCCTCACCGGCTGCGCCAGCCACGGCCCTTCTGAGCTGGGGGGGATGACAAAGCAGGAATTCTTCTCTTTCGTCATGGCCAGCTTGTCCCGGCCATCTGTAAGTCATTGATTTGGTTAGGTCCTCGGCACAAGGCCGAGGATGACGATGGAGAGGCCGGAGATTTGTGAGCAGTCTGGGCTCTTCTGAGCTGGGTTGTGTCCTGTTCTGACGGGGCCAGAGGATGGGGCTGCGATGATTAGGCAGTTCAGACAATCCCGGCTATGATCGGGCCAAAGATCACGGGAGGCAGTCTGGAGGGGCTGGTGATTTGATGGGCTTTTCCGATCACATCAAGGAAATCGAGCGCGTCGGGCAGGGCAGCAACACGGGCAGGGATGCTGTGGTCGTCGCCTCCTGGCGGCGCTGCCTCGAGACCTATCAGCTTGATCCGGCCAAGGCGCGGGAGGCGGTGATCGTCTCCGAGACGCGGCTGCGCGAGCACCGGCAGCAGGCCGAGGATCTGGTGCATATCGCAAGATCCGGTCTGGAGCGGCTCTACCGGCAGGTGGCGGAGCAGAATTATGTCCTGCTTCTTTCCGACCGGCAGGGCGTCACCGTCGAGTTTCTGGGCGACCCGTCCTTCAACAACAACCTGCGCAAGGCAGGGCTTTATCTGGGCTCCGAATGGTCCGAGCCGCGTGCCGGAACCTGTGCGGTGGGGGCCTGTATCACCACCGGCGAGCCGCTGACGATCCACCAGACCGACCATTTCGACATCACCCACACGCCGCTCTCCTGCACCGCCGCGCCGATCTATGACACGCAGGGCGCGCTTGCGGCCGTTCTCGACATTTCGCTGCTGAGTTCGCCGATCCTCAAGGCCAGCCAGAACATGGCGCGCCATCTGGTGTCCTCCACGGTGCGGCGGATCGAGCTGGCCAACCTGATGGCCAGCAGCCGGCATGATCTGGTGCTGCGCTTTGCCGGAGCGCCGGAGTTTCTCGATGTGGACCCGGAAGCGGCGATTGCCGTTGACGGGGCAGGGCGCATCACCGGCATGACGCATGGCGGCGCAAAGCTTCTGGCTGGCTCGCGTGGTCTTGACTGGCGCAGGCCCGAACTGCTGCTGGGGCAACTGGTCACGGATTTCTTTGAAGCGGAGTTTGGCGAACTGGCTTCGCTGACCCGGGCCAGCCTGCCGCAGGACCGCAGGATTGCCCTGCGTGGCGGCGCGTTCCTCTATGCCCATGCCATCGAGCCGCAGCAGCGCATTGCAGGCCAGCCGGCGGCCCGCCTGCCGCGTGCCCTGCCTGCGCTGAGCCGGCTGGGCGGCGCCTGTCCGGTCATGGACAGCCTGCGGCGCAAGGTCATGAAGCTGGCGCCCGCGCGCCTGCCTGTGCTGCTTCAGGGGCAGACGGGCACCGGCAAGGAGCATCTGGCGCGGATCATCCATGAAGTCAGCGGCGTTTCCGGCCGGTTCGTCGCCGTCAACTGCGCCGCCATTCCCGAACAGCTGATCGAGAGCGAATTGTTCGGCTATGCGCCGGGCGCCTTCACCGGCGCGCTGGCGCGGGGGCGCAAGGGGCTGGTGGAGGAGGCAACGGGCGGCACGCTGTTCCTGGATGAAATTGGCGACATGCCCTTTGCCACGCAGAGCCGGCTACTCCGGGTGCTGGCGGAAGGCGAGGTGCTGCCCGTGGGCGGCTCCGTGCCGCGCAAGATCAGCTTCCGTGTCATCTCCGCCTCTCACCGGCCACTGGCAGCCCTTGTTGCGGCAGGCAGGTTCCGCGAGGATCTCTATTACCGGCTGAATGCCGCCGTTCTGCCGCTGCCGCCGCTGTCCGAGCGGGAGGACTTTCCCTGGCTGCTCGCCCGGCTCCTTGAAAAGCATGCCGCCGGGGGGCGCCCCTTGCGGCTTTCGCCGGAGGCCAGAGCGCTGCTGCTCGCCCATTCCTGGCCGGGCAACATCCGCGAGCTCGACAATGCCATCGCCTTTGCCGCTGCCCTTTGCGAGGATGGCGTGATCGGGGTGGAGGACCTGCCGGAGCAACTGACCCTTTCGCCCCATGCCACCGCAGAAGGCAATGACGGGGACGACCTGCGCGCCATGCTCTCCGCCTGCAAGGGCAATGTCTCTGAAGCTGCACGGCGGCTCGGCATCGACCGGACCACCTTGCACCGCCGGATGAGGCGCCTGGGCATCGGCCGCCCGCATTAGGGGGCGCGCATTAGGGGGGCGGAGCCTGTGATGGGCGCGATTGTGGCGCAGCTTGTGCCACGCCACACTTGGGGCGTCGTCCCGGACGCAGCGGAGCGGAGATCCGGGAACTACTCGCTTGCAGAGCGGTGAGACTGACGCCCGGCGCGGAGGCTTGCTCCAGCCGGAGCCTGCCGCAAGACTGTGGAAACAAGCATCTCTCTGCAAACGAGTAGGCCCCGGCTCGCGCTGCGCTTGGCCGGGGTGACGCAGTGCCTGTTGCCGTGCGCAGTGCCCGGTGGCG